>Ga0316605_10000189_pt1 | contig 55544 bp, 47 predicted proteins | sample OWC_soil_day20_n_FD_207666 | JGI IMG/M metagenome (GOLD analysis project Ga0316605, IMG submission 207666) | Wetland soil microbial communities from Old Woman Creek delta, Ohio, United States - OWC_soil_day20_noCT | ecosystem: Environmental > Terrestrial > Soil > Wetlands | place: USA: Ohio...
AATGTATTCGTTTCCTCCTACATTATCGCAATGGCTTCAACCTGAACGGCAAATTGGGTTGATTGTAACTTTCATACAATTAGGTATTTAATTAATATATACACACGCCTCGTGGCGCACCAGAGTTTCACAGTGGAAAACGATGTTCCACAGTGTTTTAAATTATAAAATTTGGACAAAATAATCTGTGATAATCTGTTCAATCTGTGTCATCTGTGTGCTATTAGGGCGAAGGGCTAAATGATAGGCTGAAGTCAGCTGTCCGCAGACTGCCGACTTTTTATCAATGAATCCATATTTCACCTTTTTGTGAAGTCCATTTATCGTTTTGTTTACTAAACAGCACGGTCCAACCGGTTCCACAAAGTCCGGGACATAAACATTCAATCATCATAATTGCTTTCTTTCTGTCTTTTGAGAAAAGTGGCCTTGAAAAGTTATACCAATTCTTTTTATTGGATAGATTGAAACCTAATCTTGAATTGTCCCAGGTGAAATGGATTAATTTCTCCTTTTGCAATAACATGTCAGCAATATCTCCTTTATTCAAACATTTTGGCAGGAGGTTATATGTGATTGTTAAACTCTTCAAATTAACTGTATCGCCGGCAAGTTTTGTTTTTTCAAATAAAAGTGTTTTTAAAAATATTTGATCCTCTTGTACTCCATTGCAATTATTTTCGGGTTCAATGGATAAGCCATAATTTAAATCTAACTTTTGGTCAGCAATTACAATTTTCATAAAGTCATAAATATTCTGATTGGAAGTGTCAGGGACATTTATTTTGGCATCAACTATAATATCTGCTATTGTTTTTTCTTTATCAGTTTTAATGTTGTCATTTGTTGAATCAATTGAGTGTCCGCAACTCATAAAAGCTAAACTAAGACCTAAACTAATAATGCTTTGTATCTTCATAAGTGTTGAATTTTTCAGAGTTTTTCATGTTTATGTTTGTCAAGAGGCATAGGCCCACATGGGGTTTAGCGTTTGATAGGTGCGATTCTATTATGGCAAACAATTATTAATTAAAACTTCAAATTGAAATTTACTTGGTGTTATATCAATTCTGTTTTTAATCATAATTGCAGTTCTCCAATTACCATCCCCGTACGCTTCTGTTTTGAATTTTATTTTGTCATTAGGTTGTTTTTCACCAACTATATATCTCAAAATTTCCATTTCAGTTTCTTTACCTTTAGTTTGCTCAAATATTCCAAATACGATTAAAGTAGAATTATCGTAACCATTGGGTCTTTGTTTTTTTATTAATTCACCAGTTTCTGGATTAAAAGAATATTCAAAGAACTCATTTGTTGCAAATTCAAATAAATTTTGTGACTCGTTTAAATCATATGAACTTACAAGCCAGATTAAATGCCATTTTGAATATGTTATGTTACATGTATCAGTTATTAAATCTGTAAATTTGTATTTTTTAGTTAAATTTCCTTTGTAAAAAAACCAAACAGCAGTACGATTTTTAATTATTCTTTCTTCAGCAAAGTCATCTATAACAATAATTGAATTCCCGTCATTTGAAATTCGAATTGTCATACTCGCAAAGTTTTCATCATTAATTTTTGAAATAATTTTACCTTTATTGTCTTTCAAAATCCAGTTCTTATTCAAGTTATATTTTATAGTATAAACAGAATCTTTGCTAAAAAATTCTGTTCTAATTCTTGGTTCATCCGCTATTGATAAATGAATAAAACATGACACTAAAATCACAATAAATATTAACTGTTTCATAGATTCTGTTTTATATTTATCCTAACTAATTGATAACCTTCATTATTTTACTTTTTATTACGGTTAACTTCCAAATTGGGGTGAATAACCGTGTGTTTTTGTATTTGCAAATATAAAAAAAGGATTTGAAAAAACAAGAAAAAAATTCATGTGCTCGTTTGCTCATGTGCTCGAGTGCTCATGTGCTCGTTTGATGATGTGCTAATATGCTAATGTGCTGATGTGCTAAAGAAAAAGGGGAAAGGGAAAAGGGACAAGGGGAAAGGACTAATAAATAGTTTGCAGACCGCCGACTGCCGACTTTTCAACCTCGAAGAGGTTTCATGTGAGTAAACGTATGCAAGCGAAGCGCAGCTTACGGCTAAATGAACCCGAACACAATCTACTAACCCGCTATTCCGCACCGTTTGTGGCCATGCCTGCGCACTTGCGCCGAAACTTAATGAATAAAGAAGAATGAATAATGAAGAATGGAGCACACGAAATCAACCTCGAAGAGGTTACAGATTAGTAACCGTAGGTTGCAAAGCTACCTGCGGACGAAGATGCCCCACGACCATCTACTACCTCGAAGAGGTTGCAGTAAAAATGAAAAATGATGCAAATGTGTCCTAATCCCGAAGGGATTTCATGTCTATAGAACCACGGTGTGGACGGAAAAAGTACGACCCCGGCCGGGGTCGTATATGGTATCGTATGGTTTCCTATCGCTGTAGACATGTCACCCCGCTAGGGTGTTTAAATTAAAGGCATCAACTATTCTTTAAAATTAGCGTTTGAAAATCCTGAAAAGTCCATAGATTTCATTTATTTGAAATCATAGCGCGTTTTTAATTCGTTGTATATTAATTCAATCTCATCCAAATTTAACGATAAGCTTGTATGGAATATTTCTTTATTAGATGTGATTCTTAATATCCACATTTTTTTATTTTTTAATTCCATAATTTCGGCAATTTCAATTTGTATTTCAGACACTTGGAATGTTTTATTCCCATCTTTGAAAAATTTGTAGTCCGCAATATATTCAATTGTGTTTTCGTGAAGTTTAAGAATTTCTTTGCCGTAAGTATTCCATAAAGCAATTCGAGTCATTAAAGCTGATGGTACCCAAAATATTATAAAAAAAACAACCATTCCAAAGTGAAATCCATTCCCTGATACAATCAGATAAATGGTAGCTATTAAAGGTATAAGGAAACAAGAAATGGATAGAAACCATATAAAAATCAAAGCAAAAATATTTGATTTACTTCCAATTATTGTAAATATATTGTTTTCAATAACAAGTGTATTTTTTTTCATAATGTAGATTTAGCAATTCTTTTCATGTAAAGTTCATTCTTAATATTTGCTTGTTAACTTGTTTATAACCGTAACTACTTCCTTACTTAATTACGTTTATCTCTTAATTTTAGTAGGATAACCGTATATTTTTATAACGTTTAGGTGGCAAATATACAAAAAATTCACATGCAACCCTTTGCTCCTTTCTCCCCAATTAATAATCCTTTTTGACACAGTTTATTGTATAGACCCCTTCCCCTTGCAACTTTTAACATTTGGAAATCATCAAATAGCCTCCTGCAATTATGAAATAGCCTCCTGCAATTATGGAATAGCCTCCCGAAAGTTTCAAATAGCCTCCTGCAATTATGAAATAGCCTCCTGCAATTATGAAACAGCCTCCTGCAATTATGAAATAGCCTCCTGCAATTATGGAATAGCCTCCCGAAAGTTTCAAATAGACACCCGAATGTTCCAAATAGACACCCGAAAGTTTGTAATAGCTGTCGGGAAAAATCCGTTAAAATCCGTGTTTGAAAATTTGTAGGATAAGCTTTCTAAATAAATATTTTATTTCACAGTGATTTATGGTGTTAAACGGTGTATCACAGTGTTAAAATGTGCATATTTTTAAAATTTAAAAACACTGTGGTACACATTAGTACACTGTGGTACACTGTGAAGCAAAAAAAAATGATTTTTAAATATTATACCAAAACCTAAAAACCGCGTCAGCGGTTTTTCGCGTGAGGGATGTGGAGGGCGGCGAAGCCGGTGCGAAGCACGGAAGCGAAGCGGACCCCGGAACAAGCCCGACGGCGTGGGTAGGATTGTGGGCTGGGAAAGCCGGCACGCCCAAATAAAAAGACTACAGACGGCGGACAACGGACTACAGACGAATGAAAAATGAAAAATGAAAAATTGAGCACACGAGCACATGGCAATCGAGCATTCGAGCATTCGAGCATTCGAGCATTCGAGCACATTATTTTGTATTTTTGTAGCTCAAAACCACCATTATGAAAAACACCAGACTTTTATTGATTACAATCCTTTTATTGGGAGTCCTATCCCCTATTTTCGGGTTAAACCTGAAAACGGCAACCTTTAATATTCGAATGGCGACGAGTGCGGATGGGATCAATGAATGGAAATACAGAGTTCCTATCGTTGAGAAAACATTGCAGTCTGAAAACCTAGATGTGATCGGATTTCAGGAAGTGCTTCATACACAACTACTGGATCTTCAAAAAATATTGCCTAATTACGCCTATTATGGGGTTGGCCGTGAGGATTTTAAGGAAAAAGGGGAATATGCTGCTATCTTTTACAAAAAAGATCAGTTTAAGTTGATCGAAGGGAACACTTTTGTTTTGGCAGCTGATACCAATGCCATTGGAGTCTTAGGTTGGGATGCTGTTTGTACCCGAATTGTGACGTGGGTTCTTTTAGAAGATATTAAAACACAACAAAGATTCTATTTTTTCAATACCCATTTTGACCATATCGGCAAAATAGCTCAAAAAAACAGTGCTGAACTCCTAGTGCAAAAAGCATTACAGAAATCAGCACTTTATCCGGTTATCATCACCGGAGATTTCAACTCCAATCCCACTTCAGAAGCCTATAGTACAATAACTAAAAGTTTCACCGATTCAAAAACAATTGCTCAAAAAGTTAAAGGAGATTCCTACACTTATCAAGGATTCAAGAAAGTATCCATAGATCAGTATTGTCTTATCGATTTCATTTTTGTATCTTCCAACATTTACATTAAGAAGTACGAAACAAGTTGCCCTGAAGAAAATGGGGTTTTGTTGTCAGATCACAATATCGTGATTGTGGAGATAGATATTAAATTCTAACAATAAACCCAAGATCCATTGTTGGGAAGAAATGGAAAAAACTTTCAGCGTTAATATAATAAGAAGCACCTACAGCAGCATTAATCCCAACACCAACTTTCTTACCCCAGGTCCAATCACCACCAATTAATAGAGAAGGTCCATACAAGGTTTTACCATCTATAAAGAGAGGTGTTTCATAAATTTCAATACCGTTTAATCCGAATTGAGCATTAATATATAAATCTTTATATGGGAAATATTTCACACCAACATTGCCAAGAATTGGAGCAAATGGGAATGCACCTACACCGGCATGAACTCCAATACCTTGAGTTTTTGTAAGTGCGAATCTAAATTGACCTTTAAAACCAAAACCACCATAACTGGGACCGAAACCGGAACCTACCATAAAGTAGTTTCCTTTATATTTTCCTTTACGCCCTTTAGCTAAATATTGCTCATCATTGGTTCCATTTTCAGAAAAAATGTCAATATTATTTTCATCATTATCATTGAAAAAACGGTAAAGATCAGGTCTATCCACACTTTGTGTCTGATCGGTTTGAAATGCTAGTGCTGTAGGTTGAAAAAAGATGTTGTTTTGCTCGAATAACCGGAATGATAATGGGTCATTGGTTTGGTTGTTCATGCTGTTTTGAGCTGAAAGAAATGGAATCGAGATTCCAATCAATAAAATAGTTACAATTTTTTTCATAAGACTTCTCATATTTTTTAATTAGTGAATATTTATCTAACCCTGCTATTTTTAACGGGGCAAATATAGATAATAATTTTGAATTAGCCAAATATTTTTTTTATTTTTTTTAATCTTAATTTGTAAGGATTAAATAAAACTATTCGTTTATTTCGGATATTTCACTTTCTTTTTGTATGTATAAAATTAAAAAAATTACAATTCCTAAAAATGGTATAAATAAAGAACTTATACATGAAATTACAACATTCTTTAGTTTATATTTTCTAAAATCCAAAATAAGTAATACGATAATTATAAATCTAATGATATAATCAACTAAATTGGGGATCCAATAAATAAATGAATCTGCTAGATAATCGGTAAACAACCACATTCTCAAATACCACCATGGTATTCCAAATAAAGAAACAACAATCAATAATATAATATATTTGTTTATTATTTTAATAAAATTATTCATAACTCTCAATATATTTGGATTTTAAATTATTATATGTTATCATTAGAAAGAAAAATACAATTCCTGTTATACTTGAAAAAAAAGTCAAAATCAAAATTAGGTTTGATGTAATTTTCAATTTTTTCATATCAAATAATAGAATAATAATAATGAGAATGTTTAAGAAGTATGTAATTGGAGCTACTATTATTCCTGTTCCATACGATGCAGTTATTCCCTCTGAAATTTGGAAAGTCAGAAAAAAGGGATTTATAGTCAAAATTAAAATTGGAACTAACCGAGCAATTGCAATTGAAGAGATTCCCAAAATAGAATACTTAATGAATAATTTGGTCATAAAAAATTCGGTATATTATTGTGCAAATATAGAAAAATGTTTTGAATCCAATAGTTAATATTATTTTTTTTATTATGTAATAATTTTAGTAAACACAGAGTTCGGACTAGTGACGGTGAACGACGAAATGAGCCTTAATTTTATATTCTAATAAAAGGTTGTTACAGTTTAGATGTAAAAATATCAAAATTGCATTTTACTCATTTTAAATTAGTTACAATTTTTTTATCAATCATTTAATAGATTAGGGTATTTTTGCTTCGCCGGATATTTAGATCATTTTTTTTATTTAAGCAACAATTTGAAATATTCCTCTTCTAAGGGATGAAAAATTTAAAAACTTAAAAAACTAAACATGAAAAAAATTACCTTTTTGTTGATTCTGATCTCTGCATGGAGTATCTCTAATGGAGCTATTGTTGTCAGAGACATTACTGATTTTACTTTTACAACGGATGCATCGCTCGATTTTGATTTTAATAATGATGGAACTGCCGAGTTTACTTTTTCTGAATCAGGTGGCACTGTTGGAGCTATGTTTAATTCTGATGAGATCAATTTCGTTACTTACGGAACTATTGATGATGGTGAAGGCTGGGATGTTATTAAATCTTTAACCGCAGGAACTGTTGTAAACAGCAGTAGTATGTTTGGATCCCTAGGTGATGCCTATATCAATCCATTCTGGGCTACAACTGGTCAAATATTTCCTTCCGGAGATTCTTATATCGGAACAACATTTAAAATCGGAAACTTTAAATACTACGGATGGATATTAGTTAATGTAACCAATGATGTAGTAGTTGTTAAAAAATATGCATATAACAATTTGGCTGAACAACCCATTACTACAGGACAAACAACAGGTATTGAAACTAATGAATTTATAGATTTGGTTACCATTTACCCAAACCCAACACAGGATTTTGTTTCCTTTAATCAACCTGAAATGATCAAAAGTGTAGCTATTTATGCCATTAATGGTCAAAAATTATTTGAATCATTTGATGTTCAACAAAGTATTTCATTGGAAAACTTCCCTAAAGGAACCTATCTATTCACTATGGAAACCATTTCCGGTGGACAAATAAGCAAAAAAGTGGTGAAGAAATAATGTACTAATGTGCTAATTGTAATTAATAAATATTCATTATTCATTATTCATTATTCACTAAAAAAAGGGTAAGAGCTCACACTCCTACCCTTTTTTGATTATCTCCGGACTCCAGTCACCAGTCTCCTGTCACCTTCGCCTTTAGCCTTTCGCCCTTAGCCCATTTTATATTCCGCTAAATCTTCAATTTGGAACTCTTTGATGAATGAAAAGTGTCCTTGAGATATCGCTTTTACCTGACGTAAATATGTAAATGTTGAACGTTTTAAGGTGTAACAATCACAATCATTGCGCATAGCATCGATCATAAGAATGTATGTCATAACAATATGAGCAGCCATCTCTACCAATCTTCTGGCATGGAAATCCAATGCTTCATCACTTTTTAACTCAGCCACAATATGTCTTGCTTGTTCGTATTCTTCTGTCATTTTTACTAAATCAGCTTTAGCTAATTCAAACTCAGGAGTAACCTGTTTTGTTGCAAATGCTTGAATCATATCTGAATAGGTATTGTTGATCACCGCACGGATAGCAGCAACAACTTGTAATTGAGATGTTCCTTCGTAAATGGTAGTGATTCTGGCATCACGATACATTCTTTCTACAGGAAAATCTTTCATGTAACCTGTTCCACCATGAACTTGTATAGCATCATAAGTGATTTGGTTGCAATATTCGCTGGACATCAATTTCAACATTGGTGTTAATGCATCAGCATTACGGTTGAAATGCTTCATTTCAGCTCTCTCTTCAGGTGTTAAGGTGCGTGTTTTTGAGATCTCATCGATCAACTTGTACATATCAACTGCTCTTGCAGTTTCATACAAAATAGAACGGGAAGCATCAATTTTAGCTCTCATGTTTTGCAATAATTCATACACAGCTGGAAACTGAATAATTGATTTTCCAAATTGTTCTCTCTCTTGCGCATATTTTACGGCTTCTCTATAAGCTGCCTCAGCAATACCAACAGATTGTGCACCAACACCAAGACGAGCTCCATTCATCAATGACATCACATACTTAATCAAGCCTAATCTTCTGTTTCCTACCAATTTAGCAGGAGCATTTTTGAAAACTAATTCGCAAGTTGGTGATCCTTTGATCCCCATTTTATTTTCAACACGACGAACAATAACGCCGGTATCTTGTTTATCATAAACGAAATAAGATAAACCACGCCCATCTTTGGTTCCCTCTTCAGAACGGGCCAATACCAATTTAATATCAGCATCACCATTGGTAATGAAACGTTTAACACCGTTTAATCTCCAGCATTGTGCTGCTTCATCCCATGTTGCTTTTAATTGAACAGCCTGTAAATCGGAACCTGCATCAGGTTCAGTTAAATCCATAGAACAAGTTGCACCCTGATTGATACGGGGTAAAAACTCCTCTTTGATCTCCTCAGAACCAAACTCATGGATAGTTTCAGCACAATCCTGAAGTCCCCAGATGTTAGCAAAACCGCCATCTGCTCTGGAAACCAACTCTGCAGCCATAACATAAGGAACCATTGAGAAGTTCAATCCATTATATTTGTATGGCAATGACATACCAAAAAGTCTGGCATCAGTCAATGCTTTGATATTTTCCTGTGTACCTTTAGCGTAAATGACTCTACCGTTTTCCACTCTGGCACCTTCATGATCCACACTTTCAGCGTTTGGAGCAATCACTTCGCCGCAAATATCGCCAACAATTTCCAATACTTTATCATAAGTATCGATTGCATCTTCGAAATCTACAGGAGCAACAGATTCACTTTTAGCAAAAGCGTAATCATTTTCTTTCAATCGAACGATTTTTTCCATTAATGGATGTTTCAATTGAAATTTTAAATTTTCGTTGTCAATATAAAAATTAGCCATAATAATCTATTTTGAATGTTTTTTGTAATAAGCTATCATTTTAGGAAGAACCTCTTGAAGATCACCGGTTACAGCGTAATCAGCAATAGCATTAAGGGGAGCTTCAGAATCAGTATTGATAGAGATAATTTTTGCAGACTGATCCATACCGGCTCTATGTTGCACAGCTCCGGAGATTCCGCAAGCGATATACAATTTTGGGCGAACAGTAACACCAGTCTGACCAATTTGTCTTTCATGTTCAGCATAACCGGCATCAACAGCAGCGCGGGTTGCACCCACTTCTCCACCTAGAACAGCAGCCAGATCATACAATAATTTGAAGTTTTCTTTAGACCCAACACCATAACCACCGGCTACGATAATTCCGGAAGCTTTCAAATTCACTTTTTGAGCTTCAATATGACGATCAATAATATCGATCAAAAGATCTTCTGGTTGTACTATGGTTGCTGCATCAATATGTTTAATTTGAGCTTGTTTTTTGGTAGCTGCTTCTTCCAGTTTCATAACGCCTTCCCGAACTGTGGCCATTTGTGGGCGTGTATCAGGATTGATAATGGTTGCAATAATATTACCGCCAAAAGCAGGTCTGATTTGATATAAAAGGTTTTGATACACTTTTCCTGTTTTATTTTCCGTATGATCACCAATCTCTAAAGAGGTACAATCGGCAGTTAATCCACATCTCAATGATGAAGCAACTCTGGGAGCTAAATCGCGTCCAATGGATGTTGCTCCAAAAAGAGCGATTTCAGGTTGTTCCTGTTCAAAAATAGCATGAACTAAACGGAAATGAGGAAGGGTTCTGTATGGAAATAGATCTTTATTTTCAGCTACATGGATGGTATCCACACCAAAATCCTGAATTCTATCTAACATAGTTCCAATTTCATCTGTAAAAACCATAGCTTCCAATTGAACGCCCAATTTTTCAGCTAACTTTCTACCTTTGGACAATAATTCCAGAGATACATCAGCAATGGTTTTCTCTTCAGTAACTTCACAATATACAAATACGTTTTTCATAAATTTGTTTTTTCTAATTAATTGATTAAAATAAGGTTATAGAAGATTATCCAATCACTCTGGATTTTAATAAATCTAAAATTAATTCTTCCACATCGGCATCTTTTCCGGTTAGCACTTTATTTTCTTTTTGTGCCAATACCACATTATCGATGTTTTTCACTTTGGTTGGGGAACCGGTTAGACCAAGATAAGCATCGTTAGCCTGAATCATATCCACACTCCATTCATCAATTTTAAGATAAGGTCTGTCATTAAACAAATCAGTATAATCACGGGTTTCCTCTTGTAATTCAGTGATTGTTCTGGCATGTTTATATTGCATCACTCTTTTTGCATTTCTGGCACGACACGCTTTAGCGGATCCATGAACAGTAACTAGTGCAGGAAGTGGAGAAGAAATAGTTTCAACTCCTCTTTCAAGTCTTCTCTTAATTACAATTTTAGAATCATTGATCTCCAATAATTCCTCAGCATACGTGATTTGAGGAAAATTTAACTTTTCCGCAGTTTGTGGTCCCACTTGTGCTGTGTCACCATCAATAGCTTGTAATCCGCAAAAAATTAAATCAGGGTTTATCATTTCGACTGCTTTTGCAATGGCATAGGAAGTTGCTAACGTATCAGATCCGGCAAATTTTCTGTCTGTTAATAGAAAACCTTGATCAGCTCCACGGTAAATCGATTCTCTGATAATCTCTGCTGCACGTGTTGGACCCATTGTGATCACAAACACTTCAGCATCGCCCATTTGATCTTTTGCTTCTAATGCCATCTCTAATGCACATAGGTCATCAGGATTGTAGATGGCAGGAAGAGCTCCACGATTAACTGTTCCATCTGCTTTCATCGCATCTTTCCCAACATTTCTGGTGTCAGGAACTTGCTTTGCAAGTACGAGAATTTTCATTTTTTTCATGTATTCTTGTTTAAAAAGTTTGGACTGCAAAAATACGAAAAAAGCTTAATAAAAGTTAAAAGCTATATTATATTATAAATCAAATACTTAGAAAATTTCTTATGGCGTGATCGTTTGAAACTTTTCCAATAATGTGGGTAAATAGGTTTTTGAAACCGCAATTGTTGGATTTGAAGGGTGATCCAGTTCAATAATTCCACCCTCTTTTTCTTTTTTAAATGACTTAACTTTATTAAAATTAATTAAAAAAGAGCGGTGACATCTGATTAAATTATCAAATTCTGCTGTTTCTTCAATTTTCACCAGTGAGGAACGGAGTGTAAAATGGAGCATCTCATCATTTTGAGTATAGTAAACAGTGATATAGTTTACATCCGATTCAATATAGTACAAATTAAAATGTTTAACAGAAAGTCTTAGGATCCCTTTTTCATCATAAAAATGGATGAGATCTGATTGTTCTTTGATCATTGGAATCTGAAAATGAGATTTTCTTTTTCTGACATCCTTTTTGAGCATCGCTAACTGTTTCGATTTATCCAAATAATAAAAATAAAAGAAAGACAGCGAATAGGGTAATAATAAAATCAAAAAAGTATAAAAAGAGGTTCTGGTAAAAATTTCAATAAATGTTCTATGAATATCTTTGAGAACAAATTTGGTGAAAATGGAGTAAAAAAAAGCAAACATTGTAAACTCCAGAATGATCCAGATGATGTACTGCCAGTAAGTTAATTTTACTTTTTTTCCGGTTAAATATAATATAATTCTACTAAAAAAGAGAAATCCAAATCCTGCAAAAATTACAATGGAAGCAATAGCAAAATTTTCTAATTTATTATTAGTAAACCAGATAGTAAGATTAAAAGGGGAATAAAATGCAATAAACAATAGGGAAAAGAACAATGTAAACAGCAGAAAGTATATATTGTACAATATACTATACGAGAACTCAGGGATTTTCTTATTCATATTCTTTCCAAAAATAGAATTGCAAAGATAGTTCTTTTTCTTTAATAAGCTAATGTGCTAATGTGCTAATATGCTAATGTGCTAATGTGCTAATGTACTAATGTGATAATTTGCTTATTAGCTTATTAGCTTATTAATTGTACATTTTAAAGATTGTGTCTTTGTATCTTTCCTGAATAAGGTTTCTCTTCACTTTTAAAGTTGGAGTAAGGATTTCTGTATGTTGGGACCATTCATCAGGGATCAACTCAAACTTTTTCACTTTTTCGGTATCGTTAAAATTTACATTATATTTTGCCAATTCACGATTGAATCTTTCAACAATTACAGGATCTTTGACAGCATTTTCAGGAGTTGAGAACTCTACATTATGTCTTAAGCACCATTGTTTTAAAAATTCAAAATCGGGTTTGATCAAAGCAGCGGCAAATTTTTCCCCCTCCCCTACTACGACAATATTTTCAATAAATGGAGACTCATTCATTTTATCTTCAATCACTTGTGGGTTAATATATTTTCCAAAAGAGGTTTTAAATAAACTTTTTAAACGACCTGTTAAGATCACCTGTCCTTTTTGATTCACATGACCAAGATCCCCGGTATGGAACCATCCCTCTTCATCAATAACAGTTTTTGTTAGTGCTTCATCTTTATAATAACCCATCATCACATTATGTCCCCTGCAACACAATTCACCATTTTCTGCAGTTTTGATTTCAACTCCGGGAAGTGGAAATCCAACAGTTCCGGATTCACGACCATTTTTATCGCGACAACTTACAGCCACCACAGGTGAAGTTTCCGTTAAACCATATCCTTCATAAACGGGCATTCCAATAGCAGAAAAGAAAGATGCAATTCTGGGTTGTAAACTCGCTGCACCTGAAACTACTATGTCAAAATTACCTCCAATATTTTTTCTTATTTTGGAATAAACCAACCGATCAGCAATTTTATGTTTCAAATTATAAATAAAAGATCTGTCATGATCCTGAATTTTATATCTAACAGCTACCTTAACAGCCCATCTGAAAATGGTTTTTGTTAATAAAGGCATATTGGCACTTGATGAATAAATTTTATCATAGATTTTATCCAACATTCTTGGTACTGCCGACATCATTGTTGGGGTAACCTCTTTGATATTTTCGGCTATAGTTCCCAAATTTTGGGCATAATAAACAGACATTCCCAAATATTGATACAAAAATACCAACATTCTTTCATAAGCATGACATAATGGTAGAAAACTAAAGGCTGTTTTAGACCATTTTGCAGGTGTTTGTTTTAAATTAAGTACTTGATTAACAATATTATTATGAGATAACATCACCCCTTTAGGGACACCGGTTGTACCTGATGTGTACATGATGGTGCAACAACTCTCAGGTTTAACATTTTGTTTTCTGATAGCCAATTCATCCGGATTTGGATTTTGTTCTCCCAATTCAATCAACTGGTTTAAATAAGGGAATTTTTCACGATCAATAATTGTGTAAATGTATTGTAATAAAGGTAATTCCGATTTAATTGAAATCATTTTTTCCATTAACTCTGCTCCTTCAATCAAAACAAGTTTTACTTCTGCATGATTGAGAATATATTGATACTCTTTTGCGGTAATAGTAGGATAAATCGGTACAGAAATAGCTCCAATCTGCATGGTTGCCATATCTAATAAATTCCATTCAGGTCGGTTATTTGAAATAATTCCCACTTTATCACCCACTTCGATACCTAGTTTGATTAATGCATAACTAATATTCTGAACAATATCAAAATACTCTTTAGGGGAATATTTGATCCATTCTTTGTTAACTTTGCCTGCTAAAGCAACATTTTGTTCCGGATAAGTGGATTGATATCTGTCAAGGATATCAAAAATTCTGGTAATTTCCATCATAGTATTTTTTTAATTAAACCTTTTCGAAATTGTGAGGTAAAATTAATATATTAATATTAATTATACCTTTAAATAGTGGTCTAAGGCTATTAAAATGGGTGAAATGATGAAATAATTGATAAAATGGCAAAATATGGGGTGAAATTCCCAATCAATCTTTAATTTTCGTATATTTGCAGACTTAAAAATTGATAAAGAATGAGCAGCAAAATACCTGATTATTTGTTAAAAAAGAAAAATATTTTTTTATTTTTAGCTTTCGTTGCTCTTTTTTCTATTCTATTTATAAATATCTATAAACCCTTCAATTCTACTTCCTGGGCTAAAAACGGATCCAATAAAACCATCTATTTTTTTGTATCCGGCTTGATTGTATTATCCGGGATTGGCGTCATGCTGATCAGTCGTATCGTGATGTTGTTGTTAAAAAACAAAATAAAAATCACTATTTTGGATTACTTTATCTGGATCATAATTGAAGTATTGATTATGTCCACCATTTATAGTATTGTAGCAATGCAGGTTGAAGAGAATCTGAAAGATTTTTTCGACATTTTTCCCAATACAGTTTTATACATTTTTCTTACACTATTCCTGCCCTACGTGGTATCCTGGCTCTACTTTGCTTTACAGGAAAAAAATTCTGCCATTGCGAAACTGGTTGAAATGAACCGGTATATTGATGAAGAAAATTATGTTTCTTTAGGTAATGAAAAACAAAATTTAATCCATTTCCATGATGATAAGGGAACATTAAGATTATCTATTAAATTCAGTAAACTATATTATATTGAAGCTGCTGATAATTATGTAAATATTTACTACGAAAATAAAGGGAAAATCAGTCGTTTTCTTTTACGTAAAAGCTTAAAAAGTATTGAAGATACCTATAAAGAGTATCCATTAATCAGATGCCATCGTTCCTATATTATCAACGTTGATAAAGTCAAAGTATTGAAAAAAGAGAAAGATGGAACCTACTTAGATTTTGATTATGGGGAGATCAATGTGATCCCTGTTTCCAAAACCTATTCACAAAATATTATTGACATTTTTTACAAATAAGATATGTTTACAATTAGATTAGCAGAACCCAAAGATGTAAAAACGATATTGCACCTGATTAAAGGGATCGCAGAATATGAAAAATTATCAGATCAGGTGGAAGCCACTGAAGAGATTTTGTATGATTCCCTTTTTGTCAAAAAAGGAGCAGAAGTTCTTTTAGGGGAATTAAACAATGAACCGATTGGTTTTGCCCTATTCTTCCATAATTTTTCTACATTTACCGGAAAAAGAGGTCTCTACTTGGAAGATATATTTGTATTACCTGAACATAGAAACAACGGTTATGGGAAACTTTTCTTCAGTGAAATGGCTAAAATCGCTAAAGAAAGAGATTGTGGTAGAATGGAATGGATCTGTTTAGACTGGAACGAACCATCTATTCAATTTTATAAAAACAGAATCGGAGCTATTGCTTTAGATGAGTGGACTGTTTACAGAATTCAGGCACATCAGTTTGATGATGTCATTAAAATGGGAAATTAAAAAACAAAAAAATAATATACATGAAAAAACAGATCATAACAGCAGAAGAAGCTGCTTCAAAAATTAAAGACGGTATGGTTTTGATGATTGGAGGTTTTATGGCAGCAGGAACTCCAAAAAAAATCATTGATGCTTTGGTTGCTAGTCCTGTAAAAGATTTGATCGTTGTTTGCAACGATACCGCATTTCCAGAAAAAGGAATTGGTAAACTAATTGCTGCTAAAAAAGTGAAAAAAGTGATTGCATCGCATATTGGAACCAATCCTCTGACAATCGAACAGTTTAACAATAAAGAGATTGAAGTAGAGTTTGTTCCCCAGGGAACATTGGCTGAACAAGTCAGATGTGGCGGATCGGGTTTAGGTGGAGTTCTTACGCCTACAGGTATAGGAACTGTAGTAGCTGAAGGAAAACAAATAATCGATTTGGATGGTAAACAATATCTTATAGAAAAAGCTATTCGTGGCGATGTAGCCTTAATTGGTGCCAATATTGCAGATCATTCCGGAAATCTGGTTTATAAAGGCACTACTCAAAATTTTAATCCATTGATGGCTATGGCTTGTGATTTAGTGATTGCTGAAGCGGAAGAGATCGTTGAAACAGGCCAAATTCCTATGGAAAATATCCATACCGCAAATATTTTTGTAGATTTTTTAGTTCAATAATTTTAAATAATATAATATGATTAAATCAACAATAAGATTGAGAATGAGTTCACATGATGCCCATTATGGTGGTAATTTAGTGGACGGAGCACGTATGCTTCAACTTTTTGGAGACGTTGCTACTGAACTTCTTATTATTCACGATGGTGATGAAGGTTTATTTGCAGCTTATGATAAAATTGAATTCTTAGCTCCTGTTTTTGCCGGAGATTATATTGAAGCAACCGGAGAGATTGTTTCTGTAGGAAATAGTTCCAGAAAAATGATTTTTGAAGCCAAAAAAGTGATTAAACCAAGACCAGACATTTCTGAATCCGCTGCGGACTTTTTAGCTGAACCTATTGTAGTTTGCAGAGCCAGTGGAACATGTGTTGTTCCTAGAAAATGCCAAAGAATAGAACATTAATATTTTAAAAAAATATAGTATGAATAAAATGATCATTACTGCAGCCATTTGTGGCGCAGAGGTTCTTAAAGAACATAATCCTGCCGTTCCTTATACTATCGAAGAATTGGTTAGAGAAGCAAAATCAGCTTATGATGCAGGTGCTTCCATTATTCACCTTCATGTTCGTTGGGATGATGGAACCCCAACTCAAGATAAAAAACGTTTCAAAGATGCAATAGATGCTATTAAAAAAGTGATTCCTGATGTAATTATTCAACCGTCAACCGGTGGTGCTGTAGGAATGACCGATGATGAAAGATTACAACCTACCGAATTAATCCCTGAAATGGCTACCTTAGATTGTGGGACCCTTAATTTTGGAGGAGATGATATTTTTATGAATACGGAAACAACAATCAAATATTTTGGAAAAAGAATGATTGAATTGGGGATTAAACCTGAATTGGAATGTTTCGACAAAAGTATGATTGAGATGGCACTTCGCCTTCACAAAAAAGGGTTTATCAATAAACCAATGCACTTTGATTTTGTAATGGGTGTAAATGGTGGAATTGGCGGCGATTTAAGAGATTTCGTTTTCATGAGAGGAAGTATCCCTGAAGATGCAACTTACACCATAGCAGGTATTGGTCGTTTTGAATTTCCTCTTGCAATGGCTGCCATTATTGATGGCGGACATGTTCGCGTTGGTTTTGAAGATAATGTATTCCTTTCTAAAGGAGTTCTCGCTAAATCAAATGGAGAGTTAGTCGCTAAAGTGGTTCGTATGGCTAAAGAATTAGGAAGAGAGATTGCCACTCCGGCTGAAGCACGTGAAATATTAGGATTAAAACCTTTGTAATCGATTTATTAGTTCAAAAAAAAAGAGGTCAAATTGACCTCTTTTTTTTTATTTTCCTCCACTTAAAATTATTAATGCTCTTTCTTTAATTTTTGGATCCATTTCCGCAGCTCTGCCTGCACCACTGTAAGATTGGAATAAGTATTTTATAACATCCTCATTTGCAGGATTGATTTCGTAAGCTTTTTTGAACCAAATAATGGCTTCATCATAATATTTGTTTTTCAACACATTATTAGCTTCACTTTGTTTTCTTTTTTCAGCACTTGTCAATGTAGTTGAACTGTTTATAGTCGCATTTTGATTAATAATTGCACTTACTTTTACTAAATTTAAAAATCCTTTATATTTAATCATATCAAAATCATTTGGATATTTTGCCAAATATAAATCTAAAATCTGATCTGTTTCAACTTCAATAAACTGATTAAATAATGTTCCAATTATTTCATTATAAAAACTTTTATTTGTTGAATCAATTCCAATTATATTGACCATTTCCAAAGATCTGGATTTAAGAGAATCTACCATTGACATCATATCATAATAGGTTAACTCAAGTAAATAATAATTTTTCTTATAAGAAATACTATCGGTTTTTTCAGCGATTATTCTTGTTTTTTTAATCACCTTTCCACATTCCAAAGTATCTTTATTTTTGTAGAAAAAGTTATATGCAGTATAATACAAAGCAGGAAAATCTTTATTTTTGGACATTGCCTTTTTTAAATTAACCTGAATATTCTCTTTATCATTTAAAGCTAAATATACACGGGTTAAGTCAAAATAAACTTCAAACATATTATCGTCAAAAAGTTTTTCATTTTTCTCTTCTCCTTTTAAAACAATACCGTAGGTTTTTTGAGCAATTTGAATATATTCAATGGCTTTTGTATAGTTGGAATCATCAATCGCTTGTTTCCCCATAGAGTGAATAAATTCTCCACACATTTTTTGTCCAGCTTTAGGTCCATATAAACCTGATTTAACATTGTCATCTATTTGATTGTCTAGTTCAATAGCTTTTTTAAATGCTTCATAAGCAACCACAATATACTCAGGATTGGCAATTTTATAATTGGTGTCCGTATCGGCTCTTTTCATTTCGGTTAAAGCGTAAAAAAAATAAGTATTGGCTTTCATTAACCAAACTTGCGCATTGGCTTCATTACCGGGCATACATTTTTTATCCATCATTTTCATTGCTTTCCCATAAGCTTTTTGATTGACTACTGTGTAGTAAATATCATTCAAACAATCTTGAGAAAAGAGTGTTCCACTCAAAATAATTGTAAGTACAATTAAACTTAAGAATTTTTTCATATTTTTTTATTGATTAATTAATTATTGTTGCTTTTTTAGTGTTTCAATTTTTTTGGAAATCTCATCAAATTTTGGAGATTGTAATCTACCATATATAGACATCAATGTATTTAAAACGTTTAAATCATTGGGTGTTGTTTCTACCACTTTTTCAAAATAGACACGAGCCTCATTCAAATAATAGTCGTATTCAACTTTCATTTTGGCACTATTAGTCTTATCTCCAATCACTTCTAATTCATTGAATTGCTTAAACTTATCACTGGAAATATAATAATTACATACACCCAGATTAAACAAAATATTATAATTATTGGGATTCAAAGAGTTTGCAGTTTTTAATAATTCATTAGCTTTTAAATAATTACCATCTTTAATATAACAATTGGATGCATTAAAAAGATGATCTGCATTTTTATAAATGGAGACCGGTAAATTATTCAGTAAATTTCTGGCGGTAACTGTATCCTTAATCTGAAAATAGTAATCCACTTCTGAAATATTGATGGAAGGATCTTGTGGGAAGATTACTTTTGCTTTTTTGATAGTTGAAAGTACTAAATCCTGTTGGGATGCATTTTTATACTGTTCAATAAGTCTTACATAAACATTAATATTTTGGGAACTATCCAAAATTGCTTTTTCATAATAGATTTTAGCAATTGGATTGTGATCCATTTCTAAAGCATAGCCATAATAGTAGTATAATTCGCCATTTAATTTATAGGAAGGAGTTCCCATTTCATAACATTCAGTAGCTTTCTGAAATATCGAAATCGCTTGTTTATAATCATTTGCAATTAAAACATCCACACCATATACAAAAAGAAGTACATAAAGAGAGGGAAGTGCTTGTGCATGAGAAAGCATGCTGTAACCTTCCACATTTTTATCTAGTTCTAATGCTTTTTTAAAGGCATCATACGCTTGAACAGGAGCATCAGGATACTTGATAACATAAGTATTATCAGTTCTTTTTAGTTCATATTCCTGATTCGCCAGATACATATAGATATTACCTTTATACAAAAAAGTATTGGCTTTTGTTGCTAACTTCGGATCCGCCACACATTCATCAATCAACTGTTTGGCTTCAATATAATCTTGATTAGAGTATGCATTATAAGCTTTATTCAATGATGGTTTCTGTGCCCAGATTAAACTTGAACTAACCAATAACAAAAGGAATAAAATATTCTTTTTCATCTTCATTAATTTTCATTAGACGTACTATTTTCGTTATCAATAACGATATTTTCGTCAGAATATTCTACATTTTCAACATCTATATCATCAATTTCATCTTCATCTCTTGGAACTTGGGTTACCGCAGCGATAATATCATCATTTTTAAGGTTGATTAATCTAACCCCTTGAGTAGCACGTCCCATAACTCTTAATTGATCCACATGTAAACGGATTGCGATTCCGGAACGATTAATAATCATTAAATCGTCCGCATCAGTTACATTTTTAACAGAGATCAAACCACCAGTTTTTTCTGTAATACTGATTGTTTTTACCCCTTTTCCACCCCGATTGGTAGCTCTGTAATCCTCTAATGGTGAACGTTTTCCGTATCCATTTTCAGAAACCACTAAAATATCGTATTCAGGACTATCCACACAAATCATTCCCACTACATAATCTTGATCATTTGCCAAAGTGACCCCTTTAACCCCAGATGCGTTTCTACCCATTGGTCTCACTGTTTTTTCATTAAATCTAACTGCTTTACCTGAATTCAGTGCCATCATAATTTCACTTTCACCGTTAGTCAATTTTGCCTCTAGTAAATGGTCATCTTCTCTGATTGTAATTGCAATAATACCATTTTGGCGTGGGCGGGAGTAAGCTTCCAAAGAAGTTTTTTTAATAATCCCTTTTTCAGAACATAAAATAATATAATTATTGTTGATATAATCAGGATCAGAAAGATTATTTACATTAATGACCGATTTAATTTTATCACTTGGTTCAATATTTATTAAATTTTGAATTGCTCTACCTTTGGATAATTTGTTACCTTCAGGAATTTCGTACACTCTTAACCAGAAACATTTTCCTTTTTCTGTAAAGAACAACAGATAATTGTGATTCGTTGCAATGTACAAGTGTTCAATAAAATCTTCATCTCTAGAGTTACTTCCTTTAGATCCTTTTCCTCCCCTATTTTGAACTTTATATTCTGTTAAAGAGGTTCTTTTGATATATCCCAAATGAGAAATGGTGATTACCACTTCAGTATCAGCAATAGTATCTTCAATTCTAAAGTCAGAAGCTGCAAATTCGATTTTTGAGCGTCTTTCATCCCCATATTTTTGTTTCACTTCCAAGATTTCATCTTTAAGAATCTGCATTCTTAAACCTTCATCGGATAAAACTTGTTGTAAATAGGTGATTTTCTTTAAAAGTTCATCATATTCAGCCTGTAATCTCTCTTTTTCAAGTCCAACCAACTGACGAAGTCTCATTTCTACAATAGCAGCAGCTTGTTTTTCAGAAAATTGCCATTTTTCAATCAAAGTTTCTACTGCATCAGCAACTGTTTTTGATGATCTGATCACAGCAATAATTTCATCGATAATATCCAGAGCTTTAAGCAAACCTTCCAGAATATGAGCTCTTTCCAAGGCTTTATTCAAGTCGAACTCAGATCTTCTAACCACTACCTGATGGCGATGTTTCACAAATTCAACAATAATATCTCTTAAGTTTAGGGACATCGGGCGTCCGTTAACCAAAGCCACATTATTGACACTATAAGAAGATTGAAGTGAAGTATATTGGTATAATTTGTTTAAAACCACATTAGCTACAGCATCTCTTTTCAGTTCGTAGATAATTTTAGTTCCGGTTTTTTCGCTGGAAAGGTTTTCAATATTTGAGATTCCATCAATTTTATCCTCACGAATCAATTCTACTGTTCTGCGAATCATTTCAGAAGGGTTAACCATATATGGAAGAGAGTTAACTACAATGGTAGATCTGTTACCATCCTCTTCAATATTCACTTCACCACGCATCACAATACGACCTCTGCCGGTTTCAAAAGCTTCACGCACTCCTTCATATCCATAAATGGAACAACCTGTAGGAAAATCGGGAGCTTTAATAAACTCCATTAATTCAGCAACTGTAATATCTTTATTGTCGATGTAGGCAATCAATCCATCACAAACTTCAGAAAGGTTATGAGGAGGCATATTTGTAGCCATACCCACTGCAATACCGGAAGACCCATTAATCAACAAATTAGGAATTTTTGCAGGTAAAACTCTGGGTTCTTGTAAAGAATCATCAAAGTTATTTTCAAAATCAACTGTATTTTTCTCGATATCCTCCAGCATCTCCTCAGCTATTCTCATCATACGGGCTTCTGTATAACGCATGGCAGCAGGGCTATCTCCGTCCGGAGAACCAAAGTTACCTTGTCCATCAATAAATGGGTAACGCAATGACCAGTTTTGAGCCATTCTCACCATGGCATCATAAACTGCAGTATCTCCGTGTGGATGGTATTTACCTAAAACGTCCCCAACAATTCTGGCAGATTTTTTATAAGGTTTTCCGGAAACAATTCCCATATCCCACATGGCATATAATATTCTCCTATGTACCGGTTTAAATCCATCACGCACATCAGGTAAAGCTCTTGAGACAATTACAGACATGGAATAGTCAATGTAAGCCGACTTCATTTGGTTTTCGATATTTACCTGTACAATTTTTTCTCCTTCAAACATTTTTTTCGAAAAATTTAGTTAAATTAAAGTTATGATTTTCAAATGGTTATATTATTTTTAAATAATTTACAAATATACAAAAAATTTCCAAACGAAAAGCTAAAAAACTACTAAATAATTAGTAAAAGGCAAAAGGCGAAAGGAGAAGGGCAAAAGGCATTCACCTTTCCATTTTTCATTTGTGAAATTGAAAATTATTAGAAAATCAAAAAACTATTTTGCAGCGATGGTTTCGATTTCCACTAAAACGCCAAGAGGAAGATCTCTAACAGCAAAAGCAGCTCTTGCAGGTGGATTTTCAGTATAATATTTACCATAAACTTCGTTCATAGCTTTAAAATTGGCCATATCACTCAATAAACAAGTAGATTTCACAACATCCTGATAAGTATAACCTGCTTCATTTAAAATAGCACCAATATTATTCATTACTTGTTCAGTTTGTGCTTCGATCCCTTCAGGAACAGTGGTTGTTTCAGGATTGATTGGAATTTGTCCGGAGATAAATAACATTCCGTTCACTTCAATTGCTTGACTATAAGGTCCAATTGCCTTAGGAGCATTGTCTGTTTTAATAACTTTTTTCATATTATTTTTTATTTAGATTTAGTTCAAAAAAGTTTGCAAAATTATCAAAAAAAACGATTGGTCAGAATGCTCATGTGCTCATGTGCTCGAATGCTCGAATGCTCGAATGCTCAGAATGGTCAGAATGCTCGAATGCTCGAATGCTCAGAATGCTCAGAATGCTCAGAATGCTCAGAATGCTCGAATGCTCATGTGCTCTTATGCTCATGTGCTTATGTGTTCATGTGCTCGTATGCTCATGTGCTTATGTGCTCATGTGCTCAAATGCTCAAGTGCTCGTATGCTCTGAATGTTCGGATTATATTCTTCTAAAAGTTGGGTAGAAAATATTATAATTATTTGATAGATTGGTTATTGTTGAATCTATTGATTTTACATTTTAACAGAACCCGTAATATATTAGAATATAAAAAATGATCCCCTCAGTGGGCAAATTCGGGGATATTTTCATCGCATTAGGGATGTGGAGGGCACCGTAGGTGGTACGAGCTGGAACGAACGCTGTAACGAATTGGCGAAGAGAAACTCATGAACCAAAGTGAAGTCCAGCGAAGTACGGAAGCGAAGCGGACCCCGGAACAAGCCCGACCCCGAGTGAAGCGAGGGGGAATGCCCTTATTAATAAGCTAATAAGCTAATGTGATAATAAGCTAATTTTAAATGAAAAATGAAAAATGAAAAATGAAAAATGAAAAATGAAAAATGAAAAATGAAAAATGAAAAATGAAAAATGAAAAATGAAAAATGAAAAATGAAAAATTGAGCATTCGAGCATTCGAGCATTCGAGCATTCGAGCATTCGAGCATTCGAAATCTTGGCACGATATTTGCTGAAATCATAATATCTCATATACTACTCCATACATCTCCTTTTTTTAAGCAGTTTTTTGTACTTTTGCAAACTAAATTAGACAACCATTTATGAATGAAAGAATTGAACTCGGTCGATACAATATACTCCCCCCGGTAGTTAAAAATCTATTGATCATTAACGGATTATTTTATCTTGCCAAAGTAGTTTTACAGACCAAAAATATTGATATAGATCTGGATCAATTATTTGGATTACATTATGTTCAGGCAACAGATTTTAAAATATGGCAGGTGATAACCTACATGTTTATGCATGGGGACTTCTGGCATCTCTTTTTTAATATGTTTGCCCTCTGGATGTTTGGTTCTTCCATTGAAAATATCTGGGGTAGCAAAAAATTTCTGATCTATTACCTAATCACTGGAATTGGAGCAGCTTTAATTCACTATATCGTGATCTATTTTCAAATAAATCATGATATGATCTTATTTAATCAGTTTTTAGATTTACCAACTGAAGAAAATCTGAAAACTCTTTTTAGCTCAGTTAAATCTATAGAAGCTAAAAGAGAACTCCAACAATACCTTGTTAATAATAGTTCTCTAAATCCTTCATTAACACAAATTAGTTTGGATATTGTTAATGTAAAGGATAGTTTTCTCAATGCTTTTAACATCATTGGAGCATCAGGTTCTGTTTTTGGATTACTTCTAGCTTTTGGTATGCTTTTTCCTAATGCTATCATATATTTGTACTTTTTCCTACCTATTAAAGCTAAATGGTTTGTCATAATTTACGGTGCCATTGAATTAATCTACGGTGTTACCGGATCAAACGATGGAGTTGCCCATTTTGCCCATTTAGGGGGTATGCTTTTTGGAATCATTTTAATTTTATTCTGGAAAAAGAAAAAAACATTCTATTAATCGTTTATGAACAATTACAATCAACAACCCCCGTTTACTTTTACAAAAATCAACTGGAAACAATTTCTAAAGGGATATTTTGCCCTTACCTCTATGGTCAATAAACTGATATTGATTAATGTCGGTGTCTATCTTATTTATTTGATTTTTAAACTTACTGTTGGACTTTCTGGATTTCTATTTCAACAACCTGAATGGTCTGCTTTTGTTCCTAAAGTGGTTCAATGGCTCTCTTGTCCTGCTTCACTGGACACCTTACTTCTTCAACCCTGGTCAATAATCACCTCCATTTTCTTACATGTTGGCTTTTGGCATATCTTATTCAATATGATTATGTTATCTGTTGTTGGGGGATTATTCAGACAATTTATAAATGAAAAACAACTCCTTATCACCTATATTTTAGGTGGTATTTTTGGAAATATTCTTTATATCGCAGCTTACAACTATTTTCCAGTATTTTCCAATAGTTTAGAAATTGGTTCTTTTGCTATGGGTGCTTCCGGTGCAATTATGGCAATTATGGCTGCTATTACAGCATATAAACCTAATTACAAAATCAATCTGTTATTTATTGGACCGGTAAAACTACTTTGGGTCACCTTAGTATTTATTTTCATTGATTTACTAAGTATTGAAGGATCTAATGCAGGCGGACATCTGGCTCATTTAGGAGGAGTTATTTATGGTGCCTTATCTATTTTATTTTATACTAAAGTGAATTTCAATTTCTTAAAATTCAAAAAGAGAAATAAAAAGAAAACAAAATTTGCTACCTCTACTAACTATTCTTATAACGAAAGACCTGTTTCTGACGAAGAATACAATGCTAAAAAAGCCGAAAATGACAAAAAAATTGATACCATTTTAGATAAAATTTCCAAAAATGGGTATGACTCATTAACAAAAGAGGAAAAAGAGTTTTTATTCAAACAAAAAAGATAAAATGGCAAAAAGAAAAAAGAGAAAAATCAATTTTCTTAAACTTTTTAAGTATATCATATTAATTATTAACATTATCTTCGCTATTGGCTTGTTTTTTACTTTTATTGGCCAATTTGTTAAACCCTCTTATTCTACCATCGTTGGATTTTCAGGATTGGGATTTCCGTATTTATTAATTGTAAATCTTTTCTTTGTTGTTTTTTGGTTGTTTTTTAAAACCAAACTTTCCATTATTTCATTGGTTCTTATTTTAATGAACATCAATAACATAGACAAGTTTTTTCAGTTAAATGCATCACCAAAACCTGAAAGTTGTGTTAACTGCGTCAAAGTAATGAGTTATAATGTGAAATTATTCGGTTTATATAATACCAATAATGTTCATGAAAGAATTGAAAACAAAGAGAAGGTATTGAACTATTTGGCTCAGGAACAACCAGATATTCTTTGTTTGCAAGAGTTTTTTTACGATAAAAGTGGAAATTTGAATTTTAATACTTTAGATACTATTGTTTCTATTCTCAACCTAAAAGATGAAAATTACTACTTTACCTATTTCCCTTATAATCGAAAAAAAGAGTTTTTTTATGGGTATGCTACTTTTTCAAAGTACAGAATCGTAAATAGTGGAGTCGTTTTACTCCCTGATAGTCATTCTATTGCAGCCACATATATTGACTTCAGATATAAAGGTGATACGATTCGAAACTATAATATCCATTTGGCTTCCAACTATTTTGATCCAGATGATGATCAAACCAGTAAGCAAATTTTAGCTTATGAACAATACGATTCTTCATTAAATTCCAGAGCAAAAGTTGTTTACAGGAAAATGACAAAAGCGATTCATAAAAGAGAAATTCAAGCTCAAATGATTCAAAAGCATATTGCTGAATCTCCATATAAAGTGATCGTATGCGGAGATTTTAATGATCCTCCTTTTGCCTACACCTACAACCATATTAGTGATGATTTAAAAGACTCGTTCAGAGAGAGTGGTAAAGGAACCGGAAAAACATATCATGGTGATATTTATCCCAGTTTCAGGATTGACTATATTTTACATAGTTCCGATTATAATTCTTACGGACACAATATCTACACGAATTTAAAAATCTCAGACCACTACCCCATTTCCTGCTACATTTCGCTGATTAAGAAATAAAGACGGCAGTCAGCTACCTGTTCACATCCATTTTACCAGATTAAAATCCATATCGTGAGGTAATAAAGGATGGGTTGGAATAACCCGGATGGCAGTTTTCCATGATCCTGAAAATGAAGCATTTAAATCTAATATAAAGTAAGAAATCCCTTTTTCTGTTTTGAAATACGTTATAGGATACTTTGTGAATAACTGGTTGGTATTTTCAGAAGAGTTAACAATAACTAACTCCATTTTCACATCTTCAGGTTTTAAATTTCCCAATTTTAATTTAACTTCTAAATGAGCACATTCCCCAACCTGAAATACTTTATCTCTTTCATTGTCAAATTTTATATTAACGAGCTCTAAATCATCCCAATTGGAGAGTATTTTATCTTTCCAATATATCAATTGATGCAATTTTTCAAAGTTATTTGCTGATAAAATCTGAGTTCTGGTTTCCAGTTTATGATAATATTGGGAATAGTAATCCTCCAATTGTCTTTTCATCGTAAAATGGGGCGCAATCTGAGCAAAATTTTCTTTCATCATACTTACCCAGTCAGATGAAATTCCTTTAGAAGAACGTTTATAAAAGGTTGTAGCGATTTGATCTTCGATAACGGAATATAAAACTGCTGCATCCAATTCATCCTGGAAGTAGTTATCTTTATAAGTGATCTCCTCTTCAATAGCCCAGCCGGCACCCGGTTTATATCCTTCTGCCCACCAACCATCTAAAACACTGAAGTTTAACACACCATTCATGATTGCTTTTTCGCCACTTGTTCCTGATGCTTCTAACGGTCTGGTAGGATTATTCAACCAGACATCACAACCGGAGATCAGTTTTTTGGCTAAAATCATATCATAATTTTCAAGAAATATAATTTTGCCAATAAATTCAGGTTTTCTGGAGAATTCAATTATTTTTTTAATTAAATCCTGACCCGCTTTATCGTGTGGATGCGCTTTTCCTGCAAATAGAAATTGAATTGGTCTTTGAAGATTATTAACAATTGTCTTTAAACGGTCCTCATTGGTAAACAGTAAATGAGCTCTTTTATAGGTAGCAAATCTACGGGCAAACCCGATTGTAAGTGTTTCATTATTAATAGATTTCAATGTCTTAACAATCAAAGATGGAGATTCGTTTCTTTTTCTCATTTGAATCTCCAACAGTTCTTTAACATTATCCAATAATTCTGCTCTCAACTCTTGTTTTATTGTCCAAATCGTTTCCTCTTTGCCATTATAAATTCCTTTCCATTTATCTGAGTGCGACTGATAATCAATGTAGTGCGACTGGAATTGTTCGGAATGGAATTGTTGCCATCTGGGGTGTGTCCAGGTGGGGTAATGGACACCATTTGTTACATATCCGATATGAAGTTCATTGGCAAAAAATCCATTATATTGATTCACAAACATTTCACGGGACACCCTACCATGGATTTTACTAACGCCATTCATTTCCTGAGAAAATTTTAGAGCAAGAATACTCATAGAGAATTTCTCAAACTGGTTATCCATATCTTTTCTACCAAAGCCCATAAATGTTTCCCAGGTGATGTTGAGATAGGAAATATAATTTACAAAATAGGTTCTCATCAGATCTTCACTGAAGGCATCATGACCAGCCGGAACTGGCGTGTGTGTAGTAAAAAGTGTTGAAGCCCTAACCATTTCAATAGCAGCTTGTAATGTATGATGATTGGTTTTCACCTCATCAGATAATCTTTCAATAGCTAAAAAAGCTGCATGTCCTTCATTCATGTGGTAGATCACCGGTTTTTCATCCAAGAGTTGGATCATTTTCACACCACCAATACCGAGTAAAATTTCTTGTTTTAATCTATTTTCAATATCTCCACCATAAAGAGTGTGGGTTATTTGTCTATCTTGCTGATTATTACATTCAAAATCAGTATCTAGAAGATATAATGGAATTCTTCCCACATCCACTTTCCAGATTCTGGCATAAAGGGTTCTTCCGGGCATAGGGATCGAAATGAACTTCCAGTCTCCATTCTCCTCTTTTACAGGTGAAATGGGTAATTTGGAGAAACTTTGGGGTGGATAGAGGCTGATTTGATCACCGGAATGGCCGATTTGTTGCGTAAAATAACCATATCTGTAGAGTAATCCAACACCTATCATATTCACATTTGAGTCACTGGCTTCTTTTAGATAATCACCGGCCAACATACCCAATCCACCGGAAAAAATTTTAAGCTCGTTACTGATACCAAATTCCATACTGAAATAAGCCACTTTTTGTTCGGATCTGGTTCTGGGGGCATTCAAATAGTTTTGAAACTCCTGATATACACGATCCAGTTTTTTCAAATAGTCAACATTCGAAGCAAAAGATTGTATTCTCTCAAATGAAAGCATCTGTAGCACATGAGTAGGGTTTTCATGATATTGGTACCACAATTCTTTCCCTGCGATTTCGACAAACAACTCTCTGGCTTCAGGTGACCAGCTCCACCATAAATTATGGGCAATCTCTTCTAATTTGTTTAAATCGGCTGTTAAGTTTGATTTCACTGAAATATGAACCCAGTTGGGCTCATTTTGTGGTAGTTTTTCCGTTAAAAAGCTGATTCTGGATACTTTATGTTTATAAAGATCAAAACGCAAATCACTCTTTTCTAAGGCAATATGATATGTTTCTAAATATAGATCGTATAATTTACGCCAAAGTGCTTCGTTTGAAATTTCGGTTGCTTTTTGATTGATGGATAATTTTTCTTCTAATGTCAAACCGCAAAAATATGCGATTGATGATGACAATTGCTCAACAACCTGTTGATTATTAAAATCATCTCTTTCGACTACTATAGCACTGTTTTGTTTTCCAAAATGAGATAATACCCAGGTCCCAAAACCGGCCAATGTAGTAGTTATGGTTGGAATACCAAACGCGATACTCTCCAAAGGAGTGTAACCCCATGGTTCATAATAGGATGGAAAAACTGAAAGATCAAAACCCATTAAAAAGTCATAATAGGTCATATTAAAAATCCCATCGTTTCCATCCAGATAAACAGGCACAAAAAGGATTTTAATATTGGACTTTGGATCATTATGTAATCCGTTATTCAATACATGATTGATTACAGGATCGTGATTTGGATCTGAAAGCTGATGGGTTGAAAAGTCGTTTAAAACCGGAGTTTGAATTGGTTGAGCCATTTTTTCCAACAGATCGTGTCTTGCCCCTAAATTTCCGGCAGGAACAGCAATTACAGCAATAATTTGCTTTGTGAGATTTTGTTTCCTGAGTTGAGCTAAAGATTCAATAAAAAGATCTATCCCTTTATTTTTAAATTCGTATCTTCCACTGTTAATCACTAATAAAGCTTCCTGATCAATAGGTTGTTGTAATAGTGATTCAGCTACCCTAATAATTTGTTTTCTTGCTTTACTTCTTTTCTCTTTATAAATATCTTCTGCAGGAACCATTTTATTTTCAAAACCATTGATGGTGACTACATCCACAGACTTTTTAAAGAATGATTCACATTCCATATTCGTAATTTCGCTTACAGTAGTAAATGAATCAGCATGTACTGCAGACAACATTTCCAAAGAAAATTTCGATTGTATTCCAAAGTTCGAAGCCAAATCCTGTGGATTATACTCTTTTATTTTGTTGTAAAGGGGTAACCCATTGCCTGCGATAGATCGACCCAAGGCTGTGGCATGAGTTGTGAAAACGGTTGCAATTTGAGGAACTGTTTCTTTTAAATGTAAAATTCCGGTACCGGTCATCCATTCATGGAAGTGAGCGATAATTTTATCATTGGAATGACAATAATAATTGTAAAAACTTTCAATTACTCTACCGGCAGTGTATCCAAAAAGGGCAGGTTCAACATAATCCCATTGTCCTGAAATGGAATCTAACTTATAGGAAAGCCAGAATTGTGTAAAAATTTCATCTTTTTTGGCAAAAAATGGAGTGAAATCGACCAAAAACACAACAGGAGATCCTTTAATCTGCCATCTTCCGATTCTCACTTTTAAACCTTCCGTTTCTGCAATATCTTTCCATTTTTTGTATAAAGTAAAATCCTCAACAAATTCAGAATTATGCTCTTTAGGTAAATCGGGACCTATACAAATATATTTTTCGGGAAATTGCTCTGTGGCAGTAACCGCTTTTGTAGATAAAACGGTATAAATTCCACCCACCTTATTACAAACTTCCCAACTGGTTTCAAACAAATAATCAGCTCTCTTCATTGAACAACAAATTTTTAGTAAAAGATTGCAAAGATACTAAATAATGTAACAGGTAACAGGTAGCAGGTAACAGGTTGTTTAAATAATGTAACAGGTAATAGGTAACAGGTAACAGGTAGCAGGTAACAGGTAACAGGTAACAAGTAACAGGTAGCAGGTAACAGGTAACAGGTGGTTAAAATAATGAATTGATATATTGTTATAATTTCACTATCTTTTCGGTTTGAGTTCCAATTTGTAAAAAGTAGATCCCTTCAGGAAGTTCTTTAAGATAAAGTACCTCTATTTCAGAAGAGACACTTCCAGATAACATGAGTTGTCCTGTAACAGAATAAATATAATAGGGTAAGTTAATCATATTCCCAGGTATTTTGATATTTACCATATCATGGGTTGGATTTGGATAAATCTGAATAAGGTTATCCTCATCTAAGTTTTCTATTGACACTGTCGGAGAAATTTTAACGATCCACATGTCTTCGAATCCATTTATACTATGGTTTCCGGATACGTCACCTGAATTAGATTCCACTTTACCTGCTAAAATATATCCATTATCTGAGGTTTGTTGCAAAGAATATAAGATATCACCATAATATAATTCTGCATATTTTTTTTGCCATTGTAAATTACCTAAAGCTGAGAACTTAGCAATAAAAAAACCATCTTTTGCCCCCCCTACTATAAAACCACCATCATATGTTGTGGTTACTGAATATAACTCACAACTATAATTTTCTCCCAAATATTGGACCCATTGAACATTACCTGATGAAGTTAATTTGAGAACAAAACTTTCATAAAATTGATTATTATCAGGATCTGTTTGACCTACAATTATGTAACCGTTGTCTGATGTTTGACAAACGTCATTGGCTCTATCAAATGGGGTATTTCCATAACACATTTGCCATTGAATATCTCCTGATATTGATAATTTTACAATCCATGCATCATCTAAAAAATTGTGACCAATAACATCTCCATCTGAAGAAGAAGTCTTCCCGACAGCGATAAAACCACCATCATTAGTTTGAACAATTGCATTAAATTCATCCCAATTACTTCCACCATAACATCTACTCCATTCAATAACTCCCAAACTGTCTAATTTAACAACCCATGCTTCCTTATATTTTTCTGTTGTATTAATAACATCTCCATCAATAGAATTTGTACTCCCGCAAAAAATATAACCTCCATCTGAAGTTTTTTTAATATTATTAATAAAATTATATTTACTCCCTCCAAAACATTTTTGCCAAATTATTGTACCCATACTGTCCAGTTTAACAATCCATCCATCGGGTTTTGTTAATTCATTTGAAATGTGAAATCCTGTCACATCACCATCGTTTGATTCTGTCCAACCTACAACTAAATATTCTTTATTTTGTGTCTCCACAACAGATGTTGCAAACTCTGAAGATGTTCCTCCGAGACATTTTTTCCATTCGACATTTCCTTCATTAGTTACTTTTATAACAAAAAAATCTGATAAATTACTATGATTATCAATAGCATCATAATCATTTGATGAGGTATGTCCTACAGCAATATATCCTCCGTCTGAAGATTGAATGATCTGTTGTGCTGATTCTGATTCACTCCCCCAAAAACACTTTTGCCATTCAATAGAGGGGTTTTGTGAGTACAAAGTGAATAAATACAAAAATACTAAAACTAATAAAATAAATTTTTTCATGTGTGCTAAAATTTTTTAATTGTTAAAAATATTAAATTTTAATTATAAGGATCTCTTATAAGCAAATTGGATTCATCAAAACTTATACCAGCTGGAATTAAAATAAGTGCATTGCAATCAAAAAAATCAAATGCATAAGTGTTATTTTCTGACCATGAGGTTATATTTGCAACTATTGTACTCATAGGGTAAAATGAAAAAGGGGTCATTCCACAAGATGATGGAAAAAATTTGTATTTACGATATATTGTAGTACCTACGGTACTGGAAAGCCATATTGAATATGGACCAGGAGAACAAAGTGTTGTAGTAGTAAAAACGGAATCAGAGATAAAATTAATTTCATTTTGAAATGTAAATGGTTCATCCTGTAGATTAAATGTATTTAATGTCCCATATTTAATTATATACCATTTTCCAATAAAATTTATTGAATCGCAAGATCCATTATTAATGAAATCCCAAATAGAATATCCATTTCTTGTCGAATAAAGATAATTATCTCCACAATTGTCTTGATAATAATATCTAACAATCAATTGATCTCCAATAATAAAAAAATCACTATTATCACTTTTATTTGGATCAGACTTTATGGGCTTTTCAGTTTGACTTTCATCAATAAGCGTTATTAAATTTTCACCTCCTGGCGAAGTTTGAATTAATTTGATTGAATTTGAAAATGATTTAGACTTTGCATTTAAAACAAAAAACCCACTATTAATTGCAGAAACTCGAAATTTGTAAATGCCGGGATTAAATAAACGGGAATAAGTTTGATATATCCTTCCTGAAATATCATTTAAAGTTATATTAATGATCTCTGATTTTATCACATTTAATGTAACTTCAGTCTCTTGTACGTAAGGATTCTGATAGTTTGATTCAAAACCAAAAAAAGCATTTTGTTGATAATCTTCTATCCCGACACTAGAGGAATATAAAATCGTATCAGGATAATATTTTCTTAATGTATCCCATGTTCTCGTATTAATAAGTACAATACTGTCAAACTCTACAAATCTGAAATTTAATCTGGTTCCCAATACAATTCTGACACTTTGTGAGAAACAAGGTGTAACCAATAAAACCATAACCATTATAATTATTATTTTTTTCATGTACTCTATTTTAAATTAATAATTTGTATTTATTTGAATATTTTGCCCCAAACTTAATAAAAAAAATAAAACAATATTAAAAAACCCAAAAAATTAACATTTAACTCCATTTTTCCAAACGAGCGCATGATTTTATGTCAAAAATGTTAAGTTGATTTTTACCTATTTTAAGAATAGCATTTTATAAATTAAGGAAAATGATTTTCCGATTCTTTCCTTAGAAAAATTATCAACTGCGTAAGCTCTGATATCTGAACTTGAATATTGGGAATGGGAGTCCAGCATCTCTAAAATGGCGTATTTTAAACTATTTTCATCCTGTTTTGAAACTAGAATACCCCTTTCCTGATTCACAATTTCAGGGATTCCACCAACAGTAGTGCCTATAATCGGTTTACCACAAGCGAATGCTTCCAGAATCACACAGGGTTGGTTTTCAAAATTGGAGAAAAGCACCAAAAAATCACTTTTTTTAAGATGGTGTGCTACCTGAGTTTCAGACATACTACCCAGAAAATGGACAAACTGATCCAACTGATGATTTTTAACATAATCAATCATTTCAGGCTTTTCAAATTCGCTAATTACATCAAGTACAAAGTCTTGTCGCTCCTCTTTAATCTCTTCAATAACCCTTAAGATCCCCATAAAATTTTTGGCTTCCTCATCCAAAGTAGAAATATGAATCAGATGTTTTTTGGTTTTGTGGTGCGTTTCGGGAACAAAAAGATCGGTATTGCATACATTGGAGATCACAAACCCATTTTTTACCGGAAAAAGATCTTTTATAGCTTTCATGAGATGATGGGAAACGGTAGTTAAACCATCCACGTTATCATAAATTTTACTTATTTTTTTTTGCATTTTTTTGGATAATCTGATCCAATTCTCCGGATGATACACGCTCCAGTGTTCAGATAAAAGGAGTGGAATATTCCATTTCTTTTTAAATAAACAAGCAAATCCCCCCATAGGTAATGCTACATGCAAATGGATTAATGCAGGTACACCATAGTTTTTTTCAATGTAATGCGCTCCTTTTTGATAATAAAAATGAGTTAAAAACTTAGCTGTATATTTATTGATTATTCCCTTATTAGAGTAAACGTAATAGGTTATCAATCTGTTATTTGGTGAAAGAAGTTCATCTTTTATCGGTTTATTTTTTAATTCCGTTTTTTCAATTCTAAGGGTAATAGAAGGGAAAAAGGAAGCAATAGATTCAATATGTTTTTCTATAAAATTACCGGTGTATGGTTTATTCATTTCCGGAAACCAGGAAGGGATATGAAGAATATACATAGTTAGAATTATAATTTATTTTTAGAAAAAAGTTTCAGTAATTCCGTTTTAAAAAGGATGATTTCACCATCAGTGATCAAAAAATCTGAAAAATGTAATTTCTGTTCTTTATGAAAAAAAAGAATACTTACCAACAAACTAACAAAATAGGAGCCACTGGTTATAAAACCGGCAACCAGAATACCGTTAAGATATCCGCTTTTGGCTGCCAAAGGTATTAAAAGATATCCTCCAATAGCAGTTAAAAGTAACCCTATAAGTGAAGATAATCCATTCTTCCAATAGTGTCCTTTTGCAGCAAAATGGTGAGAAATAATGGTAAGACAAGATAAAAAGAAAATTCCGGGAGATAAGGCGTAAATAATCGCTTTTGTATCCAGAAAGTCAGATCCAAAAACAAGCGTATAAAAACCTGATGGCAATAATAACAAAATAATTAAAACCACTAATGTAAAAAGTGCTGAGATTTTTGCAAACATCAATGTTAACTTTCTGGCATATTCAGGATCTTGATTGTTGGATAACCGCGTGTATTGAACCAAACACAAACTTTTCGGAAAAACCCATACTGCTTCAGATATTTTAGTTCCTAAATCGTATATTCCTAAAGGTTTTCTTCCAATAAACCATTCAATGAGAAAATAGCTTAATCTGTAATTCAATAATTGTGCTAAATTAGCAATCTGAACCCAAAAACCAAGGGTTACCATCTCTTTGAACTGTTTCCAAATTCCAAAACGTTGAATCTCTATCGCTCTATTTTGAAAATTGAAAAATCCTTTTTTGAAAAATTTCAAAATCCAAACTCCTGAAAATAAAAAAGTAACCAAATAAGAAAAAAGATACGCATAAAAGTAAGAATCAATATGTGGTTTTATGTCATCTATTTTTTCAAAGAGTAATAAGGAAATTAAAATCACAATTAATGCTACGGATTGAAAAATTTGAAAGAAGTTGAATGTTTTTATTTTTTCAATTGCCTGAAATAGCGTTAATTGAATTGAATTTAAAGAGAAAACAACGGAAATGATCAACAATAACCAAATGTACTCTTTAGGAACCATAGAGAGTGAATTCAATACTAAAAGTCCACCAATATTTCCAATAAATGCCCATAATACGGTGAGAATGATTAAATTAGAAAAAGTTCTGCGTGGAATTAAATACACTAATGTGGTACCTCCAATAAAAGATGTAATCAGTTGTAAAATGGTAACATTGAGGATCATCAATCCGATAGTTCCGACCCCTTCAGCCCCAAAACTATTGGCATTAATCACCACAATGATCAACATAATCAACATAGTAAACACTCTGGAGAAAAAAGTAGATAAAATATTTCCGAACATAATCAATTCAATTAGAGTGGCAAAAATAACGAAAATAAATTTGTCTTATTATGATATAATGGCGACTAAATTATAAGATGTTAGAAAAAACATAACAAAAAAATGAGTACTTTTGCCCCTTTTTATTTGTAGAAAACAAAATGACAAAATTAGGGGAACTTCCTATCAAAAAACTATTCTGGAGTTATGCCATTCCAGCGATTATTGCTACCACTTCTACCTCTTTGTACAATGTCATTGACCGTATTTTTATCGGACATGGTGTAGGTCCTTATGCAATTTCAGGCTTAGCCATCACGTTACCCTTGATGAACATTGCCGTTGCTTTAAGTACCTTGATTGGTACCGGAGCATCCTCCATCATTTCTATCAGATTAGGGGAAAAAAGGAACGATTTAGCGAACAAAACCTTGGGAAATGCTACCATTTTGTTCATTATTGTAGGATTTATTTTTACATCTCTATCCTTAATTTTTATAGATCCCATTTTAAGGGCATTTGGAGCCAGTGATTTGACATTACCTTACGCCAAAGACTTTATGCAAATCATTTTGTTGGGAAATATCTTCACGAATCTGTTTTACGGGTTTTACAACATGTTAAGATCCGCAGGTTATCCGACGAGAGCGATGAGAGGGATGATTTTTTCTGTATTACTGAATTTAGCCTTAGCTCCACTTTTCATTTTTGTATTCAAATGGGGCATTAAAGGAGCAGCTTATGCCACTCTGATAGCTCAAATATCCGGATTTTTGATTTTCTTCTCTCATCTGATCACCAAAAATCATGTAATCCATTTTACTAAATCAGGATTTAAACTCTCTAAAGAGATCATTTCCAAAATATTCTCAATCGGACTCTCCCCTTTTATTGTACATACTTGTGCATTTTTAGTGGTTACTGTAGTCAATTTACAGTTAAAAAAATATGGTGGAGACTTTGCTATTGGAGCATCGGGTATTATTAACAGCATTGCAGGATTGATTATCATGATCATATTCGGATTTGCTCAAGGTATGCAACCTATTGTCGGATTTAACTACGGAGCCAAACTTTACCAGCGTATGTGGGAGGCTTATAGAATCACGGTTCTGTTTGCCACTATTACTTCTATTGTGTCCTGGATTGCGGCGTTAACTTTTCCTCATGCGATTGCCTCTGTTTTTACTACTGATCCTGAAATGATCGAAAAAACAGCTCATGGCATCAAACTTTATTTTATTGCATATCCCGTTATTGGATTTCAATTGATCACTTCCCATTTCTTTTTATCAATTGGAAAATCAAAAATTTCCATATTATTATCACTTTTCAGACAAGTGATTATCCTTTTACCCATTTTATTTATTTTCCCGCCCATCTGGAAACTGGATGGTGTTTGGTTAAGTGAACCGGTTTCATCCGTAATAGCTATGGGATTGTCTGTTTATATCATGTATCAATGGTATAAAAAACAAACATGGAAAACAGTCAGATTCTGATTTTTTTTACTAATTTTGTGTTTTAATTTTTCAAGTTATGTATCTACATTCAAAAATATTTATAACTCCCGGGATACTTGTTTCAAATATCATCAAAGAGAATCCATTGATTATGTTGGTGATTGAAAACTTTGGAATCTGTGATTTTCCTAAGGGAATTTCAGTTTCTAATCTTTGTAAACAAAACGGGATTAATGAATCTCTTTTTATACAAATTTGCAATCTTCATAACGGTTATTTTCTGGATTATTCAATCGAATACTCGAAAGAGGATCTACCGGAAATCATCAAATATCTGCAAAGAAGTCACTTATATTATACCCGGGAAAAATATCCCATCATTTTATCAGAAATAAAAAAATTATATAAAGAAACCAAATTGGATATCTTGAAAATAATTGAAAAGTACTTTGAAGAGTATTTTAAAGAGGTACATGATCACATGGATTATGAAGATAAAATTGCTTTTCCTTACTTTAATTCATTGATCGCTGATCAACAATCAGCAAGTACATACTCTTCGGAAACTTACAGAGAACACCATTCTGATATTGAATCAAAACTAGATGCATTAAAAGAATTATTTATTGAACATATCCATTTTCAACAACCTAATCCATTGAGAAGAAAGATTTTAAATGATTTAAGTGAATTAGAGTTTGAATTAAACATCCACTCCCACATTGAAGATATGATTTTAATACCACTGGTAAATAAAATTGAAAAAGGGGGCATTCATGGATAAAAAAAGGATCAATATTGCTATTCTGGAAAATGCCTCCATCATCAGTGAAGGGATTCAGAGTTTGCTACAAAAATCACATTTGTACATTAAACCAATTTGGATCAAAGATATTGACCATTTAAGTTTTCATATTGATCGTTTAAAAATTGATATGATTTTGATCAATCCAAATCTCATCATCAATAGATTAAAGTTTTTTACCCCAATAAAAAACAGCAATCCACAGGTGAAATGGCTAGCTTTAACTTACAATATCATTGATAAAGAGGTACTTCCATTTTTTGATGATATCATTCAAATTGATGATACGTATGAAAATATTACGCGTAAAATCGATTATTTCATTGAAAACACGCAAAGTGAGGAGAGTCATCTCTTGACAGAACGAGAGCAAAATGTCTTGAAAGAGATTATCAAGGGATTATCCAATAAAGAGATTGCTGAACGGTTGAATATAAGCATTCATACTGTCATGAGTCACCGGAAAAATATATATCAAAAAACCGATATCAAAAGTCAGGCCGGATTAACGGTTTATGCGTTGACGCACAATATAGTATCGATAGATTCTATATAGGCGAAAGGCGAAGGGCGAAAGGCGAAGGGCGAAAGGCGAAGGGCGAAAGGCGAAAATTTAAAAAAAATTTCTATCTTTGCAAAATAATCAAAATATTAATAGATTTTATTAAATAAAATTTTTCAATGAATAAGAATCAAATAAATATTGAACTCAAAAATATAAGATCAGTTCGAGATGCCAACATTATTCTTGATGGAATTACCGTAATTACTGGAGAAAACGGTAGCGGAAAGAGTACAATATCAAAATTGACTTATCATCTTTTTCGTACATCAATTGAATTTGAAAAGATCGTTGAAAGCAATCTAGAGGATGAATTAAGAAGAATATACAGAAGTATCGATCAATTATCAAAGGAATTAGAATATTTTTTAGATAAAGATGAATATTCAAAATTTAGAATTTCATTTAGAAATTTTTATAGATCTGACAATCAATTAAGTCTTTTTGAGGAAGACAATTCTATTTTTTCAGCAATTGATGCTTTAATTAACATTTTTGCTAATGAAAATTTTAATCTGCATAAAAATCCTCAATTACAACAGCGATTAAAACGAATTAAGATTATATTAAATAATTCAAATCCTAGAGTTGATTTTGAATCAAATGATATTATCGAACTTTTATTAGCTTTAAAAGAATATATAACCGAACAGATTCAACATTCTTTAAATTATAAAGAAAACAGACCATTATCAATATTAAATGACAAATTAGAAGAAGCTTTTTATGACTCATCAATTCCCAATACATTTAATATTTCCGAATATGGAGTTCCAATAATTGATAGAGATAAAAATAAATTATTACCAATACATTCAATCCAAAGAGTAGCTTATATTGATACTCCAATGATTATTGGAATAGATTTCTATGCAGAAAGAGCTCATTGGGAAGAAATAAATGAATTAATTTCAAATAAAAAAACATTCAAATCAAACTCTGAATTAGACTCAATTTTTAAAAATGAAATTTTGAAAGGAGATGTTAGCTATGATGAAAATGAAATTTCAAGTCAAACTTTTATTTATAAAAGAGATGATGGCAAGGAATTTGATTTATTAGAATGTGCGACTGGCTTAAAATCATTTAGTTTACTCCAATTGTTATTTAAAAATGGATTTCTCAACAATCAAACTTTACTAATAATTGATGAACCTGAAGTACATCTTCATCCTCAATGGATTGTTGAGTATGCAAGACTTATCGTTCTATTAAATAAACATTTAGGTGTCAAATTTCTTATAGCAAGTCATAATCCTGATATGATTAGTGCCATAAAATATATTTCAAAAAAAGAAAATTCTAGTAAAGATTTAAATTTTTATTTAGCTACCAAATATAAAAACACTTATACATACAACTATAAAAATCTCGGAATTGAGATTGAAGATATTTTTTCATCATTTAATATAGCTTTAGAAAGAATTGATTTATATGGACAATCAGAATAAATTAACTTACAGCTCTACTACAACTAATAATCACCAAATTGCATCAATTTGTCCAAATTGTGTCCAGAAAATTAATGATGTATGTATAAAAGATGGAGCAAAACACACTTGTTTCACTAATGAGATTTGTCTCAATTTAGATGATTATGAAACTTTTTTGGCTCAAAATGTAAAAAGAGATAAACAAAAAACTATGGATTTCACTTTTGGTGTTAATATAGAAAATAGAAATGAGCAAAAGATGATATTAGTTGAACTTAGATTAAATTATACGAATTGGAGAAATATTAGTAAAAAAGAACTTGATGATAAAATTAATCATTCAAAAGTTATTCTCGGACATACTCCCATTATTGATAATCAATTTTATTTCGTTTTCAAATCAGATATAAAACAACAAGCTCATAATCACTTAAGACGATTATATTTAAATCGAAGTATTGTTTTTGGTGTCGATCTAAATGAATTGAAAAATTTATTCTTTCAATAATTTTTATTTTCCATTAATTGAGTTCAATAACTACAAGGTATATTTTCTAAAAGTAAGTATTAAAAAAAATAAAATAGTCAAAATTTAGTAAGACATTGATATGTAAGATGTTCTCGCAAACAAAAATAATTAAATTAAAAACATAGAATTAAATCCGTTACATTTTACTTCTTACTTCTTACTTCTTACTTCTAACTTTTTACTTCTTATCTTTTTACTTCTTATCTTTTATCTTATTCTTCCCCTTTCATCATTTTAATGAATGGGTTGAAATAATTTTCTCCTTTGGCGACAACACCGGTAAGTCCTTTTCCACCGGTTTTGGAACGTTTAATAGCTCCAAACATTCCTTTTTCAAGAGCTTCAAAAAGACCCTCTTTAACCATATTATCTAACAATTCATGAGCATCATTCAACACTTTGGAGGCTCTGTTTTTGATGATTCCACCCTCTTTATATTCCACTTCATCTCCGATGTTTTTCATATTATTGAAAATATATTTGGCGTTTTCAATCGCTAAATAACGATCTGACATAAATGGAGTATGGATCGCTTCAGTGATCATCCCGAGCAGTTGTAATCCCTGACCGGTCCAAATCGCAATTTGGTTAAAAAGAGCATCCTGAATTTGACCACGGAAAATGTTTCCGGTCATGAATTTTGTAGGAGGCATATATTTTAATGGAGCATTTGGAAATATCTCACGGGTCATTTGAGCCTGAGCCAATTCATAGAGGAAGCCATTTTCGAGTTCAGGATCCATTTCAAAGGCATGACCAAGCCCCATTTGTTCTTCAGGGATACCAGCCAATTTAGCTAATTGTTCATTAATTAAATCGGAAGCCAAAACAGTATGAGCCTCGTCGAAAGCATCAGCTGTAGTGAGATAGTTATCTTCACCTGTATTGATAATCACACCGGCAAAACCATTGATCACTCTAGAGAAATACTGATCTATTAAGGTTCTTTGCGGATTAATATCTCTGAAAAGAATACCATATAATGCATCATTCAGCATCACATCCAGACGTTCCAAAGCGCCCATAGCTGCGATTTCCGGCATACAAAGTCCTGAGCAATAATTACATAACCGGATATATCGTCCCACTTCTTCCCCAACTTCATCCAATGCTTTACGCATGATTTTAAAGTTTTCCTGAGTCGCATAAGTTCCGCCAAAACCTTCTGTTGTAGCACCATAAGGAACATAATCAAGCAAGCTTTGACCGGTAGTACGAATTACAGCGATAATATCTGCACCCTGACGAGCAGCAGCCTGAGCCTGAACAACATCTTCAAAAATATTACCAGTCGCTACAATCACGTAAATATAAGGTTTTGAACCTTCTCCAATTGTGTTCAAATATTCATTTCTACGGGCAACATTAGCTTTGATTCTGTTAACAGCAGCATCGATATAAGGTTGAACAGCGTGTTTTACCGCATTCAAATCGTGAGCAGGAAGTTTAGTGATTGAAAGTTGATTAGCAGCAATTTTTTCAGCAATTTGCTGAGGATTCAAACCTGTTTCCAAAATAGCATTTCCGATATAATATAAAACGCCTTGACCCAAAACACCATTTTCATGAATATCATTCACTACTACATTGGGAAGGGGTACTTCATTGGCATCGATACCATCAATACCTATTAAACGACACAACGTTCTTTCTACGGCAACGGTTGAGTAATTTTCAACAAATTTTTGTACATCCAATGCAATGGTTTTAGCTAAATTTTTAGCTGAATCCACTTTAGTAAAATCTAGACCTAACTTACTGTTTCTCATTCTATTATTGTTTATATATTATCAAATTTTAGTATTCTAATTGATCAAATAAAAGTAAATAAATAGTATATTTATTGACGGTTGCAAAATTACAGAAAATTAAGCACTTTTTGCTTCATTGATAAGGTCAATGATTCAAATAGAAAAAATTAAGTTAAAATGGGTTATAAATTACTCTATATTTGCACATTAATATTAATTTTGATTTAAAAAATATAAAAATAAAAACCATGAAAATTGAAAACAAAATATTTATTGTAACCGGTGCCGGAAGTGGCATTGGTAGAGAACTTACCTTACAATTAGTTTCAAAAGGGGCACAAGTAGCCATGATTGATATTCATCAGGAAAGTATGAATGAAACTGCATCTTTAACCAATAAAGAGAAAGTAACCTCTTATGTTGTTGATATATCCAAACTGGAAAGTATAGAAAAATTCAAAGATGACGTAATAAAAAAGTATGGTCATGTAGATGGGATCATCAACAATGCCGGGATAATTCAACCTTTTATTCCGGTAAATCAATTAGATATGTCACAAATAGAAAAAATTGTGAATATTAATTTCTATGGCACAGTTTATATGATTAAAACTTTTCTTCCCTATTTATTGGAAAGACCTGAAGCACATATTGTTAACATTTCCAGTATGGGTGGTTTTATTCCATTTCCCGGACAAACCTTGTATAGTGCCACAAAAGCAGCAGTAAAGATATTAACGGAAGGGTTATATGCAGAATTAAAAAATTCATCGGTAAAGGTTACTGTTGTACATCCCGGGGCTATTGCCACCAATATTTCTCAAAATTCGGGTATTGAGATGCCCAAGCAAGCTGAGAATAAGAGTCAGAAGGCGGCCATGCAAGCATTACCTGCCGATGAAGCAGCCAGGATTATTATTAATGGGATAGAAAAGAACAAATTCAGGGTACTTGTAGGCAAAGACGCTCAGTTTCTGGATCTATTTTATCGTTTTAGTCCTGAAAGAGCAGTCAATTTTATTGTCAAGAAAATGAGTAAGATGATGAGTTAATCGGAGTGCTCGATTGCTCGAATGCTCGAATGCTCAGAATGCTCATGTGCTCAAGGTGCTCGTGTGCTCGAATGCTCAGAATGTTCGAATGCTCGGATTGCTCGAATGCTCGAATGCTCGGATTATATTCTTATAAAAGTTGGTTTGAAAATTGCATTATTGTTTGATTGATAGAATGTTAAATATCCATTAGATTTTGCATTTATTCAGGAACCTACTAATATTAGAATATAAAATATACCCCCTAAATGGGTAATTTCGGGGTTATTTTCATCGCATTAGGGATGTGGAGGGCACCGTAGGTGGTACGAGCTGGAACGAACGCTGTGATGGGTTGGCAAAGAGACACTCATGAACCTAAGTGAAGTGCAGCGAAGTACGGAAGCGAAGCGGACCCCGGAACAAGCCCGACGGCACCAAGAGTAGCTTGTGCGTCGGATGGTGCCGGAATGCCCAAATAAATGAAAAATAAAAAATAAATGTTTAATAGTGTGTAAAAATTTGGTATTTTGAAATGAAATTTTATATTGATAAAATTTTTTATCTTTGCGAAATAAAAATTAAAAATTATGGAAAATTGTTGTACATTTTGTGAGTTATTTGACGGAATTAACTGGTGGATTTATATTGCATCAGTTGTAACTGTTTTTATTATTGGAGCGATCTGGTTTTCGTTTTTATTTGCTAAAATGTGGATGGAAGTGAATAAACTGGATAAAGATGCCAAAATCAGCACCGGAAATATGGTGTTCACCATGTTATTTCAATTAACAACCACCGCTTTATTGGGATTGGCTATATTCTTAGTAACTAAGATTTCATGGGAATTAGCTCTCTTTGTAATTATTGGTGTTGTAGGCTGGATGAAATCGAATTTAAAATTCAAATTCAATGATTTTAAAACCTTTTTCAGAGCTGCTATTTCTGAAGTGGGCTATTTTGCTGTTTCTGCAATTGTGTTTATGCTATTTGCATTGATTTAATTGAGTATCGGGCTCCATATTCTATTCTATTAAATGGTTGGTACAGTTTTGATGTAAAATTTTTCAATTTTAAAAATAATTGAAAACAAATTAATTGAAAAAAAATTCACCAACCATTTATTAGAATACCATATTTCAGCTTCGCCGGAAGAAATTGTGCACAATAAATAATAATTTTTTTTAATTTTACATAAAAGTTCAATAATTTTTATATTTTTGCAGACCAAACGGTCGGTTTTATGAATAACACAAAAGACTACATTATTAAATCAACTTGCATTCTTTTTTTACAAAAGAATTATAAAGAAGTTACTCTGCAAGAGATTGTTAAAAAAACCGGTTTATCTAAAGGTGCTTTCTATCATCATTTTGAAACCAAAGAGAAACTATTTTTGGATGTAGTGTATTTTTTTATGGATTGGTCTAACCATAATTATCAAAGTTATTCGCGAACATCATTTAATCAATTTTATAACGATTATATTATTGAAACAAATGAATTGAATCATAAATATATTCAAATCTTAAACCAATATTCTGATACCCCTTTCGATTTTCAAATCAATTTCTTTGCCATGATGTTTGATGCACTAAAAATGTTTCCAGATTTTCATTCCTTGGCCATTGAAGGTTTTAAACAAGAGATTAATATTTGGATTGATGCCATTAAAAGGGGAAAAGAAACCGGAGAGTTAAAATCTGAAATTTCAGAAATTGAGTTTGGCGAACTTTTTCTATATTTAAGTGATGGTGTTGGTTTACATAGTGTTATGCGAAGAAATAACATTACAGAAACAATTAATCAGATTAAAATAAAATGGGATCTGATCTATCAAATTATTAAAAAATAATAATCAGATCATAAAAATGGGAAATGATTACTCAAATTATTAAAAATTAATTTTTTTAAATAAAAACAGACCGTACGGTCGGTATAAATACAACTATCATGAATGAAATTATTAAAACCAATTTATTAACTAAAACTTATCATGAAGTTTTGGCAGTTAATGCAATTTCTCTTCAAGTTAATCAGGGAGAAATATATGGCTTTCTTGGATTAAATGGAGCTGGAAAAACGACAACTATTAGAATGTTATTGGGAATGATCAAACCTTCAAATGGGGATGTTACCATTCTGGGAAATAATGTAAAAAATGTTTCTGGTGCATTTTGGAATAAAATTGGGTATCTTGTTGAAATGCCATACTCCTACCCTAATCTTACCGTTCAAGAAAATCTTGAATTGATCAGAAAATTAAGAGGGTTAAAGCAAAAAAAATGTGTTCCTGAAATTATGGAATTATTAAATTTAATGGAATATAAAAATCGAAAAGCAAAAGATCTCTCATTAGGCAATGGGCAAAGATTAGGATTAGCTAAAGCATTAATTCATAAACCGGAGATTCTGATTTTAGATGAACCCACCAATGGACTTGATCCTTCGGGTATTCATGAGATAAGAGAGTATTTAATTCATTTATCTAAAAATGAAGGTGTTACCATCTTCATTTCGAGTCATATTTTGAGTGAAATTTCCAAAATGGCTCATAGAATAGGAATAATTCACCAAGGAGAATTAAAACAAGAAATAAATAGTGTGGAACTTGAAAACCTTTGTCAGAAAAAACTTATTATTACTGTAAAAGAACTTGAGGATGCTCAAAATATTTTAGTTCAAAATAATATTGAATTTCAGTTGTTTAATAAAAAAGAGATGATTATTTCAGATTTAAAATATATCAATTCCCCTGAACAAATAGCCCGGTTATTAATTCAAAATAATTGTAGTTTAACCCAATTACATGTAGTTGAAGAAGATTTAGAATCCTATTTTTTAAGAACCATTAATTCATAAATATCATGAAAAATTTTACAAATATTTTATTTACTGAGCTTTACAAATTAAAAAGAGTAAAATTAATTTGGATAACCATAGGATTATTTCTATTCATGCCATTCATGATGGGATTGATGCTCTATATTGCCATACATCCTGAAAGTGCAGCGAATGTAGGATTATTTGCCATGAAAGCCAAAATGTTTGGAGCCAATGACTGGTCAGGGTATTTGAATACCATCATTCAAGCCGGTTCAGGACTTGGATTTTTTGGATCAGGGTTTTGTTTTGCTTATATATTTGGGAGGGAATACACTGATAAAACAATGAAAGATTTATTAGCTTTACCGGTTTCAAGAAATCACATTGTGGTCGCAAAATTGATTATTGCTACTATTTGGAGTTTATTACTATTTATTATTTTGATTGTTTTTTCCATATTAATTGGGAAATTAATGGGTATAAGCGGGAGTTTTGAGGTAATTCCCCACTTAATAAAACAATATTTTCTAATGAGTATCTGCATAATTTTAATTAACACTCCAATTGCCTTTTTTGCCAGTGTTGGAAGAGGTATTTTAGCCCCTATCGGTTTTTGTGTTATTACATTAATTTTTTCAAACTTAATTACGACCATAGGGATAGGAAATTATTTTCCTTGGGCAATACCTTCATTAATAGGAATGGAAATGGATATTCCAGGTTTGGCAGTCAATAGTGCCAGTGTCATCATTTTGTTAATTACTTCGATTTTAGGTGTAATTTTCACATTGCGGTTTTGGAATCATGCTGATCATAAATAAATGTAAAAATTAGAATAATCTTCCAAATGGGCTCCATATTCTATTCTAATAAATGATTGGTAAAGTTTTGATGCAAAAATCAATTATTTTAAAATTGATTGACAATAAATTAATTGACAAAAAATTCACCAACCATTTATTAGAATAGTTAATAAGAGCCAAGAACATTTTTCATTCTTCATTTTTCATTATTCATTAGTCTTTTTTATATCACTTTTTTTCTTATTTTTGTAGCTATGTTTTTTAGAAATAATCAAATTTAGCTAATATGAAAGAAAAAGAGTTACAAGAGGAAATTACCGAAATCAAACTTCCTGAAAATGCTTATACTGAGCTACATGAAGGAGAAGAGTACAAACCGATTCTTTTAGGAACCAAAAAATACCCTGAAATCAATCTCTGGTCTGTAACCTGGGGGATCATTATGGCTGTCATTTTTTCTGCAGCTACGGCCTATTCCGGGTTAAAATTCGGTCAAGTTTTTGAAGCAGCTATTCCGATTGCTATTATTGCTGTTGGGGCTTCAACACTCGCTAAAAGAAAAGGTGCCTTATCGGAAAATGTTATCATTCAATCAATTGGAGCCAGTTCAGGGGTGATTGTTGCCGGTGCTATTTTTACGCTTCCTGCTATTTATATTATCAAGGAAACAAACCCAGTTTTAGGTGCTGAAATTCAAGTTAACTTTTTTCAAATTTTCTTTGCCTCTCTTTTTGGTGGATTCTTAGGAATTATGTTTTTAATTCCTTTCAGAAAATATTTCGTAGGTGATATGCATGGAAAATACCCTTTTCCTGAAGCGACTGCAACTACTGAAATCCTAGTTTCCGGTGCTAAAGGTGGTAATCAAGCTAAATTATTAATAGTTAGTGGATTAGTTGGTGGTTTATTCGACTTTTTTGTTAGTACTTTCAAATTCTGGGCTGAAGATATTAGTACCAGAATGACTGGTTGGGGTGAAAAATTAGCTTTAGACCATAAATTTGTATTTAAAATGAATGCCGGTTCCATCCTTTTAGGAACGGGATATTTGATTGGTCTTAAATATGCGATGATCATTTGTGCAGGTTCTTTATTATCCTGGTGGTTTATTGTCCCACTTTTAGGTAGTTATGGTGTTACCGGTGATGGAATTCTGATGAGTACTCTCGATCCTGAATTGATTTTCAAAGGGTATGTTCGTTATATTGGTATTGGTGGTATTGCCATGGCAGGTATTCTTGGGGTTATAAAATCTGCTGGTGTTATAAAAAAATCTTTAGGTGTTGCTTTTAAAGCAGGTAAAGCGGGAGCAGAAAATCAAAATAGTGTATTAAGAACACAAAAAGATATTTCAATGAAGATCATTTTGATTGGATTTGTTGTTGTTTTAGCTTTATTAGGCGTATTTTTCCTATTTGGCGGTATGGATATGAACATCACTCAGGTTTTGGTTGGCATTTTAGTCATTTTCATATTTGCTTTTCTATTCACTACTGTTGCTGCTACAGCAATTGCTACCGTAGGAACTAATCCAGTTTCCGGTATGACCATGATGACCTTGATTTTATCTTCATTCATTCTTTCCATGGTTGGATTAAAAGGGGGTTCAGGAATTGTAACAGCGTTAGTTGTTGGTGGTATTGTTTGTTCAGCACTTTCTATGGCCGGTGGTTTTATCACCGATTTAAAAATTGGGTACTGGATTGGTACTTCTCCATACAAACAACAAGCTTTAAAATTCTTAGGAACTTTAGTATCAGCATTAACAGTTGGAGCTGTGATTATGATATTATCTAAAACATACGGATATGATGCTTCTAAAGGCGGATTGGTTGCACCACAAGCTAATGCGATGGCTTCCATCATTCAACCTTTAATGTCAGGTGGTCAAACTCCATGGATGTTGTATATTATTGGAGCAATTTTAGCCTTACTTTTAGATAGACTAAAAATTCCTGCATTAGCTTTCGCTTTGGGTATGTTTATTCCATTACAATTAAATATTCCATTGTTAGTAGGTGGAGCTATTGCCTGGTTTGTAGGAAGCAGAAGTAAAGACGAAGAGATCAACAAATTAAGAAAAGAGAAGGGGACATTACTTGCATCAGGTTTATTAGCTGGTGGTGCCATTATGGGTGTTGTGAGTGCTATTTTGAAATACGCAAATATTAATCTTTCTACCGGTTTGGATTATCAAAGCTCCGATTTCTTCTCTGTATTAGCCGTTATAGCTTATATTGGTTTGGTTACTTACTTGATTATTCACTCTTTAAAGGTAAAAAAAGAGACTTTATAAATTAAAAATTAAAGAATTCTGAATTATGCATATAGCTATTGCCGGAAATATAGGATCAGGAAAAACAACATTGACCGGAATGTTGGCCAAACATTATGGGTGGGAACCTCAGTATGAAAGTGTGGACAACAATCCATATCTTGCCAGTTTTTACGAAGATATGCAAAGATGGTCATTCAACCTTCAAATCTATTTTTTAAATTGTCGGTTCAGACAAGTGATTGAAATCAGAAAAAAGAAAAAAGATATTGTTCAGGATCGTACTATCTATGAAGATGCTTATATCTTTGCTCCAAACTTACATACGATGGGATTAATGCCAACGCGCGATTTTGAGAATTATTCCTCTTTATTTGAATTGATGTCTCAATTTCTTCAGGCTCCAGATTTGCTAATTTATCTAAAAGCAGATGTATCTACTTTGGTTTCTCAGATCCAAAAAAGGGGACGTGAATATGAAAGTTCCATTCGTCTGGATTATTTACAACATTTGAATGAGCGATATGAAGAGTGGATTTCTAAATATAATGCAGGAAAGTTATTGATAATAGATGTTAACACCATCAAATTTGGCGAAATTCCAGAAGACTTTGGAATAGTGATTGACAAAATTAACGCTGAATTGTTTGGGCTATTCAAATAAATAAAAGAATGAGAAAAATCGGAATCATTCCTGCCAGATATGGATCTACCCGTTTTCCCGGAAAACCGTTGGTTCAAATTTTGGGGAAACCCATGATTCAACATGTTTACGAACGTGTATCTGAATCTCTTTTAGATGAAGTTGTTGTGGCTACCGATAACGAGGAGATCTTTCAGTGTGTTCAACAATTTGGAGGAAAAGTTGTCATGACATCTTCTGAACATCCTTCAGGGACAGATCGTTGTGGTGAAGCAGCTCAACTTATTGGGGCTGAATATTCTGATATTATCATCAATATTCAGGGAGATGAACCTTTTATTCAGAAAGATCAAATCAATAGTTTAGTAAAACTTTTTGAAAATCCTGATGTTCAGATTGCTACATTGGTAAAACCATTTGATTCAAAAGAGGATCCGAACAATCCCAATCAGGTAAAAGTTGTATTTTCTTCCTATTTCAAAGCGCTTTATTTTAGCAGATCCCCTATACCCTATCCTAGAGAATCAGCTAATAATCAATATTATAAACATTTAGGCATTTATGCTTACCTCTATTCTGTTTTACAACAATTAATTAAATTACCCGTTTCATCATTAGAAAAAATTGAAAAACTGGAACAACTCAGATGGTTGGAATCCCATTTTTCAATTTATGTTTCTATTACGCATCACGAAAGTATTGCTATTGATACTCCTGAAGATCTTTTAAAAATTGACCATTTGAATCATTAATTTTAACACCATGATTATAAATAGTATCATTCGGTTTTTCCAATCTGATAACGAATTAACCATTAACAAATTAGGAAAATTTACCAAAAAGCATGTTGCTTCAAAGCTGGATGGAGATCAAATTCTGCCACCTAAAGTTATTTTAGAATTTGAGTATATAGATGATGTGAATGGATTTTCATTTGTTGATAAAATATCTCAATGGGAATCACTTCGTTTATTAGATGCGGATGATCAGGTTTCCAAGTGGGTAAAAGAATTAAAAAACGCCATTCAAAATAATAAAAGTGTTAGTTTTGAGGATTTTGGAACATTCTATATGAACCCTTCAGGGATCATCTGTTTTGATTCGGATATTATCAGGGAATTGAATAGTGAGTATTACGGACTTTCTCCGGTTCATGTTATGAAGACTACGGACAACGGACTACAGACTGGAGACGGGAGTCTGGAGACTGGAGAAAAGGTTGTAGAATTGACAGTTGCTGAGGAAGTGATTGATGAAGTTGCTGAAGTTGAGAAAATTGCTGAGGTTGAGAATGTTAATGAGAAGAAAATAGTAACTGAGACAGATGTTGAAGTTGCTAAGGAAGTAATTGAGGAAGTTATTGAGGTTGAAAAAGTTACAGAGGAAGTGAATGATGAAGTTGCTGAGGAAGTGAATGATGAAGTTGCTGAGGTAGAGATTAATGAAGTTGTTGATGTTGAGAATGTTATTGAGAAGGAAATAGTAACTGATACAGTTGATGAAGTTTCGGAAGTTCTTGAGGATGAAGAAGATGTAATTATTCCGGTTCAAAAGAGAAAAAGCAGATGGCTGGAACGGAGTATTTTCATTCTGATTATTTTGGGAGCTATTGGATTAGTCGGGTATCTTTTTAGAACAGATCTAAAAAAATTATATGATCAACAATTTAATCAAAATACTCCTGTGGAAACACCAACTGCTTCTCCAGTTGTAGATAATAGTTCTACAAATGATTTTGATCAGGAATTGGATACAACAGATTTAAGTGATTCTGAAACTATAGAAACAGCCAATACAAATCCTGTACAATCTGCTACAAATAGTACACCGGTTAATGCAACCATTACAACACCTCAAAAGCCTGTTCAGGTAGTAAATATTCAAAATAATAGTAATCACATTTCTTCCATTTCATTTGAAAAGGGGAAATTTTATGTTATTGCAGGTAGCTTTGGTAAAAAAAGTGATGCCATTCAACATATAAAAGACAAAAAGTTATCACAATACAATCCTGTTCTTCTGGTTGCTGATTCAAGAGTAAGAGTTTGTATTGGGACCTATAAAACAGAAGCTGAAGCAACTGCTTTTGCTAAAAAAATAGATCAAACATTCTGGGTTTTAAAATAGTAAATTATGGATATTTCAATTGTTATTCCTTTATTAAATGAAGAAGAATCTCTCCCTGAGTTAATGGGTTGGATTAAGAGAGTGATGGATGAAAATCATTATAGCTATGAAGTCATTTTGATTGACGATGGAAGTAAAGACAATTCCTGGAATGTGATCCAGGAGCTTCAGAAAGAGCATAAATCGATTAAGAGTGTTAAATTTAGAAGAAATTATGGTAAATCTGCAGCATTAAATGTTGGTTTTCAAAGAGTTTCAGGAGATGTAGTGATCACCATGGATGCAGACTTGCAAGATAGTCCTGATGAGATTCCTGAATTATTTAAAATGATCAAAGAGCAAAATTTTGACATTGTATCTGGCTGGAAAAAAGTAAGATACGATTCAAAAATCGCTAAAAATATTCCTTCTAAGATTTATAATTGGGCTGCTCGTAAAATGTCCGGGATCTATCTCCATGATTTTAACTGTGGTTTAAAAGCATACCGTTTAGAGGTTGTCAAAACAATTGAAGTGTATGGGGAAATGCACCGTTATATTCCTGTTATTGCAAAATGGGCCGGTTTTGAAAATATTGGTGAAAAAGTTGTGATTCATCAAAAAAGAAAATATGGGGTCACCAAATTTGGATGGAACCGTTTCATCAATGGTTTTTTAGATCTGATGTCGATTACTTTCACATCAAAATTTGGGAAGAAACCGATGCATCTATTTGGTTTATTGGGAACCTTGTCATTTCTTATAGGTTTTTTGTTAACACTTTATGTCATCATTGTTAAAATGATTCATGTAATCAATGAAACAGCATACAGACAAATTACAGATCAACCTCTGTTTTATCTGGCACTATTAGCTATGGTTTTAGGAACGCAGTTATTTTTAGCAGGTTTCTTAGGAGATTTAATCGCCAGAAATGCAGGTGATAGAAATCAATATATTATAGAAAAAGATTTGTAATATGAAAATATGTATTGTTGGTCCAGCTCATCCATTAAGAGGTGGATTAGCATCCTTTAATGAAAGATTAGCTACTCAGTTTCAAAATGAGGGACATGACGTTCAAATCATAACCTTCAAACTGCAATACCCAAATTTATTATTTCCAGGAAAAACGCAATATTCTAATGCTCCAAAACCGGAACAATTGAATATTGATGTGGCCTTAAACTCAATTAATCCTTTTAATTGGATTCAAACAGGGAAAAAAATCAGAAATTTAAATCCTGATTTAGTTATAATTCGATACTGGACTCCATTTATGGCACCCTGTTTAGGAACCCTTGGAAGACTGGTAAAAAGAAAGAATAAAACAAAAGTTATCTGTTTGGTAGATAATCTCATACCACACGAAAAACACTTTTTTGATTCGTTTTTAACCCGTTACTTTGTGAAAGGAGTAGATGGATTTGTAACTATGAGTCAATCTGTTTATGATGATGTTGCAAATCTAAAAACCAAGAAACCCATAAAATTAACACCCCATCCGATGTTTGATAATTTTGGGTTACCTGTAGCAAAAGATGAAGCATTAGACAGGTTAAATTTGAATCCCAATTATAAGTATTTGCTTTATTTTGGATTGATCAGACATTATAAAGGGTTAGATCTTTTAATTGAAGCCTTTGGAAATAAAAAGTTTAGGTCATTTCCTTATAAATTAATCATTGCAGGAGAATTTTACGAGGATCCTACACCCTACTATGAATTAATTAAAAAAAATAAAATAGGAGATTATATTGAGTTAAGGACTGATTTTATTCCCAATCATTTAGTTGCTGATTATTTCAGTGTATCTGATTTAGTTGTTTTGCCTTACAAAGATGCGACTCAAAGTGGGGTCACTCAGATAGCATATCATTTTAAAAAGCCGATGTTAGTCACCAATGTAGGTGGACTTCCAGAAATTGTTATAAATGGAATTAGCGGGTATGTAGTTGAACCAAAAGTGGAATCAATTACTGAAAAATTGATAGAATTCTGTTCTTTGGGGAATCCTAATTTTTTTGTAAATGGAATTGAGGCGGAACGTAAAAGGTTTGAGTGGAATAAAATGACGGAGATATTTTATTCTTTTTGATTTGTTTAAGTTAGAATTTGAATTTAAAAAAGGGGAGATTGTCCGGCGGAGCACTTAATAGGGTATTCTATTAAATTATTGGTAAAAAATTGTCTAAATTATTTATTTTTAACAATATACAAAACTTTGTGATTTTGCTTCGACCCTTCAACAATCTTTTATCAGAATAGCCAATTGAGGACCCCCAATTTCAAATCCAATCACCCATTTGGAAATCCAAAATCTTTGTAAAAACAAAAAAATACTCTCCCTAAAATAACAAAATCTCACTTTTAATCTTCCAGGTTTGATTTAACCCCACACTTTTTCTACCATTTTATTGTTCAAATGGTTTT
>Ga0316605_10000190_pt1 | contig 55328 bp, 39 predicted proteins | sample OWC_soil_day20_n_FD_207666 | JGI IMG/M metagenome (GOLD analysis project Ga0316605, IMG submission 207666) | Wetland soil microbial communities from Old Woman Creek delta, Ohio, United States - OWC_soil_day20_noCT | ecosystem: Environmental > Terrestrial > Soil > Wetlands | place: USA: Ohio...
ATTTAAATATGAAACAATAAAATTTAGATGGATTGAAGATTATTTATCCATAATAAATATTAAAGAAATTAATTAACTTTGCACTACTAAATTACTCTATCATTACACACTTTTTGGGATACTACCTGCACATTAAATATTGAGAAAGATTAATTAAATATACAAGACTTTTTTTAGAATAAGTCTTAGATATTTTCAAATAAACTTGATATATTTTTAGATAAGTCTTGTTTATTTCTTAGAAGTCTTTATAAAAATAAAATGAATCCTTGTTTTAATTTATTAAAACTTCGTTTCAGTAAATTAGAATCAAGATCTAATTTTATATATTCAAATTCTAATATTTTATAAACTAAATTTACTTTTTGTTGAGAAAGATTTTAATAAAGTTTAGAGATATTCTCTATTGTAAAATCATTCTTATCTGAGCTTTCTGCAATTGCAAACATTAATACATCAATATCTCCATCACCATCTTCCACCCATCCACAAAGTACATTATCAATTGATTGGTCAGAAAAAGAATCTAAGGAGTATTGATAAAGATGCTGTGCAGAGAATTTTTGGTGTACATAAAAAAGTGTTTCACCAATAATCTTGTTTCTTATTGCTATTTCTCCTGTTACAATATTTGCTAATGTATAAACAAAAACAGAAGGAGAAGGGAAATAGTCAGACGGTGATTGAATTGTTTTTTGAAATTCCTTATCTGTTTCCAAAGAGGAGGAATTATTCATTAAGATTATTGACCAATTGGGTTTGGGTTTTAAAGGTTCGATATTAAGCTTTCTCATTATTATCTCTGAGGCAAGAAATCCTGACTTTGAAAGTTTATCCATCTTAAAGTATTTAGGATAATCTATTTTTAGGCTTTTATATATGTTTGTGAGCCAAGAGGTGTTTTCTTTAATGGGTATTTGCAATTCTTCTCCATTAAGCAAAACTTTATTATTGGTTATCCTGCACCAAGCTTTTATTTCAATATTTTTCATATCCTGCTTTTTCAAACATTATTGCTGCGTTGCTTCCTCCAAATCCTGAAATTAGTTTAATGAAAGCTGTTTTTTCACTTTTTTGATTTTCCTTGTTTATAATTATGGATTTATCTACTCCATAGTTTTTATGGTTAAGAGTCTTGATTATGGTATTATCCAATAAACTATATGAAGAAATTATAGTTTCTAAAACTCCTGCTGCTCCTAAGGTGTGCCCAAAGTATGGTTTTAGGCTATTTACAGGTATATGATTAATTCCTGAACGCTCTATCGCAAAGGACTCCATATTGTCATTATAGACTGTTGAAGTAGCATGAGCATTAATAAAGGATAGTTTATTTTTTTCATATCCTTTTATCGTTGCATTAATTGCATTGAAGAGTCCTTCCCCTTGGCGTGATGGTCCTGAAATATGATTTGCATCATTACGTACAGCTCCACCAACGAATTTTATTGCATCTTTTGGAATATTCTCATCTTCATTAGCAATCTTATAAATTATTGTTGTAGCACCCTCTCCAAGATTTAATCCATCTCTATCCCTATCAAATGGCTTACACATTTGCTTGGAAAGAGCTTTGAAAGATTGAAAACCAGAAATAATAAACTTTGACAAAACTTCTGCACCAATTACAATTGCATATTTGAAATTATGATTTTTAAGGAAATTTATAGCTGTTAGCTGAGCTGCTATTCCTGATATACAAGCATTGGTTACAACAATAGGCTCATTTGGATTATTGAAATAGTCCTTTATTATTTGAGCAGATTTCCATAAATAAACTCTTTCTTTCTCAAATTCTTTGTTTTCTTCCAATAATTCTACATTTCCTTTTGTGGTTGAAAAAATGAATAGAACCTCATTGGAAGAAGGATTTATCAGTGCTTTGTCTATTGCATCAGAGCATGAAAGAATTGATAGCTTTTCTAATTTAGTATATTTTTCATTTGTAGGTTTGCACATAGAAGAAAACTTATCATTAATTAACTCTTCTTCCATTAATGAAGCAAAGAAAGGTTCTGGAAGGTGAAACTTATCTTCATATAGTTTTAATCCTGAATTACCATTCTTTATTTGAGAATAGTTTTCTTTAGATCCAAAGCCTAATGAAGAAATAATATTATCACTTATCTTATAAATCATAGTATATTATTCATCTTTTTCCACTCCAAAAAGAATTCAGGAGTTGACCAAACTAAATTATAGTCTTTATCTAAAAATACTTGAATTGTGTGGGCTATTGCCAATACTTCATTAGTTTCTAAATCTATGATTTTATAATCAAATATTATTTTGGCAGCATCAGTATTTCTATAAGTGATTTGTATTTTTGCTTTATCCTTATATTTTAGAGGACGTTTATAATTAAGTTTTATTTCTACTAAAGGTGCATAGTAACCTTGAGCAAACATATAGAGATATTCCAAATTATATTTTCTTCCAAAGGCTTCTCGAGCATCTTCCAAGTAAAGAGCATATGATCCATGCCAAACAATATTCATTGAATCTACTTCACTAAAACGGATTTCAATCTCTTTCTCTTCTTGTAATATTATTTCTTTATTGTTCATTCCATTTATTAGTTTGTTTCAATATCTGTTAAAGCTACCTTAATTTCACACTCTGCTATTATTTCTCCCTTGCACTCAACCCTTGCATTAAGAATTGTCATATTAAAATAGCCACTCATTGTTTCTTCAACCATAGTTTCCAAAATATTCCCAACCTTAACAAGTTTATTAATCTTTAAGTTTTTGATAGAAGCTATCATTCCAATCTTAATAGTTTCTTGTTGTAAATGAGTATTAATATAACCTATTCTTGTGGCACAAGTTTGAGCAATATTTTCAATAATTCCTGCTTCAATAAATTGTCCTTCCTTTACAAAAAGATTATCTTCCTTAATAATAAAATTTGTTCGGCAAATCTTGCTATCACAAAATAACAAATCTTCAACCATCACAAATGGTGGCTTTTGAGGTATGTATTTGTGAGCTTTTTCTTTTTCCATTACTATTTTCTCTTGCAAATCATTATACTATGGCCTAATCCTAATCCATCAACTATTTCTTCTACTTCCAAATTTGCCACATTAACACATCTTTCCATATCATAAGAATAATACATCTTGCTATTTCCATTTGCCATTGCAGTAAAATATAAACTTATTTGAGCCAAACAATAGGAAGCTGTCTCAAAACGCTGTCTATCCCAAAATGTTTCCATAATAAATAACCTTGAGCCTTTTTCCATCGAATTGGATACACGGATTAATATGCTGATAACCTCATCTTCAGAAAAACAATCCAAGAACTGACTCATCCAAATAATATCAAATCCTTTTGGGAAAACAGAAGAGTTATCTAATAAATTAGCCTTATGTCCATGTATTCTTTCCTTTCCAATTGTTTTTGAAGTATTTTCTTTCATCATTTCCAATTGTTGAGGCAAATCCATAATTGTAACATTTACTTCATTGGAATATTCTACACATTTTATTGCAAAACGTCCAGTGTTTCCTCCAACATCTAAAATTGTTTTTACTGGACTTCTGAAAATAATATCTAAAGCTTCTTCGAAAGAACAATCGGAATAAAAATGGTCAAATCCAAACCAGCTTTTTTGAACTTGCTCAGGTAATTGGGATAATCCTTCATAAATTGTAGGCCAATCTCCAAAAACATTTAATCCCTCAGGTTTACCATTTAGAATTGCAGCCTCCAAATCAAACATACCCAAATAGTTTACATCGTGATTAAAATCCATATTTACCTTTGCCATCTTATCATTCAATAAAAACCAACCTGCTTTAGCCAATACAAATCTATCTTCTTTAATAAGTACTGTTCCTATTGTAAGAGAAGACTCCAACAAAACTTTCACTCCATATTCACTTATAGATGTTTTTTGAGATATTTCTTTCATTGTTAAACCATTCTTGTTTTCATCTAACAATTGAAAAATTCCAAATTTAACCATAAGTCTTGAAACTTGAAAAACTATTGGGCCAAAAACTATTTCTTGCGCTAAACGTTGTGCTTGAAGTGCTGTAAATCTTTCTTTTGAATATACTTCTTTTTGAGGAGATGGTAATTTCATTGTCTTATTATTATTTATTATTGTTCCCAAAATTTATAGTAGTTAAACCATTGGGATGGATATTTTTTTACGATTTTTTCTAAAACACAAACATATTGCTCTGCTAAATATTCTGCTTTTTTGGTTGAAGATTTTTCATCTGTTAGGGGATTAAGCAGAAAAGTATAACCTTTATATCTTAATTTTCTTTCTTTCATTATGAAAACTGCTAAAATAGGAACATCTAATTGAGAAGCTAATTTAAAGGTTCCTAGAGGAAAAAAAGCTTGACTGCCTAAGAACTCTTGCTTATAAACTTTATTACTTCCCAAAACCCTATCACAAGGAATTGAAATAACTTCTCCTTTATCAAGAACTTCTTTAATAGTAAACAAATGAGACATATCATTGCTTACTGATATAAGATTAATGTTGGATTCATTGAATGCATTAATTCTTTGTTTTTGAAAATTCTTAGTCTCTCCCCCATAAATAATTCCATTGATTTTCTTTTTATCTTGCCTTAAACAATGTCCAACTAATTCAAAATTACCAACATGTGCACTAGCAATAATAAATCCTTTTTCTCCTTCAATCAACTTGTTAAAATGCTCTATTCCTTCAACATTAACCTTAAATTGTTTTTTATTTCCTGCCAAAAGAGCAAATTTATCCAAAACAACTTCTCCAAAAATGTGATGATTCCTAAATGTAGAGAAGAAAGCTCTAAATTTGTTTAATCTTAAGTTATGATGAAAGAAAGAAAAGATCGCTTTATAGCCTTTTCTTCCAAAAATTAAATAAAATGGGATTACAAAAAAAAGTAATGGATAAACATAACTTACCTTAACTCTTCTAAGAAGTAGGAATAAAAAAGATTGACCAAATTGTCCACCCCCTGTTTTCCCTTCCCATTGTTTATTTTTTTCAGACACTTCCTATTTTAGCTTTTCTTCAATATAATCGTAGAATTGTCCCAATGTTTTAACCATTGCCATTTCTTCTGGTTTAATTTTAAAGCCAAAATTTCTTTCAACAATAACTACAATATCAACAAAGTCTAAACTATCTATTCCTAAATCTTCATTAAGCAATGCTTCTTCAGATAAAGAATCTGCTTCAATTTCAATTTCTTCAATCAGAAATCCATTTACAATTTCTTTTATTTCATCTCTTGTCATAAACTTTATTATTTAAATTTCTTAATAACTAAGGCACTATTTGTTCCTCCAAATCCAAATGAGTTTGAAAGAAAAATATCAATGTTTTTTTCTTTAGTTGTTGCTACTATGTTTAAGTTTTTAGATGCTTCATCTGGAGTTTCAAAATTTATATTTGGAGCAACAAATGAGTTTTGCATCATAAGAATAGAATAAATAACTTCACTCGCTCCTGCCATCCAACATTCATGACCTGTCATTGACTTTGTAGAACTAATCATTGGACGGAAATCTCCAAATAATCTATCTAAAGCAATTGCTTCGTACATATCTCCTTGAGGAGTTGAGGTTGCATGAGCATTAATATAATCAATATCTTTTACCAACAAATTTGAATCTTTTATAGCTCTTTCCATTGCAATCATTGAACCACTATCACTTGGTTGTGAAATATTTGCTCCATTGGAAGAAAAACCATAACCAACAACTTCTGCAATAATTTTTGCTCCTCTTTTAACAGCATGTTCATATTCTTCCAATATTAATGTTGCTGCTCCACCGCTTGGCACCAAACCATCTCTATTTGTATCAAAAGGACGAGAAGCCTTAGTTGGTTCATCAATTCGAGTTGAAAAAGCACTTATTCCATCAAAACTTCCCATTGACAAATAATTTGTTTCTTGAGCTCCTCCACAAATAACCATATCTTGTAATCCATTTCGAATAAACATCATTCCTAAGCCAACAGCATGTGACCCACTTGCACAAGCTGCACTTATGGTCATATTTACTCCTCTTAGTTTTAAAATAGTCGAAAGATTCATTGTTACAGTAGAATTCATAGATTGAAAGATAGCTCCAGAGCCTATTAAGGTTGTATCTTTCTTTTCCATTGCAATTGTATGAGCCTCTATTACTGCTTTTGCTGAAGAATCATTCCCATAGAATATTCCTACTTCATTATTTTCAAAATAATCCATATCTATCCCAGCTTTCTTCATTGCCTCTAAAGTCGCAATATAGGCATATTCTCCTTGTTCTGCTAAACAAATTCGCAAACGACGATTTAATAATTCTTTTATTTGAGTTGGTCTTTCAACAATTCCTGTTAAAGGAGAACGATAACCATATTCTATTCTCTTAGGATCAATTCCTATTCCAGATTTCCCTTCATACAAAGATTTTGCAACCTCTTCTATATTTTTTCCAATACAAGAATAAATTCCCATTCCTGTTATTACTACTCTTTTCATAATGCTCTTATCTTATTATTAATTTTAAGTATAAAGCCCTCCATTAATTGAAATAACTTCTCCTGTAATATAGGAAGATTGTTTTGAAGACAAAAAACAAACCAAACTTGCAACCTCTTCAGGCTTTCCAAATCTTCCTATTGGAATAAGCTTTTTTAAAGAAGCTTCGTCTAAGTTTTTAGTCATATCTGTTGAAATAAAACCTGGAGCAACTGCATTTACAGTTACATTTCTTGCCGCAACCTCTTGAGCCAATGCCTTTGTAGCTCCAATAACTCCTGCCTTTGCAGCAGAATAGTTGGTTTGACCTGGCAAGCCTTTAATTCCTGAAAGGGAAACAATATTTATTATTCTTCCAAAACGTTTTGTTAACATATCCTTTAAAACACGTCTTGTTACATAGAAATAGGAATTGAGATTAGTATTTATTACATCTTCCCATTGCTCATCCTGCATAAATATCATAACAGCATCCTTTCGTATTCCTGCATTATTAACCAAAATTGAAATATAATCATTTGGATGCTCTTCAGACCATTTCAAAAGTGCTGAATCTATTGATAATTTGCTTGAAACATCAAAAGGAAGTAGTTCAGCTTTATTCCCTTCTTTTTCAATCATCTCTTTTGTTTCTTTAGCAGAATCTTGGTTAGATATATAATTAATCAGGACACAATAACCCATCCTTGCCAAAGCCAAACTCACTTCTTTCCCTATTCCACGTGAGCCTCCAGTAACTAATGCATATTCCATTTATTGCTTAAAATTTAGTTAGTATAGTTTTATTCCTTTTTCTTTTGTTCTTAAAAACTCAATAATTTTTTCTATTTCCTCATATTTAGGAGTATCTTCAATAAATACAGGCACAAGATTTCTAATATCTTTATAGAATTGTTGAGTTATTGGAGATAAATTATCTTGAATTTGAAGGATTTCTACTGCTTGAACGAGAGCTAAAGATTGAATAGCAAAGACTTGATAAGCATTATCAATAACTTTTTTTGCTAAAAGAGCTGAATTAGTCCCCATTGAAACAATATCTTGATTATCGTTATTATTTGGAATACTATGAACATACATTGGATTTGATAATGTTTGAGATTCTGCAGTTGTTGAAGTTGCAGTAAATTGAGCTGCTTGCAACCCATAGTTTAACCCTAATCTTCCTAAGTTTACAAAAGGCGGAAGAATTCCGTTTATTCTGTCATGAAGTAAATAATTTAGCTGTCTTTCGGAAAGAATTGTCATTTTTGTAATGGCTATTTTTAGCTTATCCATTTCAAAAGAGATATAATCTCCATGAAAATTTCCTCCATGATAAACACTCTTAGACTCCATATCAACAACAGGATTATCATCGACAGAATTAATTTCATTTATCAATACCTTTTCACAATCAACAAGTTCATCTAAAACAGGTCCCAAAATTTGAGGTACACATCGCAAAGAATAATATGGTTGTACCTTCTTCTCGTTTCCAAAAAACATTTCTTCATGCTTTTGGTTGTATAGTTGATCTTGACGCTTTAGCATCGAATTCGAATCCTTTGCAATTTGACGCATAAGTTCAGCAACTCTTCTTTGACCATAGTGTAACTTAGTATTGTTTAGTTCCTCTGCCAAAAAATCATCATAAGAAGAAGCTATCTCATTCATTAGTAATGAGAAAATCAGAGACCAAGAAATAAGCTTTTTGGAATATATTAAATTAACTAAACCTATCCCTGTCATAACTGCAGTTCCATTAACTGCAGAAAGTCCATCTCTTAAATGAAGTTTTAGAGGTTCTAATGTCAATTCCTTCAATACCTCTTTACTTGAACGTTTTTCTCCTTTATAATAAACATTTCCTTCTCCAATAAGAGTTAAAGCCAAGTGAGATAATTGTACTAAATCACCACTCGCACCAACACTTCCATGTTCTGGAATAGATGGATAGATTTCTTTATTAATAAACTCTTTTAGTTGATTAACTAAATTAATGTGAACTCCAGATTTTCCAAGAGTAAATGTCTTGTAGCGTGCAAGCATAGCAGCTCTAACATACAAAGGCTCCAAATCCTTTCCTGCTCCACAAGAATGAGAACGAATAATATTATATTGAAGCTCATTAAGGTCGTTATCACAAATGCGATACTGAGCCATTGGTCCAAAACCTGTATTTATTCCATAAATAACTTTATCTTTTGAAAAATTAAGTAAAAAATTATAACTATCTTCTATAGCTTTTCTTTCACTTAGAGCTAATTCAAGTTTTGAGTTATTAAATAGAATATCAGTTATTTTTTGTAGATTAATCATTATTCTTTATTAGTGTTTTCTTTAATTTAGTCCAAAATAGTATTTGCTTTTTAAGTAAATCCATAAATAAGGTGCAAAAATACAAAAAATATAAATAAAAAGTAATTAAAAAGAGACTACGATAAATTTCTGATTTGTTTTCTTAATTAAAACACAAAACCAAATTTAAAACCAGTAGAAACAGCAAATGGAAAATCATTTCCAGCTCCCAGAAAACCAAAATTAAAGCCAGAATGCTTTGTAAATCCATATCCAACACTTCCATACCACTCAATCATAAATACTTCTTTCAACACAACAGAGTATCCAAAAGTTGCTAAAACTCCTAAAGTGAAGGTTCTTTCTCGTATTGTCCTGTTTTCAAAAGCTGTATAAGAACCATAATCTACACTCACATCTTTTTTGTGGTCATATTCATAAAGTCCTGCAATAATCTCTGGCATAAAATAACCTCCAGTAAGAATATGATATTTGGGAGTTTTACGAAGCTTAACTCCTAATTTTGCAACACCTCCAACTGCACTTATCTCTTCAACATCTCCACCTAAGCCAATTGCTCCTAAACCAAATTCATAACTAATACCTGGCTTAACAGCTCTTTCATAGGATAGATAAGTATAGCCAAAAAGAGGAGCAATGAAGTTAAATTTAATTGCATTTTTAGAATCCTTGCTGAAATCAGTTTTATCTAATTCATTTTCTCTAAAATCTATTAATTCTCCATTTTCGTACTTAATATACTCAACGTTATTCTTATCAATAGTGAAAGAACCATTTTCTCCATTAACAACCATTGAGTATTTAATTAAATCATCATCTACTTCAACAATCTTGCAGTTAATTTCTCCTTGAGGAGATTTTCTAAAGATAATATCCTGAGAAAAAGCATTAATTCCAATAATTAATGCTACAATAATTAAGGTTAATTTTTTCATACCAAATAATTTTCATTAATAAATTGACTATTATTCTAATAATTGTTTGTGATGCAAAGGTAGTGTTTTCTTTCAAATACCTATACTTTAAGACTATCTTTTTATCCTATTATTTATTTTCTTTCTTTTTAACCTATAATAAAAAAGCTTCGCTTAGTTATTAAGCGAAGCTTTTTTATATGAGTTATTATATTTATAGTCCAAAAGAAACACCAACGCTATATGGGTAAACTTCTACTTCTTTATTGTTTTTAAATAGAGGGATAAGTGAATACTTTGCATAAAAGTTAATATCGTTCCATCCAAAGCCTGCTTGAACATCTAATTTAATTGGTTTGAAATTATCGTATTTTGTTCCCCAACGCTCTTCAATGTCTTTATCTTGTTTCTCATAATCTCTTTTAAATCCTGTTGATGAAGTTCTAAAATTAACACCAGCAATTGCTCCAGCATGAAGAGTAAAGTTTTTTACTACTCTATATTTTATAAACAAAGGAACTGTAACATAGCGAGCAACTAATTTACTTTCTGCATCAATCAAATTATTTGTTTCAAAGTCTATTCTCCTATCTCCATTAATAGTAGTAAGCACTACATTATTTTCAAAACGGAATATATTAGATTCATATCCTATTCCGGAAGATATTGTCCATCTCTTACTTATTTTAGCATCATACCTAAACCCAAACGACCAGCTATCACTATAACGTAAAGTGTATTGTCCTTTTGGAGAAGAAAATAAATCATCAACACCTGAAACTCTATTTGACCAACCTAAGATTCCATAAGCAAGTTGAAAACTAAAGTTCAATTTATCTTTACCTTGCTTTTGAGCTTTTATTTTTTCACTGTTTTCGTCTCCTTTTGTATTTTCAGTATTAAAATTAAATGGAATTGGAGTTTCAATTGTAAACATTTTTAGTTTTCTTTCTTTTATTGAATCTATCTTGTAATCTCCTTTTAGATTAACATCATCATATTTATATCTATCCAAAATTCCTATTTCTCCATTTATCTCCAATTCCGAAGATCCATTTCCTTGAAGATAAATTTTATTCGCTTTTAAATTTTTGAAGCCAGCCTTAGAAGCATGATTTAAAGAGACTTCAAGTTCATTCACTTCTACTTTATTATTAAATATTAATTCAGCATGATTGTATAAATAATAAGAGCGTGTTTTCCCTTTAATCTCGGAATCAATTGTAACTTTAGCTCCTTCCTTTAGGGTTATATTCCCTATATCCTTTCTTATTGTTAATTCTAAGTCCACAGGATAATCATCCTGAATAATCAATTTACCTTTCTCATAACCCTTAATTGGATAATTAGAGATATAATCCTCTTTAATATTATCTGAAAATATAATCTTAGCTTTTGAATTATTTCCAATAATTAGATTTGCATTATTTGGATTCCAAGAAATTGATGAATTATTATATTCCCTATCAGCTGTTGTATCTGAGATCAAAATCGGATATTCTGGTTTATTCACGTCTCCTTTTATTATATTAACTAAATCATACGAATCTCCAATAATATTTTCATATTTATAATCCCCTGCTATATGTGATCCTTCAGCTTGTTTAATATTAATAGTATTTATTTTCCCATTTAATATTAATACAGACCTTTTATCTAAATCAATATTTAATTCTTCTACATTTATTGAACGAAACTTTATCTTCGCATCTTCTTTTGCAACAATATTCAAATTTTCTAATTTAACTATTCCATCAACTGATAATTCTGAATTTTTTTGTATTGAAAACGTCCCACTATTATCATAAATAAGGTTATCATTAATTGCTACTTTTGAGTTTTCCCCTAAAAAATAATTATAAACACTTCCTGATAATTCTATAGTTATTGTTAAGTCTTTTTTATCTCCTTTATATGGAGAATTTATTGATAATACATTTTCTTTTAAAACACAAAAACCTTTATAATCACTAGATTTTGATTTATCAATATCTCCTACTAAATAAACAGCATCTTCTTTACCTGATTTAATCATTACGGGACAATCTGTATTTATTTCAATAGTAGATATATTAGTAAAATCTCCCAAATTATTTGTAATTACTTGTTTTATGACTACTTCCTCTTGTGAGAAAGAATTGAATGATAATCCCAAAAGAAGGATTAGAAATAATAAATTCTTGGTTTTCATATTCTTTATTTTTATTGTTATATACTATTTTTTTGCTATTGTAAATTCAAATGGATTATACTTAATATTATCTTGTATAAAGGATAAAGCATAATTAACCCTATTTTGTGTCTTTTCAATTGTGCTTTCAAGGTTATGCCTTAATTGATATACATATTTATTATTAATTAAAGGGCTTAATAGAGAATTACTTAATAAAGGATTAGTAGTTTGAGTATCATTATATGCAACTAAATTATCTACCTCTATAATTTCTTTTTCATTTAACTCTTCTTCTTGTGTATATGCAATTAAATTATCTACTTCATAAACAACCATATTATTTGAAAGCAATATCTTTGGTTCTGACTTTACTTCTTCTTTTAATTCCAATGGAATTTCCTTTTCTTGAGGTTTTTCAACTTTTGCAAGAGTCTTTGTATTGTTTTTAGAAATAGGTTTTTGCTTTTTAACTGTATTTTCTTTATCAGCTTTTGATTGAGATGAAAGTATAGAAGAAGATGAGTTACTTGTATTTTGAACCATTACCTTATCATAAGTTTTAATGGTTGTATTATCTAATGGTTTAATAAAGAGTTTAGATACAAATATGAAGAGGATGAAACATGCTGCCACTGCAACAAAAGAATATTTTATATAAGAATAGAAAGCCTTTGTTTTATTATTTCTTTTTAAGGATTCTTTGTCCTCAAACTTAACTTTCTTATCAGCCATAAGAACTAAGGAAGAATCATAAAGACTTATCATCTCCTTATATCGAGGATTTTCCTTAAGGAATGCTTCTAAGTCCTTAATCTCCTCAGAACTTAGATTGCCTTCAAGAAGATCTAATAAATATGCTTCAATGTTTTCTTTTGTTATCATAATTATAATACATTATCTATTGTAACTATATACTCTTTTAACTTCACTCTTGCTCTAAAAATATTAATTTTCACTTGCTCCTGGCTCAAATTAAGAATATCTCCAATTTCATTATAGGAATATCCTTCGTAATCTCTCAAAAGGATTGATGCCTTTTGTATTTGGGGTAGTTGTTCTAAGGCTTCGTTAAGCACTTCATTAATGTCATTATAGGAGTTGGAAGTGATGGTTTGAGTTTGAGGAATATTAAATTTCAAAGAGTTATATTTTATATTATTTATCATTGTGTGGTAAGCCGATGTAAAAATGTAGCTCTTAGCTTTCCCAAATTCAACATCTTCTTTTTTTTCCCATAGTTTTGTAAAGGTCTCTTGAAGAATATCCTTTGCAGTATCACTATCCTTAATGTTTTTCACAAGGAAGCGAAACGCAGAATCGGAATAATTGTTAATACAAAGGTTGTATTCTTTCTCAGTCATTAATAGTTTTTTAAAGTAATGGGAGGCTTATTTCAGCCTCCCAAACAAAAATTAATCTTTACTCTCTTTTTTGTTTTCTATAAATAAGACAAGCGAAGATATAAAAAAGTTACACAATGGATAAAAAAATGTTTATTTAGGGGAAAATAAACAAGACTTAAAAGTAAAAAAACGAAGTTTGGAACTAACAAAACAAGGATTAGAACTTTTTTTATAAGGACTTGATGTCGGAATCATGGCATGAATTACTCGGAATCATGGCATGAATTACTCGAATTCATGCCATGATTCCGACATTAAAACAAGGAGAAAAAAGTTTTATATAGTAATAAATTGATTTTAAACGAAGTGTGACGAGTAAAAAGTCAAGAAAAAATGAATAAAAACAATGAATTTTTACTCAAAAAAAAGGGCTATTTTTGAGGGATTAAGAATATAAAATTATTGGATAAAGAGGCTTGTCATACTGAGGCTTCCTCCAACCAATTTGTCGTTAAAAAAACTAATTTTCTCTTCTTTATGCTTTGCTCCCAAAATATAAAGAAGTGGCAAATAGTGATCTGGAGAAGGGATTGCTTTATTGGAATGCTGAATTTCTTCATTATAGTTAATCAATTGCTCAAAATCATCTTCCATTAATTTCTTATTTATGTTTTCCCTTATCTCTTTTGCCCAATCATATCCATAGTTATCTTTTTCAAAGTTGTTATAATCAACCATTCTAAGGTTATGGATTATGTTACCACTTCCAATTATCAAAACACCTCTTTCTCTTAATGATTGCAAAAGCGACCCACAAAGAAAATGAAAAGAAGCCTCTTTAGTATAATCAATACTTAGTTGAACAACTGGAATATCTGCTTTTGGATATAAATGTTTTATAACTGACCAAGCCCCATGGTCTAATCCCCAACTCAAATCTAATCCTACTTCATTAGAATAAAGGAGTTTTTGAACCTCTTTTGCCAATTCTTTATGCCCTTTTGCAGGATATTCTACTTCATAAAGTTCCTTTGGAAATCCATAAAAGTCGTGAATTGTTTTAGGATTATCCATAAAGGTTACCATTGTTCTGTCAATAAACCAGTGAGCAGAAACACATAATATGGCCTGAGGTTGAGGAATTTGTTTTACAATGTTGCGAAATCCTTCAACAAATTGATTTTCTTCAATAGCATTCATTGGACTTCCATGACCAAGAAACAGCATAGGCATTCTCTCAGAACTTGAAAGAGAATTTAAGATGTTCTCATTAATTGTTTCCATAATTAATGGTTTAAAAAAATGGGCAGATAAATTAATCTGCCCATATAAGTATTTAATCTATAATTTCAAATCCAGTGTAAGGGACAAGAGCTTTAGGAATTTTAATTCCTTCAGGAGTTTGATTATTTTCTAACAAAGAAGCAACTATTCTTGGAAGTGCTAAAGCAGAACCATTAAGAGTGTGAGCTAATTGTGTTTTGCCTTCCTGATTTTTAAATCTTAGTTTCAAACGATTTGATTGGAAAGTTTCGAAATTTGAAACAGAACTTACTTCCAACCAGCGTTCCTGTGCAGCAGAATAGGTTTCAAAGTCAAAGGTTAGAGCTGAAGTAAAACTCATATCTCCTCCACAAAGGCGAAGAATTCTGTAAGGAAGTTCCAATTTAGAAAGAATTCCCATAACATGTTGTTTCATCTTCTCCAATTGCTCATAACTTTTATCTGGATGTTCTATACAAACAATTTCTACCTTATCGAACTGGTGCAATCTGTTTAATCCTCTAACATCTTTTCCATAAGAACCAGCTTCACGACGGAAACATTGTGAATATCCGCATTTTCTTATTGGAAAATCTTTTTCTTGAAGAATTGTATCACGGAATATATTGGTTAAAGGAACCTCTGCAGTTGGAATCATATAAAAGCCATCCAACGGAATTGCATACATTTGACCTTCTTTATCTGGAAGTTGTCCTGTTGCCATTGCTGAAGCTTCATTTACCATTAGAGGTGGCTGAACTTCATCAAATCCATTCTTTGTTGCTTCATCTAAAAAGAAATTAATTAAGGCTCTTTGTAGTTTTGCTCCTTTACCTTTATAAACAGGGAAACCAGAACCAGTTATTTTATTTCCTAATTCAAAATCAACAATATCATATTTTGCACATAAGTCCCAATGTGGAAGTGCTCCTTCCCATAGTTTTGGAATTTCTCCTTCCATTAACTCAACTAAATTATCTTCAGCTGTTTTTCCTTTAGGTACAGAAGAGTGAGGGAGATTAGGAATTGAAAGAAGTAATTCTTCAATTTCTTTTTCTTTTTCAGTAAGTTCTTTTTCTAAATCTTTTGAAGATTCTTTAAGGGCTGCTACTTCTTCCTTAGTTTTTTCTGCCAAGTCTTTTTCTCCTTGCATCATAAACTTACCTATTTCTTTTGCCTTAACATTTAGGTCAGCCTTAATGTCTTCTAATTGTTTTTGAACTTGGCGTTTCTTTTCGTCCAAATCAATTAGATTATTGATTTTTTGGTCAGCATCTTTAAAATTCTTTACTCCTAAAAGTTCAATTACTTTTTCTTTATTGAGTCTTATCTTATTAATTTCTAACATGAGTATATCTTTTTAATCTTTTATCTCTTAATAAATTTATAGCGTTGGTCTGTCAAAGAAAGGGTTTTTGCCCGAGACAGAAAGAGGTATTGCAAAACCATAAGCTACCTCTTCTCCATAAAGACCTAATTCTTTAGCTGCAGCTCCAACAGAATACATAACTCTACTATCTATTCTATTGTCTGAAGCTATAGCTACAGCACTTCCAATTGCAATTCCTAAATCATTTGAATTAAACATACATGGAACTTTTGTATTGGATAGCTTTTCTTCGCAAGTTGCAAATCCACATAAGCCACAATTCAAACCAACTATTGAAATCTTTGTTCCTATCAATACAATTGCTCTTGCTTTTAAAATATTTTCTGAATCACGAAGAAAGAATTGTTGATTATTCTCCTCATACATCTTTTTTGTATGTTCAGAAAGTTTAATTATATCATTATCAGTTATTGTTGCTATAACAAGGTTGTCAATTCCCCTTGCCTTAGGTGCTGTTCTGGCTGCACACATCATGGCTTTTGCTACTTCCATAATGCGATTATCCCTAATACTTTCTTCAGTGAATATCATTCTTTATTCATTTAAAATATGATTAACCAATTTCTTTACTGCTAATCCTCTATGGCTAATCTTGTTTTTTTCATCCAAAGACATTTCAGCAAAACTTTCTCCATATCCTTTTGGTATGAAGATTGGGTCATATCCAAATCCTCCTTTACCATAACGTTCTGTTAGTATGGAGCCTTCACACTTTCCTTCAAAATAAAATTCTTTATTGTTTTCTATAAGACAAATTACTGTTTTAAAGCAAGCTTTTCTATTGGTTTTGCCTTCCATTTCATCAAGAAGTTTATCAATATTATCATCAAAGCTACATCCTTCTCCAGCATAACGAGCAGAATAAACACCAGGACGACCATCTAATGCTTCAACTTCAAGACCTGTATCATCTGCAAAACAATCTTTTCCATACTTATTATAAATATATTCTGCTTTTTGTTTTGCATTGCCTTTTAGAGTGTCTGCTGTTTCGGGAATTTCTTCCCTGCAACCCAATTCTTTTAAAGTAACTAACTTAACCTTATCGCCTAATGACTTTTGAATTTCTTCAACCTTATGTTTATTATTGGTTGCTATAATATATTCTTTCATCTAAAACTTAATTTTAACGAGCAAAATTACTAATAAAACTCCAAAATAATTCTACTTCTTCATTTTATTAAGTATATCCTTTATTGGAGATTCTTCTATATCTTGAGGTCTAAGAGTAATGTCAGAATATACTACTTGAAACAAACAATATTTATCGTATTGAATAATAGTACTTGTTTCTGTAACATCATGAATTTCCTCATTAATTTCCATAAAGACTACTCCATATAATTTATTTGTTGATTGCCATGCTTCTGCACAAAATGCTAAAATAGACTTATTTTCATTAAAAGCATTTTGAAATGCTAATTGAGAATCATAGTTTGCAGAAAATGAATTAATCGCCCCCATATATTGATAATCATTATTATTATTTGTTGCAGATAAACATTCTCTCTGACAGAATTCATAATTATTCATTGAGTTATTCCTTATATTGCTTCTCTTGAATACATTTGCTTGGTAAATAATATTTATTTCTTCATTGAGCCTTAATTCATACCATAATGTATTGTCGGAATTTTTATAAACAATTAAGTTTGGATGGCTTTCGAGTTCATCAAACACATAACCTTTGGCTTCCAATTTGGTTTTAACTTCATTATAATCTAAACCAACATACATTTGTGCGTCTTTTAAAGAAATATTTGTGCAAGAAGGAGTGCTTGAAGAAGTATCATTATCTTCTTTACAAGAATTAAAACTGATTAAACTAAATGTAATTACAAATAATGCAATAATCTTTTTCATGTCTTATTTTTTAAAGTTATTATTAATTCTTGCAAAGATATTCTTTTTAGTCAAAATAACCCCAAATTTCTTTTTCTTGACCTAAAGAAGTGAATTTATATTTTGGAGCGAAATGCTCTTTGTTCTTTATTATTGGATTATTTGGAGATATATTATTATTTTTACTTTCTGCGATATTGGCTCTTGATAAAGTTTCTTTGCTCCCAAAATAATCAGTATAGATAGTTTTATTTTCTTTAACCCAATTTTCAAATTGCTGAGGACTTACTTCCGAAATCTTAAATGTATTTTTAATATTTTGATTCTTCTGATTGTAAGCAACAATATTATCTATTGCAACCTTATCCTTGAGTACGAATACCGCATCTTCTTTTTGAACAAGATTGGCTATTTCTTCATTACTATTTATGTTTAAAAGCCCTATTGGGGTTAATGCAAAGAAAATATTCCAAGCATACATTGCAAAACCAAATCCATATAATGGCCAACGTATGTTTTCAAAATAATAGATTGACAGAATTAAAATAAGAAATGGTATTATAACCATAAATTCTGCATTGCCATTTGAAAAAACTGCAAAAGCAATGTTATATATCAAAAGCCACCACGAGAATCTAACAAATCGTCTTTCGTGGAATAAAGTTATTTTATTTTTTTTGAGTTTAAAAAGAGAAACTATTCCAAGAGTTGAGAAAACTAATGTTACTAAAACAATTAAAGTCCCTATTATGGGGTGGAGTAAGAATACATTAACTATATATCCATGAACTTGAAAAAAGGTTCTAACAAAACTTATTGAAGACAATAAAACTACATTCTTAAGGATTGGCATTTCTGCATTCTGATTTATATAATCATTAAGAACAAAACTCATTAATGAATTTATTGATAATGTGTCTTGCTGAAAGAAAACAACCAATGAATAAGAAATAGGGATAATTAAACTTATTAAGCTAAAATACAAAACGTATTTCCATTTTTTGTTGAAAATTATTACAACAAAACAACAAAGCCAAGTGAAGATTACTATTTGATGGAACAAACATCCAATTGAACAAGCTAAAGCACACATAATTGCTTTATATAGTTTATTTTTAATAAGAAAGGTCTGAATAAAATTAATTGACAGCAAAGAAAAGAAAAGTGAAATTATGTAACATTCGTTGTCAATTGCAAAACGCTGAAATCCAAAACAAGATCCAAGAAAAAAGATTGAAGCTGCAATAATAGATTCTTTTATATGAAGTCGAAGGAGAATTATTCTTACAACTACAAAACAAGCCATTGCAAAAAACACATTAACTGCTTGAAATAGTCGAATAGGCTCTATGGATGTTGATTGGAAAGGCAAATAAATTAAATATCCCAATGCTGAATAAAGAAGATGATGAGGACGAAATAACTCCTCTTGAGTTATTGAAGAAAATGCATTTGAATAAGAATCGGATGTGGGATTATTTGATAGAAAAATAAAGTACAATAATCCAAAGAATATGATTATTATCCATGAATAGTTCCTTAGTAAATACCTTATCATAATTTTTTTCAACCTTTTGAATCAGCAAAGGTAATAAAATAAAATAAAAATGTAATTTTGCAGAGATGATAAAACAAGAAGATATTTCAAAAATACTTGAAGCAACTGAAATTGTTGATGTTATTAATGCTTTTGTTCCATTAAGGAAACGAGGTGTTAATTATCTTGGTCATTGTCCTTTTCATAATGAAAAAACTCCTTCATTCACTGTTAGCCCTTCAAAAGGAATTTTTAAATGCTTTGGTTGCGGGGAATCGGGGAATGCTGTTAATTTCATTATGAAACATGAACATTATTCCTATCCTGAGGCATTAAAATTTCTTGCAAGTAAATATGGAATAGAAATTCAAGAGGATGAATTGACATCTGAAGAGAAAGCTTCTCAAGATGTTAAGGATGCTTTGTTTCATGTTACTGAATTTGCTCAAAAGTATTTTGCAGATATTCTTTTTAATGATAATGAAGGGAAGAAGATTGGTTTAAGCTATTTTATTGAAAGAGACCTTAAAGAAGAAACAATTAAGCGTTGGGGACTTGGTTATTGCAAGGATAATTGGTCTGAATTTACTGAATATGCAAAAAAGAATGGATATACTGATGATATTTTAATTAAATCGGGACTTACAATTGCCAAAGAGGAAAGTCATATTCAATATGATAGATTTAGAGCAAGAGTAATGTTCCCAATTTATAATATTGGAGGTCGTCCATTAGGTTTTACAGGTCGTGTTCTGAGCTCAGAAAAAACTAAAGCAAAATATGTAAATTCTCCTGAAAGTGATATTTATTCCAAAAGTAAAGTATTGTTTGGACTTCATTTAGCCAAAAATGAAATTGTAAAGCAAGACCTTTGCTATTTGGTGGAGGGGAATATGGATGCAATTATGCTTAGTCAAAACAATGTCGAAAATGTTGTTGCAACCTCTGGAACTGCTCTTACTATAGAACAAATAAGACTAATAAAACGCTACACAAAGAATGTTACTGTACTTTACGATGGAGATTCTGCTGGGATAAAAGCAGCATTTAGAGCTATTGATTTATTTGTTGAAAATGGTCTTAATGTGAAGATTGTTCTTTTTCCAGATGGTGAAGATCCAGATTCATATTGTAGAAAACTTCCTCAAGATGATTTTAAAGCATATATAACAGATCATGCTGAGAATTTTATCTTATTTAAAACACATCTTTTGTTAGAAGATGCTAAGGATGATCCTTTCAAAAGAAGTGCTTTAATTAAGGAGATTATTAATACTATTAGCTTAATTCCTGACAATATAGAAAAAGCTGCATATATTCAACAATGTTCTTCTATTCTTAATATGAAGGAAGAAATTCTGAATAATCATCTAACTAAGCTTTTAAGAGAAAAATACTTTAAAAAGAGTAAAGAAGGGATTAAGGAAACCAACACCCCAAGCTCTGAACAACTTCCTCCTGATGACCTTTTCCTTCCTGAAGATGATGGTTCAAGTTATATAAGCAATCAAAAGGCTAAAAAACAAATTATTGAAGAAACTTTCCCTGACGAAGCTCAAGAAAGAAATATTATTTCTATTCTTTTGAACTATGGAGAAAAGCAAACTACTCAAACAACCATTGGAGAAAATGGAGAAAAGGAAGATGCTAATTATTTGATTGCGGCCTATTTGGCAGGAGATATTGTTGCTGATAATTTAAGTTTTGACAATAAACTCTATCAAAATATATTTGATATTTACAAGAACTATATTTATGAACAAGGAAACTTGCCTGACTTAAGTGTTTTTACAAATAATCAAGATTTGGAGATTCAAAAGCTTTCAACAACTCTTCTTATTAATAATTACTCAGTTAGCGATCTTTGGGAAAAGAAATGGAAAATAGTTATTCCAGACCCTGAAAGTGATGAAAAACTTAATCAGTTTGTTAAAGAAAGCCTCTTAAGTTTCAAGCTCAACAAATTGGAGAGGAAAATAATTAGTAATGAAGAGAAATTAAAAGATGAAGATGATTACGATAATCAACTAATTATTATGTCTGAACAAAAAATTCTAAAAAAATTAAAACAGATAATTTCTTCAGAACTTAATAGGATAGTTACTAAATAACCTAAGCTTTAATTTAGTCCCTTTTTAATAAAAAAAGTCGGTGTTTATTTTTACGTAATCACCGACTTTTTTGAAATAAGTCCCGTATATTTTATATATACTTGCTTATTCTTAAGAATGCTTATTTTGTTATAACAAGTTGCTTCTTTCCAATAATTTCATCTTCATCTTTCAAAATCAAAATATAAGTTCCATTTTCTAAAGAGGAAACATTAATTTGAGTTTTAGAATTTACATTTTCCTTAACATAAACTGTTTTCCCTAAAAGATTAATAATTTGAACATCAACCTTATCTTTATTAGCTAAACTAAGATCTAAAGTAAATTCTCCCTTTGAAGGATTTGGATAAATATTGAAATTGATTGAATTTACATCAATATCAAACAATCCAATCTTAGCGTAAATAGTAACTGGTGAAGTAGTTTTGGAAGGACATGCTCCATTTCTTACTCTTACTCTATATTGGTATTGTCCTTGATCTGTTAATATTTGAGAAATAGTGGTTTGTTGTCCAGAGTTTTCAATTGGAGCCCATTGTTGATTTTCAAATTTTCTTTGCCATACAACAACATCTCCAACTTGACCGCTTAGAGAAATCTGTCCTGTTGTTTCATCAACTGAAATTGTATCAAATTGAATTGAAAGTGTTCCAGCAACTGTCATTGGAACTATTGGAACAAGTTTTGAAGCAGAAGTGTCAGCTTTATCTGATGATAATACAACTCTTCTAAAATAAGTTGGAACTGTAAGGGTTGAAGGAGTATAGTCTTTCTTTATTCCTGCATTTTGAGTAATTGTCCAATTAATATTGTCTGTACTTTCAAACCAACGATAAGTGTATTCTCCACTTCCTCCTTGAGGTTCAGTTCCTAAAATTGTTGGCATTTCTCCTGTTTCACATGCAGCAAAATTACTATCAACAATTGCATTATTTGTTATTGGATCTGATGTTGTAAGGAAAGAGAATTGTTCTCCGTAAGCTACTCCATTAGCATTTATACCATAAGTACGATAGTAGTAAGTTGTTCCTGCATTAAGTCCAGTTAAGGTTGAGTCAAAACTTCCAGTTGTTCCTGATACAATTATTTTATTATTTGATAATATTGGGTAAGGTTCTGTATTTATTACAAATCCTCTTTCAATAATTGTTTGATCTCCTTGTAATGAAGCTTGAGCAGAACCAGAAATTTTAGCTGAAGTATGTGTTATTTGAGTAGGAGCTAATGTATGAATTTGAACTCCAAGAGCAGCTCCTCCATTTACTTTGAAAGAGATATTATTGCTATTTGCGATTTTAGTTATTTCTGTTAATGAAACTTTAGAATTCAAATTATCCCATGATTTTAAATTAGTTGTTGTTTCATCTGTTATAGATGTTACTGCACTATTTCCAGGGAAAATCATATTAGCCATTTCAGAATAAGACCATGAGGTACCACCATATTCTGATCCAATATATTGACCATTAGCAGACATTAAGCGTACTGAGTTTCTGCTTGAGTAACAATTCAAACAATTATCTCCCCAGCCAAGACCACTTGCAGATTCATCAACGTGAATAGCCATCATAGCACTATTTCCTCCTCCAAGCCAATCTCTATAATTTCTTATTGAAGAGTGTAAATAACCATTCCATCCTAAAAAGCTTAAGTTTTCAAAAAGGAAGTACTCTCCTTCTTTTGGAGTATTAATTCTATAAACTAACCCAGAATCAGATGAAGGAATTGAAGTAACATCCATTAGCATTGTTGAATCAATAATAAATGGAGATGCCCAACCCAAGAATACTTTAGAGTATGCATTATACAATGGTGGTGTTTTTTCGTTATTATTATAAGCACCTTCATCCATTACTTCAAATGAAGAAAATGTTTTTGAAATACCATTAACATTATAGTCAGTATCATAGTAATCTAATAATCCTAAAACGTGACCAAATTCATGGATATGAACCCCTACTCCTGAAATTGTGTTATATGAATTCTTTTCTGAAGCACAAGAATAATCAATAATTCTTACTCCATCCAACACTAAAGCTGGATTTAATTTTGAACGATGAGCCCAAATTGCATTAGCTCCACCTCCATTATGCTGTCCTTTTCCTGCATAAACAACATGTATTCCATCAACAATAAGGTTAGCATCATTATCAAACACACTAAAATCAATAATAGAATCAGCTGCATAACAACCATCAATAATCATTTGTTTTGCATTAACATCGTTCTGTGTTGCAGTTTCAGCTCCATAGAATGCTCTTGTTTGTGGTAAAATAAAAGGTCCAACTACTGTACATTGTAAATCTAATTTTCCATAAGAATTTGTAGCAAAATAGTCTCTAACACTTCCTGTGCTTTGATTTGCAGTATATCCAATTTGATTAAACAGATTTTCAAAATCTTGTCTTGTATATGTAAATGAAAAATCAGAATATCCTACTAAAATAACTAATAGCTTCCTAATTCCAACTGTTAAACCTTCTACTCCCTGTGATTTTCTATTATCTAACATTTCTGTCATTTGTAGCATTAAATCTATTTGTGACTGTGAATATCTTAATTTCTTCTGGATAGTTGATAAAAAATTCACATCAGCCATTGAACGCTCATTTTGATTTTTAGCAATAATTCCAGAAGGTAGTATATCTCCAGCTTGGTCTTTTATTGCATATTCAAGATAGCCTTGTTTATTATACATTAAAGTATAATTATCTTCTGACTCAACCCAACTTATTCTTTCATCTCCCAAAAGATAGGCAGAAACTTCTGTGCCATTAGGTTGAGAAAGCTGAACCAATCCCTTGTAGGCTGGAACCGCCATACTAATTTGAGAAATTAGTAAAATTGCTATAAAAAGCAATTGTGTAAACGCTTTTTTCATGTTCTCTTTATTTATTTATTATTATTATTTTTGTCATTATCTTGTCCTTATTTTTGAAAACTAAAAGATAAGAACCTGTTCCAATTGGGTTAAGGTTAATTCTATTATCTCCTTTGTTTAGGACTTGGTTTTCTATTGTTTTAATCTCTTTTGAATTAATATCATAAAGTGAAAGCTTTCCAATAAATACTTTATCATTACTATAAGTAACATTTATCTCTCCTTGAGAAGGATTTGGGGAAATAATTAAGCTATTTTCATCTTCAACAATATCTTCTAATCCAATATCTTTTTTTACATAAGTCCAATCTTCTCCTGAAATTTGTTCTGCACAAACTCCACTTGTTACTCTAACTCTATAGAAGTATTTACCAAATTCTGCTGGAGAGTCTTCTATCCAATTACTATCAGGAGCTAAAGGAATTTCTTCCCAAGAAAAGTTTAATTTCTTTCTTTCCCAAACAAATTTATCTCCAACAAAAGCTCTTAATTCCATTTTCAAAGTGTCGTTTAATACTATCGTATCCTGAGCTCTAAAAACATTTCCTGGTCTTGTTCGAGGTGATACATCAATTATTACTACATTACTTGTATCTGAAACTAATCTTGAATAAACTATTCTTTTGTAGTAGTAGGTTTGTTCTGCTCTAAATGATAAATATGATTGAAGAATTCTTAAATCGGGATCTGAAGCTAATTCCCAATTCAAACTATCTGGACTTTGTAACCAAATATATGTAAAATGTCCATTTCCTCCTGTTGGTAATGATCCTTGTAGACTATGAGTTACTGAGTAATAACAAATATTTTGATTTCCTGTTATTGTATTGTTGAAAATTGGAGTAGGAGGAGTTGTTATTATATAATCTCTACCATAGCTTGTTCCATAACTATTGGTTGCATAAGCTCTGACTCTATAGGTTGTTTCTGGAGAAAGGTCAGTTAATATAGTTGAAAATTGTCCAATTCCACTTCCTACTTGACGTTTTGAATCTGATACATCTGGCATAGTACCATCTGTTGTCCAACATACTCCTCTATCACTTACTGAATTTAATCCCAAATATACTACCTCTCCTTCAATCTGAATACTATTAAAAGAAGATAGTATTGCTGAATTAGTTTGAACTATTGGAGTTTGTAAAATTGCATCTATTTCAATATTATCTATATAAATTGAATTTCCATTTTGCGATACTGCTTCAAATGCTAAATAATAATTATCCGAAGCTAAAGGAAGATCTATTGAATCTAAAGTCCATAAATTTGTTGATGAAGTATATGTTTTAAGACTGTTCCAATTACCTTCAATTCCTATTTTATAATAAACTACTAAAGTGTCATTATTATTTGGTTTTTGATACCAAAATTTCATCTTAGTATTTGTATGATTTTCTAAATTTAGTATTGGAACAATAAGTTTTGAGTTAATATTTTGAGTTGAACTAAATTTAAAGAAGTTTGTTCCTTCTTGAGGATTAACTGCTCCATCATTTAAAACTAATTCCCATCCTTCTCCTTTCACAAAACAATTACTATCTGTACTTTCTGTAATAAATTGATATGGGAATGAATTTATTCTTTCACATTTAGTAAAAGATGATAATTCTTGTCCATATGAAATTAGGCCTTGATTGATTGCATAGGCTCTAAAATAATATAAAGTATTTGAATTTAAATTGTTTGCAGTTAGATAATATTGACCTAATGCATTTCCTAAAGGAATATAAGAATCATCAATTGTTGGATTTGGATTTGTACCATACACAATTCCTTTTTCTGTTATTGGGGTGTATCCTTGAGAAATAAGATTAGAAGAAACTCTTATTGAAACATCTGTTATATTATCCAAACCTAATGTCTGAACTGATGGGTAAGCTGCTAAATTAGCTTCTCCAATTTCAACATTATCTACACAAACTCCATATCCAGCATATAGTTGTCCTTCAAAAGCTATATAATAGGTATTTGATTTTTCTGGAAGCATAATGGAATCTTTAGTCCATTGAGAATAGTTGATATAGTTATAATTCTTCAATACTTGCCAATTGCTTGTTGGAGATGTTTTGTAATAAACCTTAAAAGCATCTTGAAAATCTCCTTTAGACTTAGCTGCAAAATAGAATTTCAAATATGGTTGAGAAAGTACAGAAATGTTTAAAGGAGGTGTTATTAGTTTCCTTGTTTGAGTATTAGCTGATTGAGAATAAATATGTGCAAACTTTGTACCCTCTTGAGCAAAAGAAATCCCTCCCGATTGAGTTGAATCTTTTGTTTGCCAAATATTTGATTGGAAGGCTTCTCCTTCTTGATTCCAACAATTTAATAAAGCTGTACTTTCAAAACTATTCTTATAAGGGAAAATATTTATTGAATTACAAGAGGTTGTTACTTGAATAATCTCTCCATAAAAAAATGATGAGGAAGAATTTTTTGCATAAGCCCTAACATAATAGGTTGTTGAAGGTTGAAGTCCTGAAATTATGGAAATATAATTATTTGAATTATCAGTACTAACTATCTTTTGACTATTCGATGTTGGAGTTGAAGAAGTAGAATATACAACTCCTTTCTCAACAATAGTATCTGTTGTTTGCAAAACAGTAGAACTTACAAAAATTGAATCTGAAGTAAATTTAATTATTGAATTTGTAGTTGCTTGTGGTGCTCCTTCAGGAAGTACTCCAAAATCAAAACTAATGTTTTTTGTTATATTATTTTCTTTTATTCTAAAGATTGGTTTGTTTAGTGTTGCGTAGTTGTTTGATAAACTGCTTGGATTGGTATTATCAGTAAAACTTTGGACATTGCTTGTTCCTGGGAATGTATTGCTTGGACGATTATATTTATTTTGTGGATTAGCTTCTTCTATATCTATTCCCAACAAAGTAGCATTACAATTTGCACAATTATAATTCCAACCTGGTACACTTTTATCAATATGTGTGATTAGCATTCCATTCCCATATAGAAATCTATCCCAACCTTCTTTTTGACGATTCTCTAAAATAAAATACTCCGTTGAGCTATGTGAAATCTTATATGCTGTATTGCTTTGATTTAAAGGAGGAAGGGTTTTGTTGCCTATAGGTGTAGAGAAATTTAATTCTACTAAATCCAAAAAGCCCATTGAGCTACGTTGGAATGCACTCCACAAACATGGGGTTCTTCCTTCATTATTATAATTGCCACTAGCCATAATGTCCCAACCATCGGATGCAAAGGCATATCCGTTTAAATCATAATCAGTATCGTAAACATCAGCTAAACCCAAAACGTGAGAAAACTCATGACATACTGTTCCAATTACTGGAGGAGTTGTTCCATAAAGAGTTGTTCCTCCAAGTTCAGCAGAACAAGCATAATCTTGAATAGAAACACCATCTTTTTGAACTTCAGGATATAAGCCACTTCTATGAGGCCATATTGCATTTGATTCGCCACTACTATATGCACAACCAGCAAAAATCATATAAACACAATCTACATAATTTCCTCCATAGTTTGCATAGTTAGCATAATTAACATCTTGGTCTGCCAAAGAAAGCATTTCAGTTAACAAATTTCTTGCACCATTCATTCCTGTTGTTGTGTAAGCATAAGTACTTTGACCTGCACTTGCAGTATATGGTCCAAAAACATCTGCAATAACTGTCACATGTCCAAATGTTGAAGCTGAGAAAAAATCTCTAACACTTCCTTCATTTCCATTAAGATTATATCCTGTTTGATTAAAAAGGTTATTAAAATATTCAGCATCATAAGTAAAAGGAAGATCTGCAAAAGCAGCTAAAATAACCAATATTCTTAATTCTCTATTTGTTGATTTGGCATTAAGAAAAGCTTTTTGAAAATTATCTGTTGTTTTAAACTCCCAAAATTGCTTTAAATATTCTACTTGTTCTCTGGAATATAATAAATTCTTATCTAATTGTGAAATAAATTCTAACTCCTTCATACTTCTTTTTCCTTCATTATGAGCAATCATTTCCGAAGGCTTTATCCCTCCTTTTGAATCTGAAACAGCATAAACATAATCGCCGTTTTTAGCAACTAATAATGTGTAATTGTCAAGTGTTTTTGCCCAATTTACTTTTTCATCTCCTTTAAGGAAAAGAGACAGTAAGGTATTATCTGACTGCTTAATATTTATTTGATAAGGGTAAGCAGGAACTGCACTTAAATTGGTTGCTTTTACAACAAACAAAAGAAGTACTAATAATGAGAAGAAAGTTTTTTTCATCTATTTTATATTCAAAGTATTTAACTCGCAAAAGTAGTAATAAAACAATAAAAATCAAAATATTTACTCTTCAATATTAAATTTAAAATTCAGAGTATTATAATTGATAATTTTGATAATTTGATTTTCATCTAATTAACTTATCACTCCTACTAACTATTTTGACAAAATAAGTTTAAAAATCTTAAAAAATAATGGACATAAAAAAAGCTTTTATTCAAAAAAAAATTATTTTAAGAGCAATTTCTTATTAAATAATTATCCTTAGAATTAGGTATTAAATTATAATATTAATGAAATTGATTTGTTCTAAAAAAGTTGACACAAAAATACAATCATACATTGACAAAAATTCAAAAAAATAAAGCTTATTTGAATTACAAAAAGCTTATTCCAAAATATATCAATCATAGTTGAAAATAAGTCCATCATAATTGGGAATATGTCCTTCATATTTCTAAATATGTCCATCATATTTTTATTTATGATGGACTTATTTTCAACTATGATTGAGTTTTTTGCCGATAAGTAATTTATTTATCATTTTTTGTTTGTATACTTGGAAACTTCACTTAGAAAACAGAACTCTTTCCAAAAGTTTAATAGTTAAGGTAACCCCAAATAAAACTTGGGGTTACACATAACTTTTCTATTAAAAAATAGGTATGCTTTTCTAACTCCTTATTCTATTTTACTGAAACGCTGTTTTAATTTTTTCTTTCTTTACTTTAATTTACTGAAACAGCATTTTGTTTTATTGAAACAAAGGAAGATAAAAAATTATTATCTATAATAAGAATTCCTTAACTAAATTATTGTATTGAGGTGTTGGATTATTATTTTGATCTCTTAAAAAAATCTCTTGCTCAACTATATTATTGGAAAAGAGTTTTTGAGAATTGTTTTCATTAGTTTTTAAATGCAAAACTACTCTTTCACATTCTTTGTTTGGCTTTGAGAAAATCTTTTCTCTATAAATTGTTTCAAAACCTTGTTGGCATGCAATATTCTTAAATATTATTGATTCCTTATATGGAAGTATTAGCGAAAAAATTCCATTTGCTGAAATAATATTTTTGGTCGATAGAATTAAATCTTCATAACTTAGAGATACATTATGTCTTGCCTTATTCCTTCTCTCTTTTGGACTTTCCAAACTTGATATAAAAAAAGGTGGATTTGAAACAATTAAATCAAATTTTTGGGTATTGACTTGTACAAAATTCTTAATATTTATTTCTTGAGCACTAATCCTTTCTGAATATTTTGAATTTCTAAAGTTTTCTTTTGCCTCTAATATTGAATTTTGGTCAATATCTATTGCTAATATTGTAGCATTAGTATATTTCTGTGCCAAACAAAGAGCAATTATTCCACACCCTGTTCCAATATCTAATATATTTTGAGGCGAAAATTTTGGAGTCAATGAAGAAAGAATTATTGCATCTGTTCCAATCTTCATTGAGCTTTTGGAATGGTTTAAAGAAAATTCTTTACAATGAAATTCCATATTATCATATAAAAAGAAAAACTGCCTAAATTAGAATTAAATTAATTTAGGCAGTCAAATTAGAATTTTATATTAATTAGTATGTATCTTTAGCTCTTCGTGATGCTGAATACATTATTCTTAATGCACCAACCTGACGTAGTTCTTGTTTTATATCACTAATATCTCCCATCTTTACATCCTTATCACATTTTAATGTTGTAGTAAGGAAAGGAACATCAACTTCATCTCTTGCAGCTCTTTCTGCTTCAATATATGCTCTAATATCACTAATTTCAGCAAATTGATCATTTAGCTGAATACGTGGAGCAGAACCAAATTTCTTTTCATCAATTGGTGCTCCAACAAAAATATTACTGCTTAATGATTTCTTTTCTAATTTTTGGATTTCAGAACCTTGAGGAACTTGCACCTTAACAAATAAAGTGTTTTCTCTCATATTTGAAATTACCATAAAGAAGAACAAGAACATAAAGATAACATCCGACATTGAACTTGCATTGAAGCCTGGAACGGATTTTTTTTCTTCTGACTTAAATTTTGACATTATTTGGTCCCTCCTACATTTTTAGGTTCAGCTTCAGAAATTGCAGTTGGAATTGCTTTATCAATAGCTTCTCTTTGATCTTCTCTACAATCTTTGTAAGCACGACCAAATCTTGCTCTTGATAATTCATCTTTCAATTCATTAATTGCAGCTGTCAATTCATTCTGAACTTTGAAATACATATCATAAGATGTTCCTCTATCGTTTTGAAGAGAGATAACTCCCTTTGATACATCATATTTCCCTATTAATGGAATTTCTGTTGACATTTTCTCAGGCAAATTTGGAAGGTTCTGAGGATTTGACAAGAACTCTTTTGCTCTTTCTTTTAATCCTGTGATTTCTCCAACTTGTCCATCAAACAAAAGCTGGTCTGCACGATTTACCTTTACAGTAAATGTATTCCTCTTGTGAATTTCTGGAGGTTTTACATTTGGGTCCGATGGTGGTGGCAATCGTCTTTGAATCCCTAAATCCGTATTAATTGATGAAGTTAATAGGAAGAAAGTAAGCAAAAGAAACGAAATATCCGCCATTGACGAACTATTTAATGCAGGAACCTCTCTTTTCTTTCTTGCCATATTACTTTAATTTTTTTGCTATTTCTGAATATAAAGCAGCAATAATTACTCCTACCATTAGTACATAAACTGCATATAATGAACCTCCAATTAATTTGGAATTTTCATAATTTGAACCTGTCTTTTCAAACAATTCAACTGGAATATCAGTTCCAGATGCAAGTAAATAAGTAACAACTAATAGTATTACCATTAATGCAAAAGCAATAATAATTTTCATCTGGTTTTTAGGATTATCCATAAAGCCTTTTATAATAAAGCCTAATGCAAATCCTAATGCAGAAACAATGCTTATAATTACAAAAATAACTACTGTCCAATAGGACAAATTCCAGAATAATTGAGATAAGCTAGGGTTTTCAAAAAACACTGCATACAATAAACTACATATAGAAGCTAATGTACCCCAAATTATTACAATTGTCCAATATATTTTTTTAAAATCATTTTTCATTTTTACCTCCTTGGTTTAATTCTTTAGTAAATAAAATAGTTTAATATTTCTTTTTGAAGAAATTTTGCTATTAAATACTATTTTCTGTTTTTAACCAAGATATCCATAAATGAAATTGAAGAGTCTTCCATTGTATTAACGATGCTTTCAATTTTTGAAAGTAAATAGTTATAACAAACTTGAAGAATTAGAGCTACTATCAATCCGAAGATTGTTGTAATAAGAGCTACTTTCATACCTCCAGCAACAACTGTTGGAGAAATATCTCCTGCTTTTTCAATAGCATCAAATGCTTGAACCATACCAACAACTGTTCCTAAGAATCCAAGAGATGGTGCTAAACCAATGAAAAGAGCAATCCAACTCATATTGCTTTCTAATCTTGCCATTTGAACTCCACCATAAGATGTAAGTGCTTTTTCTGCATCTTCTAATCCATTTCCAACACGGTCAAGACCTTGGAAGAATATTGAAGCAAGAGGTCCACGAGTATTTCTACAAACTTCTTTAGCTCCTTCATAGTCATTTCCGTCAACTTTTTCTTCAATTTGTTTTAGAAGTTTTTCTGCATTTGTAGTAGCTAAATTAAGATAAAGAGTTCTTTCAATAACTAATGCAAGACCCAAAATCATACAAATTAAAATTGGAGTCATCCAAGGCACTCCACCCTCAATGTACTTAGTTTTTAGAACTTGATGAAATGATTCTGTTTCTGCAGGAGCAGCTTGTTCTTGAGCCTGAGCGACAGGTTCTGCAACTGCTGATTCGGTTGCGGTTACTGTTTTAGTTGCTTCTTGAGCAAAAACAGTGTTTGATAAACCTAAAGTCAATATAGCGAATATTGACAAATAAGCACATACTTTTTTCATAGCTTTTCTTATTGCGTTATTAATTTTAATTATTTATATTTTGACTTCAATTGTGCAAAAGTATTAAAGATATTTTATTTGACCAACTTATTATGATTTTTTTTATTTCTTCTCTGCTATTTTTGTTACAAGAATTTTATCTATACGAGCAATATCCATATCAACGATTTCAAAGCAAAATAATTCCCAATTTATTTTTTCTCCTTCTTTTGGAATTTTTCCAGTTAAGTCCAAAATTAAACCGCTTAAGGTATTATAATCTAATTCTTGATATTTGTTTTCTAGTTCAAAATAACTTAAAAAATCAAAGAAAGGATACTGTCCATCTACTAACCAAGAGCCATCTTCTCTTTTTAACATTTGATATTCATCACTAACCCCTATTTCTTCAGCAGAACCAATCAATGATTCCAAAATATCATTCATAGTTACCATTCCAATAATTAATCCAAATTCATCAATTATTAATGCATAACTTATTTTCTTTTCTTTAAATACTTCTAAGGCGTGATAAGCACTTGAACTCTCTGGCAAAAACTGAGGCTCTTTTACAATATCTCTAATTGAGCCTTCTCTCATTTTTATTATATCTTTCAAGAAAACAACTCCAATTATGTTATCCAAAGACTTATCTGCAACAGGATATATATAATGTATATGATTTTCTAATTTTCCCTTAATCTGTAGGTATCCATCGTCAACATCAAACCATTCAAAATCTATTCTATGAGTCATAAGTGAAGAGACATCTCTATCTCCCAAACTAAAAACTCTTTCAACAATATCTTGTTCTACTTCTTGAATTTCTCCTTCTTCTGTACTCTCATTTATTATTTGTTTAATTTCTTCTTCTGTAATTATTGAGTCTTCATTCTTTTTTATTCTAAAAACTTTAAGTAATAAAAGAGTGCTTTTTGAAAGAATAATAACAAATGGATAAGTTAGTTTTGTAAGAAAATTCATTGGAGAAATAATCAATCCAGCTACCTTTTCAGGGTTATTTAATCCTATTTTTTTTGGCAATAATTCTCCAAGAACTAAGGTAAAATATGTTATTATAATTACTACTAAAATATTAGCAAGCCAAATAGAAGAAAGTCCAAAACCCAAATTTGTTAAGATATTACTAATAGGAACAGATAAACTTTTCCCTGAATACAACCCAGTAACAAGTCCAATGGCAGTTATAGCAATCTGAACAGTTGAAAGAAAATATTCAGGCTTTTCAGCTATTTTTAATATCTTTTTTGCTCTTTGATCTCCCTTTTTTGTTAAAGCCTCTAACTTCGATTTACGAGAAGATACAACAGCAATCTCTGCCATTGAAAAAATTCCATTGACAATGATTAAGACAAGAATAATTATTATTTCCACTTCAATTAATTAGATAATTGTGAGTCTTCTGTATTATTTAAAGCTTCTTTATCCAATATCTCTCTTATTATCTTCTGTCTTTTGTTTAGAAGAAATAATTAAAGAAATAATCAGGATGGAAACACCTACTGTAATTGAAATATCTGCAACATTAAAAATTGCATTAAAGAAACGAAAAGATTCTCCTCCAACAAAAGGCATCCAATTAGGATATGTTGTATCTATTATTGGAAGATAAAACATATCAACCACCTTTCCATGAAGAAATGTCCCATATCCACCTTGAAAAATAGCTGCTGTATTGAAAAGAGAACTTTCAGAGAAGATTAAACCATAAAAAAGAGAATCAATGATGTTTCCTACAGCTCCAGCAAAAATTAGAGCCATACTATATATTATTAACTTAGATTCCTTTTTCTCTATTAGCTTTTTTAGATAAACAAAAATAAGAACAGAGGCAATCATTCTAAACAATGTTAGAAGTAATTTACCCCACTGTCCACCAAAACTCATTCCGAAAGCCATTCCTTCGTTTTCAATGAAATGGATTCTGCTCCAATCTCCAATTAAAGAGATTTCCTCTCCAATGCACAAATTAAGTTTAACCCATATCTTTATTATTTGGTCAATTATTAGAATAATAAAGATAAGAATAAGAGGTTTTTTCATTTAGCTTATTTCTTTTTGACTTGTTGATTTTTAGCTTCAACGGTTAAAGTAGCGTGAGGAACTAAACGCAAGCGTTCCTTAGGAATCAACTCTCCTGTAACTCTACACACACCGTAAGTTTTGTTTTCAATTCTAATTAAAGCAGCTTCCAAATCCTTAATGAATTTTTGTTGCCTTGCAGCCATATTGGCATTTTCTTCCTTAGAATAAACACTACTTCCTTCTTCCAAAACCTTAAATGTTGGAGAAGTGTCTCCTAAATCATTTGCATCATTTGAAAAAGCCTCTAATAACATTGAAAGATTTTCTTTAGCTTGAGTTAGTTTCTCTTCAATGATTTCCTTAAATTCGTTCAATTCTTCGTCAGAATACCTTTTTACAATTTTATTATCGTCACTCATAACAAATAATTTTTTTATATTAATGTTGCAAAGATATAAAAGTTTTTTAGAAATGAATTAATAAAGCATCCAACTATGTATTTTTATTCATATTTAATTGAACAAGGAAATGATTTTTTCAATAAATTAAAAAGGTCTTATCATACATTAATACTTTCTATTTAATTTATTATTTGTACTTTTGTCAATCAAATTTTTACTGAAATTATGTATATCAACAAGAATAATAGCAATTTCCTATATATTAAAACATTTATTTTTACTTGTTTTATGCTCTTTATTTGCTTGTTTTCGAATGCTCAAGACAGAAAAAAATTAGAAGATGAGAAAGCAAAGATTGAAAGAGAAATAAATGCTATTAATGCTATTTTAAAGGAGACAAAAAACACCAAAAGAATGTCTGCTTCTGAACTTTCAATTCTTAAAAGAAAAATTGCTTCAAGACAAAAACTCATTGATAATATCTCCAGACAAATGAATATGATTAATGGAGAGATAATAAATACTCAAAAATCAATTGTTGAAATAAATAATGAAATTGAAGTTTTGAAAAAAGATTATGCTAAAATGCTTAAGTATGCTCAAAGGAACAGAACCTCAACAGACAAACTTCTTTTTATTTTCTCATCGAAGAATTATCGTCAAGCATATCAACGTTATGTTTTCTTTAGACAATATGGGGATATGCAAAAGAATATGATTTTGAATATTAAAACAAAATCTGACGAATTAGAAAAGAAAACCGACGAACTTTCATTAAAGAAAAAGAATCAAGAAAGCCTTCTTCAACAAGAAGAACAAAACAAGAAAAGCCTAACTAAAGAAGAACAAGTTAAAAAGAAAAATATTAATCTTTTAAACAAGAAAGAAAAACAACTTACTCAACAAATTAATCAAAAACAAGCTCAAAGAAAGAAACTGCAAAATCAAATTAATGCTGCCATTTCTGCTGAGGTAAGAAAACAAACTGCAATTGCTTCAAAAAAGAATAAGGGAGCCACAAGAAAAGAAACTAAGGAAGTTGAAAGTGCAAAAGAATCAGGAGCTAAATCAAATGTTTATGTAATGAGCTCAACTCCTGAAGAAATTAAACTATCCAATAGTTTCTCTGCTAACAAAGGGAAGCTTCCTTGGCCTGTTGCACAAGGAGTTATTACAAGTCGTTTTGGAACTCATCCTCATCCTGACATAAAGGGTATAATGATTGAAAATAACGGAATTGATATTCAAACTCCTCGAGGAAGTTCTGTTAGAGCAGTTTTTGATGGAGTGGTTTCTAAAATATTTATTGGACCAACTGGACAACAAAACATTATTATCCGCCATGGAGAATATCTCACTGTTTACACTAACCTTTCTTCTGTAAGTGTTTCTGTTGGTTCAAAAGTTTCAACTAAGCAAACAATAGGTACTGTTTATACAAACAGTGAAAATGTTTCTGAATTCAATTTCCAAGTTTGGAAAGGAAGTTCTAAGCAAAATCCTTCTGCTTGGATAAAATAAAACAAAGATAATTAACACTTAAAAAACATATGAAACAATTAAAAATTACACTTACACTAGCTGCAATTATGCTGTTTGCAAGCAGTGTTTTTTCCCAAGCAAAATGGGATTTCAAAACAAAAAAGATTAATGACTCCATTTCCGAATTACAACTTAAAGTTAAATTAGGTGATGGATGGCATATTTATTCTCAATACACAAAAGGAACAGAACTTCCAATTGTTTTTGAATTTGAAAAAAGTAATGACTACCAAAAAATAGGTAAAGTTATTGAACCAAAAGCAATAGCTGAATATGACAAGTATGCTAAAGATACTACAAAACATTTTGGAGGTACAGTGCTATTTCGTCAAAAGATTAAGGTTAGAAGAGAAAAAGACTTTAAGGTAAAAGGTAGTGTTAATTTCCAATTATGCGAAAAAGGAAGTTGCATACCTCCTGAAGATGTTGCTTTTATCTTTGATGTGAAGGGAAATCCTAAAGCTTCTCAAATGTCAGAAGTTGTTACAGAAACCGAAACTTCAACAGATGCTCAAAATGATAAAGGGGCAATTAGTGAAACAAGTACAATTACAGCTTCAGATTCTTCTTCAACTTCAGTTAAAAACAAATCCTTATTAATGGTATTTTTAATTTCTTTCGGAGCGGGCCTTTTGGCTTTAATTACTCCTTGTGTATTTCCAATGATACCTATGACAATATCTTTCTTTATGAAAGGGAATAAGGATAAGAAAAAAGGATTAAAACAAGCTTATTTCTTTGGAGGCTCAATTATATTTATTTTCGCAGTTCTTGGACTTGCTCTTACCTTATTATTAGGTAAGGATGCAATGTATATTATTTCTACACACTGGGTTCCTAATTTATTGTTCTTTGTGATATTTATGATATTCGCATTCTCTTTCTTTGGAATGTTTGAAATTACACTTCCTTCTTCTTGGATTAACAAATCTGACCAAAAAGCAGATAAGGGAGGGTATTTAGGTTCATTCTTTATTGCATTAACAACAGTTTTAGTTTCATTCTCATGTACTGGTCCAATTCTTGGGGCTGCCCTTATTGAGATGGCTTCAGGTTCAAGCAATAGTTTTGTATTCTTTATTTCAATGATTGGATTTGCTATTGGATTTGCTCTTCCATTTACTCTTTTGGCTATGTTTCCATCAATAATGAGCAAGATGAAATCAGGTTCATGGTTAAATACAGTAAAGATTGTGTTTGGTTTCTTAGAAATAGCACTTGGTTTGAAATTCCTTTCAATGGCCGATTTAAGTGCTGGTTGGGGAATATTGGATAGAGAGACTTATCTTGCATTGTGGATAGTAGTATTTACTCTACTTGGTTTATACTTCCTTGGTAAACTAAAATTCAAAGGGGATAAAGACCTTGAGAAGATATCAGTAGGAAGATTATTCTCTTCAATAATTATATTTTCTTTTGTGGTTTATATGATTCCAGGAATGTTTGGAGCACCATTAAAAGCTATCTCAGGTTATATTCCACCTCCAACAACTCAGGATTTTGACCTTGGAAGAATTATATTTGAAAACTCTTCTTCAAAATCATCAGGAAATGAGGAAGGACTACCAACAAATAGGAAGTATGCAGATAAATTACATATGCCAACAGGTTTTGAAGGATTCTTTGATTTAGAAGAAGCAAAAGCTTACGCAACAAAAGTTAACAAACCTTTGTTTATTGACTTTACTGGAAAAACTTGTGCAAATTGTAGAGAAATGGAAAACTATGTTTGGGTAGATCCAGGCGTTAAGAAAATTCTTCAAGAGGATTATGTAATGGTTGCTCTTTATTGCGACGTAAACACTATTGAACTACCCAAAGATGAATGGGTTACTCTAAAGGATGGAAGAGTTTTGAAAACCCTTGGTAAGAGAAATCACAACTATCAGATAGAACATTTTAATGCTAATGCTCAACCTTTATATGTTTTGATGAGTGCAGACGGTAAAGTTCTCAATACTCCAAAGAGTTATGACAGAAATGTGAATAATTTCATCAAGTTCTTGGAAGAAGGAAAGGCAAACTTTAAAAAATAAAGTATATTAATTTAAAGAGCAATGGATAATTTCTTAATTAAGTTTATAAATTAAGAAATTATCCATTGTTTAAAATCAGAAGCTTTGTTTTTGCTTATGAAAATAGTTTCAGGAGTATCTATTTCAAGATTAATTCGTAAACGATTATCAAACCAAACTGTAATATCTATTATACTTTGACGTGAAATAATAAATTGTTTATTGGCACGAAAGAAATTATTTGGGTCTAAGTCGTGCATAATATTTTCTAATGTCTTATTATAAGGATATGTTTTATTGGTGTTTAAAAATATAGATGTTTCATTGTTTGTAGCATAAAAACATGATACTTCATTTAATGGAATGGGTATTAATTTGTCTTTTTTGTAAACAATTAAATTCTGAATATATTGTTTTGGAGGTATTAGTTGAGAAAGATTAGAAAAATAATTTTTAATATCTTCTTTATTTAGTCGTTTGAATTTTTCATAAGCTTTTCTTAAATCTTCTTGGGCTATAGGTTTTAAGAGATAATCAATACTATTTACCTTAAAAGCATCTAAAGCATATTCATCATAAGCAGTTGTAAAAATAATTGGGGTTTCAATTTCTTTTTGTTTGAAAATATTGAAGGCAGAACCATCAGAAAGATTAATATCCATAAAAATTAAATCAGGAGATGGATTATTATTCAACCAGTTTATAGTTTGACTAATGCTTTCTGTATTACCAACAATATTTATTGTTGAGTCTATTTTTAAGAGCATTTTTCTTAATAAGTTAAATGCAATTGTTTCGTCTTCAACTATCAAAATTCTCATTACCTATGCTTATGCTGTTAATGGTAAATAAACGGAGAATCTATCATTATTATTATCAATTTTTATGTCTTTATGTATTAATAAATGAAAACGGGAAGAAAGATTAGTGAGTCCAATTCCATTGCTAGGCTCTTTAAACATTTTCTCACGAATAGGATTAGATATAATTAATTCATTATTTTTGTTTACGTATACTGAAATAAACATTTTATTATCGCTATCTATTTTGTTATGCTTTATTATGTTTTCAATTAAAGGTAGAAATGAAAGGAATGGAATTTTATAACCTAAAAAATTATTGTCTATTTTTATATCAAAGAAAAGTTTTCCAGAATATCTTACTTCAATTAAATATCTGTAAGATTGAAGAAAATCAAGTTCTTCTTTTAATGTAACTATATCTTTACCTTGTTTCTGTAATATATATCTAAAAATACCAGAAAGCTTGTTTATATATTCTAATGCTTGTTCATTTTCAACCAAACCAGTTAGTCCATTTAAAGAATTGAAAAAGAAATGAGGGCTTATTTGATTAGCAAGAGCATCACATTTACTTTGTAGATTCTCTATTTTTAGTTGCTTAATTTTTTTTTCTTTAATATCTTGTTCTAAATGAAGAGAATATATATGCCCTATAAGTAAACATATTCCATATATAAATAAACATTGAAATAGTAATATAGATAGTGCTATATGAGGTTTTTCATATATGTAGAAAGGAAGTGAAGCAATTATATTTATTCCATAAAACACTAATGTGATTATAAACGAATAAAATAACCTTTTAGAGAAATTATTAGACTTTAATTTGGAAATATTCTCAAATAATAATATATAAGTGAATACAGTGAATGCGGAAAATCTAAAAATGAAGAATTTAATAAAGGTAGAATCTATTTCGTTCCAATTGTAAAATAAATTAGTTATATTTGGATAAATAACAAGAATAACTATTATTATACTGGAAAATAATAATGTCCGTTTAAATTTTAACTGATTAAAGAATTTCATTTCTATTAAAATAATTTTTGGCAAAGATACAATAAATAAAATCTTATAGATGAAAATCTAACAGTATGATAAAAGGCTATTTTTCGCGATAAATAGTCGTTTTTGCGTTTTTAACTATTTGCTCATTTATGATAATTAATAATATAATATATTTGCCTCGACAATTTTAATAATTAATACATTAAATGATGAAAAAAATATTCTTTTTATTGATAGCAATGGCATTTGCTATGGGTAGTAGTTGGGCTCAAACGCTCAATGAAGGTTTTGAAGGAACAACATTTCCTCCAGAAGATTGGACGGCAATTAATGTTTCTGGAAATGTAACATGGAATAGTTATATTTCTTCCAGAGGTAATTCTTGTGCAAGTGTACAATATGGTTACCCAGGACATGAAAATTTGCTAGTAACACCAAAATTATCTGTTGAAACAGGATTGGATACAATTAAGTTTTGGGTAATGACAGACTCCTATTATAGCGGGACTTCATTAGATATATTAATTTCAACAACAGGAAATACTGTTAGTTCTTTTAATACAACGAGTTTATTAAATATTTCCAACGAACAGATTCCGACAAGTTGGACTCAATATTCTGTTCCTTTAACTAATTATGTAGGACAAAATATTTATGTTGCTTTTAAGGTTGTTGATAATTTTGGTTGTAGAATAATGATTGATGATGTAACAGGAACAAATTTATTTGTTCCATCATGTCCAAGACCAAGATCATTGGTTGCAAATAATATTAATACAACAAGTATAGATTTAGGTTGGACAGATACAACAGGTTCAAATTGGACTATACAATATATGCCAGCAAATTCAAATGATTGGTCTTTCGCAACAGAAATATCAAATGTAACAACTAATCCTTATACAATATCTTCCTTATCTCCTTCTTCTCAATATAAATTTAGAGTAAAAACAATTTGTAATTCAATAGATGAAAGTGATTGGTCTAATATATCAATATTTACAACTGCATGTGGAGTAATTACAGCCTTTCCATGGACAGAAGGATTTGAGTCGGATTGGACAATGACAACATCTCCTTCTAATCAAGTTTCTCCAACTTGTTGGTCTGTTGTAGATAAAGGTATTGAAGGATATAGTGATTATTATCAGCATTGGTGGAAAAGAGTTACTGATGGTAGCCATACAGGAAGTGCTTGTGCTTCAATTTCCACATATTATGGACAAGGAAATCATAACGATTGGTTAATTACACCTTTAGTTTCTTTGACAGGTAATGAAAGATTGAGATTTTGGGCAATGAATAATGATGCAACAACTACAGATGTAGATGAAATATCTGTATTTATTTCTGATACTAATATTATATTAGATACTGTAGGAATGGGTCAATATGGTAATATGCAACATTTTACTCAATTATTTAATCAAGTTCTACCAGTTGGAGATTGGCAAAGATATGAAATAAATTTAAGTCAATATTCAGGTAATCGTTATATTGCTTTTGTTCGTCAAAACACACCTTCAGGTTCAGCACTTCGTTTAGATGATGTTGAAATATCTACAATACCTAATTGTATCCCTCCAACATCAATAACATATTCTAATTTAACATCAACAAGTGTGGATTTATCATGGAATAATGCACATACAACAGATAGTTCATGGTATATATTCTATAAAAGACATAGATCAATAAATTATGATTCAATCTTAGTGTCATCAAATCCATATACTCTTTCTATAGATGGTGATTCCATATATGATTTATATATAAAAACTAATTGTGGTATTGAACAATCAGAAGCAAGTAGTATAATTAGTTTTGGACCAGAGTGTAGAGCCATTACAGATTTTCCATACACAGAAGGATTCGAAAATGATTGGGTAATTACACTTTATCCAGGAAATAAACCTTCTCCAAGTTGTTGGACTGTTATTGACAAGGGTGTAAATGTAAATGCATATGGAAATTATCAAGATTATTCTTGGCAAAGAGCAGAATATAGTAGTTTTGGAACGGCGGGTGCAACAACACATACAGGTTTAGGTTCTGCTCAATGTTATACAAGTTCTAGCGCCAATAATCATAATGATTGGTTAATATCTCCATTGATACATTTAACAGGAAACGAAAAACTAAGTTTTTGGTTAATGAGAAATTTAATAAATTCATCAGAACCTGAAGATATATCTATATTTATTTCAGATGAAGATCTAATTTTAGATACAACAGGTATGGGAGATTATGGTAATATGTCAGGTTTTACTCATATTCTTACACAAAATATACCTCAAGGCAACTGGCAAAAATATGATATTAATTTAAATCAATATACAGGAAATCGTTATATTGCTTTTGTACGTAAAGATAATACTAATGGTTATTATTTACGTTTAGATGATGTAGAAATTTCCACAATACCTTCTTGTTCAAACCCAACAACTGTTGTAGCTTCAAATATAACATCTAATAGTGCCGATATTTCTTGGCAAGCAGCTCATAATACAGATAATTCATGGTATTTATATTATAAAGCATTATCAGATACAGTTTATGACTCAGTATTAGTAACTGAATATCCTTTTACTTTAACAGGATTAAATTCTTCAACAACATACGATGTATTTGTAAGCACAAATTGTAATTATATGTTGTCTTCAACAAGTACTCATATTAATTTTAATACTTTATGTGAATCAATATCATCTATTCCTTATACAATAAATTTTGATTCTTATGGAACAATGACTTTCCCTTTATGTTGGTCTCGTCCTGAAATTTATTATTCTTATCAACCAGGTGGTTATCCATTATTAATTCATTGGGATTATTATGCACATAGTTCTACATCATGTATAGATTTTCAATCGGATCGTCCAATTTATGCAATAACACCTCAAATTAATGTAGATATTCAATCTTTAAAGGTTGGTTTTTGGTTAAGAACAGAATATTTAGCTGCAGGAGATATGCAAATTGGTGTTATGAGTGATAATTCGGATACTTCAACATTTGAACTTATACAAACTATTCATCCTACAACAACTGATTATACTTATTATGAGGTAAATTTTAATAATTCATTATTGAGTGGAAGTAATAATTATATTGCATTTAAATATATCCCTAATGATAATAGTGGATGGAATATGCTATTAGATGATGTAGTAATTAATTTTGCTGAAGGATGTCCTAATACTATAGATTTAGTTTCAACATCAACTGCATCAACAGAAGCATCCCTTTTATGGAATAATAATAATTTCATAGGACAAGGTTGGGAAATATCTTATGCTCCAGTGGATTCAGCAAACTTTATAGCTGATAATGGAACAATGGTAACTATATCTGGAAATGTATCATTTCCTCATGCTGTTACATCTTTAACACCAAATACTCAATATAGTTTTGCTGTACGTCAAATATGTAATGGAGGAAGAGGAGAATGGTCAAATAAAATAACTACATACACTTCAGGTTTGCCTGCAACATTACCTTATAATTGTGGATTTGAAGATACAACTGAAAATAATAACTGGCAAAGATTATCTTCTACAGTAAATAACTGGGCAATAGGTAATGCAGCCGGAAATGGAATATCAGGACAAGTAAATGATTATTTGTCGGCATATATGTCTAATAATAACGGAATATCTTATGCTGTAACAAATGGTAATATTACATCTTATTTATATCGTGATATAGATTTTGGTACAGATACAACATTAACTTCTACTTTATCTTTTGATTGGAAGAATTATGGATATTTAAGTGAAGGTGCTGTTAGTTCATGTATCGTAGTACTTATAAGAGATGTTGATTATCCAATTTCAAATGATTTAATGAATGATTATCCCGCATTACAGGGTATTAACAATGATAATCTTGGATTATTTTATGGAGCAAGTGCATGGAGAAGAACTAATATTTTATTGGGCAATAAAACAGGAGTAAAAAGAATAATATTTTTATGTTTGGATGCTAATAGAAATATGTTGCCTTTAGCAGCTATAGATAATGTTAAAGTTATTCACGAAACATGTCAACGACCTGATAATATAGTTGCGTCTAATATAACAGAAAATTCTGCTGATATTTTATGGAATTCAACTTCTGCTAATCAATATATTGTATCCTATAGAAAAATAACAGATGCATTAACAACCGATACTATAGTATATAGTCCTTTCATTTCTCTTCAAGGATTAAACTATGGTACAATATATCGTGTTTATGTTAGAGCTATTTGTGGAACTGATACAACATTAATTGATTTTGCAAATCATATTAACTTTACTACATCTTGTAGTGTAAATGCAATAAATGAATTCCCTTATCATGAAGGATTTGAAAATGAATTATCATGTTGGTCTCAAGAGTTTGTATCAGGAAGTTATTCTTGGGGAACATCTCCATATTATATTTATTTAACAACTTATCCTCATGAAGGAAATAATTTTGCTCAATTAGTAGAATTTGATAATAGTACTACAACCAATAAGTTAGTTTCTCCAATAATGGATATATCAGAATTAGCAGAACCATATTTATCTTATTGGCATATACAAAAAGAATGGTATTCTAAACAAGGTGAATTAAGGGTATATTATAGAACAAGTGCAGATAGTGCTTGGGTAGAATTACAATCTTTTACTTCAGATATTTCATCATGGCAAAAAGATTCAATAGCTTTGCCTCATCAATCTTCAACTTATCAAATTGCTTTTGAAGGATATGTTGAATATGATTATGGGGTAGGTTTGGATGATATTAAAGTTTATGATAATAATTCATTGTGTCCACATCCAATTAATATTGATGTAACAAATATTAGAAATACAACAGCTTTAGTTTCATGGACTCCTGGAGGTTCAGAAACTAGTTGGCAGGTAAAATTAAGTGGAAATGAAGCAAATATAATAAACGTTACAAATGCATCTTATCAATTAACAGGCCTTATTGCAGGAAATACTTATACTGTTTATGTTAGAGCAAACTGTGGTACAAGTTATTCTGGTTGGATTAGTAGAACATTTACAGCATATGCAGGACAAATAGCTCCTGAAGTGAATACAATGATTCCTATTAATATTACAGATTCATCAGCAACATTAAATGCAAATTATCTTCATGGAACTGATACAATAACATCTCAAGGATTTGAATGGAAATTATCAAATAGTTTGATATGGAATCAACAATTGATAACTCCATTAGTTAATCCTTATTCATATAATCTAATAGGTTTAAGTGAAAATACATCTTATGATTATAGAGCTTATGTTACAACTATTTCTGATACTGCATACGGAGATATTGTTACCTTCACTACTCTCCCATTATTCCCTCCTTCTGTAACTACTGATTCTATAGCTAATATTACTCAAACGTCAGCAATATTTTATGGAACAATTACTCAAGGCACAGAAGAAATCAATGCAAGAGGATTTGAATATAAGTTACCTTCTCAAACATGGGAAGATGCAAACATTATTTCTGCCTCAGGAATTAATAATATTACAGCAAACCCAACTAATCTACAAACAGGACAAGCATATAATATAAGGGCTTATGCAAGAACAAATTCAGACAAATTCTATGGTCAAGAACTTAACTTCCAAACTTTAGCTCTAACTTCTATTGACAAACAACCTATATCCGTGTTGATGTATCCAAACCCAGCAACTAATGAGACTAAACTTATTGTTAGTGGCGTTCAAGGTGACACAAAAATAGTATTGAGTGATGTTCAAGGAAGAATTCTAAACACAATTGACATAAAAGCCATAAACGGAGTAGTTGAACAAACTATTGATGTTAATAATTTGGCTAAGGGCGTTTATTATGTAAGAATTCAGAATTCAAATTTAAATAGAACTAATAAGCTGATAGTAAAATAGAGGTTTTTAGTTATAAATGTAATTGTTTTTTAGTGGTTGCCTCATTTGAGACAACCACTTTTTTTAATGCAATCAATTATTACATTTATAATGAGATATTAAAAATAAATCATGTAATTTTGCATCTAAACAAATAACAATTTGAGATGAAAAACTTGAAATGGAAAAAAATGATAGTAATGTATATTATTACTATGTTTATTTCTTTGCTCCTATTTCTTCCTATTGATATTATAACTTATGGTAATTCTGTAATGAATAATATTGATCAATATTTTCTTGTAAATATACCTCTTCTTTTTGTTATTATATTTTTTTATACATTGGGTGTGTTTTATTTTAATAATACATTTTGGAGTAAAAAAATTTTTTTACGGATAATTATTGAATCATTGTATGCAATTATTGTAATGAATGTTCTTATGTTTATCGTGCAGAACCTATTAATGACAAAAGTAAATCCAAAGGAATTTATTCTTAAAATCTTCGAAGATAAATATTTCTTTACAACTCTTTTAGAAAGTCTATTTATTATATTATTGATGGAAATTATTTTTCTATACAATAAAAAAATAGAGAATGAACTTGAAAAAGAGAAGTTTAAATATGATCAATTAAAAACACAACTAAATCCTCATTTTCTTTTCAATAGTTTAAATATATTATTAGCTATGGTTTATAAAAGAGAACCAAAAGAATCTGCTGATTTTATAGAAAAATTGTCTGATGTTTATCGCTATATATTAACCAATGACAATAAAAGTTTAGTCTTGGTTAAAGAAGAAATTGAGTTTATTGATAAATATGGTGAAATATTAAAAGCAAGATTTAATGATGGCTTTTCTCTTAATTTTAATTTGAAAGAAGAAGATGTGAAGAAGAAAATATTATTAATGTCTTTACAACTATTAGTTGAAAACGCTGTAAAACACAATATTACGTGTAATCAAACTCCATTAATAATAAATATTTTCTCTGAAAATAATTCTATTGTTGTTTCAAACACCAAAAATATAAGATCAAAAGACGTTATTTCAACGGGAATTGGTCTTGATAACTTAAATCAACGTTATAAAATTGTTGCAAACAAGGAAATAGAAATAATAAATGAAGATAATATATTTAAAGTTATAATACCTTTAATATGAAAGTAGCAATAGTTGAAGATGAAACTCTTTCGCAAGAACTTTTGCAAGAGTTATTAAATCTTAAATTTCCAGATTTTGAGATTGTGAAAATATTAGATACAGTTAAAGAAAGTATAGACTATTTTTCCAAAACAAAGGTTGATTTAATCTTTATGGATATACACCTTAAAGACGGTGATTGCTTTGATATTTTTGAAAAAATAGATCTACAAACTCCTATTGTTTTTACAACAGCCTATGATAAATATGCAATTAAAGCTTTTGAAGTTAACAGCATTTCATATTTATTAAAGCCAATAACTGAAAATAAAATAGAAAAAATAATCAATAAACTTGAATCAACAGCATTTGACTATAATAAAGGAAGAATAAAAGATACTCTCTCTATAATTAATAATCAACAGAAATCCGACAAAAGAATAACTGTTAAATTAGGAAATAAAATAATAGTAATTGAACAAGCAAATATTGCTTATTTTGTTTCTGAAGATAAAACATGTTATCTATATACCAACGATAATAATAAGTATATTATTGATTATTCGCTTGATACATTATCGATAGGAATTGACCAGAAATCTTTCTTCCGAGTTTCAAGAGATTGCATAACATCTTTTGGTGCAATAAAAGAAATAACAAAGTATTTTAAAGGAAGACTAATTATTTCTCTTAATCCAGAATACGATAAAAAGTTTATTATAAGTCAAGAACGGGTTTCTGATTTTATGAAATGGATTAAAGGAGAATAAATATAACATACTACTTTCTCAAAAAAATCTATCTTATCTATTTTGTCACCTATTTCATCATCTTTTTATCCCATTTCGTCAGAATTCATTTTTATTATTAAGTCGTCATTTGGATATTTGCACTATTCAATAATTTAAAACAAAAACAAATGAAACGATTTCTATTTATTTTTATGGCAATTGTGTTTTTTGCCATACAAGGGAGATCCCAAGATACAGTTATAGTGGGCAGTGGGCCTCAAGTACTAAGCAAGTTATTTAATTATACTGTACCTATTTATACTTTCTATAATTATTCATATTCTCAACAGATCTATAATGCTTATGAAATATCTGCAGGATTAACATCCGGTAGCACAAACTCAATTCCAACTGGCGTTATAAATGATATTGCATTTCAATATATCTGTGCAACCAATCAAACAAAAAATAACATTACAATATTAATGGGAAATGTTAATGATACAATATTTTCAGGATGGATATCTCATCCATCAATGCAACAGGTATATACAGGAAGCATATTTTTAGATTCTTCTCTATCTCAAGACAATTGGGTGAATGTTAATTTGGATTCACCATTTCAATGGGATGGGACAAGCAGTATTGTTATTTGTGTGGTAAATAATAGTGGTACAGCGTTAACATCTGCAGCTCCAACTTTCAGTTGTCAAAATACTACATTTTGCAAAGCTTTAACTTGTGGGAATAGCACTCCTCAATATCCATATCCAAATACGCCTTACAGTACAACACAAAATCCTACAAGTACTCCAATAACATTATTATATAGAAGTAGTGTCCGATTTATTCTTGGTGAAACACCAAACTGTCCAAAACCAACAAATTTATCTTATTCTAATATTTCATCAAATATTGCAACGATTTCTTGGCATGAAAATGGGACAGCTTCTCAATGGGTTGTTGAATATCGTTTTGCAAGTGACACATCATGGAATAACGCTATTTCACAAACAGTTAATGATACAACCATTCAATTATCATCTCTTAGTGGTAATACATCCTATTTTGTTAGAGTAAAAGCTGTTTGCAGTAACAATGAAGAAAGTGATTGGAAAGAAAGTAGTTTTATTACTACTTGTGGAGAAATAGAAACTCTTCCATACACAGAGAATTTTGATTCTTATGGAACTTCTCTATTCCCAACTTGTTGGACTAGACAGTCTACTTATACATCATATTCTGACACTTATCCATATATAAATAGTTCTTATTCATCATCTTCTCCAAGTTCTTTATATTTTTATTGTGGCTCAAATAATACTTATAATTTAGCAACAACTCCAGCTTTTGATACTTCTTTGCACATTAACACATTAATGGTTTCTTTTAAATTAAAAGCTGAATATCCTGGATCAATGATTGTAGGGGTTATATCTAACCCTTCAGATATTTCAACTTTTGATTCAATAACAAGCATAACTCCTTCATTAAATAATTGGACAGAATATGATGTTAATTTATCTTCATATATAGGAAATGGACGTTATATTGCATTTAAATTGCAGAATATTACTTCCACAATGGGTATATATTTAGATGATATTAATATACATACAATTCCTACATGTAGTCGTCCAACAAATATAACAGCAACAAATATAACTTCAACAACAGCAGATATTAATTTTAATACTATGGCAAATGCGACTAATACCGTTGTATATTATCGTATTCAAAATAGTTACTGGTCGACTGAAACAGTTTTATCTTCTCCTGCAAGCTTAACAAATTTGACACCTAATACTATTTATGAATATTATCTTGTAACAGGATGTGAAAATAATGATATTTCAACACAAACATCGATTTACACATTTCGTACAGCTTGTTCTTCCGATAATGTCCCTTACTTAGAAAATTTTTCAACCAATGTTCTTAATAATCCTTGTTGGTCATTGGCAAAAGGAGCATTATCTACTAATACAATATTCACTTCAAATGCTTCTTATTGGTATTATCCTAATACTCCAATTCCTATTGCAGATGGAGAAGGAGGAAATATTAAATCTACTATTTGGGGCTCAGATTTCTATGAATGGATAATCTCACCATCCATTAGTTTGGGACAAGGAACAGGTATAACTTATCAAGTTGAATGTGATGTTAGATTAACCAAAGCATATAATGCTACTGCTGAACCTGACCCTTCCTCTGACGATAAATTTGCAGTTGTTATTTCAAGAGATAATGGTCAAACTTGGTCGATCAATAATGCTTATATTTGGACTAATAATGCTTCTTCACCAAGAAATTATGGAACATTTGGCATAACTCCTACTCATATAGTTATTCCTTTAACAGATAGCAATAATGTTGCAATAGATGAAACAATAAGAATTGGCCTTTACGTTGAGAGTACCTCAAGTGATGAAGCAAACAGTAGAGATTTATATGTTGATAATTTAGCAGTAAATCCTGCTCCAGCTTGTCCAACAGTTTATGGAGTAAATCTTAATTTAACTTCTACATCATCAATAAATGTTAATTTTGCAACTGATAATATAGTTACTGAAGAAAGCTGGAATGTAGCTTATGGAACAGCAGATAGCTTAGCAGCTTTCAACCCAGATAATGCTTCCCAAATTAATGTAATTTCAGCCTCAGACCTTCCTTTATCAATAACAAATCTAACTCCTGGTTCAACAGTTTATGTAGCTGTTCAACAAACATGCTTAGGGGCATGGTCAGCAATAAAAAGCATAACTCTTCCTTCTTATGCTGTTTCAACTCCTTTCATTCAAATATTTGATGATTCAACAAATGTTAACGAATGGAATTTTATTAATGGAGAAAATAATTCAAGCAATTGGATAATAGGAAATGCTTTTAACTATTCATTAACTCAAGATAGTACAGTTTCAGGAAAATCATTATATGTTAGTAATGATAATGGATTAACAAATAATATTACCCCAGCAGGAAGTAATCGTACTTACGCGATAGCATATATTCAATTTGGTAATGCTCCTGAATTTAATCTTTCATTTGATTGGAAATCTATTGGTGGATACTATGGATCTTATGCTGGTTATGTTATGGTTATAGATCCAAATGAAGTATTGCCAACAACAAGTATTTCTTCTTATGACTTTCCAACTTCTTCCACTATATTATACAATCAATCCGCTTGGACTCATTCAACAATAACATTAAATGGTTCTTATGCTAATAAATTAAAAAAATTAGTATTCTGTTTTAATAATTATTCTTATGCCAGTGGTGTTAATGGAACTGGTATTGGGACAATAGTTGATAATGTATCAATTCAAAATGTAAGTTGTGGGACTCCTTATAATTTAACTATTGATTCAGTAGGAAGTGCTGGAAATGATGCTTACATTAGCTGGTCAAGTGTAAATAATAACGCAAGTTATTTGGTTGAATATAAAACAGTATCAAGTAATACTTGGTCTCAAATCATTTCAAATACTAATTCTTATCAATTAACAGGTTTATATCCTTCAACAAAATATAATCTTAGAGTAAAATCAATATGTTCATCAACAGATTCTTCTAATTTTACATCTGAATTAACATTCCAAACAGCATGTTCAGCAATAACTGTTCCATCTCCTCTTGTTGGTTTTGAATTAGTTCTTCCTTCAACTTGTTGGAGTATGGGAACAGGTTTATTACCAATAGATACTTCATCAGCAATTATAACTCCAAACACATATGCTTGGTCTTCTTCATCAACAGAAGTTACTCCAGGAATGGGTAATTCTGCTTATACTTATGTTTCTGCTTATTCAACATCAAATAATTGGTTAATTACTCCAATCTATAATTTAGGAAACGGTTCAACACCTGCTCTGTTAGAATTTGATGCAACATTGAAATCATATAGTGGAGCCCCTGACTTAACAGGTATAGATGATCGTTTTGCTGTTGTGGTTTCAACAGATAATGGCTTAACATGGAAAAATGAAAATGCTTACATTTGGTCAAATGCAACAGAAGCAACAAGAGTTTTAAATAACCTTTATCCAGCACAACATATAATTATACCATTAGTTAATTCTGCTGGTATCCCTTATACTGGAGAAGTTAAAATTGGTTTTTATCTTGAATCATCTGTAAATAATGCTTCAAATAATTTCCATATAGATAATTTACAAATCAATCCTTTGGAAAGTTGTCAAAAACCAACAAATACAAATGTATATACAGTTTATGTAGATAGTGTAGATATCTCATTTACAGAAAATAATTCTGCAACGCAATGGGAATATATTATCACTAATGACTCGACTCAAAATTCTTCGACATTAACTCCTGTTACATCTTCAACAAATCCAATTCATATATCAGGATTAACCCCTTCAACAACTTACTATTTTCAGATGCGTTCAATTTGCGACACAAACAGTCCTTCCTCTTGGTCAGATAGATTAATATTCTCAACACCTTGTAATCCTGCAAGCATTCCATATCTTTGTACTTTTGAAAATACAACAGAAAATATTAATTGGAGAAGTCAACTATCAACTGCTTCCACATCTTATCCTATAAAATGGATAATAGATACATCTGCTGGAAATGGTTCATTAAATACAGGAGTAAATTCAGCTTATGTTTCTAATGACAATTCTTCTTATACAGTTGGCAGTTATCCTTTTTACTATTCTGCTTTCTATCGAGATATAGATTTTGGGCAAACAGGAGATAATTACACATTGCAGTTTAATTGGAAAAATGATGGGTATATTTCTGGAACAGATGTACATGCTGGTTTAAGAGTATATCTAATGGATTTAGAAAACAATATCCCAACAGATGGATTACCAGCAAATATAGAAGATCCTTTAGGAACATTTTTAGGTAGTGGAGCAATATGGCGAACTGCACAAATGGAGCTTAATCAAATAACAGGAATTAAAAGACTCTGCTTTGTTGCTTATAATAGATATTTTAATTTCATAAATCATCCTGCAATAGATAATATAAGCATAAATGTAACAAGTTGTTTAAGACCTCAAAATCTAAGAGCAACAAATATATCAACAACTTCTTCAGATATTTTATTTAATGCTAATTCTGATAGCTATATTGTGGAGTACAAGAAAGAAACAGATGCAAATTATACCTCTATTGAGATGTTTTCTAATCCTGTCCATTTGGATAGTTTATTATCTGCAACAGTATATAATGTTAAACTAAGAGGTATTTGCGGCTCTGATACTTCACTATATTCAGAAACATTAACCTTTACAACTCCTTGTAGTGATTATGCAATAACTTCATTCCCTTGGATAGAAGGATTTGAGAATGGAATTTCTTGTTGGGTTCAACAAAAAGATATACAAAATATTCCATGGTCTAATTTAAATGGTTATTATTATGATGAAAGCTACTATTTAGGGTCATATCATGCAATGCCTCATTCTGGAGCTAAAATATCATATTTTACAAACGATTATAATGCTAAAACAAAAATAATATCCCCAAAACTTGATATTTCTCAATTAGCTTTACCTTATTTAAGTTATTGGTTTGTTATGGAAAAACTAAATGTAAATAGAGATACTTTAAAAGTTTATTATCGTTCAAGTGAAGATAGCTCTTGGGCCTTATTAAGAACATTCTATGCTTCAGAGCAACCATCTTGGAGAAGTGATAGTATAAGTTTACCTTATCCTTCATCAACATATCAAATAGCTTTTGAAGGTATAGGAAGTGCTGGCTTTGGAATAGGTCTTGATGATGTAAAAGTTTATGAGACTTCACCTTGTTTAGCTCCTACAGGATTAAGTGCAAATGTAGCTCATAATTCAACAACAATTTCTTGGAATGCAGGAGGAAGTGAAGCTAATTGGCAAATAAAATTGAATTCAAATGGAACACCTATAGATATTCAAAATACACCTACATATTCATTTAATAATTTAACTGCTGGGACAAGTTATACTGCTTACATTAGAGCTAACTGTGGAAGTTTTTATTCCCCTTGGGTAGGCATAACATTTGCAAATGCTATTGTCGCAAATATTTATACATCTTCCTTGACTAATAATTCTGCAACATTAACTGCATCTTACACTCAAGGCTCTGATGCCATTATTGCAAAAGGATTTGACTGGAAACTAAACGCAGAATCAAATTGGAATACACAAACTGCTACAGATATAGCAAATCCATTTAGCTATTCTTTAACTGGATTAGCTTCAAATACAATGTATGATGTAAGAGCTTATGTAATGACATCAACTGACACTGCTTACAGTTCTATTATCCAGTTTACAACTCTTGCAAACACTCCTCCTTCTGTAACTACTGATTCTATAGCTAATATTACTCAAACGTCAGCAATATTTTATGGCACAATTACTCAAGGTACAGAACAAATTAATGCAAGAAGATTTGAATATAAGTTACCTTCTCAAACATGGGAAGATGCAAACATTATTTCTGCCTCAGGAATTAATAACATAACTGCTTCAGTAACAGGACTACAACAAGGCACAACATATGAAGTAAGAGCCTATGTAAGAACAGCAAGTACGACTGAATATGGATTAACAATAACCTTTAATACATTAACCGAAGGTATAACCCCTCCAACAGTAGTAACACTTGCAGCTAATCCAATCAATGATAGAAGTGCAACCTTACACGGAACAATAACCGCAGGTAGCGAAGCAATTACCAATCAAGGATTTGAATGGAAAGCAGTAAATGGAACAACATGGACTCCAGTAATCCTAGCACCAGTTAATGATACTATAACATATCAACTAACCGGCATAGAGCCAGAAACTAACTATGAATTTAAAGCCTTTGCAACCACAGCCACTACAACCGAATATGGCACAACCCAAACCTTCTTAACCTTAGGCATAAATGAAATAGATGGCAGTGTAATAAGTGTAATAATGTATCCAAACCCTGCAAATAATGAGACTAAGCTTATTGTTAGTGGTGTTAGTGGTGATACAAAAATAGTATTGAGTGATGTTCAAGGTAGAATTCTTAACACAATTAACATAAACGCGATAAACGGAGTAGTTGAACAAACTATTGATGTTAATAATTTAGCAAAGGGCGTTTATTATGTAAGAATTCAGAATTCAAATTTAAATAGAGCTAATAAGCTGATAGTAAAATAGAGGTTTTTAGTTATAAATGTAATTGTTTTTTAGTGAAGTGCACCCCAAAAGTTAGACAAAAAACTTTTGGGGTTTATTATTTATGTCCAAACACACAATTGAAGAGAAATTGAAAATAATTTCTCTAGTAAAAGCGGGAAAGCCAATCCGTCGTATAG
>Ga0316605_10000191_pt1 | contig 55216 bp, 54 predicted proteins | sample OWC_soil_day20_n_FD_207666 | JGI IMG/M metagenome (GOLD analysis project Ga0316605, IMG submission 207666) | Wetland soil microbial communities from Old Woman Creek delta, Ohio, United States - OWC_soil_day20_noCT | ecosystem: Environmental > Terrestrial > Soil > Wetlands | place: USA: Ohio...
CGAGGAGGCCAGGGCCAGCAACTTGAGCAAGACATTGAGTTCGATGAACTCGCCCTGGAGCGCAAAGGTATGAGTTGCCAAGAACAGACTCCGGGGGACAGGTGAAAATGGCGGCTCAGGAGCGCAGAGCGCCGATGAGGGATTCCACTTCTTCTGCCGACTCTTGCAGGATGCTGTCCAGGGTTTCATCGTCGAGAGCCACGTCGATGCGCGCCTCCATCCCTTCGCTGCCCATGCCTGCAAGTTGCGCCAGGGGCGACTCCACCGGGGACAACTCATTGGCCAGCAGCAGGGTATCAGCAAGGGTTTCCGGCGGCATGGCAAGATAGCCTTCCCACATGCCTTCGATGGCCTCGAACACAGCATCGGGGACCCCCAGACGCTTGAGCACGACACGACCGACGGCCGCTTCGCCGCCCTCGTCCCAGGCTTCAAGACTGCCATCGGCGCCTTCCAGCAAACCGGGGTAATGGCTGGCACGGGAGATCAGATAGAAGCCGCCGACCTCATGCACGATGCCGGCAAAGAAGGCGGTATCCGGGTCCTGGTGGGTGACACGGCGGGCCAACACATGGGAAAGAGCCGCCACATGGGCCGTATGTTCCCAGAGGCGCACCGCCATCTGCCGGTGCTCGGGGGTCTTGGCCATGCCCTCCATCTGCCTTACCACCACCGAGGTCGCCAGCACCCGCAGGGTCTTGAGGCCAATGCGCGAGACCGCGCTCTTGGCGTCGGTAATGGCTTTTCCGGTACGGTTATAAACCACCGAGTTGGCAATCGCCACCACCCGTGCCGACAGCAGCGGATCGGCCTGAACCAGCTTGGCCAGATGATCCATGGAGCAGTCCGGATCATCTATGGTCCGCGCCACCTTGATGGCCAGGTCAGCCGTGGTGGGAAAAATCACGTCTCCCCGGGCCGCATCCTCGGCAACCTTGGCTAATGCCGCGTGTACATCCATGGAATTCAGTCCTTAAGCTGGGGCACGGTGGAGAACGGAAAAACTTCGCGCGATTATAGCCCCGGCATCGCTGACCATGCGCTTCACCGCTGCGCCAGCCAGGCCAGCGCACCCTGCGCCGCCGCCCGGCCGCTGGCGAAGCAGGCGGTCAGCAGGTAGCCGCCGGTGGGCGCTTCCCAGTCCAGCATCTCGCCGGCGCAGAAAACACCGGGCAAATCGCGCAGCATCAGTCCCGCGTCGAGGGCCTCGAAGGCCACGCCGCCGGCGCTGCTGATGGCTTCATCGAGAGGACGCGGCGCCGCCAGGCGCAGGGGCAGCGCCTTGATGGCCCGGGCCAGGCGCTCGGGATTGGCCATCTCGTCCTTGCTCAGACATTCGCGCAACAGACCGGCCTTGACGCCACTGATGCCGACGCGACTTTGCAGATGACTGGCGAGGGAACGGCTGCCACGGGGATACGCGACTTCCGCCAGCACCCGTTCCAGGGAGCGGCCCGGTGCCAGATTGAGGCTCAGGGTCGCGCCGCCGGTCGCCTCGATGGCATTGCGCAGCGGGGCCGAGAGAGCATAGACCAGCCCGCCTTCGATGCCCGCTTCCGTCACCATCAGTTCGCCGGCACGGCAATGGCTGACGCCGTCGCCATCGACGAATGAGGCCTCCACCGATTTCACCGGCTCCCCGGCAAAGCGGGCGCGAAAATGCTCACTCCAGGCCACGTCGAAGCCGCAATTGGCGGGCCGCAGTTCGGCCACCCTCACCCCCTGTCCGCGCAACAGGGGAACCCAGGCGCCATCGGAACCGAGTCGGGCCCAACTGCCGCCCCCCAGAGCCAGCAACGTCGCATCGGCGTGTTGCAGGGACTCCCCGTCCGGCGTCGCGAAGCGCAAGCCGCCGCTGGGACCAAAGCCCAACCAGCGATGGCGCATGTGGAAGCGCACCCCGGCCTGGCGCAGACGATGGAGCCAGGCGCGCAGCAGCGGCGCCGCCTTCATGTCGGTGGGAAAAACCCGCCCCGAGGAGCCGACGAAGGTTTCCACGCCCAGACCCTGGGCCCACTGCCGCAGCGCAACCGGGCCGAAGTCGGTCAACCAGGTGCGCACCGCCTCGCTGCGGCTGCCATAGCGGGAGACGAAACGCTCGAAGGGCTCGGCGTGGGTGAGATTCATTCCGCCCTTGCCCGCCATGAGGAATTTGCGTCCCACCGAGGGCATGGCGTCGAACACATCCACCGCTAGCCCGACCTCAGCCAACACTTCTGCCGCCATCAGACCAGCCGGACCACCGCCGATGACCGCAACGCGGACAGGCTGAGCCATCACGCCCCCACCTCCTTGATTTCCTCCAGGCTCTCGGCGGCGATTTCCCGCACTTCGGCGCTAACATCATCCAGGCACATCGTCAGAAAAGGCCGGGCACTGGCATCGGCACTGAGGCCGAGGATGTGGCAGGCATCGGCGCGGACACGGGCATCGCCGTGGCTTGCCAGCGCGCCCAGTTGCGGCACCAACGCCGCCAGGGCCGGCGTCGCGGCGAAGCTCTCGAAGGCGGCACTGGCGCCAAGACGGGCATTGATGCCGGCCTCGGGATCAGCAAGGATCGGCAGCAGATGGCCGAGCAATTCCGGCCCACGCGCCAGACGATCGAGCACCTGGGTCAGGCCACCATCCTTCAGCAGATCGTGAAAATACTCAACCAGGGCCGCCGGATCGGCGGCGCGGACGGCCCATTGCGCCAACTCATCGCGACTGCGCAAACCCGTCAGCTCGAAAGGGCCAATACGCACCCAGGGCACCGAGCGAATACCCAGCGCGTTCCCCGCCTCGGGCAACACGGCGAGATTGACGATTTCCAGCCGCCCCAGGCTACCCGCCTTCACCAGATCGGTCAGAACCTGTAGCACCGCCGGACAATGGGGACAGGAAGGCGTCAGAAATAGCAGGGCGTCGGGAGATGTCATCGAGATATTGCGGCTGGTATTAGCATGAAACAGCAGAAATGAGCGCTGGGTGATATATCGAGCGCAGCGAGCCAACTGATAGCCTCCCCCGCGAGGGGGAGGATGGGAGGGGGTGGGTCTTTATGCCGTCTTTCGCGTGTTTCATCGTCAGACGGTGGCTATCGCCGCCATGAGCATTAGCATGACATGAAGACTGTCAAAGCCAGACAGGTTGGACGAGGGGGCATGGGATTTGCGATAATAGCAACTTGTGGGCCACCCAAGTATCGACCAAGGAACCAACCCAGGCCCGCCCATCACGCTCCATCGCCTCGCAGGTAGGCTTCCCATGACTGATCCCATTGATACCTTTGCGGCGCTCGACCTCCCCGCGCCCCTACTCCAAGCCCTGACCGACGTCGGTTACGAAACCCCGTCGCCGATCCAGGCCGCCTGTATTCCTCATCTGCTCGCCGGCCACGATCTGCTCGGCGAAGCCCAGACCGGTACTGGCAAGACGGCAGCCTTCGCCCTGCCCCTGCTGGCCCGCCTCGATCTCGCCAATAAAAAGCCGCAAGCCCTGGTGCTGACCCCGACGCGAGAACTCGCCATTCAGGTGGCTGAAGCGTTCCAGAAATACGCCCACCACATGCCGGGCTTCCATGTGCTGCCTGTCTATGGTGGTCAGAGCATGGTGATCCAGTTGCGCGCCCTGTCCCGCGGCGCCCACGTCATCGTCGGCACCCCGGGCCGCGTCATGGACCACCTGGAACGCAAGAGCCTGGCCCTCGACAGCCTGAAGATGCTGGTCCTCGACGAAGCCGACGAAATGTTGCGCATGGGCTTCATCGACGACGTCGAATGGATTCTCGAACACACGCCGGAAGGCCGTCAGACGGCGCTGTTCTCCGCCACCATGCCGGAGCCGATCCGTCGCGTCGCCCATCGCCACCTGCGCGAAGCGAAGGAAGTCAAGATTCGCGCCTCCACCACCACCGTCGCCGCCATCAAGCAACGCTACTGGCAGGTGCGCGGCGCCGACAAGCTCGAAGCCCTGACCCGCATGCTGGAAGTGGAAGAGGATTTCGATGCCGCCATCATTTTCGTGCGTACCAAGATCGCTACCGTCGACCTCGCCGAAAAGCTCGAAGCCCGTGGCTACGAGGCCGCCGCGCTGAATGGCGACATGACCCAGGGCCTGCGTGAACAGGTGATCGAGCGCCTCAAGAGCGGCAGCCTCGACATCGTCGTCGCCACCGACGTCGCCGCCCGTGGCATCGACGTGCCCCGCGTCAGCCACGTCATCAACTACGACGTGCCCTACGACACCGAAGCCTACGTGCACCGTATCGGCCGCACCGGCCGCGCCGGGCGCACCGGCACCGCCATCCTGTTCGTAGCGCCGCGCGAAATGCGCATGATCAAGGCCATCGAGCGCGCCACGCGCCAAGTGATCGAGCCCATCTCCCTGCCCACCCGCAGCGAGGTGGCCGACCGCCGCGTGGCCCAGTTCAAGCAGCAGATCGTCGACGTTCTGGAAGCTGAAAAACTCGACTTCCTGATCGAAATGGTGCGCCAACTGGAAGAGGAGCAAAGCATCTCCGCCCAGGAAATCGCCGCCGCCCTCGCCTTCATGGCCCAGCGCGAGCGCCCCTTGCAACCGGTAGGCAGCGGCTGGACCGAAGAGTCCGCCCCGGCGCCCCGACCGGCTCCTGCCTACGAAGCACGCGACACCCGTCCGGCCCGCAGCGAATCCGAACGTCCGCGCTTTGAAAAGCCGGCCTACGAACGCCCTGCCGGTGCCCCGCCCGCATCCCCCTGGGAACGCGGCGAGCGCCCGGCGCGTCCAGCCCGCGACGAAGCTCCGCGCGAATCCTTCCGCGACAAGCCGGAGCGGGAAAACCGCGACCAGATGCTGGAAAAGCGCCGCGACTTCAGCGCTGGCACCCTGGCCCGTTTCCGCATCGACGTCGGCCGCAAGCTCGGCGCGACGCCGAAGGAAATCGTCGGCGCCATCGCCAACGAAGGCGGCATCGAAGGCCGTCAGATCGGCCAGATCCACCTGTTCGATGATTACAGCACCGTGGAACTGCCGGCCAACCTGTCGCCCGAGGTACTCGGCCACCTCAAGCGCACCCGTGTGCGCCAGACGCCGATCAACCTGCGGCCCGACGAAGACGGCGGCGCCGACACCCGCCCGGCCTTTGTGCCCAAGGAAAAGTTTGCCAAACCCTGGGCCGGTGGCGAGAAGAAACCCTGGGCCGACAAGCCCCGCACCGGCGCTGACAAACCCTGGGCCGATAAGCCCCGCACCGGTGGCGACAAGCCCTGGGTCAGCGGCGACCGAGACAAGGCCCGTGCCGGCGGCACCAAGCCCTGGACCGGCGGCAAGGGCGGCACCGCCGGCAGCAAGCCGCCGAGCAAGACCTGGTCGACCGACAAGACCAAGAAGCGCCCGTAAGCGGAAATATCGGGGCGGACGAGGGCCGCTCCGAGTAGTGCTTTCATGCTAGACCGGCTCATCCAAGAGCCTGGTTTAAAGCAATAAAGCAGAAAACGCCTGGTTGCATTACCATGCCGATCAGGTGCTATTACCCGATCCATTTATGGGCATATTCCGCTTCCCTCTCGTCGGCCTCTTGCTTGTTGCAATTCAGTCCTTGGCCTTGCCGGCGACTGTCGCTGACGAGGCGGAACTCCTGAGCGATCTACCCATTGTTCTCACCCCCTCGCGCCTGGTGCAATCCCTGAGCGAGGCGCCGGCAGCGATGACCGTGATTGACCGCGCCCTCATCAAGGCCAGCGGATACCGGGACATTCCGCGCTTGCTGCGGCTGGTGCCCGGCATGCAGGTGGGGCAGGAGCGCGGCCATTCCCACTGGGTGGCCTACCACGGCATGGGCAACGACTTTCCATCCGCCATGGAAGTCCTGGTGGATGGCCGCTCCACCTATTCACCGGGTAATTTCGACGGCGTGGACTGGGCCGCCCTGCCGGTCAGCATTGATGAAATCGAGCGCATCGAAGTGCTGCGCGGCACCAACATGGCAGCCTACGGTTCGAATGCCTTCCTTGGCGTCATCAACATCATCACCCGCGATGGCAACGATGCACCGGGCGCCCGTGCCACCGTCAGCCTGGGCAATTCGGGTCTGCACACGGCCAGCGCGGAACTTGGGTCGGCCAATGCCAGCAGCGGCTGGCGCCTGAATGCCTCCTCACGGGGTAGCGATGGCTTCAGCAGCCTCCACGACAGCAGCCACTTCGTGCTCGCCACCCTGCGCGGCGACCAGCGCCTCGGCAATCACGACGAAATCATGATCCGCATCGCTGCCAGCGGCGGCCAGCGTGGCCTCGGCTACCCCGACTCCATCTACAACAACAACGCCGAGCGCGACACCGATGCGGCCATGGGCGCCGTCCATCTGCAATGGAAGCACACGCCCCGGGCCGACGAGGAATGGCTGCTGCACTACTATCACAATCAGGACCGCACCACGGAAGAGTGGACTGCCTCGGCCACCCTGCCCGGCCCGCTCCATGCCGACGTTCCTCTCAACCGCAACCGTCGCAGCACCCGCGACAACCTTGAACTGCAACACCGCCTCAGCCTAAGCACGAACCTGCGCGCCGTCTGGGGACTGGAATTCCGCCAGGACCGGGTCGATGCCCCGTTCCTCTACTACGGCGCGGCCCGTCAGCACTCCAATCAACAGCGCCTGTTTGCCCAGGCCGACTGGACCCTCAATCCGGCTTGGACCCTCAATGCCAACGCCCAGGTGGAGAAGTTCGACCACGATGCCAGCCATGTCTCGCCGCGCCTGTTCAGCAACTGGAAGCTGTCGCCCCACGATACCCTGCGCCTCGGTGTCGCCCGTGCCTGGCAGCAACCCCATCTGTTCGAGCGCTACGGCGATGTCCGCGCCGTGTTCAACGGTGTGCTGCTGGTGCAACCCTACCTGCCGAACCCGGACCTCCAGGCGCCGCGCATGGACAGCGTGGAACTGGGCTACCTGAGCCAGTTCAAGACCTGGAACACCCGCCTCGACGCGCGCCTATTCCAGGAGCGCATCACCCATTTCATCACCCGGGTTTCCCATCCTGAACTCACCGCGCCGCTTTTGTCCGCAACCCTGCCCTCGGCACGCTATGAAAATCTTGGCCCCAGCGTCACCCTGCGCGGCCTCGAATATCAACTCGACAGCCGCCCCAGGGAAGGCGCCCGCCTGCTGTTCAGCCACACCCTGATCGACCGTCGCAGCGATGATCCACAGGTAACCAAGCTCACTGCCCCCTACACCGCCAGCCTAAGCTGGTTTCAGGACTGGGGCGGCCAGTGGTCAAGCAGCGTCAGCCTGCTACGCATGGGCCCGATTGCCGGCGGCACCGGCTTCGTGCCCAAAAGCCCGTACCTCTCCCCCGCCTACACGACCCTGGATGCCAGCCTGCGGCGCCGTCTCGACATGGGGGCCACTCCGGTTGAACTTGCCGTCACCGCCACCAATCTGGGCGGGCGCCATCAAGAAATCGCCGACCGCTCCGAGCAGTCCCTCCACGGTACCGACCCGGTCAACCGAACCTCGCCCATGGTGTGGTTCACTCTCTCCTTCAACCCACGATAACGCCATGAGCGAAACCCTCGCCTTCCAGGACACCTACCCGGAAAACCTCGCCCACTGTTACGGCTGCGGCCGCAACAACGCCCAGGGGCACCAGATCAAGACCTTCTGGGACGGCGACAAAACCGTCACCCACTTCCAGCCCCGCCCGGAGCACACGGCCATTCCCGGCTTCGTCTATGGCGGCCTGCTGGCCTCCCTGATCGACTGTCATGGCACCGGCACCGCCGCCGCAGCCATGTACCGGGCGGAAGGCCGCGCCTTGGGCAGCCAGCCACCGTTTCGTTTTGTCACCGGTTCACTGCACGTCAGCTTCCTCAAACCAACGCCTCTCGGTCCGATGCTGGAAATCCGCGGTCAGGTCAAGGAGATCAAGGGACGCAAGGTGGTGGTCGAAGCCACGGTCTATGCCGACGGCGTCGCCACGGCGCGGGGCGAAGTGATCGCGCTGCAAATGCCAGACACATTTGCCAGCTAAGCAGGCCACGCCCTGCCAGCTATCGCCTCATCCATAAGCATCGCCCTGGCGGCGCTGGCAGGCTTTGTCCTGTTACGCGCCCTGCTGCACCGGGGCATACGCACCGGGCTGGCGGCGCCGAGAGTCCCCCACCACCATGGTCCCGCCGACGTCGGTCTGCGCTTCGAGACAGTGCGTATCGCCACCGCCAACCAGCGCCAGTTACATGGCTGGCTGATCCCAACGCCGACGGACGCGCCCACCCCCGGCCCGGCCTTGATCGTGATGCACGGCTGGGGCAGCAACGCGGCCCGCATGCTGCCCCTGGCGCCATCGCTGCATAACGCCGGATTCGCCACCCTGTTCATTGACGCGCGCTGCCACGGCGCCAGCGATGGCGACAGCTTCGCCTCCCTGCCGCGTTTCGCCGAAGACGTGGAACATGCCCTCGACTGGCTGGCGCAACAACCCGCCATTGACCCGCGTCGTATCGGCCTGATCGGTCATTCCGTCGGCGCCGGCGCTGTCATCCTCGTCGCCTCGCGCCGTAGCGACGTGGCGGCGGCGGTCAGCATCGCCGCCTTTGCCCATCCGGCGGCCATGATGCGGCGCTGGCTGGCAGAAATGCACGTACCGGAATGGCCCCTGGGGCGTTACATACTGCGCTACGTGGAGAAAACCATCGGCCACCGCTTTGACGACATCGCCCCGATCAACACCATTCGCCAGGTGAGCTGCCCGTTGCTACTGGTGCATGGGGCCGACGACGAGGTGGCGCCGGTGGACGAAGCGCGGCAAATTTTCGCCGCCCGCCGCCATGAGGCCACCCAACTGCTGGTGCTGGAAGGCAATCACGAATCCTTCGCCGACGCCGAGCAGCACATGGAGCGCATCTGCAACTTTCTCCATGGCGCTATGGCGATGCCCTAAGCTCTTGGCCGCCCCTGCTGCCAGGCCAGCACAGCCTGGGTGGCATGGGCGAGGATGCGGTTCCATTCCTCCTTCGGCAACGCCGCGCCGAGGGCGTTGAACAGGGACTGATTGGTTTCCTGAGCCAGCCCGTCGGCGGCCAGACCATCGGCCAGGCAGCGCAACTGGATGTGCGCCACGGCATCGGCGACCAAGCGCCAGCCCAGTTGCGGCATGGCTTTAGTCAGGCTCAGCAGCAGGCTGCCGAGGTGGTTGAGAATGCGCAGAGCCTCCTCGCGTTCCTCGCTGGCGATCATGGCATGCCAGAGGGCCAGATGAATGCCGCGCCGCAGTTCGATCTTGAAGTCAATCCCGTCGGCCTCGTGTTCCGACAGGGCGGCAAAAAACTGCTGAAAGCGCGCATCGTCCCGGACATCAAGGCCGGTGCGCAGATTGCCGAGCAAGGCGCTGAGGGCGGGTATCGCCGTGAGGCCAAAGGCCTGCGTATAAGCCAGACCCCATTGGTCCATGCCTGCCACCAACAGGGCCAGGCGCAGGGCGCGGCCAGCATCGTCGGGGGCGGCGCGGGTCCAGTTGCGACATTGCGTCGTCAGGGCGGCGACGCCGGCGCTTGCCGCCGCCGCATCGCCCTCGACGCTGAGGCGAAAAACCTGGGCAAAGGCATCCTGGGCCATGCGCGCGGCCTGGCGCTGGGCATCGGCATCCAGCAGGGCGGCCAGGCTGTCATCGGTCTGGGAAGCGGGTTGTGGCGAGGCTTCGGTCATAATGTTCGAGTGCGATAAAAACCGTATTGTCGCAAGCTCCCATCCTTCACGGAAGCATTCAAGGAAGATCAATGCAAATCTGGGTCGATGCCGATGCCTGCCCCGGCGTCATCAAGGAAATTCTCTACCGCGTCGCGGATCGCACCGGCATTGCGGTGCTGCTGGTGGCCAACCAGTGGCTCAAGGTGCCGCCCTCGCCCCACATCCGAGCCGTGCAGGTGCCCAAGGGCTTCGACGTTGCCGACAACCACATCGTCGCCAGCCTCACCAGCGGCGACCTGGTGATTACCGCCGACATTCCCCTGGCGGCGGCGGTAATCGACAAGGATGCCTACGCCCTCAATCCGCGCGGCGAGTTCTACAGCCGCGAGAACATCCGCCAGTTGCTCGACATGCGCAATTTCATGGACACCCTGCGCAGCAGCGGCGTCGAAACCGGCGGCCCGCCGGCCTTCAGCATCGGCGACCGGCAGAATTTCGCCAATCAGCTCGACCGCTTTCTCTGCAAGTGCCGCTAATCAAGCATCGGCCGGCATCAGGCAGCGCGGCTCGATCAGCACTGTTTGCGGGCCATCGGTGAGATACACCTGGCCATCCTGTATCGTGCATTGCAGCTGCATGCCGCGCTCCGCCAGTTCGACCATCGCGGCAGTCTGCTCCTCGGCCAGGTTCAGCACCTTGAGATTGGAAAGCCGCGCCAAGCCCGGCCCTTCCTTGGCCCACCACATATCCGCCACGCGGCCGCCATACAGCAACACCACCACCTGCTCGGCGCGCCCGGCCGCCCGGCGCAGCACACGCTCGTCCGGCAGGCCGACCTCGATCCAGAGCCGGATGCTGCCATCGTATTCCCTGAGCCACAGGGCGGGCTCCTCAGTAGTCGACAACCCCTTGCCGAACTCCAGTCGCTCGTCGGCGTAAAGAGCGTAGGCCAGCAGGCGCACCATGAGGCGCTGATCGGTCTCCGACGGGTGCCGGGCCAGGGTCAGGTTATGTTCGGCGTAGTAATGACGATCCATGTCGGAAATCGACAGCTGGACCTTGAAGATGGTGGATTTAAGCGCCATGGGGTGCGTCGGCAAAAATCGCGACTATACTGCCATCCGCTCCCCCAATCCCCCTCTTCTCGTCCCGCATTGCTCTTCCCACGAAGCGTCGTGCCTGCCCGATCAGGTTTGAAACGCATCGTCACCACGGAAGAGTCTTGTGCCCGGCTACCAAGTCAAGTTTGAAACCCTGAGCATAGGCGGCGAAGAGTTCCATATCCGCTCCCTCCTCGACCGCCAGCAATACGCCGATCCTCTGGGCGAAGCCGAAGCCGCAGGCATCTCCTCCGCCGCCTGGCCCCTGTTCGGTCTGGTCTGGCCCTCGGCGCGGATCATGGCCGGCGCCATGCAGAGCTTCGAGATCGAAGGCAAGCGGATTCTCGAGATCGGCTCCGGCCTCGCCCTCGCCAGCCTGGTGCTACATCGCCGCCATGGCGACGTCACGGTGAGCGACTGCCACCCCCTCACCGAAGCCTTCCTGCGCGAAAACCTGCGCCTCAACGACCTGCCGCACCTGGCCTACGAAACCGGCAACTGGTCGCGGGCCAATCCGGCCCTCGGGCGCTTCGACCTCATCATCGGCAGCGACCTGCTTTACGACCGGGAGCAACCGAAGATTCTCTCCGCCTTCATCGACCTCCATTCATCCGCTGACGTGGAAGTCATCATCCTCGACCCGGACCGGGGCAACCGGACGCCCTTCTGCCGCGAGATGGCGCTACTCGGCTACGCCCACGCCGTCACCACCGCCGCCACCCATCAGGAAAGTGGCGAAGCCTACAAGGGCCGCTTTCTCAACTTCCGTCGTGGCAGCACTGCGCCTACTCCTCCGGCGGCAGTCCCTCGGGGCGCGCCCTGACGAGCAGGGTGGCAAGAAACAGGGCGAGCATCACCCAGACCGAAACAAAGGCGGAATCCAGATCATCGGTGCCGAGACCCATTACCGTCGGCAGCACCACGACGCCCGTTCCCATGAAGTCTGCAATCTTGTCCATGACAGCCTCCGCGTAGCATTGCCGACAAAAGGCCGGCCTCAGTTGGTGCATTGCACAAACCATGCCTGCGCCGGACGCTAGCAGCCGGCCTCCGACGGGCGCCGCCAACGCCAGGCCAGGGCGAGAGCATTGAAGGCGAGATAGATGGCGAAGGTGATGATGTGGAGTGCCCCGGCGCGCTCCAGATTCATGCCGTCCGCACCAAAATAGAACAGCAGGGCATATAGGGGCAGGGAAAGAAACTCGCCGACGACGATGAAGCGGGTACCCCGCGTCGCAAACAGGCCGCCGAGGAAGATCCAGGACGCCATGCGCAGCCAGTCACCCACTAGAAACAGGGCGACCGCCCGGTCCGAGACGACAAAGCGGCTGTCGTAGAGCGTCGACAAGGCCTCCCGCTGCCAACCATACAGCAGCACCAGCGCCACGCCCGCCGGAATCATCACCCACACCAGGGCCCTGCCGATCTCGCGCCGCAATGCGGCCTTGCCTGCCACGGCCGCCGCCCCCAGACGGGGCAGAAAAAACAGGTTGATGACCCCCTGGGCCATGCCGCTCACCCACTCGGTGGTACGCCACAGGGCCTGGAGCAAACCCGCCTCGTGCCAGGAAAGAACCGACGACAGGGTATCCCGCACTACCAGCACCGAAAGGGGGCTCAGAATGCCGATTGCCAGGCCCACCGGCAGGTAGGCGGCCAGTGCGCGTCGATCCTCCCCCGCGCCAGTCTGGCTTGCGACCCCGGCTCCGACACGTCCGGAGAGAAGCACGGCAGTTCCGACCAACAGCGCCCCGCCCCCCTGTACCGCCATCATGCCCATACGCGGGTCGGGCATGGGAACGAGGAGCGCCGCCACAAGCAGCGGAAGCATGCCCAGCAGCGATAACAAGGCGGCACGGCCCTGGTGACGGCAGCCCAGGCAATAGGCCACCAGCATCCCCGGCAACACCATGCAGCACCCGGCAACGACCGCCATCCCGACGTGGCCGGCCGGCAGGCCACGGGCCGCCAGCCCCGCCGGAAACACCCAGGCGCCCAACACCAGCGTCGCCGCCATCGCCAGCGCCACCAGCAAGCCCAGGCGCACGGCCTCGCGCACCAGTTCGCGGCGGCGCTCCGTGGCCGTCGTTTGCGCCACCAGCACGGTCAATCCTTGCCCCAGCCCCACCAGCGCCACACCGCTCACCAGCTCGGCCACCGACTGGAGTTGCGCCCACAGCGCCACCATATCGGGCCCGCCGCGCAGGGCGAGAATCTTATCCAGGGCCGCCCGCCCCGCCAGACCAACCAGGATCATAGCAAAGGCGCCCACGAGCTGGCGGCGGATCATCGGCAGGCGGCTTTCGTCATGACGTGATTGTGCCCGACACGGCAGATGGCGCAGAGTATGATTTCCGGACTTTGTCCATCGGGAACATCCCATGTCTGACTGCTGCGACCATCAGCCCGCCCCCCAGCCCGGCGGCATCGGCATTCCCCGCCCCGGCCAGTTCGACCCCATCGCCTTCGAGCGCGCCGTCGGCGACCTGCTGGCCGCTTGCGGCATCGCCCCCGACACCGCCCACATGGGCCGCACCACCCAGCGGGTGCGCGAACTCTGGCAAAAACGCCTGCTCGGCGGCTACGACCTCGATCCCGCCGAAGCCCTCGGCGAAGGCTTCGAGGACCACCGCACCGACATGGTCATCATTCGCGGCATCGCGGTGCATGGCGTCTGCCCCCACCATCTCGTGCCCTTCCGCGGCGTCGCCCACGTCGCCTACCTGCCCGGTGGTCGCCTCCACGGCTTCGGCCGCATCGCCCGGCTGGTGGACGCCATCGGCCACCGCTTCACCTACCAGGAATGGATGACCCGCGACATCGCCGAAGCCCTTGCCCACCACGGCAAGGCCCGGGGCGCCGCCTGCGTCGTCGAGGCCGAACAACTCTGCCTGCTGCTCGGCGAAGACCGGCGCGGCGACGAGCGCGTCGTGACCCAATCCTTCGTCGGCGAATTCGACACCAACCCCCAGGCCCGCAACGAGTTTTTGCGCGCGTTGGGATGAGGATGTCCCAAATTTAGTTAGTCACGGCCGCACCACTTTCTTGATAGTCATGCCGCATCAAACACTCTTTGCTCGTCGCGTATTCTTCTGGGCCGGAATTTACGGGATTCTGGTGCTTGCTCCGCTCTACTTCATGGAAGAGCGACTAGCCCGTGACTTTCCTCCGCCCTTTAGCCATCCGGAGCAGTTTTACGGGTTTCTGGGTGTCGCGCTGGCGTGGCAGTTTGCCTTCCTGCTCATTGCTAGGGATGTTCAGCGCTATCGCCTCTTCATGATCCCGGCGATTGCAGAAAAGCTGCTTTCTTCTGTCTCGGCGCTGCTCCTGTACGCGGCAGGCCGCATTCCGGCGCTTACAACAGCGCCGGCCATCGTGGACCTAGTGCTCGCGTTGCTTTTTCTCATCGCCTTCTTTCGCTGTCGTGATTCGGTTGATCCCGCATGAAACCATTTCCTCTCGTGATAGGCGGCATCGTCGCCGGGCTGGCCATCATTGCCGGCGAGGCCATTCTTAATCTCGCAATACTCGCCAAGGATTGGGCCGAGCTGTTTTCCCGGCTAGCGCTTCCTGAGCCGACACCCATCGTTGCCGCCCAGGGCGTGCTGAAGTTGTTGCTTCTCGGTGTGTTCTCGGTGTGGCTAGCCAACGCCATCAGGCATGTGTTCCCAGCACCCCGTCGCGCGGGGATCGCCTCGGGTCTTTGCATCTGGTTTCTCGTCTGGGCCTGGGTGCAATGGGGAATGCTCCTGGCGGGTTACGTCACGGCGACCATTGCCGCAATCACCACCGCTTGGGGTCTCGTCGAGTTGCCCCTGGCCGTCTGGGCGGGGACCTGGGTACACTGGCGTCTAACAGCGCCGAAAGCCGCTAGCTAAACAGGCAAGGCTCAGGCTTATTGAATGAAGCTAGGGCAATCCGCCGCTCAAACTATTGAAAGTTGCGTCCATGAAGAACCCTCTTGCCCTACCGCTACTCCTAGCGACCCTTGCTGCCTTCGGATCGCATCCGCTTCAGGCTGCCGACGCGGATAGCCGACAACGGGTCGAGATGTCTACTGAAGCGCGGGCCGAGTTGCGCGCCGAGATGCTCGATTTCCAGGCGGCGCTGCATTCGATTGTCGGCGCGCTGGCGGAGCAGCAATTCGACAAGGCCGCCGATATCGCGGAAAAGAATATCGGCGTTTCTGCCATGGGGCGCCATCGCAACGCGCCGGCCAATGCACGCCCCGGCATGTTCATGCCCAACGAGATGCATGCCATCGCCCGTTCGATGCACAGCGCCGCCAGCGACTTTGCCAAGGTTGCCAGGAATGGCGACACGACGAAGGCTCTGGCTTCCTTGCAGGCCGTGACCGGTGCCTGTGTTGCCTGCCATCGTGGGTATCGGACGCAGTAGCCGGCTTCGGCGAGGGGTCGGCTGCTTATGCTGAGGCAGCACTCCTTTACCCCATCCCCACCCCGGCCCTCCCCTTGCAAGGGGAGGGAGTGTGCGCTGCGCCCCATCCTTCGGGGTTATAGGTCAAACCTCTGCGGGGATTTACACTGGCGGCCTGTTCCATTCATTGATTTACGCTCCGTCATGCAAATCTCTTACGACGTTGAAGAACACGATTTCGAGTCTGCCGTGGTGCTGCGCTCGCAAGAGGCGCCGATCCTGGTGGATATTGGCGCCGAGTGGTGCGGGCCCTGCCTGGTATTGACGCCGCTGCTGGAAAAGTTGGTGAAGGACTACGGCGGCAAGTTCCTGCTCGCCAAGGTGGATGCCGACGAGAACATGAAAATCGCCGGCCGCCACAAGGTGCGCGGCTTTCCCACCGTGATCGCCTACAGTCGCGGCGAGGAAATCGACCGTTTTCACTCAGCCCAGACCGAGGGCTTTCTGCGCCGCTTCATCGACGGTGTGATCGAGCGCCATGCCGGCGCTGCCAGCCCGGACACCGCGCCCCAGCCGGCATGATGTTTTGACCGCCCCGACGCCCCACGTCTACGCCGACCTCACCCCCGCCCGGGTTCTCGATCTCCTCGAAGCGGCGGGCCTGCAGCCCAATGGGCGCCTGCTGGCCCTCAACAGTTTCGAGAACCGGGTCTATCAGTTCTGGCAGGAAGAGGACGCACCGGGGGGCGCGATTCTGGTGGCGAAGTTCTATCGCCCCGGTCGTTGGTCAGACGCGGCGATACTCGAAGAACATGCCTTCATCAGTGAGTTGGCAAAGGCCGAAATCCCCGCCGTGCCGGCCCTGCCGCTGGCCGGTGGCAGCACCCTGCTCAAGCTCGGCCTGCATCGCATTGCCGTGTTCCCGCGTCAGGGCGGCCGCGCCCCGGAGTTGGAAGACGCGGGCACCCTGGCCTGGCTCGGGCGCTTTCTCGGCCGCATCCATCTGGTCGGCGCCCGCGCGCCCTTCCGCTCGCGCCCGGCACTGGACGCCAAAACCTTCGGTAAGGAAAGCCGCGACTGGCTGCTGGCCGAGGGCTGCATCCCGGCCGACCTGGAAGATGCCTGGCGCAGCACGGTCGATATGGCGCTGGAGAGCGTCGCCCACTGCTACGACCGTGCCGGCCCGGTGCGCAAGCTGCGCCTCCATGGCGATTGCCACATGGGCAACGTGCTCTGGGTGCCGGAGCAAGGCCCGCACTTCGTGGACTTCGACGACGCCCGCAGTGGCCCGGCGATACAGGACCTGTGGATGCTGCTTTCCGGCGAACGCGCTGACATGCAGCGCCAGCTCGGCCAGGTGCTGGAGGGCTACCAGCAGTTCCGCGACTTCGACTATGCGGAACTGAACCTGATCGAGGCCCTGCGCACCCTGCGCCTGATCCACCACTCGGCCTGGATCGCCCGCCGCTGGCACGATCCGGCCTTCCCCGCAGCCTTCCCCTGGTTCGACAGCCCGATCTATTGGCAGCAGCGCATCCTCGAACTGCGGGAGCAGATTGCGCTGATGGACGAAGAACCACTACAACCGATGTAGTCAAACCGCCGGAGTCGGCCCGGTTTCCTGGGGCTAAAATGGGGACTTCCCTTTCACGAGGCCCGACCATGTCCGCCGCTCCCCTGTCCTTCGTTCTCACCGTCATCGGCGACGACCGCCCCGGTCTCGTCGAACAGCTCTCTACCGCCATCAGCAGCCACGGCGGCAACTGGCTCGATTCCTCCTTCTCGCGCCTGGCAGGCAAGTTCGCCGGCATCCTGCGCGTCGAAGTGCCCGCCGCCCAGGCCGAGGACTTGAAGACAGCCCTGGCAAACTTGACCCCGCTCAAGGTCGTGGTGGAAGCTGCCGCCGATAATGCCGAGGCCTCGCGCAGCCGCTGCCTGACCCTGACCCTGGTGGGCCAGGACCGCATCGGCATCGTGCGCGAGGTGTCGCAGGTGCTGGCGCGCATGAGCGTTAACGTGGAAGACCTCGCCACCCACACCGCCAGCGCGCCGATGTCGGCGGCCACCCTGTTCCACGCCCGCGCCAAGCTCAAGGCCGCCGCCGGCCTCGATGCCGGCGCCCTGCGTCAGGAACTGGAACGACTGTCGGACGATCTGGTCGTAGAGCTTGAGGAAACCGTTGTCGTTTAACGCAAGAGAGCCATGAGCATTTTTCAACTCGCCGCCAAGGCACCGCAGATTGACGCCAGCGCCTGGGTCGCCCCCAACGCCACGGTGATCGGCGACGTGCGCCTCGCCGCCGGCGCCAGCATCTGGTGGAACGCCGTGCTGCGCGGCGACAACGACCCGATCAGCATCGGCGAGAACACCAACATCCAGGACGGCTCGGTGCTGCATACCGACGAAGGCATCCCCATGAGCCTCGGCCGCGACATCACCGTCGGCCACCTGGTGATGCTCCACGGCTGCACCATCGGTGATGGCAGCCTGATCGGCATCGGCTCCATCATTCTCAACCGCGCCGTGATCGGCAAGCACTGCCTGATCGGCGCCAACACCCTGATCCCCGAGGGCAAGGTGATTCCCGACCGTTCCCTGGTCATGGGTTCGCCGGGCAAGGTGGTGCGCGAGCTCACGGACGATGACGTGGCGCGCCTGCTGGCCTCGGCCGCCCACTACGTGGCGAACGCCCGCCGCTACGCGACGGCGCTGACGCCCCTGGCCTAGACAGGCGATGAACCGGTCACTCCAGCCCTGTCTGCTCTGGAAGCGCCTAACCACGGGCATTGCAGCAATGCCATGGCTGGAAGCGCCATTCTGCGAGGCTTCCAGGCCGACAACGATGGCGACGATATCCAGGCCCGCTGCGACAGGGTTTGATTGGCGCTTGCCAGAATGACGCAACTTCTCGACACCCGCAGTCGCCCGATGCGCGACCTGCGTATTTCCCTCACCGACCGCTGCAATTTCCGCTGTGTGTACTGCATGCCGAAGACCGTCTTCGGCCGCGACTATCCCTTCCTGCCCCGCACCGAACTGCTCAGCTTCGAGGAGATCGCCCGCCTCGCCCGCATCTTCGCCAGCCTTGGCGTCGAGAAGATCCGCCTCACCGGCGGTGAACCTCTGTTGCGCAAGGACGTGGAACGGCTGATCGAACTCCTCGCCGCGATTCCCGGCCTCGAACTCACCCTCACCACCAACGGCTCCCTCCTCGCCAAGCGCGCCGCCGCCCTCAAGGCCGCTGGCCTGCATCGCGTCACCGTGAGTCTCGACGCCATCGACGACGCCACCTACCATCGCATGAACGATGTCGGCTTTCCGGTCGCCGAGGTGCTGGCCGGCATCGAAGCCGCCGCTACAGCCGGCCTGGCGCCGGTGAAGGTCAACATGGTGGTCAAGCGCGGCACCAACGACCGCGCCATCCTGCCCATGGCGCGGCACTTTCACGGCAGCGGCCATATCCTGCGCTTCATCGAATACATGGACGTCGGCTCCAGCAATGGCTGGCGCATGGATGAGGTGCTGCCGTCACGGCAGGTGATTGAACGCGTCGCTGCCGAACTGCCGCTGGAACCCATCGACGCCAACTACCCGGGCGAGGTGGCCGAGCGCTGGCGCTATGTGGATGGCGGCGGCGAGATCGGCGTCATCTCCTCGGTGACGCAAGCCTTCTGTTCCGGCTGCACCCGGCTGCGCCTGTCCACCGAGGGCAAGCTCTACACCTGCCTGTTCGCTCAGAGCGGCCACGATCTGCGCCAGCTGATGCGCGACGGCGGCTCCGATGCGCAGATCATCGCCAGCATCGAAAACCTCTGGCGGCGGCGTGACGACCACTACTCGGAAATCCGCAGCGCCGCCACCAACGCCTCGGGCGAGGTCAAGAAGATCGAGATGTCCTACATTGGCGGCTGAATCCGATGCCATCACCGGCCTGATTCTCGCTGGCGGCCAGGGTAGCCGCCTCGGCGGCGCCGACAAGGGCCTGCACCCGTTTCGCGGCCGTCCCCTGGTGGCCCACGCCATCGAGCGCCTCGCGCCCCAGGTGAGCCAACTGCTCATCAGCGCCAACCGCAACCTGGACGCCTACGCCGCCTTCGGCCATCCGGTCCTCACCGACCGGCTGCCCGGCCATGCCGGCCCTCTCGCCGGCCTCGACGCCGGCCTCGCCGCCTGCGCCACGCCGCTACTACTCACCGCGCCCTGCGACTCCCCCTTCCTGCCCGACGACCTGGCAAGCCGCCTGCGCGCCGGTCTCGGTACGCATCCCGTCGCCTACGTCAGCATCGGCGACGACGAGCACCCGGTTTTCGCGCTGGTGCGGAGCGAGGCACACGCCAACCTAGATGCCTACCTCGCCGGCGGCGGCCGCAAGATGCGCGAGTGGATGCGCCGCGTCGGCGCCGTCGCCGTGGACTTCCCTGACCCGGAGGCCTTCCGCAACTTCAACACGGCGGAGAGCTTTGCTCCTTAGCCGGCTGGCATGACACTCCCACCCTACATCGCCCCGCCGCCGGCTCCCATTCATTACCTGCATGTGGACGCCGCCCTGCTGGTGGTGGACAAGCCTAGCGGCCTGCTCTCGGTGCCGGGGCGCGGCGCCGACAAGGCCGACTGCCTGGTCGCCCGTGTCCACGCTGAATACCCGGATGCCCTGATTGTTCACCGGCTCGACATGGAAACCTCGGGCCTGATGGTGCTGGCGCGGGATGCCGACACCCACCGCGCCCTCAGCATGCAGTTCCAGCAACGGCAGGTCAGCAAACGCTATGTCGCCGTGGTGCACGGACGCCTCGCCGCCGCCAGCGGCACCATAGATTTACCCCTCATCACCGACTGGCCCAATCGCCCCCGGCAGAAGGTGGATTTCGTCCTCGGCAAGCCCTCTCTGACCCACTATCGGCTGCTCGCCTACGATGCCGCCGAGGACACCAGCCGTGTCGCCCTGGAGCCGGAAACCGGCCGCTCCCACCAGCTGCGGGTGCATCTCATGTCCCTCGGCCACCCGATTCTCGGCGACGCTCTCTACGCCAGCCCGCCGGTGCAACAGAAAGCGCAACGTCTATTGCTGCATGCGGAATTTCTCGCCTTCCGTCACCCGCAGACCGGAGCGGCGATGGAGTTTTCCCTCAAGGCGCCGTTCTAGGAATCGATCTCACGCCGCCTTCTGCACCGCCGCCAGATAGGCTTCCATGAAGCGGCTTGGGTTGTCGAGCAGCCGTTGCTTCCACGGGCCCAGATCCACCTTGCGTTCGATCAGGCCGCGCAGGGCGCCGAGGTGCTCGGTAAAACTGACGGCGTTGGCACCGATCAGGCGTTCGCCCAAGAACTCCAGGCGCAGGTAACGCCAGTTGGCCTCGTCGATCAATTCCGCCGACTCGCCGCCGGGCGCGCCGGCCCATTCGCCGAAGGAGGAGGAGATCAGGCCGAGGGTATCGAGCACATTGAAGGCGAGGCTGCCGCGGAAGGAGGTTTCGCGCCCGGCCATGTTGAGCGCGGCGATGCGGCCCTGCTCCACGGCGTTGGGCTGGATCGCATTCACCTGGCGCTTGCCGGTAACGCAATCCACCGACTCGGCCACGTCGCCGGCGGCATAGACGCCGGGCAGGCTGGTCTGCATGGCGTCGTCCACCAGCAGGCCGCTGTCGATGGCGATGCCGCTCTCGGCCAGCCATTCGATGTTGGGCTTGACGCCGACGGCGCTCAAGTAGAGGTCGGCGGGCAGCGCCTCGCCGGTACTGGTGGTAACAGCAAGGCCGCCGCCGGGCACGGCGTCGATGCGCGCGGTCTGGGTCTTGGCGAGGATGCGCACACCCTTGGTTTCACACCAGCGGCGGATCATGTTGCCGGCCGCCGGGTTAATCATGCGCGAAACCATGAGACCGCTGCGCACCATCACCGTGAGCTGCGCGCCACGCTTGACCAGGCCTTCCATGATGATGCAGCCGACAAAACCGGCGCCCATCTGCACCACACGACTACCGGGCTTGATGCTCTCCACCAGGGCACGGGTATCGGCCAGGGTCCAGCAGGTATGCACTCCCGGCAGGTCGATGCCCGGCACCTTCTCCTGGCTCGGATGGGAGCCGGTGGCGATCAGCAGTTTGTCGTAAGCGAGGGCGGTTCCGTCGGCCAGCTTCACCTGACGCAGCTGGGCGTCGAGGGCGGCGGCGCGGCCCTGCACCAGCTTGATGCCGAGGCTCTCGTAGTGGGCCGGATCGCCGCGCAAAAAGGTGCCGTTGGTGTCGATCTTGCCAGACAGCACATAGGGAATCGCCATGCGCGCATAGGGCGGCTCGGCCTCGCCATTGACCATCACGATTTGCGCGCCCGGATCATTCTTGCGCAAGGTTTCGGCGGCGGTGACGCCGGCAGCACCGGCGCCGAGGATCAGGTAGGAGGTAGGCTTCAAGGCGGTCATGGTGAGAACTCCGAATGAACTGACTGCATGATGATAGGCCGTTGCCGGCGGCGATTTTTGACCTGGGTCAGCGCTTGGCGGCGCTGGGGAAGAAGAGTTGTTCGCCATTGATCTTGAAGGTGGCGATGGCGGTCTGGCCTTCGGCGGAGGTGATCCACTCGATGAACTTCATGCCGGCTTCCTTCTTGACGTGGGGATGCTTGGCCGGATTCACCAGCATGACGCCGTAGGGGTTGAACAGCCGGTTGTCGCCGAACAGCACGATCTCCAGATCCTGGCGGTTCTTGAACGAAAGCCAGGTGCCGCGATCAGCCAGGGTGTAGGCGCCGAGGGACGCCGCCATGTTGAGGGTCGGCCCCATGCCGCTGCCCGCTTCCTTGTAGTCCTTCCAGTCGCGGGGAGTGATGCCGGCCTCCTTCCAGAAGCGCAGCTCGGCCGCGTGGGTGCCGCTCTTGTCGCCGCGCGAAACGAAGGGCGTGGCGCCGGCGGCGATGCGGCGGAAGGCCTCCACCACGTCGCCGGTGGCCTTGACCTTGGCGGGATCGGCCTTGGCGCCGACGAGGACGAAATCGTTGTACATCACATCACGGCGTTCGACGCCGTAGCCTTCGGCGACGAACTTGTCCTCTGCCGCCCGATCATGGACCAGCAGCACATCGGCGTCGCCGCGCCGGCCGGTGTCGAGGGCCTGGCCGGTACCGAGGGCCACCACCTTGACCTTGATGCCGGTCTTGGCCTCAAACTTGGGCAGGATGAAACCGAACAGGCCCGACTGGTCGGTGGAGGTGGTGGACGAGAGGACGATGCTCTCCTCAGCCTGGACCGCGGCGATACCGAAGGTGAGGGCAATACCGAGGATCAGTCGTTGAAAGCGATGCGCCATGGCAATTCTCCTTGAATGAAAAGTTTGGCCTCGGGGGATTGAGGCCGGGAAAAGAATTTGGCCGTGGCCGTGTGCTCCCGCACCCGACCCTCAGTCATGAAGATTACATCGTCGGCAAGGCGCATGGCCTGACCGAGGTTGTGGCTGGTCATCAATATTTTTGCGCCTTCGGTGCGAATCTCCCGCACGATGGCTTCCACCGCCTCGGTGGCGGAAGGGTCGAGGCTGGCGGTGGGTTCATCGAGCAGCAACAGGCGCGGCTGCACCGCCCAGGCCCGCGCCAGGGCCAGACGCTGGCGCTCGCCGCCGGAGAGGTGGCGCGCCGCGTCCCCGGCACGATGGGCCAACCCCACCCGCTCCAGCACCCGCACCACGCGGCGCTGGACTTCCTGGGTCGGCAAGCCGAGGGGTTTGAGGCCGAGGGCGGTATTGGCAGCCACCGAAGTACGCAGCAGCATCGGATGCTGGAAGACAAAGGCGATGCGCTCGCTTGGCTGTAGTCGCCCCCCCCAGGAAAGCTCGCCGCCATGGCGCTCGCGCAGGCCGGCCAGCAAGGAGAGCAGCACGGTCTTGCCGGCACCGTTGGGGCCGAGAATGAGGCTGATGCCCTCGCCGTCGAGTTCCAGATCAACCCCCGCCAGCACGGCGCGGCCGTTGGGTTGGAAGCGGACATCGGTAAGGCAAAGCGGAAACATCAGCCGTATTTCCGCATCGCCCACTGGCGCAAGCCGTGGGCGATGACATTGAGGGTCAGGATGGCGGCGATTAGCACCAGGCCGAGGGCAATGGACAGGGCGAGGTCGCCCTTGCTGGTTTCGAGAGCGATGGCGGTGGTCATGACGCGGGTGAAGCCGGCGATGTTGCCGCCGACGATCATCACCGCCCCGACTTCCGACATGGCACGACCGAGGCCGGCCAGCACCGTCACGACGAGGGAGAAGCGACAGTCGTAGAGCAGCGTGGTAACGGCCTGCCAGCGGGAAAAACCGAAGGAGCGCAACTCCGGCGCATAGTCGCGCCAGACGTCTTCGACGATCTGCCGGCTCAGGGCCGCCAGCAACGGCGTTACCAGGATGCTCTGGGCGATCACCATGGCCGTGGGCGAGAAAAGCAGCCCCAGGCTGCCGAGGGGACCGGAGCGCGACAGGGCGAGATAAACCAGGATGCCCACCACCACCGAGGGCAGACCCATCATGCCGTTGAGCACCACGGTCACGCCAGCACGGCCACGAAACTCGCTCACCGCCACCCAGGCGCCCAGCGGCAGACCGATCACGGTGCCGATGATGACCGCGCCGACACTGACTTGCAGCGACAGGGAGACGATGCCCACCACCTGGGCATCGAGGTGGGTCAGCAGGGAGAGGGCTTCTAGTAGAGTGGTGAACATCAACCGCCGCCGCGATGCATGATGCGATCCATATGCGCAAGCATACCTTCCCGTTCGGCTTTCGTGCCGGCGGTGAAGCGGATCGTTACATGCAAGGTGGGCAGATGCAGCGATGCGATGCGGCGCACGGGGCCGGGGCGCAACTGGATTTCCATGGCAGCCGCGCCATGACGGGCGATGTACCGCTCCGGGCCGGCCTCGACAAAGCCCGGGAAGGCGTCGCCAAAACCGCGTAGAAACTCGGCCAGAGTGGCCGACACCTCCCGCTGCAAACTATCCATCAACCGCCGGCGATGGGCGGCCAGACCGCAAGGTGATCGCCTTCCATCAGGCGCTGGCTGGCGCGTTCCACCGGCGGAATGTAAGTGCCATTGACCAGCACCAGATGCACCAGCCGTTCCGGCAGATTGAAACGCCCCAGCACCACGGCCACCACCTCGCCCTCCGGCGCCTCGACCTCGATCTGATTGCCCTTACTGCCCGGCGGCAGGTAGTCGGCGAGCGTAGCGAAGAGTTTGACCGTGACTTTCATGGGGCGTGCCTCAGGGCTTTCTCAGTGCTTTTTGTGCCGATGGGGAACCGGATGGCTGCTGGCGACATGGGCCTCGACAAAGCGCATCGGGTTCTTCAGCAGCACGTCCTTCCATTTTCCCAGATGCAGGCGGTTCTGGATCAGGCCGCGCAGCACCCCAACATTGGCGGTAAGGCCGATGGCGGTGGCACCAATCAGCACATCGTCCTTGAATTGCAGGCTCAGGTAGCGCCAGGCGTCGGCATCCACCTGCTCGACACCGCTGCCGCCGGCCTCGGCCGGCTCGCCCCACCACTGGCCAAAAGAGGTAGAAATCAGGCCCAGGGTATCGAGCACGTTGATCGCCAACACCCCCGGCAGACGCGTGTGCTTGCCGGCCATGCAGAGCGCGGCGACGCGGGCCTGGTCGGCGGCATTGGGCTGAATCGCCGCCACCAGATGGGCGCCGGTGAACAGGTCGGGCGCCTCGGCGACGTCGCCGGCGGCGTAGATGCCGGGCACCGAGGTCTGCATGTGGCCGTCCACCAGAATGCCCTTCGCCACATGCACCTCGGTGCCTTGCAGGAAGCTCACATTGGGCGCAACGCCGGCGGCGATGATGACCAGATCGGCATCCATGTGCTCGCCGGTGGAGAGAGTCACACTCACCGCATCGCCGCCCGCCGGGTCGATGCGCTGCACCCCGGCGCCGGTGAGAACGCGGATACCTTTGGTCTCGACCCAGGCGCGGATCATGCCGCCGGCGGTGGGCGTCATCATGCGCGGCACCAGGCGGTCGCCCATCTCCACCACGGTCAGCTTGACGCCACGCATGGCCAAGGCTTCCATGATGATGCAGCCGATGAAACCGGCGCCCAGTTGCAGCACCCGCGCGCCCGGCTTGGCCAGGGCGGCGATGGCGCGGGCGTCGTCGAGGGTCCAGCAGGTCTGCACCTGGAGCAGATCGACACCGGGAATCGGCGGCCGTACCGGGTGGGAGCCGGTGGCAATCAGCAACCGGTCGAAGGTCTCGAAGTGACCGTCGGCGAATAACACCTTCTTTGCCTGCGTGTCGAGGGAGACGGCGCGGCCCTGGAGTTCGCGAATACCGAGGGCCTCGAAATGCCCCCGCGTCTTGCGCAGGTAGGTACCGGACTCGTCGATATTGCCTTCCAGCAGGTAGGGAATCGCCATGCGCGAATAGGGCGGCGCATCCTCGGCGCCGGCCATGACGATCTCGCTCTCGGGATCGGCGCGGCGCAAGGCTTCGGCTGCTACCACCCCGGTGGGGCCATTGCCCAGAATCAGGTGTTTCATATCATCTCCTCCATCCAGGAGCAAAAAGGCCGGGGCGCTCTTGCGAGCGGCCCGGCCTCCGGGGTGTAACGCTGCTTACAGCCCGAGACGTGAAAGCGTCTCGGCCTTGGGTACGCCTTCCTTGTCCCAACCCCGCAGTTCGTAGTACTCCGGCAGCATCTTGTCGATGCCGCTCACCAGACCCTTGGCTGGGCCGGTCTTAGCCGGTTCGGTCTTCAGACGCGGCGGCAGGTCGTCGTCCTTCTTGCCCAGTCCGGCGGCGAGGTTGAACTGCTTTTCCATGTTCCAGATGCGCTCGCCCATCAGGTTGAGCTTATCCATGGACCAGTCGCCTTCGCAGGCCGCCGCGATCTGCGGCTGAATGTCCGCCAGGCCCCAGGCGAAGCTGGTGAAGATGCAAATACCGGCCGCGTCGAATACCGCCGTGGCGTCCTGGAAGGCCTTGACCAAGCCCGGCTTGCCCTCGGTAACGAGGGGGTCGGTCTTGATCGGGATGCCCAGCACTTCGGAAGCCACAGTGTAGGAGCGCAGGTGGCAAGCGCCGCGATTGGAGGTAGCGTAGGTCAGGCCCATGCCCTGGATGCCACGGGCGTCATAGGCCGGGAACTCCTGGCCCTTGACGCTCATGGACAGTTCCGGGTGGCCGTACTTTTCGCACAGACGCTTGGAGCCGAGGCCCAGTTCTTTGCCGAAGCCTTCGCCATGAACCGTCATTTCGGTGAGTTTGACCATCGCCTGGGCGGAACCGAAGGGGGCATCGAGACCAATCTGCTCCTTGGTCAGCACACCCATTTCGTAAAGTTCCATGGCCGCGCCGATGGTGGCGCCGAACGAAATCGGGTCGATACCCTGCTCGTTGCACAGCATATTCGCGTATTGCAGCGCTTCCAGATCACCGACGCCGTTGGCGGCGCCGAGAGCCCAGGCGGCTTCATATTCGAGACCACCGGAGGCGCCCCAGTACTTGGGATTGTTGGCAACGGTGAAGTGGCCCTGGTCCATTTGCGAAATGCGACCGCAGGCGATGGTGCAGCCGAAGCAGGCCTGGTTGGTGACCAGATGGGTCTTGCCATCGCTGGGGCGCTTCTCTGCCATGGCCTCGGCGGAAATCTTGCCCGCGCTTTCAAACTGGGAATCCCGATGGTTTCGAGTCGGCAGGGCGCCCATTTCGTTGATGACGTTCATCAACACCTGGGTGCCGAACTTGGGCAGGCCGGCGCCGGTGACGCCGTTTTCGGCAAGAATCTTCTTCTTCTCGGTGGTGACCTTGAGGAATTCCGGGAAGTCCTTGATGCCAGACAACCCCTGGGTGCCGCGGATGGCTACCGCCTTAAGGTTCTTCGAGCCCATCACGGTGCCGACGCCAGAGCGGCCGGCAGCCCGGTGCAGATCATTGACGATGCAGGCGTAGAGCACACCGTTCTCGCCGGCGGAACCGATCGAGGAAACGCGAATCTGCGGATCCTGGTGGCTCTTCTTAATGATCTCTTCCGTGTCCCAGGTGCTCTTGCCCCAAAGGTGGGCGGCATCGCGCAGTTCGGCCTTGTCGTTCTCCAGGAACAGGTACACCGGCTTCGGCGACTTGCCCTCGAAAATAATCATGTCCCAGCCGGCAAACTTCATTTCGGCGCCGAAGTAGCCGCCGGAATTGGAACAGGCGATGGCGCCGGTGAGCGGGCCCTTGGTGACCACGGTGTAGCGGCCGCCGGTGGAGGCCATGGTGCCGGTGAGGGGCCCGGTGGACATGATGAGCTTGTTCTCGGCGGACAGCGGATCAACCGTGGGGTCGATCTCGGAAACCAGGTACTTGGTGGCGAGGCCGCGAGAGCCAAGATATTCGTCGGCCCACTGCATGTTGAGGGGCTCGGGGGTGCAGGTGCCCTTGGTCAGATTGACGCGGAGGACTTTTTTATTCCAACCCATGATCGTTCCTCCTTAAGCAGCCGCGTGGGCGTGGGTATCGGTACGGGCGGCCCAGGCGCGCATCTTGTCGAGGCCGGTCCAGTCGGCATCGACGAAGGTGATGGCACCCGTCGGGCAGGCGTTGGCGCAGGCCGGATCGCCGCCGCAGAGGTCGCACTTCTGCACCTTGCCGACATCGGCCATGTAGTTGATGGTGCCGAAGGGGCAGGCAATGGTGCACACCTTGCAACCGACACAGGTGGATTCGTGCACCACCTTGGCGCCGGTAGCGGCGTCGATCTTGATCGCCTCCACGGGGCAGGCGTTCATGCACCAGGCGTCTGCGCACTGGGTGCAGGTGTAGGGCACCTTGCGCCCTTCATGCTCGAAGTTGAAGACCTTGATGCGGGATTTGGACGGGTTGATGACCTGATAGTTCTCGTAAGAACAAGCCATCTCGCACTGAAGACAGCCGGTACACTTGCCCGGGTCGATGTGTAGGGATTTCTGCATGACGCCTCCTCGTTATTGTCTGGCATGATGTGATGCACGACTGACACTGCCCACTGTAGTCCACTTTTCCCGACACAAACAGAGGGCATTGCACACCAACTGTACCGTTTTGACACACCTGAATATCCCTACTAAAAACCAAAATATTCCCCACCCGAACTCATGAGCATGATGTCCTTTGAAGCGGCCAAGGCCGCCCTCCTCGCTTCCGCCCGGCCCGTCGCCGAGACGGAGACCCTCGATATCGCCGACGCCTTCGGCCGTGCCCTCGCCGCCGATCTGGTCTCGCCCCTCACCGTGCCTCCCTTCTCCAACGCCGCCATGGACGGCTACGCCCTGCGCGCCGCCGACCTGACCGCCCCCGGCGCCCGCCTGCCGGTGAGCCAGCGCGTTGCCGCCGGCGATGTCGCCGCGCCCCTGCAAGCCGGCACGGCGGCGCGCATCTTCACTGGCGCCCAGGTGCCGGCGGGCGCCGACACGGTGGTGATGCAGGAGTTCTGCACTTTGGAAGGCGATGCCGTCACCATCAACGCCCAACCAACCGCCGGTGAGCATGTGCGCCGGGCCGGCTCCGACATTCAGGCTGGCCAGGTGATCCTGCCCACCGGCAGCCGTCTCTCCGCCGCCGCCCTCGGCCTTGCCGCCTCGGTGGGTATTGCCACGGTGCCCGTGTTCCGCCGTCTCAAGGTCGCCATCTTCTTCACCGGCTCCGAACTCACCTCCCCCGGCCAGCCCCTGGCTCCCGGCCACATCTACAACTCCAACCGCTATGTGATGCGCGGCTTCTTCGCCGACCTGGGGGCCGAGATCATCGACCTTGGCGCCATCCGCGACGACCGCGACGCCACCCGCGCCGCCCTGCGCCAGGCCGCCGCCGAAGCCGACGTGATCGTCACCAGCGGCGGCATGTCGGAAGGCGACGAAGACCACGTCATCGCCGCCGTCAAGGCCGAGGGCCGCATCGACGTCTGGAAGATCGCCTCCAAGCCGGGCAAGCCCCTCGCCTTCGGTGCGGTCACCAGCGGCAACCGGGAAGCCGCCTTCATCGGCCTGCCGGGTAACCCGGTCTCGGTGTGGTCGGGTCTGCTCACTCTGGTGGCCCCCTTCCTGCGCCACTGCCAGGGCCATGCCGTGATCGAACCGCCGCGCCAGTCCCTGCGTGCCGACTTCAGCTACACGGTGAAAGGCAACCGCCTTGAGTTCGTGCGCGTGCGCCGCAACGGCAACGGCGGGCTGGACATCTACCCGACCCAGGACTCGGCCATCATCTCCTCGGCGGTGTGGGCCGACGGCATCGCCGCCATTCCCGCCGGCGCCACCATCAATCCGGGCGACCTAGTGGACTACCTGCCGGGCCCCGACCTGCGGCCGTGAAACCCGAAACCCAAGCCAAACCGCCGGCCTGGCGCCGCTGGCTCAACGTCGCCCTGCGCGGCCTGCATCTGTGCGCCGTCATCGTCCTCGGCGCCAGCCTCCTCGGCGCTCCCGTCAATGGCGCCACGGCGGCTCTGGCCGTGACCGTCACGGGCCTGGGCATGTTCGCCCTCGACATCCTCACCCACCCCGGCCACCTGCGCGAGGCGGCGGGCATGGCGATGCTGGCAAAACTGATATTGGTAGTCTGGATGGCGGCGGACGCCAATGCCCGCCAAATGTTGTTCTGGTTCATCGTCGCCGGCTCGGCGATCTTCGCCCACGCCCCGGCGCGCTTCCGTCACGCCCGGCTACAGGGCGGCACGAAAGAGTAATTACCCGACTGAGAAGAATTCCTTACGCCATCGAAGCCAGGGCGGCGGCGAGATCGGCGTTATCGTTCTTCTTCGGCGCGGCATGAATAGATGACGGCCCCGAGTTATGCAGCGTTCCCGAGGCAATCTCCTGCTCTTTCTGCGCCGACCATTTGCACAAGGGCTGCGCCGCAAGAAACGCGCGAAACTCATCCCAATCTTCCACCACGGCCTTAGGCATCTCCTGCTCCTCGTCATTCCACGACGATATTTTGCTCTTATCGGCAAGAATACGCACGGTCGCCGTGCTTTCCAGCGTCACGGCACGGACGGCTGAGGATCATAGTGCATCAGTAACGCGCACACCGAATCCGGCCATCTCCAGCCTCTCGCCGTGACAACGGCCACTCTCCCCCCAACGACAGAAAAAAGGTTCAAGCGGCGGTTCTTAGTCGTTCCTTCTGATGCTCATCTTCGCGGTTAAGCCAGTTTTCTTCGGCAGCAATATGGGCAAGAAGCGCATCCACGAATCTCGACGCTGCTGTAGGGGCCTCGACACGGGAGAACCGACCAGAAAGGTATTCCTCGCATCGTTGTTGTGACATGGCAGCCGTCTTGGTCACAGCTTCGGGAGGACGGCTCAGGAAAGGCAGAGAAAACAACATCGCCTCACTTCGTTCGTGATCCTTCACTGCCTCGGCAAGGGACAGAACATCGTCGGTCGAAAGTACTGACCGCTCTGAAACAGCCTCGGCGAGGTGACGCAGAACCGTATGCTCTGCACGAACCTCAGTGATGGCCTTTCTGAACGAAGCGCGGTCGTTGGGGATGGGAATGTCTTGGGTCATGGCGCTCTCCTTTGGTTAGCCCCTGACTGGGGAGCCTGCGTGTTCTATTTCTATATTGTCGATCACATCAGTCAAGTATGATTTTGCTGGCTGACGCGCAAGGCGCCTGCATGGCCAGTGATTACCGCCAATTGGTCCCAAGAAACGGATATCAACCTGCGAGATTAGGGCTCAAAACCCAACCTGCTACTTCAGCAGTCGGCCAACTGCTGCCGCACGATGTTTCCATAAAACAGCCATTCCAACGACCGCTGTACTTCGAGACTTGCCAAAGGGTCAATTCAAAAACTGATCGGCCCGAAGCAGACGACGGTGCTCAACGCCTGATCGGTTAGACGCCGCCTTTCGCAACCAGGATGCGACGCTTGCACTTCATCCAATGGACGAACCGATCGCGCTTCAGCGGACCGGTTATGCCGGCGCAACTTGCGCAAGGCCCAAGCTGCGCGTAAAACGTCATCGTTCTTTCCTATGATCATCTACCGGAAAAATTTGACGTGGTCGCAGGGAAATTGGCAATACGAATGTGCGGGATGCCTGAATGCTGACGCTGAAATCACAAGTAATGATTGTGGATGACCATGCCATGGTGCGCCACGGCTTGGCGATGCTCATCAACGCTACGCCAGACATGGAGGTGTGGGGCGACGCCGAGGATGGCGGCGAGGCGATGGCCAGACTTGAATCGGAGCACCATCCCGACATCGTGCTGGTCGATTTATCCCTAAAAACGCTGTCGGGGATGGAATTGATCAAGAGCATCCGCATCATGATCCCATCCTTGCCGATCCTGGTCGTCTCCATGCATGACGAGAACGCCTATGCGGAGCGCGCCTTGCGCGCCGGCGCGCGCGGCTATGTGATGAAGCGTGAGGCGGGCGAGATGCTGATTCACGCGATCCGCGAGGTGCTGAAGGGCAATTACTACCTCAGCGAACCCATGCATACCCAATTGTTCGACCGGCTGTTCACGGACAATTCACAAGCCGAACTGCCGATCAACAGCCTGACTCCGAGCGAATTCGAGGTGCTGCATCTCATTGGTTCCGGACACAGTAGCCGAGAGATTGCCAAGCTACTTAGTCGCAGCATCAAAACCATCGAAGTGCATCGCTCCAACATCCGGATCAAATTGCATTTGAAAGATGGTGCAGAATTGATGCGCTACGCCACACACTGGATTACCGCAGAGCACTAAATCACATCCAAAGCAATTTATCTATCTGATTTAATTGCATTGTTTTATGTAAGGGAAACCCTTATATAAAAACAAGGGTTTGCCTCATTCTCCCTGCTAAGTGGGGAAGGTACGATGCCGCCACTTTAAATTTCGTGTGGTGATGCACCGTGGCCGAAACCCGTCCAGAAAAGCCAATCAAACCTGCCACTAGCAAACCCAGAAAAACACCCGCTCCAACACCGTCCAGCTCAAATGAAGACGAGCGCAACTTCGTCGCAAATAAAATCAGCAAGAAGCCCGTAAAGCCGCGAAAAACCACGGCAAACAGTGGCACACCCAAACCTAAAAAAACGACAGCAGTCGCAACACCGCTCGCTGAAGAGCGAAACTTCATCGTTGGCATCGGCGCTTCCGCAGGCGGACTGGAAGCACTCTCGGATTTGATCCGTTTGCTGCCCGATGACCTGGGTGTGCCGTACATCATTGTTCAGCACTTGTCGCCAACCCATCGCAGCATGATGGTGCCCTTGCTCGCCCGCGAAACCTCGATGATGGTCAAGGATGTGGAAGACGGCGAGACTCCGTTAGCCAATGTGATCTACGTTACCCCCGCCAACTGGAACATCATTCTCAAAGACGGCGTGATGCGATTGTTGGTGCCGGGAAAAACGGTCTTGCCGAAGCCATCCGCTACCTCTTTGTTCAATTCGATGGCGGAGGAAAAAGGTGAGGATGCGATCGGTGTCGTGCTGTCCGGAACCGGCTCGGATGGCGCGGCGGGAATCGCGGCAATCAAGGCCACGGGCGGATTCACGTTTGCGCAAGACCCCGAAGCGGCGAAATACAGCGGCATGCCGCAGGCTGCCATCAGTACCGGGTGTGTCGAGTGGGTCCTGAGTTGCAAGGGGATCGCGGAGGAAATTACCGCGATCGCCCGCGCGCATGGCTTAATCAACCGCGCCACCAAGCAGGAGAATGCACCGGCCACCATGAAGGGGCTGCTGCAAATGGTTTATAAGCAGTCCAAGATTGATTTCTCCGGCTACAAAGAGGCCACCTTGTCGCGCCGTGTGGAGCGGCGCATGGCAGCTAACCGCCTGAACAATCTCGCGGCCTATTTTGACTACTGCAGCAAAAATCCGGACGAGTTGAACAAGCTCAGCAAGGACATCCTGATTTCCGTCACGGCCTTCTTCCGCGACCGCAACAGTTTCGATGGCCTGCGCAAAACCTTGGAGGAAATCGTCGCCAGCAAGCAGTCTGGCGATGAGATTCGCATCTGGGTACCGGGTTGTGCGACGGGCGAAGAGGCCTATTCGATAGGCATTTTGCTCTCAGAATTGCTCGGCAGCAAAACCAACGATTACCGCATTCAAATCTTCGCTACCGACATTGACCTGGATGCCATGGCGGTTGGGCGTCGTGGCATTTATGCTGAAAGTTCGCTGGCAGAAGTCAGCGCTGAAACAACAGCACGCTACTTCACCAAGAAGGCCGAGTTCTATGAGATCGCGCGCCCCATCCGCGACATGGTTGTTTTCGCGCGTCAGGACCTGGTGCTCGACCCGCCGTTCCTGCGCCTGGATCTGATTAGTTGCCGCAATCTGCTGATCTATTTCCAGCCACTGCTCCAAACACGGGTGTTGTCAATTTTTCATTTTGCGCTCAGACCTGCCGCTTATCTGTTTTTGGGCAAATCGGAAAGTATTGTTCATCAGGAAAATATGTTTTCCCCGGTCAGCAAGGAGGCACGGATATTCAAACGTGTTGCCGTTAAAGACCAGTCCATCCCCATTCCGCTGTATTCCACTCAGGATTCAGGCGCTAAGGCACCGGCCGTCATCGCCGAGCGCAGCCCGCGCAAGCAGGAGAATCGCTTGCAGAAAGCGCTCTCCGAGATTTATGCGCCGCCAAGTGTGCTCATCAATAAGAATCTGGACGTAATTGAGGTCCATGGGGATATGCAGAACTACCTGCACTTCCCGACCGGCAAGCTGGAGCTGAATCTGGCACAGTTGCTGCGCCGCGAATGGCGTACCGAGGTACAAACGCTCGTCCATCATGCCGAACTCAAACACACGTCAGCGGTGGGAAGGATACGTCCGGTCAAACACCGGTCGGGGCAAAGCGTTCAGATCGAAGTTCATCCGGTGTCATCCCGAGATGACCAGAAACTTTTCCTGATCAGTTTTATTTTATTGTCCACGCAAGCGGATACCACGCAGGAGCTGGATCAGCCCCTGAGTACCAGCAGCGAGCTGGAAGATGAGTTGATCGCCACGCGCGAACATTTGCAAACCGTCATTGAAGAGCTGGAAACTTCTAATGAAGAATTGCAGGCGCTCAACGAGGAAATGCAGGCGGCGAACGAAGAACTGCAATCTTCTAACGAAGAACTGGAGGCATCCAATGAAGAGCTCCAGTCTACTAACGAGGAACTCACCACCGTCAATGAGGAATTGATCGTCAAGGGCGGTGAACTCACCTTGGTGAATACCGAGCTGGAAAATCTGCAAAACAGCACCGGGTATTCGCTAATTCTGCTGGACCGGGAATTGCGCTTGCAGCGCTACAACAAGGAGGCCGCCAGCCAGTTCGGTTTCAGCGTACACACGCTAGGCAAATCCTTGGCCGGCCTACAGATCCCCGTCCTGGACGTGCTGGAAAGCGCAAAACTTGCCATGTCCGATGGGATGAAGCGCATGCGGCAAACCAGCTTCGGCGGCAAGCATTACAACGTATTGAGCTACCCTTACACCTCACAGGATCAAACGCTGGGCGGAGTGATAGTCACCTTCATCGACGAAACCGAACTGATCGAAGCGCAGCAGGCCATCTCTTCTAGCCAGGAACGCCTGGTTGCAGTGATGCAGAATTCGCCCATGATCATCAGCATCAAGGATACAGCCGGTCAATATCAGTTCGCGAACCGCACTTTCGAAAATCTGTTCGACCTGCGCAACAATGACGTGGTGGGCAAGACCGATAGCCAGATATTTCCCGAGCATCTGGCCGTGCTGTTCGAGAAATTGCACTTCGATGTTTTGCACAAGAAGGCGCGGGTAGAGGCGGAGGAGCGCATCAGTTTTGGCGAACGGCAGCACTGGTATTCATTTATTTGCTACCCGATCAATGACGAACAGGGCTCTGTCAAGGCGGTGTGCTGCCAAGCCTTAGACATCACTGAACGCAAGGCGCTGGACGAACAAAAGAAGCTGACCGCCAAATTCTTTGACGCGGCCAGCGAAGGCATCGTCATCACCGATACCGAGCAAAAGATCGTCACGGTCAATCCCGCTTTCACCAAAGTGACCGGTTATGCGGCATCCGAGGTCATCGGTCTGACGCCCAAGGTGCTCAATTCAGGGAAACAGGATGCCCAGTTTTTTGCCGCCATGTGGCATGACATCAAGACTCAAGGCTGGTGGCAGGGGGAGCTATGGAACCGCCACAAGGACGGCAGGCTCTATCTTGAACTGCTGACCATCAACACCGTACGGGATGAGCAGGGCGAATTGAGCAACTATATCGCCATTTTTTCAGACATTACCCTCATCAAGGCATCGCAGGCACGACTGGAGCATATGGTCGCCCATGACGAACTGACCAACCTGCCCAATCGCAACGAACTCAAGGGCCGCATGGTACAAGCCTTTTCCCGGGCAAAGCGACAGGAAAGTACCTTCGCATTGATGTTCATCGACCTCGACAACTTCAAGAATGTTAACGACAACCTTGGGCATGACAGCGGCGACCTGTTGCTGCAACAGGCCGCAGAAAGGTTGGGGCAGTGCGTACGCGGCGAGGATACCGTTGCGCGCATCGGTGGCGATGAGTTCAACGTATTGCTGGAGGGCGTATCCGACGCGATGATAGGCCGCACTGCGGAGCGCATTCTGAGCCAGATATCCAAACCCTACCTGATTAAAGGTCAGCAGGTGTTCACCTCGGCCAGTATCGGCATTGCCATCTATCCCAAAGATGCCGAAGATATAGAGACCTTGATCAAGAATGCAGATTCGGCCATGTATTTGGCGAAAGAAAGCGGCAAGAGCAACTATCAGTTCTTTACTACCGACCTGAAAGACAAAATCAATAATCGCCACGCGCTGGAAAATGGGCTGCACAAGGCCATCGGGACCAACGAGTTAAGCCTGGTCTATCAGCCGGAATTTGATTTGCAGAGCGGAAAATTGATTGGTGCGGAAGCCCTGCTGCGCTGGGATAGTACTGAACATGGCACTGTTGGCCCGGGCGAATTCATTCCTATCGCCGAAGATTCCGACCTTATTCTGGATATTGGTGAGTGGGTTATCGAACAGGTTGCCCAACAATTGAGCCAGTGGCGCAAGAACGGCACACCGCTACCGGGAACATTGTTCGTGAACGTCGCCTCACGCCAACTGATGCGCCAACCCCTGCTCGCCATCATTACCCGGCAACTGAAAAAACACCGGTTGCCCGCCCGCTCGATCGGCATCGAGATCACTGAACGCACACTCATGAACAGTGACGATGACATCGCTCGGAAGCTGCATCAGATCGAACTGGAAGATATTCCAATCGCTATTGATGATTTCGGCACGGGTTACTCATCCTTGTCATATCTCAAGACCTTTCCGATATCCTGCCTGAAAATCCCGAATCAATTTGTGGACGGGATCGTCAATAACGAAAGCGACAAGGGCATCGCGACCGCAATTCACGGAGTGAGTATCGCGCTCCAGATGCAAAGCATCGCAGAAGCGATCGAAACACACGAGCAACTTCATGTCCTGCGCGAAATCGGCTGTCACAGCGGACAAGGTTATCTATTAGGGAAACCGGTCGACGCCGACACATTCGTCAACCAATTCATTATCCAGGGGGAGGGGCAGTGAAAGCGGAAACCTGGCATCTGGCGCGAATGTTCTGATCCGTGCCATGTAACCGGCGGATTGAGGACCTATACGGGAATGATCGCCACGGTCTGCTCCGACCGATTATGCTGTCCGTGAGCAACCGTGGCGAGCGACTGCTCCAAGCAGACTTCTACCGCTGAATCTCATTGGTAATAAATAACGGCAATGGGCACGTAGCTGCCATAGCCCCCCCCCTAAATCAACCCCTCAAACACCTGCACCTCCACCAGTTCCCCCGCCGCCACGCTGCCGCGTTCTTCGGAGAGGACGATGAAGCAGTTGGCTTCAGACATGGAGCGCAGGACGCCGGAGCCTTGGTTGCCGGCGAGGCGGACATGCCAGGTTTCCCCCTCGCAATAGAGAAAGCCACGGGGAAACTCGCGCCGCCCCGGGGTCTTGCGGATCGCCATGTCGGCGACCACCGGGAAGCTGACGCGCGGCGGCAGCGGATCGACGCCCATGAGATTGAGCAGGGCGTCGACGACGATCTGGTAGAAATTCACCATCACCGCCACCGGGTTGCCGGGCAGACCGAAGAGCCAGGTGGTGCCGATGCGGCCGAAGGCCATGGGGCGGCCAGGCTTGATGTCGATCTTCCAGAACTTCACTTCGCCGAGGCGGGCCACCATGTCTTTCACATAGTCGGCGTCGCCGACGGAAACGCCGCCGGTGGTGAGGATCACGTCGGCCTGGGCGGCCGCCTCGCGGAAGGCGGCTTCCATTTCGGTCGGATCGTCGCGCACCACGCCCATGTCGAGCAGATCGACGCCAAGCCGCGTCAGGGCGCCGTAGAGGGTGTAGCGGTTGCTGTCGTACACCTCGCCCGGCGCCAGGGTTTTGCCGATGGAGGCCACTTCGTCGCCGGTGGAGAAAAAGGCGACGCGCAGACGGCGTTTGACCGCCACTTCGGCGAAACCGAGGGAGGCCAGCAGGCCAAGTTCCGCGGGCCCCACGCGGGTCCCTGCCGCCAGGGCGGCACGGCCCCGGGCCAGGTCTTCACCGGCGCGGCGCACATTGGCGCCGGCTTTCTGCCCGGCGGGAATGGACACCCGGTCGCCGCTGGCCGTCACGTCTTCCTGCACTGCCACGGTATCGGCGCCACGCGGCAGCACGGCGCCGGTCATCACGCGCACTGCCTGCCCGGCGCCGACAACGCCGGAAAAGGCGCTGCCGGCGAGAGCGGTACCGACCACCACCAGGTCGGTTGCCGCGCCTGCGACGAGATCGGCGGACCGCAGGGCATAGCCGTCCATGGCCGAGTTGTCGTGGGCCGGCACGTCGAAGGGAGCCACCATGTCCTCGGCCAGCACCCGGTCCAGGGCCGCGCGCAGCGCCACCTGCTCGCGGCCCGCAATCGGCGCCAGGGTTTCTAGAATCGCACCGCGCGCCGCATCGACGCGCAAGGGGGCAGCGGAATCGGAAGACTGCTTTTGCATGGTCGCACTCCTGAAAAAATCGCCGAGGCGGTACTACCAGCCTCGGCGATTATCCTAACAGGTGCCGTCGCCCTCGGCGCAGCACCAGCAGCAAGGGCTACTTCACCAGCTTCCAGGCGCCATTCTCGATCTTCACCATAACGCGGGAACGCTGGTCGAAGCCGACATGATCCTGGGCGCTCATGTTGTACACACCGTGGGCACCGACCACGTTCTTGGCCCCTTCGAGGGCATCGCGCAGGGCCTTGCGGAACTCCTTGGTGCCCGGCTTGGCCTTCTTGAGGGCTTCGGGAATCGCCGCCGACAAGAGCTTCATGGCATCCCAGCTATGGGCGCCGAAGGTGGTGGCGCTGCCCTTGCCGTGGGCGGCTTCGTAGCGGCTCACGTATTCCAGGGCTTCTTTCTTGATCGGGTTGTCGGCGGGCAGTTGCGCCGCCACCAACACCGGGCCCGCTGGCAGCAAGGTGCCTTCCACGTCCTTGCCACCGATGCGCAGGAAGTCGCCGTTGGCCACGCCGTGGGTCTGGTAGATCGCCCCCTTGTAGCCCTTCTCGCGCAGAGCCTTTTGGGGCAAGGCGGCCGGTGTGCCGGCGCCCGCAATCATCACCGCGTCAGGCTTGGCCATGAGGACTTTCAGCACCTGGCCGGTCACCGAGGTATCGGTGCGATTGAAGCGCTCATTGGCGACAATCTTGATCTTGCGCACCTCGGCCAGCTTGCTGATCTCGCCCCACCAGCCGTCGCCGTAGGCATCGGCGAAACCGATGAAGGCGATGGAACCGACCTTGTTGTTGGTCATGTGCTCGATGATGGCCGTGGCCATGTGGGTATCGCTCTGGGCGTTCTTGAACACCCAGCGCCGCTTGTCGTCAAGCGGTTCGACGATGCGGGCGGCGGAGGCCATGGAAATCATCGGCGTCTCGGATTCCGCCGCCACATCCACCATGGCGATGGAGTTGGGCGTCGTGGTGGAGCCGACGATCACGTCAACCTTGTTCTCGGACACCAGCTTGCGGGCATTCTTGACCGCCGTGGTGGTGTCGGAGGCGTCGTCGAGCATGATGTAGTTGATCTTCTGCCCGGCAATGGTGGTGGGCACCAGGGCGAAGCTGTTCTTCTCCGGAATTCCCAAGGAAGCCGCCGGCCCGGTGGCAGAGAGCGTGACACCGACGTTGATGTCGGCGAAAGCGCCAACACTGATGCCGATCAGGGCGAAGGCAAGACGCTGCGCGATTCTCATGGTGATCTCCCTTGATGTTTTTGATCGCCGGATTCTACCCAGTCGGAATGCCACCAAGGATGACTTGGGTCAACCGGTGCCCCTCACAAGCGCCGCGCCAGGCGCAGCTTGTGGCCGCGCTCCAGTTGCTGGGCAAAGCGGGGGAAATCCAGTCCCAGTCGGGCCTGGAGCTTTTGCGCTAAGGATTTTAGGAAGGTCCAGCGCGGCTCGAATTCCGCGTTCTTGAAGCCGAAGACGATGTAGTTGCCGTCGTCCTTGACCGACATGGCGATGACGTTGTCGCCGAAGACCGCGCGGATCTGCTCCAGGTGATGGCCATAGCCCGACTTCTCGCCGGCGATGTTCATGACGAAGATGCCGTTGGCCGAAAGGCAGCGATGGGCGCTTTCGTAGAACATCGGGTCGGCCAGGGAGGGCGCAACGCCCTCGTGATCGAAGGCATCCACCAGCAGCACGTCGGTGCGCTCGGCTTGCTCGGCGACGTAGCGGGCGCCGTCGCCTTGAATCACGGTGAGGCGTTCATCGTCCGGCGGCAGCAGAAACTGATCGCGAAAGGCGATCACGTTAGGGTCGATTTCCAGCACCGTGATGCGGGTGCCCGGCAGGCGACGGTAACAGAACTTGGCCACCGAGCCGCCGCCGAGGCCAATCAGCAGGAGATTGCGCGGCTTGGCGTTAAACAGCAGGAAGGTCATCATCTTCTGTGTATAGGCCAGATCAAGGGCATCGGGGTCACCCAGGCGCATGGCGCTCTGGACGAAGCGGAAGCTGAAGTAGAGCAGGCGCTGGTCGCCATGCTCGAAAAGAAAAGGCTTGCCGTAGCTGCCGTCTATCAGCCGCGCGTAGAGCGCCACCGGGTCGGAGTCCGGCGGCTCCAGCAGGCGCGCGACGCCAACTTCCGAGAGGAAGGGGCAGGGAATTTCCAGCAGGCCGGAGGCGGCAGAAACTTGCATGTCGCGCTTTTTCACAGACTCATGCCTCCCGCAGCACGTCCATGGCGGGGCGGCCAAGGGCGCTCCGGGTGGCCCAGAGGCCGGCGGCCATCACACCGAGGCTGCCGCAGACCAAGCCCAGGCCGGGCAGCAGCGGCGACGGCAGGTAGGGCAGATGGAGGGCAAAGTGGGCCAGGGCCCAGGCGACAGCCATGGCACCGACGCCGGCCAGACCGCCGGCCAGGGCGCCGAGGGCGGCGAACTCGGCGGCCAGCGCGATGCGAAGCTGGCGTCGCCGGGCGCCAAGGGCGCGCATCACCGCCAGTTCGCGCACCCGCTCGTCGGCGCTGGCCTGGAGCGCTGCAGCCAGCACCAGCAGCCCGGCGAGGAGAGCAAAGCCGAACACGGCCTGAATCGCCTTCGCCACCTGGTCGAGAGTGTCCTGCAACTGGCGCACGATGCTGGCGACGTCGATCACCGTCAGGTTGGGATAGGCGCGCACCAGCTCGCCAACGAAGTCCTGGCGCTCCCGGGGCAGGTGGAAGCTGGTGACGTGGCTGGTGGGAAAACCTTCCAGCGCCCCCGGCGAGGAAATGACGAAGAAATTGACCCGCATCGAATCCCACTCCAGCTTGCGCAGGGAGGTGATGGGCGCTGCCAGCCGCGCCCCGGCGACCTCGTAGGTCAGTTCGTCGCCGAGCTTGAGGCCAAGGGTTTCCGCCAGCCCTTGCTCGACGGAGAACTGCGGCGTCTTGGCGTTGCCGTGCCAGCGCCCGGCCATAACGCTGTTGCCCTTCGGCATCAGGCTGCTGGTGGAGAGGTTGAATTCCCGTTCCACCAGGCGCTGAGCGCGTTCGTCGCCAAAGCTGGCGGGACTGACGGGGCGGCCGTTGATCGCCGTCAGACGGCCGCGCACCATGGGTTCCATCAGCGGCGGCTGCAAGCCCTGGCGCACGAAGAATTCCATCACTGGCCCGACCTGGTCGGTCTGGATGTTGATAATGAAGCGATTGGGCGCATCCGGCGGCACCCGGCTGCGCCAGGAAGCCAGCAGGTCTTGCCGCGCCACCGTCAGCAACAGCAGCGCCATCAGACCGAGACCAAGGGCCACCGCTTGCAGCACCGTGGCGCCGCGCCGCCGGCGCAGCCCGGCCAGACCATGACGCCAGCCGCTGCCCGGACGCACCCGCGTCAGCACGGCAAGCCCGAGGCGGGCAGCGAGGGCGAAGAGGGCAATCGCCGCCAGAAAGCCACCGAGGACGATGCCGCCCAGGCGCAGTTCGCCGGCCAAGGCCAGCATCAGAGCCGCCAGCAGTATGAGGCCGAGGCCATAGGTGGACACGGACAGGGGTTCCGTCGCCCCCCACTCGCGGCGCAACACGCGCATGGTCGGCACCCGCTTCAGGCGCAGCAGGGGCGGCGCGACAAAGCCGCCCACCAGCACCGCGCCCACCGCCAGCCCGAGGGCCCAGGGCCGCCAGGAAGGCAACGGCAAGCCGGCGGCAAGCAGTTCGCCGAGCAGGGCATGCAAGCCCGACTGGACCAGAAAGCCGAGCAGCGCACCAACCAGGGTGGCCAGGAGGCCGAAGAACACAAACTCGCCACCGTGGATGGCGAGGATCTGCCGTTCCGACGCGCCGATGCAGCGCATCACGGCGCAACCGTCCAGGTGGCGGCGCATGTAGCGGTCGGCCGCCAGCCCCACCGCCACGGCCGCCAGCACCACGGCCAGCAGGGCAGCGAGGCGCAGGAAGCGTTGCGCCCGTTCAAGCAAATTGCGGATTTCAGGGCGGGCGTTGTCCAGGTCTTCGAGACGCTCGCCGCGCCGGAGTTGCTTCTCGGCCCAGCTCTTGTAGGCCGCCACCGTGCCATCCGCGCCGGCCAGATGCAGCCGCCAGCTGACGCGGCTGCCGGGCTGAATAAGGCCGGTGGCCGGCAGGTCGTCAAAGTTGATGAGCAGACGCGGCGCCAGGGCAAAGGCGTTGATGCCGCGATCCGGCTCCAGAGTCAGCACCGGGCCGGCTTTGAGGCGCGTTTCCCCTAGCATCAGAAAACCGCCGGTCGGCGTCGCCAGGGCCGTGGCCAGGCGCTCGTCGCTCCAGGCCTCGCCCGGCGCCGGGCCGGATGGTGCTTCGGCATCGACGCCACTGACCGCCGTCGCCACCCGCAGGCGCCCGCGCAAAGGGAAGTTGGCGGATACCGCTTTCACCTCGGCCAGGGAGAGACCACCCTCCCCCATCACCATGCTGGGGAAAGTAGCACTTTCGGCATAGTTCAGACCTAATTCCACCGCTTTGCCGCGAAAGTCGTCATGCCAGGGATGATCGGCGGAGAGCAGCAGGTCGCCGCCCAACAATTGACGCGCCTGGAGATTCAGGCCCTGCTCAACCCGATCCACAAGAAAAGCCACACTGGTCAGGGCCGTCACCGCCAGCACCAGCGCCAGACCGAGCACCGTCAGCTCACCCGCGCGCCAGTCACGGGCCAGCATCCGCCAGGCCAGGCACGCTTTCAGCACCGCTGCCTCCTGTCGTTGCGCCGCAACAAAACCGTGAAATATCTCCGCTTTTTCCTCATGACAACCGTTTCATTTTACAAACCAATGAATTACCATGCGCCATTCTGTCGCACCCTGCATAAATACTGGAGAAATCTAAATGGCTGCTGCAAAAGACACCATGATCGCCTGGAATGACGACTTCGCTCTCGGTCTGCCGGAAATCGACGACCAGCACAAGACGCTGTTCGACATCATGAACCGTCTCTGGTCCGCCATCGTAACCCGCGCCAGCACGGAACAAATGCTCGGCATCCTCGGCGATCTGGAGCAATACACCCAATCCCACTTCGCTGCCGAAGAAACCTTCATGCGGGTCATCAACTATCCGGCCTTCGACGAGCACAAGAAAGCCCACGTTGGCTTCATCCAGCGTCTGGCCGCCGAAAAGAAGGCCGTCGCCGAGGGCAAGCACTTCAGCCTTGATCTGCTCAACTTCCTCAAGGACTGGCTGGTCAGCCACATCCAGGTCATGGACCGGGCCTATGCCGAGGTGCACAGCACCAACCAGCAACCCCAGTCCTTCCTCGGCAAGTTCTTCCAGCGCTTCTTCTGATCCATCCGGGGGCTACAGCCCCCGAATCGCCTCCACCGCCTGCTCCACCCGTTCCAGCGCCACCACCTCGATGCCCTTGATCGGGGCCTTCGGCGCATTGGCCTTGGGTACCAGGGCGTGGGTGAAACCGAGCTTGGCGGCTTCCTTGAGGCGTTCCTGACCGCGCGGCGCGGGACGAATTTCCCCCGCCAGCCCAACCTCGCCGAAAGCCACCCATTTGCCGGGAATCGGACGGTCGCGCAGGCTGGAAACAATCGCCAGCAACACCGCCAGGTCGGCCGCCGGCTCCTGGATGCGCACTCCGCCGACGGCATTCACGAACACATCCTGATCGAAACAGACGATGCCACCGTGGCGATGCAGCACCGCCAGCAGCATGGCCAAGCGCGTCGCTTCCAGGCCGACGGTGAGACGGCGCGGACTCGGGCTGTGGGCGGTATCCACCAGAGCCTGAATTTCCACAAGTAGCGGCCGTGTGCCTTCCTGGGTGACGAGGACGCAGGAACCCGATACCTCCTGGGCGTGTTGCGAGAGGAACAGAGCCGAGGGATTCGAGACGCCGCGCAACCCCTTGTCGGTCATGGCGAACACGCCCAACTCGTTCACCGCGCCGAAGCGGTTCTTGCAGGCGCGCACGAGGCGGAAGCTGGAATTGGTGTCGCCCTCGAAATACAGCACCGTATCGACGATGTGTTCGAGCACCCGCGGCCCGGCCAGGGCGCCTTCCTTGGTGACATGACCAACGAGAATCACGCAGGTGCCGCTGAGCTTGGCGAAGCGCGTCAGTTGCGCCGCGCACTCGCGCACCTGGGCCACGGAGCCGGGGGCCGAGGTGAGGGCTTCGGAATACACGGTCTGAATCGAGTCGATCACCGCCACCGCCGGCTTTTCGGCTTGCAGGGTGGCGAGGATTTTGTCGAGGCCGATTTCCGGCAGCAGCTTGACGCCGCCGGTGGGCAGTTGCAGCCGGGTGGCGCGCAGGGCCACCTGTTCCGCCGACTCTTCGCCGGAGACATAGAGCACCGGCAGACCGGCCTCGCCGAGGCGCGACAGGGCCTGCAACAGCAAGGTGGACTTGCCGATGCCGGGATCGCCGCCGATCAGCACTACACCGCCGGGCACCAGGCCACCACCGAGAACGCGATCAAACTCCTCGATGCCGGTAGGCTGGCGCGGCTCTTCTCGCGGCCGGATGTCGGCCAACACCTGGAGCTTGCCGGCGGCGGCGAGGGCGGCGAAACGGCTGCCGCTGGAGGCCGATTCCTCGACGCTTTCCACTAGGGTGTTCCACTGCCCGCAGCCGGGGCACTGGCCCTGCCACTTGGGTGCGGTGGCGCCGCATTCGGTACAGATGTAGATGGTTTTTGGCTTGGCCATGTCAGTCGGGTACGGAGGCCGGGGCGTCCGTGAGTAGGGTATGAATCGCCTCGGTCAGGGTACAGGCCTCGGGCGCATAGCTTTCCGCCAGGGCCGCCGCCGCGACGGCGAAGACGAAGATAAGAAGAAAGGGTTTCCAGCTGGCGGAAAGCGTACCGCCGATCCAGCCCGGATCGTCCACCCGCCGCACTGCCTTGACCAGACCCGCCGCCAGGGCCGCCTCGAAGGCGGCCTCGGAAAGCAGCAGAGGCGCCTGCCAGATCAGGTAGAAGCCGACGCCGAGAGCCGCCGCCAGCAGAGCCAGGATCAGAATGACGATGATGATGGGCAGGCAGCCGTCATCGCCGCCAATATCACCAATATCGCCCACGTCCGGCAGTGAAAAACCGCTGCTGCCGCTATCCACCACCGCCGCCGCAAAGTCGCCGCTGGCGCCGCCGCCACCGCCGCTACCGGCGTGTTCGATCACCGAACCCACGCTGTCGCCGAGGCCGGAAGCAGAAATATCCGGCAGGTCGATGGAACCATCGGGAACCAGGTTCGAGGCCGCATCGGCGACGTCGCCGAGATCAATGTCGCTGTCGTTGTCCTTGTCGTCATCGAGATAGCGCCCGAGTCCCACATAAGACAGCCACACCCGCACCCCGAGCAAAAAGGCGCCGTAGGCCGCCAGCAAGGCCAGAGGCCAGCGCCAGTGCATGGTTTCGAGGCCGAGGGCGAGAAAACCCTTGGTCGCCAACAGACCCGCCGTGAAAGCGAAGGCGAGGATCAGGGAGATGTGGAAGCGGACGAAGAATCGCTTCAGGAAATACGCCGCGAGCCGCTTTTTCGCCCCCTCGTCCTCGCTGTCGAGAAACACGACAGGGGAACGGGGACGGGGCTTGTTCATGCCTCCACCACCGGCACCCGCTGCGCCAGGGCGCAGAACAGTTCGTAGGAAACCGTGCCGGCAGCGCTCGCGACGTCATCGGCGGAGAGACCTTCGCCCCACAGCACCACGGGCGCGCCGATACCGGCATGGGGAAGCTCGGTGAGGTCCACGCACAGCTTGTCCATGGACACGCGCCCTAGGGTGCGGGTGCGCCGGTCGGCCACCAGCACCGGCGTCCCGGTGGGGGCATGGCGCGGATAGCCATCGGCATAACCGCAGGCGACGACGCCGACACGCATCGGCCCCTCAGCGGTGAAGCTGTTGCCATAGCCGATGGTGTCGCCGGCTTGCAGTTCGCGCATGGCGATGATTTCGCTTTCCAGGGTCATCACTGGCAACAGGCCGAGGCTCTCGGCACTGACTTCGGGGAAAGGCGAGGAACCGTAGAGCATGATGCCCGGCCGCGCCCAGTTGCCGAGGGTTTCCGGGTAACGCAGCAGGGCGGCGGAATTCGCCAGACAGGCCGGCAGATCGAGGCCGGCATTGAACTCGGCGAAGCGCGCCATCTGGCTGGCGACGCCGGCGGGGCCGTCGGCATCGGCAAAATGGGTCATCAGGGTAATACCAGCAATGCCGCGACAGGCCTGGAGCCGGGGCAGCACCTGGCGAAACTCGTCAAGATTGAGGCCGAGGCGGTTCATACCGGTATTGAGCTTGAGGTAGATCGGCAGCCGCGCCGGCAGGGCGCCCGAAACCAGGGCATCGACCTGGGCCGGACGATGCACCACCGGCGTCAGGCGATATTCGGCGAACAGCGGCAGTTCCTCGTCGGCATAGAAGCCTTCCATCATCAGGATGGGCTGGCGGATGCCCGCCTCGCGCAGGGCAATCGCCGCTTCCAGTTCCACCAGAGCGAAACCATCGGCCACTTCTTCGAGGGCGCCGACGGTGCGCGTCAGGCCATGGCCATAACCATTAGCCTTGACCACGCTCCACAGCTTCGCGTCGCCGGCATGATGACTGGCAACGCCGAGGTTGAAGCGCAGGGCCGCCAGATCAATGCGGGCGCGGATCGGCCGGTAGGTGGTCGACATATCGAATATCAGGCGAAAAAAATGAGAAGGGCATTCTACCGCCCTCCTCCGTCCGCGCCGACGAGCTACTTGCCGGACGAATACTGCTTCAGTTGTTCGGCGGCGAACTCAGCGAAGGCAGTCACCAGCCGGGAGCGGAACTTCTCCTTGGGATACACCATGGAGAGAGTGCGCAGCAGACGCGGCTTGAGGGGAATCGCCACCAGGTCGCCCAGGCGCTGGGCCTTGCCGACGGAGGTGCGGGAGGCGATGGCGAAACCGAGGCCGGTTTCCACTACGCCATTAAGAGCCACCGGGCTGCCCATTTCCATCACCGGCAGAATCTGCTCGGGAGACACGCCGGCCTTGCGCAGATAGGCATCGGTGAACTCTCGTGTGCCGGAACCCGGTTCCCGCGACACATAGGGATGGGACACCAGTTGCTCGGGGGTCAGTTCCTTGAACTTGGCAAGGGGGAACTTGGGATTGCAGATCACCACCAGCTCATCTTCGCAGCAAACCTCGGTTTGCAGCGTCGGCTGATGGGAGGGCGACTCGATGAAGCCGATATCCAGAGTGTGTTCGGCAACACGGGTTTCGATGGTTTCCGAATTGGCGACAATCAGCCGCGAGCGCACGTTGGGATACTTGCCCTTGAACTGACCAAGAATCTTCGGCAACATGAATTCGGCCAGGGTGGTGGATGCCCCCACCAACAGAGAGCCGCCAATCTCGCCTGTCATTTCCGCCAGGCGCACATCCATCTCGGCGCCAAGGCCGAGAATACGCTCGGCATAGGCCAGCACCAGATCACCGGCGGGCGTGAGGGAAATCTTGCCATGACCGCGATCGAACAAACGGGTGTTGAAATGCTCTTCCAACTGCTTGATCTGGAAAGTGACCGCAGGTTGGGTCATGAACAGCACTTCCGCCGCCTTGGTGAATGAAAGTTGCTTGGCAACGGCGTGGAATACTTGCAGCCGACGGTCGGCCATAACGAATTTCCCCTCAAAACATAATTATATTTCCGTATTGATATCACAAATCAGAGGCATAAGGTAGCCTGATAAGAAACAGGACATGCTTTGGCCATGGTGCGTCGCAGCGTGGCTACGTCGTTAAGGCGGCGTAAGAAATCCGCATTCCCTTTCGTGATATAAACCCGCCACTCATGAGTCTCGGCTTCTACATCATCATGGCGGCGCAGTTTTTTTCCGCGCTCGCCGACAATGCCCTCCTTATAGCGGCCATCGCCATGCTGCGGGAGATGCAGGCTCCAACGGCCTACGAGCCGTTGCTGAAAACTTTCTTTACCGTCTCCTACGTCGCCCTCGCTGCTTTTGTCGGCGCCTTTGCCGACTCCATGCCCAAGGGCCGGGTGATGTTCATCAGCAACGGCATCAAGATCTTCGGCTGCGGGCTGATGTTCTTCAATGTCCATCCCCTCTTCGCCTATGCTGTGGTCGGTCTCGGCGCCGCCGCCTATTCGCCAGCCAAGTACGGCATCCTTACCGAATACCTGCCCCACCGTCTGCTGGTGGTGGCCAACGGCTGGATCGAGGGCCTCACCGTCGGCGCCATCATTCTTGGCGTGGTCTTCGGCGGGTTGCTCATCAAGCCCGACATCGCTCATGCCATTCTCGCCTTCGACTTTCCCGTCATCGACACCGGCATCGACACCGTGGCGGAGATGAATCTGCTTATCATCGGGGTTCTCTACCTGACGGCCGCCACCTTCAACCTCTACATTCCGGATACCGGCGTCGACCACAAGCCGCTGAAGAAGAACCCGGTCTATCTGATCCACGAGTTCAACCACTGCCTCAAGCTGCTCTGGCGCGACAAGCTGGGACAGATTTCCCTCGCCGTCACCACCCTGTTTTGGGGCGCCGGCGCGACCCTGCAATTCATCGTCATCGAATGGTCGCGGGCCGCCCTGCACCTCGATCTCGCCAAGGCCAGCATGTTGCAGGGCGTTGTCGCCATTGGCGTCGCCATCGGCGCCGTCATGGCGGCGAAGTGGATCACCTTGCGCAAGTCGGTTCGCGTCATCCCCCTCGGCATCGCCATGGGCATTGTCGTCATCACCATGATCGCCGTGCGCGACATGTGGATCGCCATGCCGCTGCTGGTGCTGGTGGGCGTGCTATCCGGCTTCTTCGTCGTACCGATGAACGCCCTGCTCCAGCATCGCGGCCACGTGCTGATGGGCGCCGGTCACTCCATCGCGGTACAGAACTTCAACGAGAACCTGTCGATCCTCATCATGACGACAACCTACTCGCTGCTGATCAAGGCCAACCTGCACATCTACTGGATCATCGCGTTGTTTGGAGTCTTCGTCGCCGCTACCATGCACTTGGTAAAACGCCGTCACGAAGCCAACCAGCGTGAGCGCGACGACGTCGCCCAACTGGACGACGCCGCGCATCACTAAGCGTTACAAGACGAGGGGCTGATCCGACAATTCGTTGGGATTGTTCGCGCCTGCGGGGAAGTGTTCCACCAACAAGCCCCCGGCGCGGGCGACGGCGGCCAACGCTCCGCCCCGGTAGTCGCCGGCCTTGAAGGCCGCCTCCATGGCACGGCAAATGGCGTCCCACTCGGCTTGCGGCACCCGCGCGGCAATGCCGCGATCGGCCAGAATCTCCACACGCCGATCCACCAGTTGCACATAAATCAGGATGCCGCTGTTCTCTTCGGTATCCCACACACCCTGGCTGGCGAACAATTCGGCGCCGCGCTGGCGGGCGCTGACGCCATGCCATGCCTCGGCAATCGGCAGCGGCCCCTCGACGACGAAACGCAGCTCACCGCGATGCCGGCTTTCACTGGCGGCCACCGCGCGGCCAATTTCGTCGACCAGGGCGCGACCGAAACGCCGCCGCGCCAGCCAGGGCGGCGTCAGAAGATGCTTCATCAAGCGCGCAATACTCATCTACCAGCTCCCCGAGGCACCGCCGCCACCGCCCGATCCGCCACCACCGCTGAAGCCACCGCCGCCACCACCCCGCGAGCCGCCGCCGGCAATGCCGCTGAGGATCAGGTCGAGGCCGAACATCGCAAGAAACAATCCGACCAGAAAACCGCCGATGATTCCCGCCAGGCCACCAATGAACAGCCAGCCGATGCCGCCGGTCACCGCCCCAACCAGGGTGGAACCGAGGAAATTTCCCAGCACGAAACGCAGAATTGCACCACCGATCACGATGGCAAGAAGGAGGCCATAGAACATGGTCTCGCTCATGTCTGAGAGACTCAGGAAGCCGCCACTGTCTTCCAGGCTGGAACTGGCCGATACGCCCACCCTGCCCCTCGGCGCCGGCAGGGCCTCGCCGTCTACTACCTTGAGAATGGCGTCGACGCCGGCGGATACCCCGCCATGAAAATCACCGGCCTTGAACAGGGGCGTGATGACGTCAGCGACGATGCGTTTCGCCGTGGCGTCGTTGAGCGCCCCTTCGAGGCCGTAACCGACCTCGATGCGCAGCCGCCGATCATTTTTGGCGACGATCAGCATCACGCCGTCGTCCACGCCCTTGCGCCCCACCTTCCAGACATCGAACAGCCGGATGCCGAACTGCTCGATAGTCTCCGGCTGGGTGGTGGGCAGCATCAGCACCACCACCTGGGCACCCTTGCGCGCCTCGAATTCCGTCAGGCGCTGCTCCAAGCCCACCTTCTGCTCGGCGCTCAGGGTACCGGTCAGGTCGGTGACCCGCGCCGTCAGGGGCGGAATGGCCACCAGACCATCGCCAACCGGCGCTGCCCCGGCCAGGGCAGCCCACAGACAGAACAGCAGCGCCGCCAGACGGGCGGCCAGAAGCCTCATGACAAATTACTTGGCTGCCGGAGTCGCCGCCGGTGCAGCAGCATTGAAGTCGATCTTCGGCGCCGTGCTGATGGCCTTCTCGTCTTCAACCGTGAAGTTGGCCTTGGTCTTCCACCCCATTACCGACGCCGTCATGCTGTTGGGGAAGGTACGCACCGAGACGTTGTATTCCTGCACCGCCTTGATGTAGCGGTTGCGGGCCACGGTGATGCGGTTTTCGGTGCCTTCCACTTGGGCCTGCAAGTCGCGGAAGTTGGCATCGGCCTTGAGCTGCGGATAGTTCTCCGCCACCACCAGCAGCCGCGAGAGGGCGCCGGACAGCTCGCCTTGGGCCTTCTGGAACTTGGCGAAGGCGGCCGGATCATTTACCAGTTCCGGCGTCGCGTTGATGCCGCCCACATTGGCCCGCGCCTCGGTCACCCGCGTCAGCACTTCCTTTTCATGGGAAGCATAGCCTTGGACGATGGAAACCAGATTCGGCACCAGATCGGCCCGGCGCTTGTATTGGTTCAGCACTTCGGACCAGGAGGCATTGACGGCCTCGTCATTGACCTGAATCTGGTTGTAACCACAACCGGACAGCAGCGAAACAGCCAGGGCAAGCACGGCAAGCAGACGCAATTTCATGACGGGAGTCTCCATTGAAAACACATAGCGGCAATATGAGGCCGAAAGGCCGAAAGCTCAAGTGCGGCGCGCGAAAATCATGCTCCTGCAATCGGCAATGCCGTTCTATCCACCACCCGGCGCAGCACGAAGCTGGAATGAACACCGGTAACCCCGGCGATGCGGGTGAGGCGATTGAGCAGCAGTTCCTGGTAGGCGTCCATGTCCTTCACCACCACCTTGAGCTGGTAGTCGGCGGACTGGCCGGTGATGAGCAGGCACTCCATCACCTCGGGAATTTCCGCCACCCGCGACTCGAAGGTCTCAAAGCGTTCTGGCGTGTGCTGGTCCATGGAGATGTGAATCAGGGCCATCAGCGACAGACCGAGGGCCTTGGCATTCACCAGGGCGCGATAGCCGGCGATCAGCCCTGCCTCTTCCAGTACCCGCACCCGGCGCAGGCAGGGCGAAGGCGAAAGGCCGATGCGGTCGGCCAGGTCTTGGTTGCTGATGCGGCCATCCTCTTGCAGCAGGCGAAGAATCTGGCGGTCGTAGCGGTCGAGCTCCATGGTCCGGCACCGTAAATCACGTTCACAGCAACAACATTACACAACATTGACGCTATGCGCAATTTTATTGCCAACAATACAGAACACGAAGCACACTTCGCAATCAAATGCCGGGCCGAGTTCGCTAACATGCCTCCATCGCCACAACATTGCCCCAGGAGCTTCACCATGGCCTCCCAACCCGCCATCACCGCCGCCAAATACCGCCCCTTCCCCGCCGTCGGTCTGACCGAGCGCCAGTGGCCCAGCCACAGCATCACGACGCCCCCCATCTGGATGAGCACCGACCTGCGCGACGGCAACCAGGCCCTGTTTGAGCCCATGAATGCCGAGCGCAAGATGCGCATGTTCAAAATGCTCTGTGCCATCGGCTTCAAGGAGATTGAGGTGGCCTTCCCGTCTGCCTCCCAGACCGAATTCGACTTCGTGCGTGGCCTCATCGAGGGCGATCACATTCCCAACGACGTGACCATTGAGGTGCTGACCCAGGCGCGGGAGCATTTGATCCGCCGCACCATGGAGTCCCTCAAGGGCGCACGGCGGGCCATCGTCCATGTCTATAACGCCACCTGCCCCAGCTTCCGCGACACGGTGTTCAACATGAGCAAGGCCGACGTGGTGGCCATGGCGGTGGATGCCGTGCGCCTGATCAAGGCCGAGGCGGCGGCAATACCCGAGACCGAGATCGTGCTCCAGTACAGCCCCGAGCTGTTCACGTCCACCGAACTCGACTTCGCTCTCGAAGTCTGCGACGCGGTCACCGCCGCCTGGGGCGCCACGCCGGACAACAAGGTGATCCTCAACCTCCCGGCCACGGTGGAAGCGGCAACGCCCAACATCCATGCCGATCAGATCGAATGGATGCACCGCCACCTTGCCCGCCGCGACAGCGTCATCATCAGCCTCCACCCGCACAATGACCGCGGCACGGCGGTGGCGGCTGCCGAGTTGGGCCTCATGGCCGGCGCCGACCGGGTCGAGGGCTGCCTGTTCGGCAACGGCGAGCGCACCGGCAACGTGGACATCGTCACCCTCGCCCTCAACATGCAGACCCAGGGCGTCGCCAGCGGCCTCGATTTCTCCGACATCAACGCCATCGCCCGCACCACCGAGCACTGCACCCAGTTGCCCATCCACCCACGCCATCCCTACGTGGGTGACCTCGTATTCACGGCCTTCTCCGGCTCCCACCAGGACGCCATCAAGAAGGGATTCGCCGCCCAAAAGGCCGGCGAACTGTGGAACGTGCCCTACCTCCCCATCGACCCCGCCGACGTGGGCCGCAGCTACGACTCGATCATTCGCGTCAACAGCCAGTCGGGCAAGGGCGGCGTCGCCTATCTGCTGGAAGCCGAATACGGCGTGGTAATGCCGCGCCGCTTGCAGGTGGAGTTCTCCGGCGAGGTGCAGAAGCACACCGATGCCCACGGCGGCGAGATGACCGCCGCCGACATCTGGCAGCTCTTTTCCCGCACCTACCTCGACACCACGAGCCCCGTGCGCTACGTGGAGCACCACTTGTTCGAGCACGGCAGCGCCCAGGGCATCCGCCTGGTGGTGGAGGTGGGTAGCCAGCGCCACTTGCTCACTGGCGAAGGCAATGGCCCCATCGATGCCGCCGTCCATGCGCTCCAGACCGTGGGCATCCACGTCCAGGTGCGCAGCTATGAGGAACGCTCCATCGGCGCCAGCGGTGAGGCCGGCAACGCCCAGGCCTGCGCCTTCATGGAACTGGCCTCGGCTCAGGGTGGCGGCGACTGCTACGGCGTCGGCATGGACGGCAACATCGTCACCGCCTCCATCAAGGCCCTGGTCAGCGGCGTAAATCGCAGCGCCGCCAGCATCACGGCAAGCCCGGTGGCGACGGCGGCCAAGGCCGCGTAAGAGCGTACGCCATCATGCCGCCTCGAATCTGCGGATCTCAAACAGGGCCTCACTCAGGCTCATCTCGCCGGCCTCCAGAAGCTTGCCGACCAGGTGTTCGGTCAGCGGTTTGAGCCGGGCCAGTACGGTCTTGGTTTCGCGGTAGAGGCGCTCGCTCTGTGCTTCCATGATGTTGCGCGTTTCCTCGTCGATGTCGCGGTTACTGCCGCTGTCGCGGGCAAGGGCGCCGAAATTCAGGCGGGTATTGCGGTACATACCCATCTCGCCCACGGCGTGATACAGCAACTGCGTCACGCGGGTGATGTCGTTGTGCGCCCCGTTGGTCGTGCCATCCTCGCCGAAGAAAAGTTCCTCGTTGGCCATTCCGCCCAGCAGCACACGCACGTCGTGTTCGATGTCGCCCTTGGTCTTGAGCAGGTTGGCGCCTTGCTTGTGGAACACGAAACCCAAGGCGTTGGTGCGCGGATTGGCCTTGAGCGAAATCTTGATCGTCTTCATGTCGGCCAGGATCTGCTCCCAGTTACCGTTGGTCAGCCGCCGTTCGTGCTCTAGATCCACCAGGAAGTGGCCCCATTCGTGCACAGCAATGATGTGGCGGTCGCGCTCGCGTTCCGCGGTCGTGTCGGTATTGACGTTGCCCACCAGAACGCGTTCGGCGGCCTGCATCAGGGTATAGGCGTTGATCATCTCGCCCGCCTGCACGGCCGAGATACCGGCCTGATTGACGATGGTTTCCAGGTCGGCCGGGCTGCAGCCCTCGGTCAGCTCGACCAGATGGCGCAGGTCGAGGTCGGCCAGCACCTTGTCGGCGCGTTGGCCGAGATAGTGATTGATGATGGCCAGTCGCTCAGCACGGTTAGGCATGCGAAAGTCTACTTTCATCTGGAAGCGACGCAGCATGGCCTCATCCATCTGCATGGTTTCGCTGTTGAAGTTGCTGGCCACGATCCAGATGATCTCGGCTTCGTTCCGACTGCGCACACCGTCCAGCACGGACAGCAACATGTTCGCAGTGTCGTCGTCGAATTTGCGGCGACCTCCGCGCTTCATGAAGAGGTCCTGCGCCTCGTCCAGGAAGACGATACAGTGCTTACGCCGCTTGGCCATTGCCACAATGCGGCCGAGCGTGTTCGAGCCGCCGGCCACGAAGCCCGTTTCCAAGTCAACCGCGGAATGAAACAGGATAGGAAGCCGCAGTTCCTTCGCCAAGTAGCTGGCCAGCTTGGTCTTGCCGGTACCCGCCGGGCCGCTGAACATCACGTTAAAAGGCTTGAATATGCCGTACTCGGCATATTCCGCGCGGCGCTGATACTGGTCCTTGATCTGTGCCACCTCGGCCTTGATGTCATCCATGCCCACCAAGTCGTCGATGGAGCCGTGCACCTGTGCCGGCTCGATGAACTTGAGGGACTTAAGCTGGCCCTTGAGTTGGAAGTACAGAAAGCCAAGCACACCGAGCGTCAGCGCAACCGACAGCACACCGCTGGCGCCGGCTTTCCAGGCATCTTTCTCGGACGACGGACGGGCGTTGGCAAAACGCTGGTCCAGGCGCGCAAACAATTCGAGG
>Ga0316605_10000193_pt1 | contig 55010 bp, 43 predicted proteins | sample OWC_soil_day20_n_FD_207666 | JGI IMG/M metagenome (GOLD analysis project Ga0316605, IMG submission 207666) | Wetland soil microbial communities from Old Woman Creek delta, Ohio, United States - OWC_soil_day20_noCT | ecosystem: Environmental > Terrestrial > Soil > Wetlands | place: USA: Ohio...
TGCAAGAGGTCCGCGGTTCGATCCCGCGTACCTCCACCAAGAAAATGTCCCTATCGTCTAGAGGCCTAGGACAATACCCTTTCACGGTATGAACCGGGGTTCGAATCCCCGTGGGGACGCCAGCTTTCAAGGGGTTGCGCAACGCAACCCCTTCTAGTTTAAGCGCGGAGTGGTAGTTCAGTTGGTTAGAATACCGGCCTGTCACGCCGGGGGTCGCGGGTTCGAGTCCCGTCCACTCCGCCAACAAATAAAGGGATACAGGGTTAGTGGTTACTCCGTTTCCTAAGATAAAAGGCCGATTTCCTAAGATGGGGAGCCGGCCTTTTTCTTTATCGCACTGGCGCAGCCTTACGAGTGTGGCGACGGTCATAGACTTTTGCCACCGTCGATTCCAGTCGATGTCCCGTTAATTCTGACGCCTTCCGCCCCGATTCGATAACGTCTGTGACGGCCTTCGCTCTTCCATCGTGGAACGTGAAACGCTCACCCGGCTCCCGGATTGTTCCATCCTTCCAGGTTCCGCCTGCGACCCACTTTCCCATGAGCAACTGCCATCCTTTTTTGAAACCGTTACGGGTGTAAGGGTCACCTTGCTGCGTGTGTACCACGTACATCGTTGTCACCGCAGATGGCATGTCAAAGGATTCATCGATCGCGGCCCTCAGATTGCCGACACAATACCCACTACAACTACTTCCGGGATCATTACTTCCCGGACCTCGGACGGTATGGGCAGAGTGATCCGATTGGGCTTGAGGGCGGGATCAATACTTATGGCTATGTGGGAGGGAGTCCGCTGAGTGATTTCGATCCGCGCGGATTGGCAAGTACGAAAATCGATGGCAATAAAATTCAGGTCCACAAGAATGATGTCGACCCCTGGCCAAGTGATCCGCATGGACACATCTACGACAAGAATCAAGTTGTAGACAAGGATGGGAATGTCTATGACAAAAACACAAAGAGCAAGGTCGGTGCTTTATCAAAGAAAGCATTTGCCAAGTGGGCGGAGTTCTTGAAAAAGATAGAGGGCAAGATGTGCCTTCCACTCATGATCAATGACATGATTACAGCCTATTGCAACGAGTATCCGACTGACGAAGCGTGCCAGATTGTTAACCCACCGAATCCGAATGACCTTTGTGCCGGTCGTCCAAATTGCACTTAGTTAGGGATAGTTATGGATCTGAAGGTGCCCAGAGTTCTGGATCAGTCAGCATTTGATGGTCTTTGCCGAAAGTTTGTGACGAATTCAGATGTTTCTATCTCTCTGCCTCAATGCTTGTCTGTCAGTGAGATACAAGAACTGGTGTTGTTCCTACTCGGCCAAGATTCCAATGACCTAAGAAATCTGCTTCTGGCCGATATGGTCGAGGATTCAGCGTTTCCCGGAAATCTTCTAGAGGAGGTATTTCACAAAGGTGATATTGGCTGCCGTGTTGCGGTATCCCTAAGGGATGATCTTTCGCCGCAATTGGAATATCTATGCTCTCAATCCCCTGAAGAGGATGTACGTAGCCACTATGCTTTACGGAAGGCATATCGTAGTAATCAGAAACCCAAATAAGCCTTAAAACCTTGCATCAACACCGGTAGTCGTTATTGGCTGCCGACACGACATGAGCCAATGAATATTCGTAGCCAGGACCAGAGACATTCCATTCAAGACCCTTAGCCTTCCTGCCTTGTCCTACACTCTACGCACCGCGCTGACCCTGCTCACCACCCTGATCAGCGCAGCCCAAGCCGCCCCCACCGTCACCCTGACATCGCCGGGGGCAGGGTGGAGCTACAACGTTCCCGCCAGCCTCACCCTCAAAGCCAGCGCTGCCGTCGATCCTGCCGACCCCGGCGCCACGCTCACCCGCGTCGAGTTCTACGTTGATGGGCAACTCATCGGCAGCGACAGCACCAGCGGCTACAACCTCGCCTGGAACAACGGCACCCCCGGCAGCCACACCCTCAGCGCCAAAGCCATCGACAGCCTCGGCCAGGAAACCCTCTCCGCCCCCGTCACCGTCACGCTGACCGACAGCAGCACCAACCAGCCCCCCACCGTCAGCCTCACCGCCCCCGCCAACAACGCCAAATACGCCCTCCCGGCCGACATCACCCTCAGCGCCAGCGCCGCCGATGTCGAGAAAAACGGCGCCATCACCCAAGTCGAGTTCCTTGCCGATGGCGCCCTCATCGGCACCAGCACCACCAAGCCCTACAGCATCACCTGGAGCAATCCCCCCGGCGGCACCCATAGCCTCACCGCCCGCGCGACAGACAAACTTGGCGCCCAGACCGACTCCGCCCCGCGAACCCTCATCATCCAGGCCAGCAACACCCCGCCCACGGTCAGTCTCGGTGGCATCACCCCCGGCAGCTACGCCCCCCCGGTCAGCTTCACCCTCACCGCCAGCGCCAGCGGCGGAGAGATCAACACCCCCGTCACCCAAGTTGAATTCCTCGCCAACGACCAAGTCATCGCCACCCAGACCAGCAAACCCTACAGCCTCACCTGGACCCCCAACACCCCCGGCGCCTACCTCCTTGCCGCCCGCGCCACAGACAACCAGGGCCTGAGCACTACCAGCACCACCCGTAGCGTCACCCTCAACGCCAGCAACACCCCCCCCAACGTCGCCCTCAGCGCCCCCGCCAACAACTCCACCTACGTCCTCCCCGCCGACATCCAGCTCAGCGCCAATGCCTCCGACCCGGAACGCAACACCCCCGTCACCCAGGTCACCTTCTACGCCAACGGCACCCAGATCGGCACCAGCACCACCAAGCCCTACAGCATCACCTGGAGCAATCCGCCCCCCGGCGCCTACACCCTCACCGCCGTCGCCACCGACAGCCAGGGCGCCCAGACCACCAGCCTCGCCCGTACCGTCACCCTCAGCGACAGCAACGCCCCGCCCAGGGTCAGCCTCAGCAGCCCGGCCAACAAAGCCAGCTTCCCCAGTCCCGCCAACATCACCCTGACCGCCAACGCCAGCGGCCCCGAAGCCAACACCCCAGTAGCCCAGGTCGAGTTCCTCGCCGACGGCCAAGTGATCGCCACCCTCACCGCCAAGCCCTACAGCACCGTGTGGCAGAACGCCCCGGTCGGCAGCCATGTCCTGACCGTCCGCGCTACCGACAGCCTGGGCAGTGCCGCCACCTCCCTGGCGCGGACCATTACCGTCACCGCCACCAACCAGACGCCCACCGTCAGCCTCACCAGCCCCAGCCCCGGCAGTGTCGGCATCGCCCCAGCCAGCTTCACCCTGACGGCGAATGGCGCCGACAGTGATGGCACGGTGGCGAAGGTGGACTTCTACCAGGGTGGCACCCTGATCGGCACGGCCACCACTGCTCCCTACAGCGTCCCTTGGAGCAACGTCAGCCCCGGCAACTACAGCCTCACCGCCGTTGCCACTGACGACCAGGGCGCCAGCACGACCAGCGCCCCCGTCAGCCTCAGCGTGATCGCCAACAGTGCGCCGACGGTGAGCCTCACCAGTCCAAGTCCGAATCAGGGCTTTACTGCCCCGGCCAGTGTCACCCTCACGGCTAACGCAGCGGATGCAGACAACAATCTGGCGAAGGTGGAGTTCTTTAATGGGACGACGCTGCTGGCGACCCTGCTCAGTCCGCCTTACACCACCCCCTGGAGCAATGTGCCCCAAGGTAGCTATACGATCACGGCCATTGCGACCGATGCGACCGGAGCGCAGACGACCTCATCGCCGGCCAGCATCTCGGTGGGGCCGGCCCAGGCCAGCATCTATTACATCTATGCGGATCACCTCAACACCCCGCGGCTCATCACCGACGCCAGCAACAACACCGTCTGGCGGAATCTGCCGACGACGGAACCCTTCGGCAATTCCCCGCCGGAGGAAGACCCGAACCAGACGGGCAACAGCTTCAGGTTCAATCTGCGGTTTCCGGGGCAGTATGCGGATAAAGAGACCAATACCAACTACAACTTCTATCGCGACAACTACTTCACCGACCTGGGACGGTATGGACAGTCCGATCCTATCGGGCTCAGCGGAGGCATCAATACCTATGGGTATGTCCATGGAAGCCCAGTCAACTTCACCGACCCTCTGGGCCTGAAAGAATGGGTTTGCCAAGCGATTAATACGGGCGGAGTTGGATATCAAGGCCGTTCAAAAATTTGCAGATATTCATGCGCTAGCAGCGACGGAGGGAAATGCTCAGTTGACCAAGCCGAGCCTGATGCTGGCGGGCAAGGAGCACAATGCCAAGGCGTTCCATATGGGACTCAAGTTGGTCTCGATGGAAAATTGACGACGCGTTCCACTGGAGAGCCGCAGCCGTTCAATGTTGATACCGCAGGCCTCAAAGGAATTATTTCTCAACTTCTCAATGGAAGTGATCTGGTGAATGGCCTGAGGCGAAATGAGAAATGAGTCAACTCGCAAAACTTGTTGAGAGGTAGCTATGGAATATTCGGCGTGGCTGTCACTGCTCTGGGCAATCGTCAATAAACTATCATTCTTGGCAAAATGGTTGTTTCCGTTTATCGCTGTCGTGGCATCCGTTATTTGGATCTCATGGAATCGGACTAAGTCTCCATATATCGCTTTAGCCGGTAGCCTCTTAATGGCAGCGGGTACTGTCACGCGAGCATTCGTACCTTTGGTTAATTCAATAAATATAGGGAGCTTGCAGCCCTACGGCGATCAGTCGGCATTGGTCTGGTTTCTTTATGTCTATGGGCTTGACTTTGGCAATGTTCTTTTTTCCCTGGCAGTGGTAAGACTGATCGTTACTTTGAAGTTTGGAAAGGCGAATTAGGGCAATAGGACGGCATCAACAAGAATATTCGGAGACAGCCCCCGATTATTCCCAACGAATAGACAAACGATAAGCCGCCAACGAATAATCCCCCCCCACCAAACTCACTACACCTTCGACCATGCCCTTTCCCTCCACCGCATCCCGCCGCCCTTCGCGGCAGGCCTGCCTTGGAACCCCCACCCCCCCGGCTCTCCCAGCCAAGACAAGGCGCAGAAGCTCACAACACGGCACTTGCAGGCCAGTTCCTCCCCAAGCCCCATCAACTATCCCGCCGCCACCCCCACCAGCCGCTACGCGGAAAACACCCCCCAACGAGCCGACAAATTGAACGAACGCAGCGCTACCGCGCTGCTTAGCGGCAACCGCTAAAGGGCAAATAGGAGCCACGTTGCCCCATTCCCGTGAGCAGGCCCGTTATAACCGGGGCTCTTGTCCTACATAGTGAATAGGCTAGGTATCCGTTTGGGACGAGTGTTCCGTGCCCCGGCGTTGGAAACACGCCCCCGTTGGGGGCTAGGGGGAGTCGGTCGCTAAAGCGACCGACATCGGAAGGTGCTTTGCAGCACCTGGGGACGCAACGGCCTCTGGCCGCCGCAAAGTGGGAAGCGCTTCGCGCTGTGGGGACACGCCTGCGGCGTGGAGGAGGGGACGTCCTTCGGACGCGCCGGGGCTGGGATTAGTCCAGATGGGGTTGTCCCGACGGATCTTGGAGATTCTTTTGGACATGCCCCAATAGCCAAAATTGGCCATTCGGTGTTTTGTAAATACAGACATGCCGGGATTTGGTGGGAAGGAGGCGAAAGGGGGCCCGAAACGACCAGGGTGGATGGAGGTAATTACCATGTAAAATAGGTCGAAATTTCCTAAGATGCGAAGTATGTCCCCAGCGTTTACAAGGCTTCCCAGGAGGGGTATCTTAGGAAAATAATCGTCTTTATCTATATAAATCAACGAGTGGACACCGGCCTGTCACGCCGGGGGTCGCGGGTTCGAGTCCCGTCCACTCCGCCAACGATTTCCAAGTTGTTGATTCTTGAGATAGACCGCAAGGATCAATAACTTACGGAATCAAAATGGTACAAAGTCGGAGTACAAAGGATGCGTCCTCAGAGAATGAGGAAATGCCGATGTACATGCAACGCTCCGGCGCCGGATACATCTTCCGCCGTGCCATTCCCGCCAGTCTTTATCCCGTCATCAACAAGCGGGACTCAATATCCCTCTTTGTCCCGATTCCAAGGCTGTGTGCCTGTGAAGAAGCCGCTCGCAGTGACCAACTGTTCGATGACGCCCAAGCAAAGCTGACGCAGCATGATGTGCCTCAGATGGCTACTATCAGCCCCTCAAAGGGGAACTGCTTGGGGAATAGATACCAGTATTGCCAAATTTCAACTACTTTCAAACCAGTACAGTAGGCCCGGCGCACGACCATCACAGGTATGACGCGCTCTGCTGCCGCGTTGCGCTGCACAGGAGACATGATTGACGGCTTCACCTGGCGGGCATGGTGCTGATAAAGGTGCAAGCTCGCACACAGCCGTCGTCTTTCAGTCAGCGTCTCTTGCCAGGCGTATGCCCGAGAACTGCCAGCACGTCGCCGCAGGGAAGAAGTTGCGATAGCTGGCACGCAGGTGCTGGTCGGGTGTGACGCAGGAACCGCCGCGCAGCACGTACTGGTTCACCATGAACTTACCGTTGTATTCGCCGATGGCGCCGGGCGCGGGGCGAAAGCCCGGATAGGCGGCGTAGGCTGAAGCCGTCCATTCCCAGGCGTCGCCGAACAGTTGCGCCATCCCGGGCGCCGCCGCCGGGCGCGGATGGAATTCGCCGCTGGCGGCACAATGGCCATTGATGGGCTGGCCGGCGGCAGCCTGCTCCCATTCGGCTTCGGTCGGCAGGCGCGCCGCAGCCCAGCGGGCGTAGGCGTCCGCCTCGTAATAAGAGACATGCACCACAGGTCGCTGCGGGTCGAGGGCCACCAGCCCGCCGAGGGTGAATTCCCGCCAGGTATCTTTATGCTGCCAGTAGAGCGGATGCTGGCGGTTTTCACGCGTTCGCCAGTCCCAGCCCTCCGCCAGCCATAAGCGCGGCTCGGCGTAACCTCCGGCGGCGATGAAGGCGAGATATTCGGCGTTGGTGACAAGGCGCGATGCGAGTCGGTAAGGTTCGAGGTAGACGCGATGGCGCGGGACTTCGTTGTCGAAGCGGAAGCCGTCGCCGTCATGGCCGATAGCGACCAGCCCACCCGGAAACTCGTGCCAGGATAGCGGCGGCGCCGCGCCTGCGACTGGCGATGGCGCGCCGTAGCCCGGCGCCAGTGGGTGACAGGAGAACAGGTGTTTGAGGTCGGTCAGCAGAAGTTCCTGATGCTGTTGTTCATGGTGCAGCCCAAGTGTCACCAGGGCGGCCAACTCTGGCTCGGCGTCGCCACTGGCCAGGAGCCTGTTGATGCGCCGGTCGACATCGCTACGGTAGTCGCACACCCGGCTCAGCGTCGGCCGCGTCAGCAAGCCGCGCTGCGGACGCGGTGGGCGGGCACCGATGGCATCGTAGTAGGAGTTGAAAAGCATCCGGAAGTCATCGTCGAACGGCCGGAAGCCGGCTTCCCAGCGTTCCAGGACGAAGGTCTCGAAGAACCAGGTGGTATGTGCCAGATGCCATTTGACCGGGCTTGCGTCGGGCATCGACTGTACGCAGCAATCCTCGGCCGTCAGCGGTTCCGCCAGGGCATCGGTGGCCTGCCGCACGGCGCGGAAACGCTGGCACAGGGTTGCGGTGTCCATGCGCGCCGCGCTCATACCGTAGCGAGGAACACCGCGAACCAGCGGCGTGGGTCGGTCCAGCATGCCTGCTGCCGGAACCCCGCCTGCGCCAGCAGTTGCGCGAAATCCTCGCGGCGGTATTTGTAGCTGCTTTCGGTATGGATACGTTCGCCGCAGCGAAAGTCGCGTCCGCCGCCGGCCCAGGTGACATGCAGATTGGTGGCTGCTTCAAGGTGCATTTCAATCCGCGATTGGGCGCGATTGAAGAAGGCGCGGTGGCGCCATTCACGGCGGTCGAAGTCAGCGCCGATCAAGCAGTTCAGGTGGTCGAGCACGTTGAGGTTGAACGCCGCCGTGATCCCAGCCGCATCGTTGTAGGCGGCATCGAGAACGGCTTCCTCCTTGACGAGGTCGACGCCGACCAGCAAGGCGCCGGCCTCCCCAAGCAAGCAGCGGATGCGGCTGAGCAAGGCCACGGCCGGTTGGGGGTCGAAGTTGCCGATGGACGAGCCGGGATAATAGGCCAGCCGCGGTTGCGATGGCACGGCGGCGGGAAGGCGGATTTCCCCGTTGATGTCGGCGACCACGGTGCGAACGTCCAGGGCCGGGAAGGCGCGGCGCAGGCCGGCGACGGAGGCTTGAAGAAAGGCGCCCGAGATGTCCACGGCGACATAACAGCGTGGCCGGATCAGCGCGCACAAGCGGTGCGCCTTTTCGCAGTTTCCGGCGCCCAACTCGATCACCGCCGCCTTGGCGGCAATGTGGCTGCCAATGTCGCGGCCGTGCATGGCCATGATCGCGTTCTCGGTGCGGGTTGGGTAATACTCGGGCAAACGGGTGATGCGCTCGAACAGCGCCGAGCCCCGTTGGTCGTAGAAATACGCGGGCGCAATGCGGGCCTGCGGCATACCTAACGTAGCCACTATGGCCGCGGCAGCACCGACGTCTTGGTCAGTTGTGGCGTCGTGCGGCATCGTAAAGCGGTACCACGGTCGGCAGCAGCGCCTCGATCTGTTTCACGCGGTTGGCTTCCGCTGGGTGGGAACTTAGAAATTCCGGCGGCCGACCGCCCTGGCTGGCGTTGGTCATTTTTTGCCACAAGGTGACGCCGGCACGCGGGTCGTAGCCGGCTCGTGCCGTAAGTTCGAGGCCGATGCGGTCGGCTTCGCTTTCGTCGGTGCGGCTGAAGCGAGTGGCGATCAACGCTCCATAGCCGATAGTCGCTATTCGTGCCGAGTCCTCGCTGAGTCCCAGCAGTGCGCTGCCGACGCTGATGGCGGTTTGCGCGGCGATGGCTTGCGATACCTGCTCGCGCGAATGCTCGCGCAACGCATGTGCGATTTCGTGTCCAAGGATGATGGCGATTTCGTCGTCACTCAGATGCAGGCGTTCAATCAGGCCCGAATAGACCATGATCTTGCCGCCAGGCATGCAAAACGCATTGAGTTCGTCGCTGGCGATGACGTTGACTTCCCATTTCCAGCCCGGCGCTTCGGCCCGGAAAGTCTTCGTCTGCGGCTCCAGGCGCGCGGTGATGGCGCGTACACGCGCCAGCAAGGCGCCATCCTTGTTGAGCGTTCCCTTGCTTCGCGCGTCGGCTTGCATCTTGGCATAGCTTTGCGCCGCCACCTGGTCGAGTTCCTGCGAGGAAACCAGCAGCAATTGTTTGCGCTCGCCACCCACTACCCCGCCGGAGGTCGTCGTCTGGCAGCCGCCCAACGTCAGCAGGGATAGGAAAAACGCAAGAACGTGGATGTATCGGAGTGTAGGCATGCGTGTCCCGCCTTGGATTGGCCCGATTGTCGATCCGTCATCGTGTGCTTTCCGTACGCTGTCGCACATTGAAATCACTGTGAAGCGGACGGCCTCGTCATCCTCGATCCGCGCCGGTGCTGGCGAAGAAACTGGCGGACGTGCAGGCCATTCGCAACTTTGCCAGCGCGGAACTGGGACTGCCCGACAATGCCAGTTATCGCAGCTACGCCGACCTTGGGCTACTGGACGAGGAATCGGCGAATACGGGCACAGCGTGATTCGCTAACACGCTACCGAAAAGTTGGTACTTGAACTACTGGCTTACCGGTAATGCACTGATATTAAAAGAGTAATTCTGTTGCTAACAAAATCTGTTGAGAACTTTGTGGATATCTATTGGAGGGCAGCGCTAACTCCCGCGGTGCTATGAGTTTTGGAGTGTTGCTGAAATGTTAGGCACGATGGCTCTATCTATATAACTCAATGGGTTACCAATGTACTGCGAGCCGCGCAGTTCGCGCATGCAGTCCGGGAACCATGGCGACAGCAGCGCCTCCACTCTGTGAGTAAGTTGAAAGTATTTTTGGCAATTTAGGGCGTGTCGGTGAAACGAAGAGTCCGCCTGCGTTACGCCAACAAATGCAGGTCCATCCGGCATCACATCCGGTCACAAAACGCTGATATCGAATGGCGCTAAGATTCGAGAATCACCCCATCCCGTGGGTGGCAACACTCTGGATTTTCAATGCTTGAACTCAATAACATTGACCTGACAACGGCGCCGGATGCCCGGCGCTATGTGAAGATGGAGATCGTCAGCGTTGTCTTTGCCACCGAAGAAGGGGAGTTAGTGAGCCTCGAAGGGCCAAATCGTTACCGTATCGGCGATGCCCTGATTACCGGATCGACAGGCAGCCGCTGGAGTGTTTCCCGAGCCCGTTTTGAAGCCAAATACGCCGCCGTCCCCCCGACGGTATCGGGTCGGGACGGACGCTACCAGGCGAGGCCGATACCGGTATTGGCCCGGCAGATAGCGGAACCCTTTACGGCCGAACGATCCGCTGGCGGCGACCGGCTTCGTGGTCACGCCGGGGACTGGTTGCTGCAATATGGTCCCGGTGACTTTGGTGTGGCCGAGAATCAGCGTTTCATCCAGGTTTACAAAGAGATCGTCTAACTTACATCGTGGCGAAAGCGACCACGCCAGCCTGCCGGGGGTAATACCCCGCAGACATCATTACTTGCCGCCCCAGGAGATCTCCCATGGACGCAGTTCTCCCCACCCTTGAAGTTGTGACCGCAAACGATCCACGGTTTGCCGTGATCTGGATGCATGGTCTGGGCGCCGATGGCTCGGATTTTGAAGCCATTGTTCCCGACCTGGGCGTGGACGGCGGGCCCGGCATTCGCTTTGTGTTTCCGAATGCTCCGGCAATACCGGTGACCTGCAACGGCGGTTATGTCATGTCGGCCTGGTACGACATCATTTCCCTCGACAGCAATAATCGTGTCGTCGACGAGGCTGGAATGCTGCGTTCGCGCCAGGCCATCCGCCAGCTGATTGCACGGGAAAATCAGCGCGGAATCCCCTGTGACCGCATCTTCCTGGCCGGTTTCTCGCAAGGCGGGGCGGTGGCCTATACGACCGCATTGACGCATCCGGAGGCCCTCGCCGGGGTGGTCGCGCTTTCAACCTATATCCCGACGCCGACCCTGATTGAGGCGGAGGCCACGTCGGCGAACAAGGCGTTACCGGTTTTTGCCGCCCACGGTACGGAAGACGATGTCGTGTCCCCGGCATTGGGGATGTGGGCCAGAGATTTCCTGGTGTCGAAAGGCTATGGCGTGGATTGGCGCGAATACGCCATGCCACACTCCATTTGCTTTGAAGAAATCGATGACATCGGGCAGTGGTTGCGGGAACGGATCGGCGGGTAGGTAGCCAAGACTCGGCATTGCAGTGCGCTCGCGACTGGCGATATTGCGCACCTTCCAATTACCGGTATTCGAGTATTGCTTGACGAGGGCGCCCACAAAGACAATGGCGGAATTTTTTCCCCTCCCCATTTTTCCTCCGCCCAATGCACGCCAAGTCATACCCATTCTTTGCATTTATTTTTGTATTTGCCGCATCTATCGCCTGTGCGCAGACCCAGCAAAGAATCGTTATCAGCGCGCCCGGCCCCCATAACATCTCCTATCTGCCGATCGACCTGATTCCGGCCATCGGCGCCGACCAGGACGAGGGTGTCGCCCTGCATATCCTTCACACCGGTGGCGGTGCGGTGGCGTTGAACAATATGGTGACGAGGAATGCCGACTTCGCCGTGGCCGGTGTGCCCGCCGCCCTGTCGCTCAAGGCCAGCGGCGGCGACGTGGTGGTGATCGCGCCGGTCAATGACGCACCACTGTTCGTGCTGATGGTTCGCACCGGCCTCAAGGGCAAGGTCAAGCGCATCGCCGATCTGAAGGGCAAGGTGATCGGGGTGAACACCAGCACCAGGGACAGCAAGACCACCTCGCAGCAACTGGCCGAGCTGCTGCTCACATCGGATGGCGTCGGTCTCGATGCCGTGCGCATCGTGCCGGCGGGACAGAGCTGGGACGAACAGTCCTCGCTGATGCTTTCCGGTCAGGCTGACGCCGTGGTCGGCGACGAGCCCTTCGCCTCGCGCCTGCTGCGGGACAAGCAGGTGTTTTTCCTTGCTCACTTGGCGCAGCCCGAAACAGTCCGCGGCATCAAGGGCGCCAACTTTCTGCACGCCGCGCTGGAAACCCGCAGCGATGTGATTGCCAAGGAGCCGGAAAAAGTCGCGAAGATGGTGCGCATGCTCAAGAAGAGCCTGGCCTGGATTGCCGGCCACACGCCGGAGCAGGCGGCGGACCGCCTCGCCATCAAGGACCCGGAAGAGCGCGACGCGCTGGTGATGTCGCTGAAGACGTACCCCAGAACCTTCAGCCGCGATGGCCGCTTCTCCACCGCGCAGCTCAAGGAAACCGATATCTTCTTCCACAGCAGTCTTGAAAAGGGCGCTGCCGGCCGGGCGCTCGGCGTCGAACAGATGCTGGATGACCGCTGGGCCGGACGCGTGAAATGACCCGGCATATCCCTATCGGTCGCCAGGCGGCAATCCGGCTTCTCGTCAGCCTTGGCCTGCTGATTGGCCTGATCGCCGTCGTCTCGATCGGTATCTACCGGGCGGCGCTGAACAAGGCCGCCCAGACGCGCGCCGAAGAGCTGGTCAGCTTCTATACCACCCGGCTCGACCAGATCGAGCAGGATTGGGAAATCCGCAGCCGCGACTTCAAGGTGCGCATCGAAGTCACCCGGGCCCTCGAGAATCCAGCGACCGCCCAGACCAATCTGCAGGCGTTCATGACCATCCAGGGCGCCGATCGGCCCTTTCAGGCCATGCTGATCGAGGGTAAGGACGGCAGTAAGCTGTTTGAGTTCGGCAAGGAAATCGGGCTACGGTCAATTCCGCCGAGCGCCAACGAAAAGTTCGCTCACTATCTGGATCCCGCCGATCACCAGCTTTATCGTGTCTTTCAGTACCCGATCTGGCTCGGCGAGAAGCGTGGCATGGGGCGCTTCGCGGTGTTCTTTCGCATCGACAACGCCCTGCTCAGCCAGATGGTCACGCCGGGGCTGACGCTCAGCGTACTTGACGACGGCCAGGTGCTGGCGAGTTCCGGCGGACAAATCGCCATCGACCGGCTGCGCCGCGAACTGAACACAGCGGACAAGCGCAAGGATGCCCACGAGCTGCCCTGGAGCGGGCAGGAAAGCGACGCCATCCGCCTGTTCATCGAGGCGCCGGTGTTACCCCTGTTCACCAACACTGAACTGACAGTGGGCATGAGCGTCATTCCCATTGTCGACGGCCTGGTGCTGTGGTTCACCCTTGGTCTGTGGCTGATGCGCCAGACGCGGCGGATCACCCGGCTGGGCGACGCGGTCAGCGAATATGCCGGGGCAGGGCAGGTAACACCGGCGATGACCGCCACGCTGGCAGACGCCCGCCAGGATCGATCCGACGAAATCGCCGCAGTTGCCAATGCGTTGGGTTCGATGGTGGCGGCCATCGACCGGCGCGAACAGGAGCGGCAGGAATTCACCGAGCAGTTGCGGCAATCTGAAGCGCGTATCCGCGAGGTGACGTCGACACTGGCCGATGGCGTGATGGTGGTCGATACCGATGGCGCCATCAGCTTCGTCAATCCCCGTGCCGAACAACTGCTGGGCTGGCGCGCGGGGGAATTGCTGGGCAAGGACAGCTATGCGACTCTGCAGCATCAACTGACAGCCGAACAATGTCCGATACGTGACGCGATCCACGCCGGCAAGGAATATCGCGCCGAGGGCGACGTCGCCAGGACGAGCGGCAACCCGCTGCCGATCGTCCTGACGGCGACGCCGATTCGCCGCGACGGTGGGGTGGCGGGCGCTGTCGTCACGTTCCATGACATCAGCGAGCGGCAGGCTACTCAGCGGGCCCTGAAGGACAGCGAACGGCGCTTCCGCCAACTGTTCAACACCGGCGGAGATGCGATCTTCGTGGTGGAACATCCCACTCTCAGGCTCATCGAGGTCAACGAAATCGCCTGCCAGCGCCTTGGCTACAGCCGCGAGCAGCTGCTGGCGATGACGGCGGCCGACATCGACGACCCGGCCAGTATCGGCGACATGCCCGAGGTCATCCAGCAGCTCGAAACCACGGGCCGGGCCTTGTTTCGGCGGCAGCACATCGCCAGCGATGGCCGCCGCATTCCGGTCGAGATCGTCGCCCAGACCATGGAATTCGCGGGCAAGCCGGCCATCATATCGGTGGCGCGCGACATCAGCGACCGCCTCCAGGCAGAAGCCGAATACCAGACCATCGTCGCTACCACGCATGATGCTTTCTGGGTGGTATCGGTTGGGGACGGACGTCTCATCGACGTCAATCCGGCGGCGTGTGCCATGGTCGGACGTTCCCGTACCGAGCTGTTGACCATGCGTATTCCCGACATCGAGGCTGCCGAGCATCCGCAGGAAACGCGTCAGCACATCGACGCCATTATCGAAGGCCGGGAGGAACGTTTCGAATCGCGGCACCGGCACAAGGACGGCCATCTGGTCGACGTGGAAATCAGCGTCAAGTTCGTCGCCGTGCGCGGCGGTGTGCTTGTGGCCTTCATCCGCGACATCACTGCCCGCAAGGCTACCGAGGTCGCTCTGCGCCAGGCCACCAGTGCCGCCGAACTGGCCAACCAGGCGAAGAGCGAATTCCTCGCCAACATGAGTCACGAAATCCGTACGCCGCTGCACGTTATCACCGGCCTTGGCCATCTGCTTCGTCGCGACCTCGGTGACCCCGTGCAACAACTGCGGATAGACCAGCTTTGCGCCAGTTCCGAGCATCTGCTGGCGATCATCAATGACGTCCTCGATCTATCCAAAATCGAGGCCAAACAGCTCGTTCTTGACCAAAGTAACTTCAGGCTCGATACCGTGGTGAACAACGTGGTGCGCATGGTCGAGGAACGCGCTTACGAAAAAGGCTTGATGCTGGCGACGGATGTTCCGTCTCGGCTGCGCAGCATTGCGCTCAATGGCGATGCCTTGCGCCTGACACAGGTGCTTATCAACCTGTGCAGCAACGCCGTCAAGTTTACCAATCAGGGCGCGGTGAGCCTGGGTATCCGCTGCATGGAAGCGAATGCCGCCACCCTCAGCCTGCGTTTCAGTGTGCAGGATACGGGCATCGGCATTGCCGTTGCCGAGCAGGCGCGCTTGTTCCAGCCGTTTACCCAGGGCGACAACTCGACAACGCGTGAACACGGCGGTACCGGGCTTGGGCTGGCCATCAGCCAGCGGCTGGTGGCGCTGATGGGCGGATCGATCCAGGTTGAAAGTCAGATCGGAACCGGGAGTACCTTCAGCTTTGAACTGCTCCTGCCGCGTGCCAGAAAAGGGATGCTGAAGATCGTGGAGCCTTCCCCCGTTCATGCCACGACCGACTTCCACGGCCGGCGGGTCCTGTTCGCCGAGGATCATCCGCTGGGCCAGGAAATCATTTTCGAGATGCTCGAACACCTTGGCTGCGAGGCTGATGTGGCATCGGATGGTGCTGAGGCTGTCGCCTGTGCACAGGCGCGTACCTACGACCTCATCCTGATGGATATGCAGATGCCGATCATGGATGGCCTCGCGGCTACACGCGCCATCCGTGCGCTACCCGGTCACCGCGACACGCCCATCATCGCCCTTACGGCAAACGCCTTTGCTGACGACCGCCAGCGTTGCCTCGACGCCGGCATGGATGGTCACATCGGCAAGCCCGTGACCCCAGTCACGCTCGCCGCCGCCCTGGGCCAATGGCTGCCGAACCTGGCCGTGGCGGGCGACGGAACACCGCCGTGCGACAACGAATTGAGCCTCGCCCTACAAAAGATTCCCGGGCTTGATGCCAGCCAGGCGCTCAGGAGTTCGCCGACGCAGCTGGCGGATTACTGTGAATTGTTGAACCGATTCCTGAAGCTCCACGGTAAGGACATTGCACCCCTGCGGAAGCACCTGGCTGCTGGCGGGTACGATGCCGCCCATGTCATCGCTCACAACCTCAAAGGGATTGCAGGGCTGCTCGGCGCCCAGCGTGTCGCGTCGATTGCCAACGATATCGTGCAGGAGCTTCGCTCCGGCGCGGATGTGGCAAGACTCACGTCCCTAGCCACTCTCTGTGAGGCCGAGTTAACGCGCCTGGCGGAGGCGGTTAGTACCCTGCCGGCGCTACCGGCGGAGGCTGCAGCGGCCTAGTCGAATCCGACGCCGCTATGCTTATGGCGTCGGCGAACGGCGGGGTTCAGAAGCGTGGCCCCGCCGCTATCTGCCCATTCCGGATGTTGGCCCAAGAGGGGCGCTGTCACTTGTCCTGAGCCTCGTCTTTCTAGAAGCGGTCCCGCGTAATGTGATGTCGCACCAGGCGAAGCCCCGCGGGTGCTTATGTCCAGCCAACGCCGCCGCCGGGTCCACGTGTCAGCGTGATCGGAACATCACCGCCCCGGCCGTTGCGCCGCAAGTGCGGCGGTGAGCGAATCACGCCACCCGAAATGAAGACAAGTCGGCACTCATCTCCCCGATGGGTGGCGTATATCCGACCGGACTAGATTGGAAAAAAATCCATTTCGACAATCGCACGTAGCCTCCCATCACTCATGACTGGGAATCAGCACCAATTGCATTTATATGCAACGCCAGGGAGCGCAGGGCTATTTCCGATCGAAAAGTTTTCACTCTATTTCGGAATTTATTCAGGAGAAAAAATCATGGCCACGAACTACATCTTGAAGCCCTTTCGATTCAATCTTTCCGATCTGAACTTCATCCGCGATCAGATCGACTTCAGGCCGCTGTTTGATGCGGAGGGCAATGCCATCATCGCCTGGGATGGCATCGGTGCGATCTACGATGCCAAGCACAATCAATACGCCACCATCAACCCCGACGGCACAGCGATGAGTCCAGCGGAGGCGATTGCCGCCTACGGCCAGTCCTACGCCTCGGTCGCCGCATCGCAAGGCCTGCGCGACCCGTCCGGCCTCAACAACAACCTGTACCTGGTGAACGCCACCTGGGGCGCCGTCGACCAGCCTTTCCTGCAGCGCACACAAGTGGTGTATGACCAGTACGTCAAGCCGCTGGATGCCAACGACGCGAACGCGTTCTACGCCAAGAAGTTCTTGTCCAGCCCTGACCCGACGGCGGCTGACTACACCAAGCGTGGCGACGATCTATCCACGGCCATCAATGAGACCTCGCCCACCAAAAACGTCGTGGACTACACGCCACGCATGATCAGCCAGTTGGTTACCACCGCCGGCGTCACCTTCCAGACTCAGCCCGATAGCAGCCACCTCGTCAAGGACGCCAACGGTTTCACTCAGGTCGCCGACTACGGCATGCTGCAGTCGCTCGGCCAGCAGGATGCCCAGCGCTCGCTCGACCTCCAGTTCGACGCCGACGGTAATCCAGTTTGGCAGCTTGACGCCAATGGAAATGCGGTCCTGGATGCCGACAACAACCCTGTACAAGCGCTGGTGCAAAGCCAGGAATACTTCATCGGCGCACAGAACCCCGGCGTCTCGCCAGTCAACAGCTGGTTCGTGCTGTTCGGCCAGTTCTTCGACCATGGCCTCGACTTTGTCGGCAAGGGTGCCGATGGCACCAAGATCACCATCAACCTGGCTCCGGACGATCCGCTTTACGGCGTCATCGATCCCACCAGCGGACAGCCGGCCACCAAGATCGTCATTACGCGCGCCGATGTCAGCGGCTTCACCGCCGACGGTACGCCGCAGTGGAACAACCACACCTCGCCCTACATCGACCAGAGCCAGACCTACGGCTCCAACCAGGAAGTCACCGACCTGCTGCGCCAATGGGTTTCCACCGACGGTACGACCTACCATGCCAGCGCCCATATGCTCGATGGCAACACCTCTGTCGCCTGGAAAAACGCGTTTGGTGAAACGACCAACGCCACCCTGCCGACGCTGAACGAGTTGCGCGCTCACCTGATCGCCACCGGCCGCGCCGACCTGACCTGGGAGGATGTCGCCAACCTGCGCAATCGCGATGCCTCCGGCAACATAGCGACTGGAGCGGAAGCTGGTAACTCCGGCCAGGCCCTGATTCTCGACATGAATCCGCGCTTCGACGAGGCGCATTTCAGGAACCCGCTGAATCCGGAAGCCGCCGCTGCTTTTGATGCCAACATCGCCACGCTGAAGGCTGCGGCGCAGTCGCTCGGCACCGGCTATGACTTCTCGTATGTTGATGATGTCGGATCGAACGATGGCTTCCTGGAGCTGAAGGTTCCCGCTGGATTTTTCGGCCCGGGTTCGCCGGCTGGGGCCTTGACGGGGGCGAGCGCCCTCTACTTTTGGGTGAATTTCGGCGATTTCAGCATCAAGACTTCGATGCAGACTCCGGCAGGGATCGCTGCCCTTGACCCCGCAGTGCATGACGCCGTCGGCGACCTGCTAATGGCTGCGGTCGGCGACCATTACATCGCTGGCGATGGCCGCGTTAACGAAAACATCGGCCTGACCGCTGTCCATCACGTCTGGCACGAGGAGCACAACTTCCAGGTGCGCAACATTCAGCAGGCCGTCACAGCTGAGGATCTTCGCCAGGAGCGGCTTGACCAGCACAACACCTACAATCACGACCTGCTGCACGAATGGCAGATCGCCACCGGACAACTTGATGCTCAAGGCAACTACGTTCAAGTGGATGCTGCTGGCAACCCGGTTCTTGTCGATGTGCTCGATGCAGACGGCAAGCCTGTGCTCAACGCCGACGGCAGCGTGATGCAAACCACGGTGGTGGCCTGGAACGAAGAAAAGCTGTTCAACGCCGCCAAGATCACCGTCGAGATGGAGTACCAGCACACGGCGGTGGACCAGTTCGCCCGCACCATCACGCCCAACATCGCCGAATTTGTCGGCTACAACAGTGGCGAACAAGCTGACGTGAGCCTGGACTTCTCGCAAGTTGCCTACCGCTTCGGCCACAGTACGCTGCGCGAGTCGATCGACCTGATGGATCCGGCGGGTGACATCACCGGCGCGGTGATGCGCGTGGCGCTGGAGCGCGCCTTCCTGACCCCCGAGTTGTTCGCGCAAAAGGGGGCTGCCGCCATTGCCCTGGGCATGACCCACCAGCAAGCCAACGAAGTCGACGAGTTCGTCACCCCGGCACTCAATCAGGGCCTGCTCGGCATGCCGCTGGACCTGGCCGCCATCAACATCGCCCGTGGCCGTGATCTCGGTATTCCGACGCTGAACGAGTTCCGTGCTGCGATCGGCCTGACCCAATACGCCAGCTGGGCCGACTTCGGCGCCAACATGATTCACCCGGACAACCTGGTGAACTTCATTGCCGCCTATTCGTTTGACGGGAATGTCGCGAAAGCCGAAGCGATTATCGGGCTGGACAACGGCACCATCGTCGAAGGCGACATCGCGGCATTGGGCTACACCTATCAGCAGGCGCTCGACTTCCTGCAAAACACCGATCCATCGCTGTACGGCGCGGATGGCTTCCAGCACATCGACACCTGGCTCGGCGGCCTGGCCGAAGTGCATGTCACCGGCGGACTGCTTGGCGAAACCTTCGACACGGTGTTCGCCGACCAGATCAGCCGCCTGATGAACGGCGACCGCTTCTACTACCTGTACCGCCTCGACCAGCTGCAGATGGGCGAAGGCATCATCAATGAACAGTTCAAGGACATTGTCGAGCGCAACACCGGTGTCGAGCACTTGAACGGAAGCGTCTTTGCCTATGCCGACAAGTACTACGACCTGTCGGAAACAGCGGCGGCGAATGCCAGGACCGAGCACAAGTACGGTGACACGCTGGCGCTGGCTGCCAACGCGGACCTGGGCATCTATTCCACCAAGGGCAATGCCACGACCGGTAACGGCGCTGTCGTCACCATGAATGGTGTGCAGTACATCCGTGATCTCCGCGTCGAGGATACTGCGGCGACCTCGGGGACTAGCGCCATCAACGGCGGCCTCAACCTCGACGGTACGCCCAACAGCGGCGCCGAATCGCACGAGGTGATCGTTGCCACCGACCGCAAGGACCTGATCTACGCCTGGGGCGGCGACGACACCGTCTATGGCGAAGGCGGCGACGACATCATCTATGGCGGCAATGGCATCGACCGCCTCTACGGCGGCGACGGCAACGACCGCATCTACGGCGGCGATGGCGGCGACCTGCTCGACGGCGGCGCCGGCGACGACTATGTCAGCGGCGAACAGACCGCCGTCGCCGCGGCCGGCATCGACCAGATCATCGGTGGTGAAGGCAATGACATCCTGCACAGCGGCGTCGGCATCGACAAGCTTTCCGGCGAATCGGGCGACGATTTCATCTTCGGCGAAGGTGACACCGATGCTTTCACCCACGGTGGTGACGGCAACGACGTCATCGATGGCGGTGCCGGCGGCGACCTGCTGTGGGGCGACGACGGTGACGACCTGATCATCGGTGGAGACGACCAGGACATCTCCGCCGGCATGAACGGCGACGACATCGTACGCCCGGGTTCCTTCTCCCTCGCCATGGGCGGCGGCCCCGACGAAGTGCTGGGCGGCGACGGCAAGAGCGACCTCGGCAATGATGGCAAGGGCATTGGTTTCGATATGATCGACTTCAGCGACCATGCCAAGGCGCCCCAGGGCATCACGATCGACTTCGCGACCCAGCAGAACCCGGCCGTGGCCATCGACCTGACGACGCCCTTCCCGGCCTGGGTGGGTATCGAAGGCGTCATCGCCAGCCAGAACAACGACACCATCCTGGCCGACGCCAACGCCAACTGGCTGATCGGCGGCAGCGGCAACGACGCAATGACCGGTGGCGGCGGCAACGACGTCATCATCGGTGACGGCATTCGCCTCGACAGCCTGGTCGGCACCTATCGCGGCGGTTACGCCAACAACATGGATGGCGCTAGCCACCGCGCCGCCGGCTTCATCGATACCAACGGCCTGCTCGATGCCGTTGAAGTCGGCCCGGGCTTCGACAAGCACTTCACCGAGATGCTGAAGTCGGCCACCTTCGAGAACCTGGAACTGGGTGGCAGCCAAGTCACGCGGATGTGGCGCAACGGCGTGGCGGGTAGCGACCTGGCCGACAGCGTCACCGTCGGCGATGGTGGCACGGCGGGCACGGCAGACACAGCAGTCTTTGCTGGAAATCTTGCCGACTATACGTTCGCTAAGATCAATTTCACGACCAAGAATCAGGGCGACATCATTGCCTGGAAGGTCACCGACACGGTGGCGGGTCGTGACGGCAGCGATGTGGTGGTCGGTGTTGAAAACTTCAAGTTCGCCGATGGCACATGGAGCGAAGCGCAACTGGAGCTTCTCGCGCCGGTCATCACCTCAAACGGGGCGGGACCGTCAGCGGCACTGACGGTCGCGGAAAACACCACCGCAGTGACCACGGTGACGGCGACAGATCAGAATATCGGGACCATTCTGAGCTTTGCCATCAGTGGCGGGGCGGATGCAACCCTGTTCGCCATCGACGCAACCACGGGTGTCCTGACTTTCACCAACGCCCCGAACTTCGAGGCGGCGACGGACGCGGATGGCAACAACGTTTACGACGTAACTGTGCAGGTCAGTGACGGACAGGCCGTCGATACCCAGGCCCTCGCGGTGACTATACAAAACGTCAACGAAGCGGCCACCGGCGCGCTGAATATTGCCAGCTACGCGGTAATCAATAATTCGGTTAGCCTGACTGCCACCAACACCATCGCCGATCCGGACGTCCCGGCCCTCGTGCCCACCTATCAATGGCAACGACTAAGCAACGGCAGCTGGGTCAACATTGCCGGTGCTACCGGGGCAACGCTGGCCACCCAGGCCAACGCCCAGATTGCCACGGTCCGCGTCGTTTCCACCGTCACCGACCCGTTTGGCAGCACGATGACGGTCTCGAACGAAACGGCGTTCATCGGCACCAGTGGCGGCAACACCCTGAACGGCACGGCCGGCAATGACTTCGTGCTGGGCCTGGGCGGCAACGACACGCTGACCGGCGGTGCCGGCAACGACACGGTGGATGGGGGTGATGGCAACGACCTGCTGCGGGCCGTGGTGGGCGACGGCAACGACACCTACATTGGCGGCGCCGGCATCGACACCTACAACATGTCGGCGACGACAGCCGACGCCAATGTTAACCTCACGGCCGGCACCGCTTCGAGCACCCAGACCGGCGTTGACACGCTGACGGGCATTGAGAATGTTGTCGGCGGCACGGGCGCCAACGTCATCACCGACGCCATTGGGGCCAACAGCCTCTGGGGAAATGGCGGCAACGACACCTTCGTGTTGCTCGGCGACAATGCCCGCGATGTGATCAACGGAGGCGCTGGCATAGACACGGCCGACTACTCGGCTGCGACAGACAATTTGTCCGTTACCTCGCTGAATAGCGGCGTCGTCGTCGGCGGAACGGGACTCACTCCGGATACTAGCGACACCCTGACTGCCATCGAGAACTTCGTTGCCGGCGCCGGCAACGACAGTGTCACCGGCAGCAACGTTGCCAATAGCCTCAGCGGCGGAGGCGGCAACGACACGCTGAATGGCGGTGCCGGCAACGACACGCTGAATGGCGATACCGGGGACGACATGCTGGTGGGGGGTACCGGCAACGACACGCTGAATGGCGGTGCCGGGAACGATACGCTGCTGGGCGGTGCTGGCGCCGACACCCTGACCGGGGGCGATGGTAATGATGTGTTCGACTACAACGCCATCGCCGAATCCGGCATTGGCGGTGCCGCGCGCGACCTCATCGCCGACTTCCTGGCCGGTGTAGACAAGATTGACTTCTCGACAATTGACGCCAATACGACGATCGGGAATGACCAAGCGTTCACCTTCATTGCAACGGAGGGGGCCAAGATCACCGGGGCCGGCCAACTGGTCTACCACTACGAAGGCTCGGGGAACACGGCGATCACGGTGATCGAGGGCAACATCAACGCCAATCTGGGGACGGACTTCCAGGTGGCCCTGGTCGGACATCAGACTCTCACCGCTACAGATTTCGTTCTCTGAGCGGTGAGCATCGCCGCAACCCGCCAGTCTGGCCGGCGGGTTGTGGCGATGTCCTGACATGTCAGCCCCGTGCTTGCACGGGGCCCTCCATCTCCACCCATCTGATCTGTAGAGCCGAAGCTATGGCAAAGATTGAGAAAGGCCGTTCGCCATCATGAAAATGGAACAATACTTGCCCAAAAACGAAATCTCGCAGGCGCTCCTCGGCTTCAGGGAGGCGTTCAGGACGATCGGTAGCTTCAGCGCCATCGTCAACCTGCTGTTGCTGGCCCCCTCACTCTACATGCTGCAGATATACGACCGCGTCCTCGCCAGCCGCAACGAAACGACCTTGCTGATGCTGACCCTGATGATGCTGGCAGCCTACCTGTTCATGAGTACCCTGGAACTGGTGCGCAGCTTTATGCTGATCCGGCTTGGCGCCAAGCTCGACATGCACTTGAACCGTCGCGTCTATACCGCGGCCTTTGAGCAAAATCTGAAGCGGGCCGGCTCCAACGCCGGACAGGCCTTGCAGGATTTGGCCAATATTCGCCAGTTTCTGACTGGCAACGGCCTGTTCGCGTTCCTCGACGCGCCATGGTTTCCCATCTACCTGCTGGTCATCTTCCTGTTTTCCCCCTATCTGGGCTTGTTTGCCCTGGGCGGCACGGTCCTGTTGATTGGCCTGGCGTATGTCAACGAGTCCGTGTCGAAGAAGCCATTGGCAGAGGCGAACAGCATGGCCGTTTCGGCCGGCCAGTTGGCGACCAACAATCTGCGCAACGCCGAGGTCATCGAGGCCATGGGCATGCTGCCCAACCTGATGCAGCGCTGGTTCAAGCTGCATGGACGCTTCATCCGGCTCCAGGGTGAAGCGAGCGAGAAAGCCGGCATCATCGGCGCACTCACCAAGTTTTCGCGGGTCTCGATGCAGTCATTGATTCTCGGCTTTGGGGCATTGCTGGTCCTTGAAGGGAAGATCACGCCGGGCATGATGATTGTCGCTTCGATCCTGATGGGGCGAGTATTGAGCCCGGTCGAACAGTTGATCAACGTCTGGAAAAACTGGAGCAGCACACGCAGCGCCTATCAGCGGCTGACCGAACTGCTTGCCGCCAATCCCCCGCGTGGCGAAGGAATGTCGCTGCCGAAACCCCTGGGGCAGGTATCCATTGAGGCGGTGACGGCGCTGCCACCCGGCGCTGAGGCGCCGTCGATCAAGAATCTGAGCCTGGAACTGGCGCCCGGTGATGTCCTTGGCGTGATTGGCCCCAGCGGCGCCGGAAAATCCACCCTGGCGCGTTTGCTGGTCGGTGTCTGGCCGGCAGCCTCGGGCTACGTGCGTCTGGACGGAGCCGATATCTACCAGTGGAACAAGGATGAACTGGGTCCGCACATCGGCTACCTGCCGCAGGACATCGAACTGTTTGCAGGAAAGGTTAGCGAGAACATTGCCCGGTTCAGCGAGGTCGACCCGGCCAAGGTGGTGCAGGCTGCCCAGCGGGCCGGTGTGCATGAAATGATCCTGCGCATGCCGCAAGGCTACGACACCCCCTTGGGCGATGGCGGTGCGGGCCTTTCCGGTGGGCAAAAGCAACGACTGGGGCTGGCCCGCGCCATGTATGACGACCCATCGCTGATCGTGCTGGATGAGCCCAACTCGAATCTCGACGATACCGGCGAACGATGCCTGGTGGAAGCGATTGAGGATTTGCGCCAGCGTGGCAAAACCATCGTTTTGATCACCCATCGCAGCAGTGTCCTGGCAGCAACCAACAAGATCCTGCTGCTGCTCGACGGCGCCGCCAGATTGTTTGGCCCCAGCGCCGAGGTCATGGTCATGGCGGAAATTGCCAAGTCCAACCCGGAGGCTTCGGCCGCCGACCAGGAATCGATTGCCGCGACTGTCAAAGGATCGACAGCCAAACCCAGTTCGCCTCAGCCGAAGAAAGCCGCTGCCAGGCCACGTTCACGTCAGATTGAGGCCGTTGCGCCGGAAAGCACCACATCATGAGCCAGCTACCCGCAAAGTTGTCCAGCTTCCGTGACCCGTTCGCCGCGGCTGCGGATGGCGGGGTGAAAACCGAATACGCGCCTCTTGCCCGTCTTGGCTGGTGGCTGGTTCTGGGCGGCCTTGGCAGCTTTGTGCTGTGGGCGTCGCTGGCGCCACTCGATAAGGGCGTACCGATGAGCGGCACGGTGACGGTGGAAACCAACCGCAAGGCCGTCCAGCATGAGGCCGGCGGTACCGTTGAGGCGATTTTGGTCAAGGAGGGCGATGCCGTCAAAGCGGGGGACGTGCTGGTCCGCATGAACGGGGTACACGCCACAGCCGAGGCCGAGATGTCGCGGGTCCAGTATTTCACCGCCCGTGCAGCCGAGGCACGGCTGCTGGCTGAACGCGATGGCGCCAAAGCAATCGCCTTTCCCGACGAATTGAATAGCAACCGCGATGACCCGCGCATTGCCGAGCGCATTGCCCTGCAGCAGCAGTTGTTCGCCTCGCGTCGCGCCGCCATCCAGAGCGAGTTGGCCGCGATCGACGAAAACATCGCCGGCCTGGCGCTGCAGAACAGCGGTCTTGATGAATCCCGCCGTAACAAGCAACAACAGTTGAGCTTCATCAAGGAGCAGCTCGACAGCCTGCGTGACCTGGCCAAGGACGGCTTCGTTCCCCGCAATCGCCAGCTGGATGCGGAGCAATCCTATGCCCAGACCAGTGCCGCCATTGCTGCGGATGTGGGCAATATCGGTCGCGGCACACGTCAGGTTGCCGAATTGCGGCTGAAGCGCCAGCAGCGGATGGAGGAGTATCAAAAGGAGGTGAGGGCGCAATTGTCGGATGTGCAAAAGGAGGGCGCCGCACTGGGTAACCGCCTTTCGGGACTCGATCACGACCTAAGAAACGTTCAGATCAAGGCCCCGGTAGACGGCACGGTGATCGGCATGAGCGTCTTCACCCAGGGGGCTGTCATCGCGCCCGGCTTCAAATTGATGGACATTGTTCCGCGCGACGACCTGCTGGTCGTTGAAGGGCGGCTGCCCGTGCATCTGATCGACAAGGTACAGCCGGAACTGGATGTCGAACTCATATTCTCTGCGTTCAATCAAAACCAGACACCCCACATTCCAGGTGTGGTGACACAGGTTTCGGCGGATCGTCTGGTGGACGAGAGAACCGGTGAGCCGTATTACAAGCTGCTGGCAAAAGCGACCCCCGACGGCATGAAGAAGATCGGCGGCCTGAAAGTTCGCGCCGGGATGCCGGCAGACATATTTGTAAAGACTGGCGAACGCACGATGATGAATTATCTGCTGAAGCCTTTGATCGACCACTTCAATATGTCGATGACAGAGGAGTGACCATGTTTGTCTCATTACTACGGCATTGCAGGACTGCCATGCTCGCCAGCATGCTGTTGTTGCATGGGAATAATACTGCCGCCCTGGGGCTGATGGAAGCCTACGATGCGGCGCTGCAAAACGATCCGACCTACCGGGCTGCCATTTATGAGCAGCAGGCTGGTCGGGAGTTCGAGGAAATCGGCAAATCCTATTTGCGCCCGAATCTCTCGGCCAACTATTCGATCAACAGAAATCGGGCGGATATTGAGACTGAAACGAGGCTGGGGGAAACAACGGATCACCGGAACTATCAGAGCAGAAACGGCGGAATCAATTTGCGCCAGCCACTGTTCAATCTCGAAAGCATGGCGCGCTATCGGCAGGGCGTCGCACAAACCCGCGCCAGTGACGCGCAATTCTCGGCAGATAGCCAGGACATGATGGTGCGCCTGGTAAGTCTTTACGTCGGAGCCATTTATGCAGAGGACCAGTTGGCCCTGGCTACGGCCCAGCGAGATGCCTTTGCCGAACAGCGCAAAGTGAATGATCGCCTGTTCAACAAGGGTGAAGGCACGGTAACCGACATGATCGAAACGCAGGCCAAGTTCGATTTGGCGGAGGCGCAGGTACAGGAGTCACTCGATGCCCTGGTCAATGCGCGGGCTGCGCTGGCCGCGTTGGTCGGCCGTGATATTTCTCATTTGGCCCCGCTGAAGGATGGCTTTAGCGTTGCGCCGATGCTGCCGGCCACCCTGGAGGAATGGAAGACGGTTGCGCTAGAACGGAATCCTGAAATCATTGCGCAAAGACATGCAGTAGAGGCGGCCAATCAGGAAATCAAGAAGAGTGAAGCCGGTCACGCGCCGCGGCTTGATGCTGTGCTCGGTATCAACCAGACGAGCTCGGATACGATCGCTACCTACAAGCAGGATGCAACGGTTAAGAGCATCGGCCTGCAACTCACCATACCGATCTATTCCGGCGGCTCCGTCAGTGCCGTGACGCGCCAGACTGCATCCAACTACGGTAAAGCCCAGGCCCACCTGGACAGCAAGACCAACGACGTCCTCCTTGAGTTGCGCAAGCAATTCAACGCGACGTTGAATGCCATTTCCCGCATCGATGCTTTGGTGAAATCGGTTAGCTCAGCACGATTGTTGATCGAGGCAACGAAAAAAAGCATCAAGGGTGGCTTGCGGACCAATGTGGATATTCTCAATGCGCAGCGCCAGATGTTCGAAGTCAAGCTGGAGCTGGCACAGGCCCGATACAACTATCTGGTCAACTATTTGCGACTGCGCAAAGCCGCCGGAACGCTTGCGGTGACTGATCTGCAAGCCATTTCGGGCTATTTTGAATCTGGCGCCGGTAATTTCCGCTGAGCTTTCAAAGAACAATTGGCTGAGGGTGAGTGGCGCTGACCACGACCAACGGCCGGATCGCCGTTGGCTGTGCGATGCTTGTTCTGGCTGAGCGGCTATGGAATATCGGGCTGGGGAAATCCACGGAAAGCCGGAAGCCGGGAATGATGCGGCGATCGGGATAGGCCGTTGAGCGCCCGGCTGAAAGGGATACCGCTCATCCGGCCAGCGCTGATGTGACAATCTCCTGCGCTTGAGTAACGATCTGTTGCAGGTGTTCCTCGCTCTTGAAGCTTTCCGCATAAAGCTTGTAGACGTCCTCAGTACCCGATGGCCGGGCAGCGAACCAACCGTTTTCCGTTGTTACTTTCAGTCCGCCGATTAGTGCGTTATTCCCTGGCGCTCGCGTCAGCCGCGCATTGATGGATTCTCCAGCTAAGGTCGAGGCAGCAACCCGCTCGCTGGTCATCTGCTTGAACGCTGCTTTCTGCGCTGGGCTAGCAGGTGCATCGATGCGGATGTAGTAAGGCGTGCCGTAACGTGCGGCAAGTTCCAGATAGTGACGGCCGGGGTCTTTACCGGTGATGGCGGTAATTTCGGCGGCGAGCAGGCCGAGGATGATTCCGTCCTTGTCAGTCGTCCAGGTCGAGCCGTCGCGGCGCAGGAAGCTCGCGCCTGCGCTTTCCTCGCCGCCAAAACAGATGCTGCCATCGAGCAGGCCCGCCGAGAACCATTTGAAACCTACCGGAACTTCGAGGATGCTGCGTTCAAGTCCATTCACGACCCGGTCGATGAGGCCGCTCGATACCAGGGTTTTGCCCACTGACGCACGTGTAGACCACTGCGGGCGGTGGGTGAGCAGGTAGTGAATGGCAACCGCCAGATAGTGGTTGGGATTCATCAAGCCAACGGATGGCGTAACGATGCCGTGTCGGTCCACGTCGGCATCGTTGCCCCAGGCGACGTCAAACTTATCCTTCAGGGCCACCAGACTCGCCATCGCATAAGGGCTGGAGCAGTCCATACGGATCTTGCCATCATGGTCCAGGGTCATGAAGCCGAAGGCAGGATCAACGTTTGGATTTACGATATCGATGTTCAGCCCGTAATGCTCGGCAATCGGGCGCCAGTAGGCCACTGCGGCACCACCGAGCGGATCGACGCCGATGCGGAGATTGGCCCGGCGGATCGCATCCATGTCGATCACCTTGCCCAGATCGGCGATATAAGGCGTCATCAGGTCGACTGGGTTTGTCGTCGGTGCTCTCAGGGCTTGGTCATAGGGTATGCGCTTGACGCTTCGATTACCGTCAGCCATCAGCGCATTAGCGCGCTGCTCGATCCAGCCGGTGACATCGGTGTCGGCAGGACCGCCGTGGGGCGGGTTGTACTTTATTCCACCATCCTGCGGTGGATTATGCGATGGTGTGATGACGATACCATCGGCGCTCGCGTTGGCCTTGTTGGCGTTGTGGGTGAGTATGGCATGTGAAATCACCGGCGTCGGCGTGTAGCCGTCGTTAGCCTGCAGGTGTGTAAGCACACCATTAGCTGCCAGTACTTCGAGCGCGGTTTGCTGTGCGGGAGCCGAGAGTGCATGGGTGTCCTTGCCAAGAAAAAGCGGGCCGGTGATGCCAGCCTGCATGCGGTACTCGGCGATGGCCTGTGTGATGGCGAGGATGTGATCCTCGTTGAAACTGCCGTTGAAGGCGCTACCGCGATGACCGCTGGTGCCGAAGGCAACGCGTTGAGTCGGCTCATTTACGTCCGGCTTATTCCGGTAAGCCACCAGCAGCAAAGGAATATCGGTGAGACTGGTCTGCGGCGCCGGCTGGCCAGCTAAGGGGTGGGTCATCGTCATATCTCCTTCGTCGATGCTAGGGCTACTGAATGAAGTCTGTTCAATCGGCGGGCGCTGAACTTCTTTGCGAGATCAAGGAGTTCTTCCGGTTTCAGTTCAAAGGGGAGTGTAGCCACCACGTAAGGGTTTTGCTACTTGATTCGACGTGCCATGATGCTTCGCTGGTGTACAATGCTTATGTAAGCTTTGGTATAGAGCTTTTGTAACGCCTTTTAGCCATTTGTCTGATTACTAATGGTTTTTAATTGTTGTGGACGTGCCCGTCCACTCCGCTAACACTTGAAGGCGAACCCGGATTTGTGGTTCGCCTTTTTTGCTAGAGTCGATCCAGCTATGTTTGATGCCGTTCGCAACAACCAAAAATTAGTTCAGCTATTTCTTGCACTAATCATGGTTCCCTTTGCCTTTTTTGGCTTGGATTCCTTCATCCGTAGTAGCGGTAATGGGGATGAGGTCGCCACGGTGGGCGGAGCGAAGATTTCGCGGCTGGAGTTTCAGCAGGCCTTGCGTGAGCAGCAGGAGCGCGCGCAGGCCCAGTTTGGCGGTCGGCTTGATCCGGCGATGCTTGATAACCCCGAGTTGCGTCGTGCGGTGCTGGAGTCGCTGGTGAACCAGAAGGTGTTCAGCCTCGCGGCGGCAAAGGGGAATTTGCGGCTGAACGACAACCAACTTGCCGAATTCATTGCCGCAGATCTGGAACTTCAGGAAGATGGGCGTTTCTCGCCGCGCAAGTACGACGCGCTAGTGGCGTCGCGGGGCAAGTCGCGGGAGGCCTTTGAGGCCAGCTTGCGCCAGGACATCGTTTTCCAGCAAGTCATGATGCCGGTGGCCAATGGCGTGTTGCCGGGAAAGACCGCGAGCAATCAATGGTTGGGAATCCAGTTGGAAGAACGCGAGGTCAGCGAACTGGTGCTGAAGCCCGATGGCTATGCGTCCCAGGTGAAGATTCCTGCGGATGCGGTGAAAACGTATTACGAAACCAACCACAAGCAGTTTGAGACGCAGGAACAGGTCCGTGTGGAATACCTGGTGCTGTCGTTGGATGCCATTTCCCAGGCCGAGCAGGTGAGCGCCGAAGACGTCAAGAAGGCGTATGAGGCTACCAGCGGCGCAGCAGCCAAGGAGCGCGACAGCGCCCGACAAAAGGCTGAGCAGGTGCTGGCTGAGCTGCGCAAGGACCCGAAGCGATTCGCCGAGCTGGCGCAGAAGAATTCCCAAGACCCTGGCTCCAAGGACAAGGGCGGTGACCTGGGTTTCTTTGGTCGTGGCGCCATGGTGAAGCCTTTCGAGGATGCGGTGTTCAAGATGAAGGTGGGTGACATCAGCCCTCTCGTCGAGAGCGATTTTGGCTTTCATATCATTACTCTGAATGAGGTGCGCAAGGGGGCCGGGGGCGAGGAGCGGCGCGCTAGCCATATCCTGCTCTCCAAGCCGGCCGGCGCCAAGAGCTTCGAGAGTGAGCGCAAGGAGATCGAGGCGAATCTGAAGCGCCAGGCGGCCCAGCGCAAGTTTGCCGAAATGTCGGAAGGCTTCACCAATACTGTCTATGAACAGGCCGATAGTCTCAAACCAGCCGCTGAAAAATATCACCTCGCTGTTCAACAGAGCGGCTGGATTAGCCGTGCGGCTCCTCAGCCTCCCTTCTCCAATGCCAAGCTCCTGTCGGCCCTGTTCTCCGACGATGCCATCAAGAACAAGCGCAACACCGATGCGGTCGAGGTCGCCCCCAATACACTGCTTGCGGCGCGGGTCGTGGAACACAAGGCGGCAGCGGTACAGCCTTTGGAGAGTGTGCAGGGCGCCATCGAGAAGCAGTTGGCCCGCATCGAAGGGGGCAAGCTGGCAGCCAAGGATGGTGCAGATAAGTTGGAGCGTCTGAAAAAGGGGGAAAGCATCAACCTGAGCTGGGGTGCTTCGCGGTCTCTGTCGCGTCTCCAGGCAGGCTCCATGGCCCCTGAGCTGGCTCGCGCCATGTTTGGTGCTCCCGCCGAAAAGCTGCCTGCCTATTCCGGACTGGAAATTCCCGGCGGCGGCTATGTGCTGCTGCGCATCACCAAGATCAAGCCCTATCAGGCCGGGGCCAGTGACGACGGCCGTGTCGCCACGGTGAGTCAGCAGTATGCGCGGCTGATTGCCGAACAGGAGTTCGGCGCCTGGCTGGCAGCCGCCCGGGCGCGTTATGAGGTCAAGATCAACAAAGCGGTGCTGGAGAGCAAGGACAAGTAGTAGTCCTGCGGCACCTCTCAGGCGCCAAAAACAAGGCCCGATCAGATGCTTCTGGTCGGGCTTTTCGTTGGGCGATGGGACGAGGAACCACGCACCAGGCTCCGGACTTACAGCATCAGTTCCGAGTTGCCGAGAGTGGTGGTATTGAAGCGGCGTCTATTTATAGCCAAACGACTGCATCGGCTACACTTCGTCCCATGCGTATCCCTGTCGTCCTGCTTTCGCTTTTGTTCCTGCTTTCCGGCTGCGGAGAGGTATGGAACGATCCTCATACCGCCGCTGATCGGGGCGGCAATATTCTCTATTCGGCCTTTCTGGAGCGGCCAAAACATCTCGACCCGGTGCAGTCCTATAGCGAGGACGAGAGTGTGTTTACGGCACAGATTTACGAGCCGCCGCTGCAATACCATTACCTGAAGCGCCCCTACACGGTGATTCCGGCAACGGCGGTGGCCGTGCCGACACCGCGTTATCTCGATGCTGCCGGCAAGCCGCTGCCCGAAGGCGTCGATCCGGCCCGTATCGTTTTCACCGACTACGTCATTGAAATTCGGCCGGGCATCCGCTTTCAGCCCCATCCGGCTTTTGCCCGCAACGCGGAAGGTGAGCTGGCGTATCACAAGCTGACGGCAGCTTATCTCGCCACCAAGTTTGATTTGCGTGATTTCCCCCTCACCGGTAGCCGGGAGCTGACGGCGGAGGATTACGTGTACGGCTTCAAGCGACTGGCGCATCCCCATCTGCACTCGCCGATTCTTGGGTTGATGAGCGAATACGTGGTGGGCCTGGATGGCCTGGTCAAGACCTTGCAGGCGACGAAGAAGGCCGGGACGGGGCAGTCCCAGTGGCTCGACATGCGCCAACACGACCTGGCGGGCGTACAGGTGCTGGATCGCTACCGCTACCGCATTCGCATCAAGGGCAAATATCCGCAGTTTCTCTATTGGCTGGCCATGCCCTTCTTCGCTCCCATGCCCTGGGAGGCCGACCGTTTTCACAGCCAGCCCGGCATGGCGGAGAAGAACCTGACCCTGGACTGGTATCCGGTGGGCACCGGCGCCTACATGCTGATGGAGAACAACCCGAATGCCCGCATGGTGCTGGAGCGCAATCCCAACTTCCACGGCGAGAGCTATCCCTGCGAAGGTGAAGCTAGCGACCGGGACGCCGGTCTGCTGGCCGATTGCGGCAAGGCGATGCCCTTCATCGACAAGGTGATTTTCAGCCGCGAGAAGGAACAGATTCCCTATTGGAACAAGTTCCTCCAGGGTTATTACGATGCCTCGGGGATTTCCTCCGATTCCTTCGATCAGGCGGTGCAGGTGGGGCAGGGCGGCGAGGCGGCGCTGACCGAGGCGATGCGGGGCCAGGGCATTCAGCTCACGACCTCGGTGTCCACCTCCACCTTCTACATGGGCTTCAACTGGCTCGATCCCCTCGTCGGCGGCAACTCGGAGCGGGCCACCAAGCTGCGCCAGGCCATCGCCATTGCCATCGACCAGGAGGAATTCATTTCCATCTTCCAAAACGGGCGTGGTATACCGGCCCAGGGGCCGCTGCCGCCGGGCATCTTCGGCTATCGCGAAGGCCGCGAGGGCATCAATTCGATGATGTATGACTGGGTGGAGGGCAAGCCCCGGCGCAAGGGTGTTGAGGTCGCCCGGCGATTGCTGGCCGAGGCGGGCTATCCGCATGGACGCGATGCCAAAACCGGTGAGCCGCTGGTCATCAATCTCGACACCACCGCCGGCGGCGTCGGCGCCAAATCGCGCATCGACTGGCTCAACAAGCAGTTCCAGAAGATCGACGTGCAGTTGGTGGTGCGCTCCACCGACTACAACCGCTTCCAGGAAAAGCTTATCAAGGGGGCGGCGCAGTTGTTCTACTTCGGCTGGAACGCCGATTATCCCGACCCGGAAAACTTCATGTTCCTGCTCCTCGGCCCCCAGAGCAAGGTCAAGCATCAGGGCGAGAACGCGGCCAACTACCAGAATCCCGAGTACGACCGCCTGTTTGAGCGCATGAAGACGATGGAGAATGGTCCGGAGCGTCAGGCCATCATCGACCGCATGACTGAAATTCTGCGCCACGATACGCCCTGGATATGGGGCTTCCATCCCAAGGACTACACCTTGCGCCACCAGTGGCTCACGAATCGCAAGCCGACCAAGGTGGGCAACAACACGCTCAAGTATCAGCGCATTGATGCGGCGCTGCGGGAGAAGCGGCGGGCAGAATGGAACCGGCCCGTACTCTGGCCTTTGGCCCTGGTGGCGCTGGCCCTTGCTGGCTTTATGGCTCCGGCCTTCCTGGCCTGGCGACGGCGCGAGAAGGCGAGGGCGCAGCCGTGAATGAGGTGGTAACGTTTCCCGGTAGCCCGTTTCGGCTGCATCAGCCGTTTCTTCCCGCCGGCGACCAGCCGGAGGCAATTCGCCTGCTGACGGAGGGCATCGAAGACGGCCTGTCGTTCCAGACCCTGCTCGGCGTCACGGGGTCGGGCAAGACCTACACCATGGCCAACGTCATCGCCCGCCTCGGGCGTCCGGCTCTGGTGCTGGCGCCCAACAAGACCCTGGCGGCGCAACTGTATTCCGAGTTCCGCGAGTTCTTTCCCGAGAACGCCGTCGAGTATTTCGTCTCCTATTACGACTACTACCAGCCGGAAGCCTATGTGCCGGCCCGGGACCTGTTCATCGAGAAGGATTCATCGATCAACGAGCACATTGAACAGATGCGTCTGTCGGCCACCAAGAGTCTGCTGGAGCGACGCGACGTGGTGATCGTGTGTACCGTTTCGGCGATCTACGGCATCGGCGATCCGGTGGATTACCACAGCATGATCCTGCATCTCAAGGAGGGCGAGAAACTCGGCCAGAGAGAGGTCATCCGCCGTCTCGCCGAGATGCAGTACGAGCGCAATGATGTGGATTTCAATCGCGGCGCCTATCGGGTGCGCGGCGACGTGATCGACGTCTTCCCTGCCGAACACGCGGAAAGCGCGGTGCGCATCAGCCTCTTCGACGACGAGATCGAATCCCTGACGCTGTTTGATCCGCTGACCGGCCATACCAAGCAGAAGCTGGGGCGCTTCACGGTATTTCCCTCCAGTCATTACGTGACGCCGCGGGCAACGGTGATTCGTGCCGTCGAGGCGATCAAGGAAGAACTGCGGGAGCGTATCGAGTACTACCAGAAAGAGCAGAAGCTGGTGGAGTGCCAGCGCATCGAGCAGCGCACCCGCTTCGATCTGGAGATGCTCGACCAACTCGGCTTCTGCAAGGGCATCGAAAACTACTCGCGCCATCTTTCCGGGCGCAAAGCCGGCGAGCCGCCGCCGACGCTCTACGACTATCTGCCTCCCGATGCCCTGATGTTCGTGGACGAGTCCCACGTTGCCATCCCCCAGGTGGGGGCCATGTACAAGGGCGACCGTTCGCGCAAGGAGAACCTGGTCAATTACGGCTTCCGCCTGCCCTCGGCCCTCGATAACCGGCCATTGAAGTTCGAGGAATTCGAGCGTCTGATGCCGCAGACGGTGTTTGTCTCGGCAACGCCAGCCCAGTATGAGCTGGACCATCAGGGCCAGGTGGTTGAGCAGGTGGTGCGTCCCACCGGTTTGGTGGACCCGGAAATCATCGTGCGGCCTGCGGCAAGCCAGGTGGACGATCTGTTGGGTGAGGTCAAACTGCGCATTGCCAAGGGTGAGCGCGTTCTGGTCACGACGCTGACCAAGCGCCTTTCCGAGCAACTCACCGAATACCTGGGGGATAACGGTATCAAGGTGCGCTACCTGCACTCCGACATTGATACCGTCGAGCGGGTTGAAATCATCCGCGACCTGCGTCTGGGCGAGTTTGATGTGCTGGTGGGTATCAACCTGCTACGGGAGGGGCTGGATATCCCAGAAGTTTCCCTGGTGGCGATTCTTGATGCCGACAAGGAGGGTTTCCTGCGTTCCGAGCGCAGCCTGATCCAGACCATGGGGCGCGCCGCCCGCCACATCAACGGCACGGCGATTCTTTACGGCGACGTGGTGACGAATTCCATGCGTCGTGCCATTGCCGAAACCAAGCGCCGGCGCGAAAAGCAGGAGGCCCACAACCTGGCCCACGGCATCACGCCGAAGGGGGTCGAAAAACGCATCAAGGACATCATCGACGGTGTCTACGACATGGAATCCGGCGTGCGGGAACTCAAAGCGGCCCAGGAAGTCGCCCGCTATGAAGCCATGAGCGAGAAGGCGCTAGCAAAAGAAATCAAACGCCTGGAAAAGGCGATGCACGAACATGCCAAGAATCTGGAATTCGAGGACGCCGCCGCTGCGCGGGATGAACTCTTCCGTCTAAAGCAAATGGCCTTCGGCGCGGCGCTCCACGATCATGGGGAGGCTGGCTTGTGAGGCAAGACGTGGTGCGCATTCTCTTCGTCTGCATGGGCAATATATGCCGATCACCGACGGCGGAAGGCGTGGCGCGGGCCACCATCGAAAGGGCGGGTCTGTCGGCGTATTTTGAATTTGATTCTGCCGGCACCCATGCCTATCACGTTGGCGAGCCACCGGATGCGCGCGCCCAGAAGACGGCGACAGCACGAGGCTACGACCTGTCCAGCATCAGGGCGCGACAAGTCAGGGCGGCTGACTTCCTGCGTTTTGATCGCATTCTGGCCATGGATCGGGACAACCTTGCGCTCCTGACGCAGGCTTGCCCCAAAGACTTGCGGCATCGGCTCGGCTTGTTCCTGGACTATGGCAGCAACCCCGATCTACGTGAAGTCCCAGATCCCTACTACGGTGGTACCGATGGTTTTGAGCATGTCCTGGGATTGGCGGAAGACGCCACCCGGGGCCTCATTGAAGCATTCCGACCAGACAAATGAACAGGGCGCCCGAAGGCGCCCTGCGTGGCTGACTGCTATGCCGGCTTGTCTTACTCCTTGCGGGTTTCGACGATTTGCAGCGGTTCGTCGGCCACCACTACCACGGGTTTCGGCTTACGGCCGAGCGCTTGGGCTGGAGCCATGCTGATGGCGGGACGCGGGGCGCTGGCCACGGTTTCCACCATCTGTAGTCCCGCCTGTTGCAGCGTGGCCGAAAGGTCAATCGGGCTGGCCGTTACTACCGGCGTCGGGGCTGGCGTGGGCGCGGCTTCGGCAGCAACCTCGGCCACGGGTTCAACGACAGGAGCCTGAGGCGCGCTGATTTCGGCAACGATGGGCGCAACCGATTCCGGGCTGACCACAGATTCTGCAACGGACACGGCAAGCGCTTCCGCTGCTGGGGTGGTGGCTTCGGCGGGCAGCGGTGCTGACACCTGTGTCACAACCGGAGCTGAGATCGGCTCTGCGGCAATCTCTGCCACGGCCGGCATGGCGGCTATCGCATTACTCTCCTCACCAGACTCAACCACGGCAGTTGCCCCGGTTTCCTCGGTGCGGCGCTCACCACGGCCGCGACCACGACGACCACGACCACGACGGCTTTCTCCGCCATCTTCACCATTACGCGGCTCGTTGCCAGGCACGGCCTGGACTGCTGCGTCGGCCTCAACTACAGGCTTTGCGGCCTGCTCGTCACGACGTGGATTGCGTTCGCTACGCTCGCCGCGTTGACGGCGGTTGTTGTCCTTCTGGCCTTCTTCGCCAGTTTCACGACGCGGACGGCCTTGTTCACCACGACCCTCGGTGTTGCGTTCGCCACGTTCCTTGCGCTCGCCGGGGTCGCGCGCTTCGCGAGGTTCACGGGGCTCCCGTGGCTCACGAGGTTGGCGCTCCTCGCGTCCTTCCTTGCCTTCGCGGCCATCGCGACGGCCACGACCACGGCCTCCATCGCGACCACCTTCACGATTGCCACGTTCGCGGCGGGCGGGCTTTTCCTTTTCCTTCGGTGCGGGCTCTTCAACTTTCTTTTCGCCGGTCAGCCAGGAGAAGAACTTCTTGAACAGGCCGGGCTCGTCATTGGCAGCCACTACCGGAGCTGCCTTCGGGGCAGCGATCGGGGCCGGCTGGTCCGGTGTGATCCCCTTGACTGCCGCTTCGGCCTTGGCAGGCTTGGCTTCGGCCTGTGAGGGCAGCTGATAGGTGTCCTCGGCAGGCTTGACAGCCATCTGGTAGCTCGGCACCACCAGACCTTCGGCATTCAACTGGTCGTGGCGCAGACGCACGATTTCGTGTTGCGGCGTTTCCAGGTGGCGGTTGGGAACGATCAGCAGATTGACGCGGTGACGCACCTCGATGTGGGCGATATCGACACGCTTTTCGTTGAGCAGGAAAGTGCCGACATCCACCGGAACCTGACAATGGATAGCGCCTGTGTTTTCCTTCATGGCTTCCTCTTCGAGGATGCGCAGGATGTGCAGGGCGGCGGATTCGGTGGAGCGGATGTGGCCGGTGCCGGTGCAGCGCGGGCAGGTGATGTAGCTGGTTTCGGCGAGGGCCGGGCGTAGGCGCTGACGGGAGAGTTCAAGCAGGCCGAAGCGGCTGATCTTGCCGGTCTGGACGCGGGCGCGGTCGAAGCGCAGGGCGTCGCGCAGGCGGTTTTCCACCTCGCGCTGGTTCTTGCTGCTCTCCATGTCGATGAAGTCGATGACGATCAGGCCACCCAGGTCACGCAAACGCAACTGGCGCGCCACTTCGTCGGCGGCCTCGCAGTTGGTGCGGAAGGCGGTTTCCTCGATGTCGGAACCCTTGGTGGAACGACCGGAGTTAACGTCCACCGACACCAGAGCTTCGGTGTGGTCGATGACGATGGCGCCGCCGGAGGGCAGGGTCACCTGGCGCGAGTAGGCCGATTCGATCTGGTGTTCGATCTGGAAGCGGGAGAACAGCGGCACGTCGTCGTGATAGCGCTTGACGCGGTTGACGTTGCCCGGCATCACGTGGGCCATGAACTGCTGGGCCTGCTCGAAGATGTCGTCGGTGTCGATCAGGATTTCGCCGATTTCGGGCTGGAAGTAGTCGCGGATGGCGCGGATGACCAGACTCGACTCCTGATAGATCAGGAACGCGCCGGTCTGGGTCTTGGAGGCGCCTTCAATGGCGGTCCACAACTGCAGCAGGTAATTAAGGTCCCATTGCAGCTCTTCGGCATTGCGGCCGATGGCGGCGGTGCGGGCGATCATGCTCATGCCGTGGGGTACGTCGAGCTGATCGAGAACTTCGCGCAGTTCCTGGCGCTCATCACCCTCGACGCGGCGGGATACGCCACCACCACGGGGGTTATTGGGCATCAGAACCAGATAGCGGCCGGCAAGGCTGACGTAGGTGGTGAGGGCGGCGCCCTTGTTGCCACGCTCGTCCTTTTCAACCTGGACAATGAGTTCCTGGCCGACCTGGAGGGCGTCCTGGATCTTGGCCTTGGAAGGCTCCACATCGGCCTTGAAATAGGCGCGGGAGACTTCCTTGAATGGCAGGAAACCGTGGCGCTCGGCGCCATAGTCAACAAACGCCGCTTCGAGGCTGGGCTCGATACGGGTGATGACGGCCTTGTAAATGTTGCTCTTGCGTTGTTCCTTAGCGGCCGATTCGATGTCGAGGTCAATCAGCTTCTGACCATCAACGATCGCGACGCGGAGTTCCTCGGCTTGCGTCGCATTGAACAGCATGCGTTTCATGTGTGCTCCCGCGCTCGCGAGGCACGACAGACCGCACACCGCCTAATCTTCAGTGTGTGGGCGGCAGTGTGTGGGTTTGCAGGGTCTGGGGCATGGATATAAGCCGGAAAACAAACGTGGGCAAACGTGGTTCGGTCTGTAGTGTGCGGTGTCGACTTTCGGGTCGGCGCCACGGGTTCGTGCCTGTGCTGAGCGCAATCAAGTAGTATCGCTCCTTCGGGCGAGCGATATGCCCTCTGGGCTGCTGCGGGTGGGCGAAAAAGCCGTTCAGAGAATTTCAACAACAATTCAACAACTAACGGCCCGCTACCGGCCCCACTGCTGTCATCAACCCGAATAGTAGGGGCGATCTGACAACAACGTCCCGGGAACCGTGCCACCGACGCCACTTCGGGCCGTCGGGCACACCGTCGCGGGACGGCAAACCGGAAATCATCATATTACAAATGAAGGGTTTAAGCAAAGAATCCGCAACATTGCTCGAAGTCGATGACGGCTCCGCCGGGCAGCGCATAGATAACTTTCTGCTGCGCATCGCCAAGGGGGTGCCAAAAAGCCACGTTTATCGCATTCTGCGTAGCGGTGAAGTGCGGGTAAACAAGGGGCGGGTTGGGGCCGAGTACCGTCTGGTGGAAGGCGATATCGTTCGCGTACCGCCAATTCGCATCGCCGAGAAGGTGGATAGCGCCCCCGCACCGGCACGGGAGTTTGCAGTGGTTTTCGAGGACGATGCCTTGCTGGTGGTGGATAAGCCCGCCGGCGTAGCCGTCCATGGCGGTAGCGGTGTGAGTTTTGGCGTCATCGAGCAACTGCGCCGCAGCCGCCCCCAGGCGCGCTTTCTCGAACTGGCACACCGCCTTGATCGCGAGACGTCAGGCTTGTTGATGATAGGCAAGAAGCGTTCGGCGTTGAACCAACTTCATGACCTGTTTCGTCAGGGGAAGGTGGAAAAACGCTATCTGGCTCTGGTCAAGGGTTCCTGGCACAACGCTCTCCAGCATGTGCGGTTGCCCTTGCACAAGTATTTGACCGCTGACGGGGAACGGCGGGTTTCCGTGTCAGATGAGGGCAAGGACGCCCACAGCATCGTGCGCCTGGTAGCGCGCTGGGAAAACTTCTCCTTGGTCGAGGTGGAACTCAAGACCGGGCGTACCCACCAGATCCGGGTACATCTGGCCCATCTGGGCTTTCCCCTGGCCGGCGACGACAAATACGGCGATTTCGGCCTCAACAAGGACTTGCAAAAGGTGGGACTGAAACGCATGTTCCTGCATGCGGCAAAATTGCGCTTTCCCCATCCCTTGACGGGAGATGTGGTGGAACTGGCCGCGCCCTTACCGGTAGAGTTGGCGGCTTTTTTGAGGCGCCTCGATGCCCAAGAACGGAAGGAATTTGGTGAAGCGTTTTGATTTAATTGTCTTCGACTGGGATGGCACCCTGATGGACTCGGCGGGAGCCATTGTTGCCAGCGTCCAGGCGGCGGCCTGTGATCTGGGTCTGGAGCCTCCGCCCGATGAGCGGGCGCGGCATATTATCGGGCTTGGGCTTGGCGATGCCTTGCGCCATGCGCTGCCTGAACTGGAAGAACACCGCTATGCCGAATTGACTGATCGGTATCGTTTTCACTACCTTTCCCAGGATCATGAACTGAAGTTGTTTGACGGTATTCAAGAACTCATTCATGAACTGGCTGAAGCGGGTTACCCTTTGGCGGTCGCTACGGGAAAGAGTCGGCTGGGTTTGAATCGGGCCATGGAACATAGTGGTTTGGGGCACTATTTCCACGCCAGCCGCTGTGCCGATGAGTGCTTCTCCAAGCCCCATCCGCAGATGCTGGATGAACTGGTGGCGGAGTTTGCCGTGACGCCGGAGGCAACTCTGATGATCGGTGATACCACCCACGATCTGCAAATGGCCGCGAATGCCGGCGTTGCGAGTGTTGCGGTGAGCTACGGTGCCCATACCGTCGATGCCTTGGCGCAGGTGCCTTCGCTTCATTGCGCCTCGACGGTACCGGAATTGCGGGCATGGCTGAAAGCGAACGCCTGATTTGTGCCGGAACGGACCTGATTGATGGCGGGCCGGGGGTTCGGTTTCAAGTAGCCTGGCGTGGGCAGACCGAGCCAGCCTTTGTCATTCGCTATTGGGGTCGTGCCTACGCTTATTTGAACCGTTGTGGCCATGTACCGATAGAGATCGACTGGCAGGCGGGGCAGTTCTTCGATCATTCCGGTTTATACTTGGTTTGCGCCACCCATGGCGCCCTCTATGCTCCCGACAGTGGCCGTTGCCTGCTCGGTCGTTGCAACGGCAACGGACTGGTTTCTCTAAAGGTGACGGAGCGGGACGGGAACATTTACCTCCTCGAAAGAAGTGATTGACGTGTCGGAACAGACTCCAGGCGGCCCCCATTGGGAGCGCCAGATAATTGAAAATCTTGCCCTCGAATCTCTGGCCGAGCAGCGCCGCCGGCGGCGCTGGGGCATATTCTTCAAGCTCCTCGGCTTCACTTATGTAACCGTGGTCCTGGTACTGGCCCTGGATTGGGGCAGCAGCGACAAGCACGATGGCAAGAAGCACACCGCCCTGGTGGATATGCACGGAGTGATTCAGGCCAAGGGGGATGTCAACGCTGAAAATGTGATTGGCTCTCTCCAGTCGGCTTTTGAGGACAAGGGCACGGTGGGCATCGTGCTGCGCATCAACAGCCCCGGGGGCAGTCCGGTTCAGTCGGGCATCATTTACGATGAAATCAAACGATTACGGGCCAAGTATCCGGAGATTCCGCTCCATGTGGTAGTCGAGGATGTGTGCGCCTCCGGTGGCTATTACGTGGCGGCCGCGGCTGACAACATCTACGTTGATAAGGCGAGTATCGTCGGCTCCATTGGTGTTCTTATGGATGGTTTTGGCTTTACCGGCACCATGGACAAGTTTGGCGTCGAGCGCCGCCTGCTTACGGCGGGGGAGAACAAGGGCTTTCTTGATCCCTTCTCGCCCCAGAATGCTCAGCACAAGGAGCATGCTCAGCAGATGCTCAACGATATTCACCAGCAGTTCATTTATGTGGTCCGTAAAGGCCGTGGTAAGCGCCTGAAAGAGAGTCCGGAGATGTTCTCCGGACTGATGTGGACGGGCGCCAAGAGCGTTGAATTGGGTTTGGCGGACGGATTTGGTACCGTTGATTCCATCGCTCGCGACGTCTTCAAGGCCGAGGATGTGCGCGACTACACCGTGAAGTCCAGCTTTGCCGAGAAGTTTGCCAAACAGCTAGGCGCCAACATGGCCCAGGGCATCAGTAGCCGGCTTTTCGGTCCTAGCCTGCACTAAGCAGCAGGAACACCGTCGGGCGCCGGTCCAGTTGCGGAGGAGGGCAGGTGCGCCACTTGGCAATCGTGTGACTGGCAATGGACTCCGTGCCCAGGGTGAGGTCGGTACCGATGGCCAAACGTGTATCGGGACGGCAGTGGGACAGCAGGGCTTCAAAGAGCGCTTGGTTACGGTAGGGTGTTTCGATAAATAGCTGGGTTTGGCCCTGGCGTTTTGAGTCTTTTTCCAGCTCTGCGATCTTCTTACCGCGCTCCGGTTCCCGTGCTGGCAGGTAACCATGAAAGGCAAATCGCTGCCCCTCCAGTCCCGAGGCCATCAGGGCCAGGAGCAGGGAGGAGGGGCCCACCAGGGGACGCACGGCGAATCCTTCTTCGTGGGCACGGCGAACCAGCAGGGCCCCCGGGTCGGCCACGCCAGGACAGCCGGCTTCAGACATCAATCCAAGATCGTGGCCCAGGCGCAGCGGTTCGAGCAGACGCTTAATATCCTCAGCCTTCAAGGGTTCCGGCAATTGCTCGATGGCTAGCTCGCGCAAGGGGATCGGATGCTCCAGTCGCTTGAGCTCGCCGCGGGCCGTCTTTGCATTTTCGACGACGAAATGCCGGAGGTGGCAGGCGATATCGTGGCTGGCTGCCGGCAGATAGGTCTGCCAAGATGCTTCGCCAAGTGAGACCGGGAGCAGAAACAGGGTGCCGCGCTTGTTCTCGCTCAAGGAATGGCGACCCCCTCGGCGCGTAGCAGATCGCACAGGGCAATCAGCGGCAGGCCGACCAGGGCATTCGGATCGTCGCCACGCAGGCTTTCCAGCAAGGCGATGCCGAGCCCCTCGGATTTGGCCGAGCCGGCGCAGTTCAGGGCATCCTCCTTGTCCATGTAGCGCTCAATTTCTGCATCCGAGAGGGCGCGGAACTTGACCTCGGTCGGGATGCCCCGCAGCCAGGCACGTCCGGTGGCTGAATTCAGCAGGCAGAGACCAGTATGGAAGATGACTGTCTTTCCCGCCATAAACCGCAACTGCTCACGGGCCTTTTCACGAGTGCCGGGCTTGCCAAAAACACTGGATCCACAGTAAGCGACTTGGTCGGAGCCAATAATCAGGGCATCCGGGAAGCGCTCTGCCACGGCCCGTGCCTTGACTTCAGAAAGGCGCTCGGCGGTCTGGGCCGGATGTTCCCCAGTCAGGGCCGACTCGTCGGCATCCGGGCTTGCTGTTTCAAAGGGGATTTGCAGGCGGGCGAGAAGTTCGCGCCGAAACACAGAAGTGGAAGCGAGAATCAGACGCGTCGGCGGGGTAAGGGGTAAAGGGGAAACAGGCACGGAAAAACACCTAAACTGTTGGATTCGGGGAGGGTTTTCGTGCTAGTATCCCACGTTTTCGCCGCGCCACGTCCATGTCGGAAAAGGCAATGGTTGTTAGCAGTCCGATCATTGATAGTCTGGAGTTTTCCCGTCAGGGAAAGAGCTTGACAGGGAGTGTTGTCGTAAGCGATCTGCCGCGTCTCGCGCAGTCACTTGCGGATACGGGTGCGAAGCTGTCGTGGCAGCTTGGTGGCGAGAAAGATGAAGAAGGAAAGTTATTTCTCGAACTGGTGGTGGAGGGGGTGCTGTCCCTGACCTGTCAGCGTTGTTTGGCTGAAATGGCGTGGCCGGTTAGCGTGATTGAGCGGCTGCTGTTGGTTCCTGATGGAATGCCATGGCCCGAGGATGAGCTGGAAGACGACAGCATGGATGCGATAGCGGCAGAGCGTGAATTGTCCGTTCTGACGTTGGTTGAGGACGAGGTGCTATTGGCCCTGCCAGTGGTGCCGCGACATGCGGATCGGGCGATGTGTCAATCGTTGGTTCGTGTGGATGAGGATTTGCCGGCATCGCCATTTGCGCTGTTGGAGCAATTGAAAAAGAAACATTGATCTGAAGGAGTAACAACATGGCCGTTCAACAGAATAAGAAGTCGCCCTCCAAGCGTGGCATGCACCGCGCCCATGACTTCCTGACCAATCCTCCCCTGGCTGTCGAAGCCACCACGGGTGAGGTGCATCTGCGTCACCACGTTTCCCCTAGCGGCGTTTATCGCGGCAAGAAGATTTTCAAGACCAAGAACGACTGATTCTCAGTCTTCCATTGCGGCCGGTTTGCGTTGTTGATGTTCTGACGCAGTCGGCCGTTTTCTTGGACTAACGAAACCCTATCGATGGCGATTACCATCGCCGTGGATTGCATGGGCGGTGACCACGGCCCTGCGGTCACACTTCCTGCCTGCTTCGATTTCCTGAGGCGCGATCCGGATTGCGCGACCATTCTGGTCGGCCGCGAGGAGGACCTTCGTCCCTATCTGGGTGACGCCCTGGAGGAATTCGGCGATCGTGTCCGTCTGCACCACGCCAGCGAGGTGGTGGGTATGGACGAGCCGGTTGCCACGGCCCTGCGCAACAAGAAGGACTCCTCAATGCGCGTGGTGGCCAATCTGGTCAAGGATGGTTCCGCCCAGGCTGCCATCTCCGCCGGAAATACCGGCGCCCTGATGGCCATTTCCCGCTTCGTGCTCAAAACTCTTCCGGGCATTGACCGGCCGGCGATTGCCAGCATCCTGCCGACCATGAAGGGACACACCTACGTCCTTGATCTGGGGGCCAATGTGGATTGCGGGCCGGAGCATCTGCTCCAGTTCGGCATCATGGGTTCCATGCTGGTATCGGCTCTGGAACACAAGGAGCGGCCGACCGTTGGTTTGCTGAACATCGGCGAAGAGGACATCAAGGGTAATGAAGCCGTCAAGCGCGCCGGGGAGTTGCTGCGGGCTTCCGATCTGAATTTCATCGGCAACGTCGAGGGCGACGACATCTACAAGGGCACCTCGGAAGTGGTCGTGTGCGACGGCTTTGTCGGCAATGTCGCACTGAAGACCTCCGAGGGCCTGGCGCAGATGGTGGCGACGTCTCTGCGGGAGGAGTTCTCCCGCAATCTATTTACCAAGCTTGCCGCCATGGTGGCGATGCCCGTCATCAAGGCCTTCAAGGCCCGATTCGATCACCGCCGCTACAACGGCGCCAGTCTGCTGGGCCTCAAGGGCGTGGTCATCAAGAGTCACGGCTCGGCGGATGCCTTCGCCTTCTTCTGTGCCCTGGAACGGGCGGCGGAAGCGGCCCGCAACCGCTTGCCGGAAAAAATCGCCGAACGCATGGCATCTGCTCCTCTTCCTGTCGCGGCATGAGCACACAACATCCCTATTCCCGCATTGCCGGCACTGGCAGTTTCCTGCCGGGCGCGCCGGTCGGTAACGCCGAACTGATTGCCCGCCACCAGTTGGAGTCGTCCGACGAGTGGATCGTCGAGCGCACGGGGATTCACTCCCGCCATCTGGCTGAGCCGCACGTCACCTCCAGTGATCTGGCCTGCGAGGCTTCGCGTCGGGCACTTGCCGCGGCTGGCTGCGTGCCTGCCGATATTGATCTGGTGATTGTCGCCACCTCGACGCCTGATTACGTTTTCCCCAGTACCGCTGCTCTGTTGCAGGCGAAGCTCGGAATTGCCCACGGTGCCGCGGCCTTTGACCTGCAAGCGGTATGTGCCGGTTTCTCCTATGCCTTGGCGGTGGCGGACAAGTTCATTTGTTCCGGGTCCCATCGTCGCGCTCTGGTGGTCGGGGCGGAAGTGTTTTCACGCATTCTCGATTGGCAGGATCGCGGCACCTGCGTCCTGTTTGGCGATGGCGCCGGCGCTGTGGTGCTGGAAGCCTCCGATGTGCCGGGAATTCTAGCCACGGCGATTCATGCCGACGGCAGTCACCACGGCATACTTTCCGTGCCGGGGCAGGTCCATGGCGGGCAGGTCACTGGCGATCCCTTCCTGCGCATGGATGGTCAGGCGGTATTCAAGTTTGCCGTCAAGGTTCTCGCCGACGTGGCCAATGAGGTACTCGACGCAGCCGGCATGACTGCCGATCAACTGGACTGGTTGATTCCCCATCAGGCTAATGTGCGGATCATTACGGCCACCGCCAAGAAGTTGCATGCGCCAATGGACAAGGTCATTGTTACCGTTGCCCATCATGGCAACACGTCAGCGGCCTCGATTCCGCTCGCCCTTGATGCCGCCGTGCGTGATGGCCGCATTCAGCGCGGTCAGTCGGTGTTGGTGGAAGGCGTTGGCGGCGGTTTCACCTGGGGCGCAGCGCTCCTGAAATTCTGAGGATGACTTCATGAAATTCGCACTAGTGTTCCCCGGTCAAGGGTCCCAGTCCCTTGGCATGATGGCTACCTACGGTGATAGCGCCGTGGTTCGGGCAACATTTGACGAAGCCTCAACGGCTCTTGGTCGCGATCTATGGCAGTTGGTAACCGAAGGGCCTGCCGAGGCGTTGAATCAGACCGTCAATACCCAACCCCTGATGCTCACCGCCGGCATTGCTGTCTGGCGCCTGTGGCAGGAAAAGGGGGGCTTGCGGCCGTCCATGGTGGCAGGGCATAGCCTCGGTGAGTATTCGGCCCTGGTGGCCGCCGGTGTTCTGGAACTGAAGGATGCCGTGCCCTTGGTGGAGTTCCGCGCCAAGTCCATGCAGGAATCCGTGCCGGCGGGCGAGGGCGCCATGGCAGCGATTCTCGGACTGGATGCGGCGTCGGTCAAGGCGGCTTGTACCGAGTCTGCCCAAGGTCAGGTGGTCGAGGCAGTGAATTTCAACGCCCCGGAACAAACCGTGATTGCCGGCCACAAGGCCGCCGTGGAACGGGCGGCAGAGGCATGTAAGGGCAAAGGCGCCAAGCGGGCCGTGATGCTGCCGGTGTCTGCCCCTTTCCATTGTGCGCTGATGCAGCCGGCGGCCGACAAACTCAAGGGGCGTCTTGCTGACGTTAGCTTCAAGGCTCCCGTCATTGCGGTGGTGAATAACGTCGATGTCGCCACTCTGACCGATCCAGGACAAATTCGTGATGCCCTGGTGCGCCAGGCTGCGGCTCCCGTGCGCTGGGTGGAAACCATGCAGGCCATGCAGCAGGCCGGTGTTACTCATGTCTATGAGTGCGGTCCGGGCAAGGTGTTGGCGGGGCTGGTGAAACGTTGCGCCGATGGTCTGGTGGGTGGTGCCATGGCTGATTTGGCGGGTCTTGAAGCCGCCTTGGCGGCGGTAAAGGAATAAGCATGCTTAAAGGACAGATTGCGCTTGTGACCGGGGCTTCTCGTGGCATTGGTCGCGCTATTGCCCTTGAACTGGGCGCCCAAGGCGCCACGGTGATTGGAACCGCGACCACGGAAGCCGGTGCGGCGGATATCCAGAATGCTCTTGACGGCGCGGGTCTCAAGGGCCTGGGGGCGGTGCTGAATGTTACCGATAGTGTCGCTTGCGAGGCCGTGATCGGCGATATCGAGAAGAAGTTCGGCACGGTTAGCGTTCTGGTCAACAATGCCGGCATTACCCGTGACAACCTCGCCATGCGCATGAAGGACGAGGAATGGGATGCCGTCATGGATGCCAATTTGAAGGCGGTTTTCCGCATGTCAAAACTGGTGATGCGCGCCATGATGAAGGCCCGTTTTGGCCGCATCATCAACATCACGTCAGTGGTTGGTGCTGCTGGCAATCCCGGTCAGGCCAATTACGCCGCCGCCAAAGCTGGGGTAGCCGGCATGACCCGCGCCCTGGCGCAGGAACTGGGCAGCCGCAACATCACCGTAAATTGTGTAGCGCCCGGCTTTATTGATACCGACATGACCAAGGCGCTGCCCGATGCGGCGAAAGACGCGCTGCTGAGAAAGATCCCCCTCAATCGCCTCGGACAGGCGGATGAAATCGCCTTTGCCGTCGCCTTTTTGGCCAACCCCCGCGCCGGCTACATTTCCGGTGCCGAGCTGCATGTGAATGGTGGTATGTACATGGTTTGACGTTCTGTCATCTAAGGTAACAGGACGGTCAGATTGTTTTTGGTAAACTATGCAACACTAACTATACCCATCCCGGGAAGGAGCCGTAAATGAGTGATATCGAACAACGTGTCAAGAAGATCGTCGCCGAGCAACTGGGCGTCAATGAGTCCGAGATCAAGATTGAGTCTTCCTTTGTCGATGATCTGGGCGCTGACTCTCTCGACACCGTCGAACTGGTGATGGCTCTCGAAGAAGAATTCGAGTGCGAGATTCCTGATGAAGAGGCCGAGAAGATCACCACCGTCAAGCAGGCTGTTGACTACATCAACAACAACCTCAAGAAGTAATTCGATTCCGGCGTTCCTCGCCGGTCACTCTTACATGTCTGGAGTTCACCTTGTCGCGTCGTAGAGTCGTCGTGACCGGTTTGGGCATCGTCTCGCCGGTTGGCAATACTGTTTCCGAAGCCTGGGGCAACCTCGTTGCCGGCAAGAGCGGCATCGGTCCGATTACGCACTTTGACGCCTCGGCGCTGAAGGCCCGTATCGCTGGCGAGGTGAAAAACTTCGACATCACCACTTACATTTCCGCCAAGGAAGCCCGCCGCATGGATGGTTTCATCCACTTCGGCATGGCGGCGGGGATACAGGCCTTCCGTGATTCGGGACTTGAGGTGACTGCCGAAAATGCCCATCGCATGGGCGTGAATATCGGCTCTGGTATCGGTGGTCTGCCGATGATTGAGGAAACCCACAACGACTACCTGGCTGGTGGTCCGCGCAAGATTTCCCCTTTCTTCATTCCCGGCACCATCATCAACATGATCTCGGGCAATCTCTCGATTCTGCTGGGATTGAAGGGGCCGAACCTGGCCGTGGTAACCGCCTGCACCACGGGGCTGCATGCCATCGGCACCAGTGCGCGCATGATTGAGTATGGCGACACCGATGTCATGGTGTGCGGCGGTGCGGAAGCCACCATCACGCCGCTGGCGGTGGGGGGCTTTGCCTCTGCCCAGGCCTTATCTACCCGCAATGACGATCCTGCTACCGCCAGCCGTCCTTGGGACAAGGGGCGCGACGGTTTTGTCATGGGCGAAGGCGCCGGCGTGGTAGTGCTTGAAGAGTACGAGCATGCCAAAAAGCGCGGCGCCCGCATTTATGCCGAGCTTGCGGGTTTCGGCATGAGCGGCGATGCCTACCATATGACGGCGCCGGATACCGATGGTCCGTGCCGCAGCATGGTGGCGGCACTGACCAATGCGGGAATCAATCCCGATCAGGTTAATTACGTCAATGCTCACGGTACTTCCACACCGCTTGGCGACAAGAACGAGACCGCGGCAATCAAGTTGGCCATGGGCGACGCGGCAAAGAAGCTGGTAGTGAATTCCACCAAGTCCATGACCGGTCACCTGCTTGGTGGCGCAGGAGGGATCGAGTCGGTGTTTTCGGTGCTGGCCATCCACCATCAGGTGTCCCCGCCGACCATCAACATTTTCGAGCAGGATCCCGAGTGCGATCTGGACTACTGCGCGAATACCGCCCGTGAAATGAAGATTGATGTGGCGCTGAAGAACAACTTTGGCTTCGGCGGCACCAACGGCTCCATCGTCTTCAAGCGGATATAAGCGAACAGAGGCAGCGGCGCAGATGCGGCTGCCTCTCGTTTTGCCTGTAAAGATTTCCCCGACGCTGCTTGTTACGCTGTCCGTAGCCCACGGTGTGGCACTTCTGGCCACGCTTGCCACGGACTGGCCCGTCGCTATGAAGGCCCTCGTCGCGATACCTTGGGGTTTTTCTGCCTGGCGAAGTATTCGATGGCAGATCTCGCGGTTTCAAGGTGGCAGGCCCACCGCCCTTGGTCTGAAATCCGATGGCAAACTGGACCTTTACTGTCGCCAAGGTGAAGCGCAACCGGCAACGGTCAGCGCGTCCACGACTGTGTTCCCTGGGTTGATCATTCTCTGGCTGAAGACGGATACGGAGCGCCTGTCGCTGTGTTTACCTCAGGATGCTCTTGGCCCAGAGGGCCATCGTCAACTGCGCTTATGGCTAACCTGGCTTGCCAAGGCCGAGTAGCAGACCGCGCCTTGGCTAGCGATGCGGGGGAGGGCGCAGCACCGTGTCCTTGGCTTGGGGCAGGGTGTCCGGGTAGTCGAGGCTGTAATGGAGCCCCCGGCTTTCCTTGCGGGCCTGGGCACTTTTGACGATCAGGTGGGCCGTGAGCACCAGGTTGCGCAGTTCGATCAGGTCATTGCTGACTCTGAAATTCGCATAGTAGTCATCGATTTCGCGTTCCAGCAGCTTGATGCGGTGCATGGCCCGCTCCAAGCGCTTGGTGGTACGGACGATGCCGACGTAATCCCACATGAAGCGGCGCAGTTCGTCCCAATTGTGGGAGATGACGATTTCCTCGTCGGGGTTCGTCACCCGGCTCTCGTCCCAGCGCGGCAGCTTCGGCAACTTGACAGACTTCTCGGCCAGGATATCGGCGGCGGCAGAGGCTGAATACACCAAGCATTCGAGTAGGGAATTGCTCGCCAGTCGGTTGGCGCCGTGGAGACCGGTGCAGGCCGTTTCGCCAATGGCGTAGAGGCCGGGGAGATCGGTGCGTGCGGTGCGGTCAGTGAGCACACCGCCGCAATTGAAATGCACCGCCGGCACGACGGGAATCGGGTCGCGGCTGATATCGATGCCCAGCTTCTGGCAACGAGCGTAGATGTTGGGGAAATGCCCGGCCAGAAACATGGGGGACTTGTGGGTCATGTCCAGATAAACGCAATCCAGACCGTGCTTCTTCATCTCGAAGTCGATGGCGCGGGCGACGATGTCACGGGGCGCCAGTTCCGCCCGTTCGTCATGCTCGGGCATGAAGCGTGTGCCGTCGGGCAGGCGCAGGATGCCGCCTTCGCCGCGCATGGCTTCGGTAATGAGGAAGGATTTGTTGTGCGGGTGGTAGAGGCAGGTCGGGTGGAACTGGATGAATTCCATGTTCGCCACCCGGCAGCCCGCGCGCCAGGCCATGGCGATGCCGTCGCCCGTCGCCGTGTCGGGATTGGTGGTGTAGAGATAGACCTTACCGGCGCCGCCAGAAGCAAGGGCGGTGAACTTTGCGCCAATAGTGACCACCGCGCCCCGGTCGATATCCAGGACGTAAGCGCCATAGCAGCGATTCTGCTTCAGGCCGAGTTTGGTTCCTGTGATGAGGTCCACCGCGATATGCCGTTCCAGCAACGTGATGTTGGGATGAGCACGAACCTTTTCGGTCAGAGTTTCCTGCACCGCGGCCCCAGTGGCATCGGCGGCGTGAATAATACGGCGATGGCTGTGACCGCCTTCGCGCGTCAGATGGAAGCCGAATTCGGAACCGTCGCGGGTAAATGGGACGCCCTGGTGGATCAGCCATTCGATGGCGGTGCGGCCGTTTTCCACCACGAAGCGGGTGGCAACCGGATCGCAGAGTCCGCCACCGGCGATAAATGTGTCCTGGATGTGTGCCTCGATGGAGTCGGTATCATCAAGGACGGCGGCGATACCCCCTTGGGCCCAGGCGGTGGCGGAATCATCCGGCGAGCGCTTGGTGACGATGGCGACGGTATGACTGTCCGCAAGGCGCAGGGCGAGGGATTGCCCCGCGAGTCCGCTGCCTATGATGAGGACGTCGAATTGCTGAATCGGCGAGTTTCCCATGGCGGAGGACTATAGCATGGGGAAATTTGGGACGGAGAGGTATGACGTAGTGGAACTAATTTCTGGTCGCACGGTCTTTAAGGGCAAGCGTAACGAGGCTGAAACGCGGGATTTCCGATAGGACCGATCGGGTATACTTTGTCGGCAGAATTTTTGCCACTCTTTTCATAACCCGAATACAGGCCGTCGATGGGAGACCGCGAAGCGGATCAAGTGCTGGTGGAGCGCGTTCAGAATGGCGATCAGCGCGCCTATGGACTTCTGGTGTCCAAATATCAGCGCAAGCTCCTGCGCCTGGTGTCGCGATTGATTCGGGATCCCGCCGAGGCGGAGGACGTGGTGCAGGAAGCGTTTATCAAGGCCTATCGGGCCTTGCCCGGCTTCCGCGGCGACAGCGCCTTCTATACCTGGCTGTACCGGATTGGTGTGAATACGGCGAAGAACTGGTTGGTGTCGCAGGGGCGACGAGTGCCAACCTCGACCGACCTGTCGAGCGAAGATGCGGAAGATTATGGCGAGAGTGAACTATTGACGGACACGGATACGCCGGAGCGTCTGCTGATGAGCAAACAGATGGCGGTAACGGTGAATGCCGCCATGGAAGCCTTGCCGGAGGATTTACGCACGGCAGTGAGTTTGAGAGAAATTGATGGTTTGAGCTATGAGGAAATTGCCCAGATCATGGATTGCCCGATAGGAACGGTAAGGTCCCGGATTTTCCGGGCCCGCGAGGCCATCGCCGGACGCTTGCGTCCCCTGCTGGACTCGAACCCGGAGAGGAGATGGTGAGTATGAACGATCAACTGTCGGCCCTGATGGATGGCGAACTCGATGACGCCGAAAGCAGGCAGATATACACGTCCCTGGCTCGTGACCCGGAAACCCGTCAAGCCTGGCACGACTATCACCTTCTCGGAGCGGCGTTGCGTAACGAGCCATATCTCGCCACGGATCTAACCGCGCGGGTGATGGCGGCCCTGGAGGATGAACCCGTGGTTTTGGCACCACGCAATCGTTCTCGGGTGGGGCGTACCGATTCCGGTCACGGCTGGATGGCCCTGGCGGCCTCGGTGGCCGGCGTGGCATTCGTGGGCTGGATCGCTCTCGCTCCGCCCTCTTCGATGATCTCGGGCGCCGTGGTCGCCTCAGTGCAGAAGGCTCCCGTCGTTGTGGCGGAGAGCGGAACTACCCAGGCTGCGCGACTTCAGGAATATCTGGTGGCCCATCAGGCGCATTCCCCTAGCATGTCGCCCCAGGGTGGAACGCGCTACGTACGCACCGTGTCGGCCCAGCGCCTGGAAGGTGGTCGATGATTCGTAAGTGGTTGATTGCTGCACTGGCCTTGGCCGCCCTGCCGGCACAGGCGGTGGAACCGGCAGAGGGGATGTTGCTGCTCAACAAGGCGGCCGGGGCGGCTCAGAAACTGGGCTATTCCGGCACCTTCGTGTATCAGAGCGGCGGCAAGTCGGAAACCTCGCGTATTGTCCATTTTCTTGAGGGCGGCAAGGAATACGAACGCCTTGAAGTCCTTGATGGCAGTCCCCGCGAGGTCGTGCGTCGTGACAACGAGATTCGCTGCTACCTGCCGGAACGAAAGCTGGTGATCGTGGAAAAGCGCGGACAGCGGCGGGCCTTTCCTGCCCTCTTGCCGGTGGGCCTGGGCGGCGTTGCCGAGAACTACACCATACGCAGCGGGGCTACAGAGCGTGTGGCGGGTTTCGATGCCCTCGCGGTGATATTGGAGCCGAAAGATGAGTTGCGCTACGGTTATCAGCTTTGGATCGAGTCGGCGTCGGGCTTGCTTTTGAAGTCGGTATTGCTTGGAGAGAAGGGCGAAAAACTGGAAAGCTTTGCCTTTACCCAGTTGCAGATCGGCGCCGCGCCTGGTCGCGATGTTGTGCGCTCGCGCTTCGAAGGGCTAAGCGATTGGCGTATCCATGATCACCAGACTGCCGAGTCGCGGCAGGAAGACCTACCTTGGCAGTTTCGCGCCCAGTTGCCGGGATTCCGCAAGACGGTTAGCCTGCGACGTCTTGCCGGTGGCGATTTGCCCGACAGCTTCCATTTGGTGTTCTCCGACGGCCTTGCTGCAGTTTCCGTCTTCATTGAATCTCTGGCGGGTCGTAAGGAAATGCCGGAACCGGGCATGACGACGATGGGGGCGATACACGTTTACCAGCGCATCGTTGGCGATCATGCCGTGGTTGTCATGGGCGAGGTTCCCGCACAAACCGTGAAGAAACTCGGTGATGGTATCGATCCTAAGCGTAAATGAGCGTAAATGAACATGTTGTCCAGTGAAGCCGTGGTACTTGCCATTGAGGGAGAACAGGCCCTGGTCGAGGTGACGGAAAAGCCCACCGGCTGTGGCCGCTGCCACGAGGAAGGTGGCTGTGGTGGGCAGTCCCTGACCCACTGGCTCGGCAATCGTTCCTATCGCTACCGCCTGACGAATGGCATTGGCGCCAAGGTGGGGGAGCGTGTCCTGGTTTGTGTACCCGCAGGCAGTGTGCTGAAGGCAGCCGCGCTGTCTTACTTGCTGCCGGCGCTGATGGTGATTGCCGGCGCGGCAGTTGGTACCCGGTTCGATGCTGCCCTTGCCGGTGCGGCCATCGGTTTGGTGGCTGGCGCCTTGCTGTTCCGGCAGATCCAGTCCCGGTTCGCCACGGGGCTACAGCCCCAGTTGGCGTTGTTTCACTCTGTCTCCCATCGTTGTACGGAAAATACGCCATGATGAAAAGACTCCTGTTTGCTGTTCTTCTGTCCTTCGTATCTGT
>Ga0316605_10000194_pt1 | contig 55007 bp, 43 predicted proteins | sample OWC_soil_day20_n_FD_207666 | JGI IMG/M metagenome (GOLD analysis project Ga0316605, IMG submission 207666) | Wetland soil microbial communities from Old Woman Creek delta, Ohio, United States - OWC_soil_day20_noCT | ecosystem: Environmental > Terrestrial > Soil > Wetlands | place: USA: Ohio...
GTAAGGTTGGTTACTGAAGGTTGATTAACTGTTAAGGTTAGGTTTACAGTACTATCACAACCCTTATAGGTTTGTAGATTTAAAGTATTTAAGCCTGGAGTATTAGTATTAAACCCATTCAAAGTATAATATTCTCCTTGACAGATTTCTCCGGTAAGGTTGGTTACTGAAGGTTGATTAACTGTTAAGGTTAGGTTTACAGTACTATCACAACCCTTATAGGTTTGTAGATTTAAAGTATTTAAGCCTGGAGTATTAGTATTAAACCCATTCAAAGTATAATATTCTCCTTGACAGATTTCTCCGGTAAGGTTGGTTACTGCTAATGGATTGACTGTTATTGAGAATATTTGAGATTCTCCTACGCTTTCTACTCCATTATATTCATATATAGGTGTTACACTATATACAATTTCATTTGGCGATATCCCATAATTTTGGAATGCAAGTCCCCATATTAGGCCATATCCAGATGTGGGGAATACGATACCACTATAATCACTAGGATTTGCTACATCTCCAGAGACTAAGTTAAATCTATATGTAGTATTTATCATAGAAGAAGTACCTGTCAATGATATTGGTTCTATCATTTTGTCATGACATACTGTTTGATGACTTGGGTCTAAAATAAAACTTGGAGTTGGTATAATAATAACTGTAAAATTAGATGTATCATAACATGTTTTATTCAAATATGTATAGCTTGATGTTACTGAATATAGACTTGAGAAAAGCTCTGGCCCATTATTTGTAGCCACAAAACTTGGAAGAACATTCATTCCTGAATCCATATAGTCAAAGATAGGGGACATTTCCCCAAACCATTTATATAATGCACCTGGCACATCCCCAGTTAATGTAATTTCCTCTACTTGCTGTCCATTATAAAATACTAAAGTATCTCCTAATGCTATTCGTGGTAAAGGATTTACTGTTAAATTTAAGTTTACTGTACTATCACATCCTTGTATTGTTTGTAGATTTAAAGTATTTAAGCCTGGAGTATTAGTATTAAACCCATTCAAAGTATAATATTCTCCTTGACAGATTTCAGCTGTAAGGTTGGTTACTGAAGGTTGATTAACTGTTAAGGTTAGGTTTACAGTACTATCACAACCCTTATAGGTTTGTAGATTTAAAGTATTTAAGCCTGGAGTATTAGTATTAAACCCATTCAAAGTATAATATTCCCCTTGACAGATTTCAGCGGAGATATTTGTAACAGCAGGATTATTAACAGTAAGGTATACATTTATAATACTGTCACAACCGAATTCATTTTCATAAAAAATTGTATATAACCCCTCTTGATTTACAGGTGTTCCATTATAATCATAAGTCTCCCCCGGACAAATATTAACATAGGTATATGACTCATAACCTGGATTTACATGTAGATCCAGGTACACTATACTATCACATCCTGTTGAAGATACTAGATAAAGAGCATATATACCACTGTGATTTTCTACATTAAATCCATTTTCAGTATAAGTCTCATTACAATCAATCGTAGCAGAGATATTTGTAATAATTGGCTGGTTAACTGTTAAATTTAAGACAATTATACTATCGCAACCTCCTACCGTTTGAAGAGAATCATAATATATACCCGTAGTTGAAAACTCTTGCCCCTTAAAATTATATGTTTGTCCATAGCAAATTGTTGCAAAAATTGTAGTATCATAAGACTTAGTGTTAATAGTAAATAGTGTCCCTGAATTTCTATACTCTTTAAATCTTGAATTATAAAATGTTGACTTTGTAGAATTAGTTATTAGATTATCTCCATTCTTAATTGCATTTTGTAAATGGTAGAAGGATGAATAATCCATATTATGTAATTTGATACGATGTGCATTAAGCGAATCTAAAATTATTGGAGACCCATTAAACGGAATTAAATTATTTTGAGAATAATAAGTCGTAATTGTATCAATAAATGCAATATTAACTATTCGGTCTCCAAAATCAGACACTGTAAATCCTCCATTTGTTAGGCCAAGCATCTTAATATCTAAATCAGGTAAGGTACATTCATAGTTAATTTTAGCATTATTGATAAGTGTTTTTAGTTTATTTAATTGATTTGTTCCTGAATTTGAAGTAGAGTTTGGTTTAACCAAATATACGTCTTCAAACAAATCATAATAAGTATATGTAGTATTATTGAACTCAGTATTTGTTGGAGGAGTATTCCTTACTACTATGGGTGGAGCTGTTGTACTTCTTGCCCCTGTATAATTTATAGGGAGGGCAACATAACGAAAATCTATTGGAAAAGAGATTCTTCTTGCATTATAACGCCCAATATCAATAAAGTTACCAATAGGAATGTTTAGAGGCCAATCAAAAATAATATTTTTACACCCTAAAGTGTCAGATAGTGGTGCTGTTGTAGTACTATATGCGTGAGAAATATGTATAGCTGCAATATTCGGACTTGGATTGTATCCAATTGTTATACCTTTAAAATATAATCCATCAGTAGTATTAATATTTATTGGACTATAAAAAGAAGATGTATAGTTTGCAGATTCAAAATTTACATTTATTAAATATCTACGTGCAATATCTGATTCATTTCTTATAGGAGGAGATAAATTATCCAAAATATCCAAGAATCCATTTTGTTTATCAAATGCTCCTGCTCCAGATCCAATATTTCTTATATTCAGATTTTTTAAAATTAAACCATCTGTTGAATTATGATATTGTTTTGCAATTCTCATAAAATATTTGCCATAACCTTGGTTATTACCATCTATAATAAAATTTTCGAAAACAACTCTTGTATAGAAAGCAAATGTAGAATTACTACCACTTGTTGAGGATGTAATTTGGATAATAGGTTTATCTACTCCATCATACGCCCCAACTATGTGAAGGTCTCGTCTTGTATTATCAGCCATTCCTCCTTGAGCAGGGAGGGCATGAGTCCCTCTATCTAGAAATATTGTTCTGTTAGTTCCAATTACACTTGTAATTGTGTTTGCAATAATACAATTGTATGTGTTTCCAAGATAAGGAATATATATATCCATATTAGAACCTACTGGATATGTAATATTATCTGTAGATACAAAATAATATGGTGCAGGATAATTTATTGTTGGTTCGATAAATGTTTCTGCAACAGTTAAAGGGAAAATATTGTTATTTGGAGGAGTTCGTGCAGGGAAATTAGGATTAGTAGGGACATACATTGTAGAATCTAATATCATTATAGAATCAAATTTTCTTGTCCCACAAGCATTTGTTACATCGACAGATATTGGTTCCTTAATATTTGGATAAGCATGAGAAAAATCATATGCCCATATTGCCAATCGTTGAGAATCACCCATTGGATTGACAGGTATATTCCCAAAATACCATTGATAGTAATTATTGGTATCATTATTTCCATTATTATAGGTAGATATTGCAAAATCACTAGTAGAAGAATTACAAGTAATAGTAATTTCATCTTCTCCTATATTTTCTAACAGCCTATATTCAGGGATATCATGAATAATTAACTTTACAGAATTACTAGTTATCAAGCCACAATACGCATCATTTACTTCATACCTTAAGTAAGAGCCATCTTCATAACCAATAGCTACTTTTGGTAGAATTGCTGGGATTGAATTAATAGTCCAAACTCCTCCAGAGAACAATCCAAAAGGAGGATTGATTAATTGCCCGGCACAAATAGGTCCAATATCTGAATTAATAGTTCCAAGAATTGGTTTGGAATGAACATTAACTTGTATAGGAGAAGAAATAACATTTACTCCATTTATTGACACTAAATCATAAGTATGTATTCCCACTGATGGAGATGTGTGTCTAATTTCAAAAGGATTTATAACAACATTCTTAACGGTATCATACACCCCATCTCTTGAATAAACAAGTAGCCAAGGTTGTGATGTTGATGCATCAAATGTAATATTCAAAACAATGTCTTTACCTTGACATACATCTGTTGATATAGGATTTAATGTTGTTTGAGCATAAGTATTAATAAAAAAACTTAATGCTAAAATAAAATAAAATATTCTCATACGCTATAATGCTTAAAATTATTCTAATATTTAATGGATGAATTTTTAACTATTTCAGATATAGAATTAAATAATATTAATATTTTTCATCTAACCATTAACAATTAATACTTCTAGCAAAAAAGCAATTGTATTAGCTGCGTACACTCTAACCAATAATACAAACCTTCCTTTTTATCTCTGTTTTAATATTCCAACTATTAGGTTATTTAATTTCTATTTTGTACTTTTGTCAAATTTGTCTACATTGCAGAATAAGGCCAAAGATATAATTATTTTACAAAAATATAACTATATTACGAATTTACCAAATAAAAATGGAAAATACTACGAAAATAATTACGCGACTCTTTCAATATGCTGAATATAAGCGTATTAATTTTAATCAAATTAGCATTAAAATAGGTGTAAGCAATAGCTATTTTTCCAAAATGGAGAAAAATAATGGCTCCTTGGGTGAAGAAATAATACGAAAAATATTACTATATTACGAAGAAATCAATCCAGAATGGCTTCTTACAGGTGAAGGGAAAATGCTAAAAGAGGCATATATTAAGCCTATTGAATCTGAAAATGAAGCAAACGAACCCTCTCCTATATATAATAGAGTAGATTACAAAGAGAAATACTATGAATTACTTGAAGAAAACCGAGAACTACGACTTAAGATAGAGAGAATAGAAAAAAAATGAAGAAGCTCCACAAAGTCTCCAAAATTAAAAAAATAACAATACTAGGTTACCAATGTAATTGCATAATCATATAGCAACTATTAAAAACATAATAAAAAAAAGAAATATATGGATGAAAAAGAAATCAAAATCAGATTAATAATTCTTTATGTAGCATAATTATATCAAAAATACAAAACTCCATTTAATATTGCAGCTTATCTTAAAAACTCACAAAAAACAATTTATTATTAAGTATCTGTTTAAATAGAAATATAGTAGCTGAATCTATGATATATAGCTTAGGTAATAGCTATTTTTTAACAGCTGTCCAATAAATCTTTTGCGTATTGACTATATGTTCATATATGGCTTCAAAGAACTTACTACCTCTTACTTTGTCCGCATCGTACACAATATTTATCTCTAAAACTTGTAAGTTATAAAGAACAGATAAAAAGATGGGTAGAGATTATGAGGAATAATTTGTGTTTTTTGTTATGGGATAAAACAAAAAAAAGCTACCCTTTTTATTAAAAGAGTAGCTTAATATGTTTAAAACAAATTGTCAAATTGTTTGTAATTACTTATTGAAAAAAGCTTTAATGTCCCAATTTCCTATATCATTTATACGATATTTCGGCGTTAAAACAAATAAATTCATAAAAATGATAGGATAAAATATTCCTAATTGACTTCCTGAATTTTCAATTAGAAACAGACAAAATACTTAATATGTATTATATAAGTAATGAATTGAGCTGGTAGATTGATTTTGCTACCTTGTAGCGTTGAAGATACTTACTTCTGTAGTAAGAATACTTATCAAAAGGATTATTGATAACAGAAAGGCTTAATTGATCTGCAAAAGTTGGGTTATCAAGTTTTGAAATCCCTTGTCTTCTTTCAGAAAGAATTAATTCTAAATTAGATCTGGAATTAGATTTTGCAATAGATATAAATGAATCAGAAGATCCAAAAATAACTTTGTTTTTAATCAATAAGCCAGATTCAAACTTTAATGCAACATCAGCTCTTTCCTCAAAGGAAACTGTTGGACTAATAAATAGACCAATAACAAACAGAGCTGATAATATGTAAAATTTGTATTTCTGCATTAAACTTTTTATCTTCAAGTTGCAAAAGTATATTATTTTAATTGTATTTGCAAATTTTGGAGTAAAAAAATGCATAAAAAAGTAATTTAGTTGCAAGTTTTACTTTTTTATATTAGTTTTGTATTCAAATAATAATACCATTTTATGAGCAACAACGTATATACATTTAATCAAAAGAATTGCACATCCTGTTATTCTTGCGTTAGGAAATGTCCAGTTAAGGCAATTAAAGTAAGTAAGGAAAGCATTTATCCAGAAGTTATTGAAGAAAGATGTATTGGATGTGGAACATGTATTAAGGCTTGCTCATTTAATGCTATTAGTGTGACGGACTCAATAGCAGTAGTTAAGGAATTAATAAAAAGTGAAAACAAGGTAGCTGCAATTTGCGATCCTTCAATTGCAGGAGAATTTGAAGACATAACTGACTACAGAAAGTTTGTCAGAATGATTCGTGAAATTGGTTTTGATTATGTTACAGAGGTTGCTTTTGGAGTTGATTTAGTTGCAAAACGTCAAGCAAATTTTGCTAATGATAATTCCGGTAAATTTCTTCTGACATCTCATTGCCCAGTAATGAATATGTATATTGAAAAGTATGCAACAGACATTGTAAGCAATATAACTCCAACTGTTTCTCCAGCCAATGCAACAGCAGCAGTATTAAGAAATATTTATGGGAAAGATTTAAAAATAGTAAGCATTACACCTTGTCTTGGGGCAAAAAAAGACATTAATCGCCATCAAAACTCTGCCAGATTAGATGCTGTTTTGTCATTTAGAGAGCTTAGAAGAATTTTCAGAGAATTAAAAATAAGAGAAGAGTCAGTTTCTTTTTCCGATTTTGATTCACCATTAGGTTTTGAAGGAGCTTTATATCCAATTCCAGAAGGATTTGTTGAGGCATGTGATTTATCAACATCACTTATTGAAGGAAAATTTATTTCAGCACAGGGAGCAGACGACTCAATTGGAGCTGTAAAGCAGTTTGCAGAACATGGAAATAAGTTTAATAAGAATTTCAATCTCTACTTTTGTGAAGGATGTATAGCTGGTCCAGGATCATCTGCAAAAGGACAAAAGTTTATAAGACATAACCTGGTTACAGAATATGTAAAGAAAAGAATTGCAAATTTTGATAAAAAGACATGGGAAGATAATATCTTTAAACACTCTTCTTTACCCGATATAATTTGTAATTACAAAGAAGATAAACAAACTCTTCCAACCCCAACCCAGGAAGAAATGGAAGAAGCTTTTGTGAAGTTAGATAAGGCAACAAGTGGAAGACATACCGATTGCAGAGCTTGTGGATATGGAACATGTTATGGTCTTGCAGAAGCAATAGCACAGGGAATAGCAACGGAAGATATGTGCTTTACTCACACACAAAAAGGAAATCGTATATTCCATCAACAATTGGAAACAACAACAAAAGAACTTATATCATCACAAGACGAAATACATAATCTAAAAGATATTCTTCATTTACAACAAACCCATAATGCAGAAGCCTCAAAAGCCCTGTCATTGATGATACATAACCTTAAGATTGGGGTTGCTGTGATTGATGAGAATATGAAAATTGCCGATTCCAATGCTTCATTTATTGAAATATTGGGAGATGAAGCTAAGGAGATAGATGAAATAATCCCTGCATTAATTGGAGCAAATGTAAACTCATTAGTCCCAAAGAGCGTTTCCACTCAAATTGACTTTGTTTTGAAAGGAGAGGAAGCATTTATTAATAAAGATATTGATTTTTCAGACAGACTGGTTAACGTAACACTCTTTGCATTAATACCACATAAAAGAGTTGCTCTTTTGATAAGAAACCTCTATGATAATGAAGATAAACCTCAAGAAATAATAAATAGAGTAACCGATGTAATCCAGCAAAACCTCCGTCAAGTACAAGAAATTGGATTTATTTTAGGAGAAGGAGCCGCCCAAACAGAAAAGATGCTAAACACCATAATCAAGCTTACCAAAAACGATTAAGAAATCAAATGGAATAACTACCATTCATCAGGAATTGGTTTCAGTGTGTTAAATGATCTTGTATTGCATTTACTTAAAAGCAAATCTGTTTTGCTAAGTAAAGATGATATTATTAGCTCTTCTCCATTTTTAATAAATAATACATAAAATTCGGGTCCAACTCTACCAAAATAATATCTTTCTATCTTGATTATATCTTGTATGTTTATGATTTTTACAGGGTCTTTTTTATATTGATATGTTATTTGAATTTTTTCTTCATCAAATAATGTTATTTGCATTTTTACTTTACTATCATGTTTGTAATATTTATAACATGCATATAAAGAATATAAGCCCCCAAAAAACCATATAAAAGTAATCATTAGTTCTATTATTATCCACCCAAGAGTAAATTCTCTTTCAAATAACAATAACCCTACTATGTATCCCCAACCAACTGTTATAGCTAAAGGTATAACTATATTAACTATTAGATTAAATGCCGTAATTTTACAATTTATAATCTTCATTACTAATCTTGCTAGTTTATTTATCTCATAATTGAAATAAAATAAAACACCTCTTTCTAATCTTTTCTCTTATATTTAACTTCTCTAACCTTATTGTCGCCCAGGCGGAATACTGCTTCCTTAAATTTGTCTTTCAAAAATTTTGAGGGTTTGAAAAGTGCGTAAAACCTTTTAATTGTTTTGGTAGTAACTTCCTCTGGGGTGTCACACGCTGTTGCTTGTATTGTTGGATAATAGGTGCCCATTGCTCCAAAATTGAAAGGGTGTCCATTCAAAAGCATTGTTGCAATTGCATTTTCTGCTTCAAGCAATACTCCTGCTATATCTCCTCGAGACATTGTTGAATTATTTTCAATGATTTCAGCTAAATGTTCAAATCCTAAAACTGTTTCTTCTTGAATGTCTGCAATGTATTTCTCAACTGTTTGTCCGTTTATGTTTACTTTTATCTTTTTCCTGTAATATCTTATTGCCATAATTATAAATGTTTAAGTTATTAAATTGAATATTGCTATAATTTTAGATTTAGACTTCTTCTTCTTGTCTTGAGACTTGCTCTTTTTGGATTTAGACTTGATTATTTTGAACTCAGAAGGCTTCCTATTGCTCTGTAAAGCCGCTTTTCTTACCCAAAAAAGCCACTTTTTCGACCTGAAAAAGCGGCTTTTTTAACCTGAAAAAGTGGCTTTACAGACTACAACGAAGGCTTCTCAATCCTAAATATCTTCGTTTAAATCCTGAAAATGCAAGTCTAAATCTTAAAAGAGCAAGTCTTAATTCTAAATATCCTAATCTTTAATCAAGATGACTATCTTGCAATAATTATCTTCTTATTTACTTTTCCTTGAGGGGTGTTAATCTGCAAGTAGTAGTTGCCGATTGGGAGAGTGGAAACGTTTATATTGTTTGGTAGTTTTTCCCAAGTCATAACTATTCTGCCATTTTGGTCTATCAGTCTGGTTTGAGCAAAGTCATTGCTTTGTGTTTCTATGTTTAGTAAGTCTGTTGTTGGGTTAGGATATATTTTAACCAATGAGCTATAGTCAGTAATATCTTCCAATCCGCTTATTCTTACGTTTACTGTGTTGGACCAGTAGCTTGTGTCTTGCATAGAACATATTGCTCTAACTCTAAACATATATTCTGTTTCCATATCCAAATTTCTCAACACATATTGAGGATTTGTAAATAGTATAATTCTGTTCCAGTCTACTGCATATTTTTGTTTGTATTGGAATTCCCACATTGTGCTTTCTAATGCATCCCAACCGCAGAATATGGCTTCATCGCCTTTTGTGCTTGCAATATGATAAGCATAGAAATTGGTTGGAGTTGGACAGCTTAGATCTTCAAGGGTATGAATAACTGTTTTTGTCCAAGTATTATCCATTTCGCTTCCACAATTAGATCTTATCCAAATTTTATAAGGGCGATTTGGGATGAGGTTATTTATTTGGTATGGATGAATAGTTGTTGAAAAGTTTGAGGAAGTGTTGAGTATGGTGTCTGTAATAATAATATCCCAGCTTGTAGTGTTTGAATATTCTGTCCAATCAATACTAACGCTGTTTGAAGTGAGTTCCAAAATAATTATTTCTGCTGGTGATTTACATTTTTCAACAACATTGAAATCTTTAATCTCAATATTAGCTATTGATACCTCATGATAATAGGAAGGTACAAAGGCAAATCTAACAAAATGTTCGTTTACATATTGAGGAAGTTCAATGGTATTATTTGCTAATGTGTTGCTTTGGTATAGGGTTTTTAGGTTGTAGAATATGTTTCCGTTGTTTGTAACTAATAGTTTTGTTGTGGTAAATGAAGCTACGCTATCTAAGAATTGAAACTTAAATGAAAGTTCTGGATATCCAATTTGAGATAAGTCGTAAACAGGTGAAAGTAATGTATCTCCCTTAACTTCCCAGCAAGAATATGAGCTGGAATATCCATTTGGGTTTGTCCATGTTATGCTGTTTGGTAATTCATTTGAAGGATATTGAGTAATGTAAGGACAAAGTGTGTGGAAACGATATGTGTTTGAATAAATGGAAGTATCATTTTGAAGAGAAATGGCTTTTACTCTTACATTGTAATAAGTGTCAGGGGTAAGATTTCTTAAAGTGTCCTGTCTTGAGAAAACAATCTTTCTTGTGTAGTTTGTGTTTTCTCCATTATCAACTCCATATTCCAATAACCATTGAGTTACGTTAGGGTCATCACTCCAGGTAAGAATGGCACTATCTGTTGAATAGGAAATTGCGTGAACATCTTCAGGAGCAAGACAACGAATTAGAGTTGTGAAAGTATCTGTTACGGAGTAGAAACTTTGTTCTAAACCACAATCTGCTTGTACTCTGTAAATATAAGTTGAATTGTCATCCAAGTTATCTAATATATGATTAGAAGTTACTCCATCTACTTGACTCCAAGCTGTTGTTCCAATTTTTCTGTATTGAATATTGAAAAATTCCTGTTCCTGTGCAAAGTTCCAGCTAAGGTTTGCATAATTGGATGAAACATAACTATGAGTAGGATTGGTTGGAGTTGCACAATATCTTCCTGTAATGTAAATATCATCTACAATTGCTCCACCCAAACCTCCAGTAGAGGAGTTGTTTTGCCAGGCAAAAACCAATCTTCTAACTTGTCCAATATATGCTGCTGGAATTTCAATATGCTCACTTTGCCAATCGGAGTTTTGATTATTATATGCAGTTTGTCCAATTCTGTTTACATCTTGAGGCAATTGGTAAATATCTAATGCGGAGTTAGAATTTAGTAAATAAACTTTCATCAAGTCATTTGAAGTTTCTCCTAAACATTTCCATTTAAAATCCAGGTAAAAGCTTGATGCGTAATCAGGAATTAAAACATCAATATAAGCATAACTGATTGCTGAAACTAAAGGATAGTAATTATTGTTTGTGCCTCCAGTTGTTGAAATATAAATGGAATTGCTGCCATCCAAAGTTGTATTGTAAGCATTGCCAAGAACCCAAGGATTTAATGAGCCATTAACAAATCCAAAGATTGCATTTTGTTCATCACTTTCAAAGGTTTGTTGAACAGGAAGGTCGTAGAATTGATTAGATATATAACGAGTATTTATATATGACCAGCCACTGTTAGCTCCCAAACATTTATTTCTTACTGCAATTTGATACCAGTTATTAAGTATTAAGTTAGATGAAGGAATAACATAGAAATAATTAGAAACAATTGCTCTTGTTCCATCCAAATCAGGATTTGAACCTAATTCTCCATAAACAATTTCCCACTCTGTTTGATTAGGATTAGCTTGCCATTGAACAGTAATACCATTAGTTCCCATTGCATCAATACTTAATCCAGAAATATTATCACATCCAGTTATTTCATCTGGAGTTTGGAAAGTTGCAACCTCAGACCATTGGGTTGTGTCTCCATTTATATCAATCATTCTAACCTTCCAGTTGTAAGTTATACTGGAAACTAAACCAAATATTTGAGTTGAATTAGTTGCTAATACTTGTTCAATAGCTGTATTGCTTTGAGAAATATTATAAGATAAAATCCATAAATAAGCATTTGTATCTGAACTCCACGAAAGAGTTGCATTATCATAATAAATATTTGAAGCATTTAAGCTGGTTGGAGGATTAAATTGAGAATTTGAAGCAAAGGAAGAAAAGCTTATGGAAATAAATAAAACACATAAAAATAGACCTAGTTTTTTCATAATAATATATTGTTTTTCTATTCAAACAGCAAAAGTAAAGAAAATGTAAACAACAAACAAAAAGTTTTTGTATTTTTGCATTCTATGACAATGGAAGAAGAAATAAATAGGGCCAATTACAACGACGAAAGTATTAAATCATTAAAATGGAACGAACACATACGACTTCGTCCTGGAATGTATATTGGAAAATTGGGTGATGGAGCTTCGCCAGATGATGGTATTTACATTCTTATTAAAGAAGTAATTGATAATTCTATTGATGAATTTTCAATGGGTTTTGGTAAAAACATAGATATAGACATTGATTATGAAGCTAAGAAGATTAGAGTAAGAGATTATGGTAGAGGAATTCCATTGGGTAAGGTTGTTGATTGCGTTTCAAAAATAAATACTGGAGCAAAATACGATTCTCTTTCATTCCAGAAGTCAGTAGGGATGAATGGAGTTGGAACAAAAGCTGTAAATGCTCTTTCAAGCTATTTCTATGTTCAATCCATTAGAGATAAAAAATCTAAAGATGCTGAATTCTCAAAAGGAGAAGTTGTAAAAGATAATAAGATAGAAAGCTCCAACTTGGAGGATGGAACAATTATTGAGTTTATCCCAGATGGAGAATTGTTCGGGAATTATTTTTTCATTGATGAATACATTGAAAAAATGATTTGGAACTATGCTTATTTGAATAGAGGATTAATAATAACCTATAATAATAAGAAGTACTATTCAAAGAATGGTCTTTATGATCTTTTGGATAATAATATTGATTCTGAAATAATATATCCAATCATTCATATTAGAGAAGATAATTTTGAATTTGCACTTACTCACTCCGATAAAGCTTATGGAGAAGAATACTATTCTTTTGTAAATGGTCAAAACACTTCTCAAGGAGGAACTCATCAACAAGCCTTTCGTGAAGCATTAACAAAAGTATGTAGAGAGTTTTACAAGAAAGATTATGAACCATCAGACATACGTTCTGGAATAATTTGCGCTATTAGTTTAAGAATTCAGGAACCAATATTTGAATCTCAAACCAAAACCAAGCTTGGTTCAATTAATATGGAACCAAATGGGAAGGGACAAACTGTAAGAAACTTTATAATAGATGTTGTTAAAAGAAATTTAGATAACTATCTGTATAAAAATCCAGAAACAGCAGAAAGACTTCTTCAAAAGATTGTTCAAAGCGAAAAGGAGAGAAAAGATATTGCAAGTATTAAAAAAATTGCAAAAGAAAGTGCCAAGAAGATAAGTCTTCACAATAAGAAACTTAGAGATTGCAGAATTCATTACAATACAAAAGATGACAGAAGACTGGAATCAACCCTTTTTATTACCGAAGGGGATTCTGCATCAGGTTCAATAACAAAATCAAGAGATGTAAACACACAAGCTGTTTTCTCATTAAGGGGAAAACCTCTTAACAGTTATGGAGAAACCAAAGAGTTAGTTTATAAGAACGAAGAGTTTAATCTTTTGCAGTCAGCTTTAAATATAGAAGAAGACTTGGAGAATTTAAGATATAATAATATTGTAATTGCAACCGATGCCGATGTTGATGGAATGCATATTAGAATGTTGTTAATGACTTTCTTTTTGCAGTTTTTCCCTGAATTGGTAAAAGCTGGACATGTTTACATACTTCAAACACCTTTGTTTAGAGTTAGAAATAAGCAAAAGACTTTTTATTGCTATTCTGATGAAGAAAAACAGTCTGCAATTACTAAACTTGGAACTAATCCTGAAATAACTCGTTTTAAAGGATTGGGAGAAATATCACCTGATGAATTCAGACATTTCATTGGAAAGGATATTCGTTTAGACCCAGTTCTTTTAAATAAGGAAAGTGGAATTAAGGAAGTTCTTGCTTTCTTTATGGGAGATAATACTCCAGAAAGACAAAATTATATTATTGAAAACCTACGATACGAAGAAGTTATATAAAAATAAAAACAATTCATTGATATGAAAAGAATAATTTTAATTGCTTTTGCTTTAATAATGCTGATTGGAGCTAAAACTTTAGTTGCTCAAGATGATAACGAGAAAAATCAAAGCGAAGAAAAAATAAAACCATGGACAGATGTAGTTAAGAACACTTCTGACCCAGCATCATGGACTTGGAATAAGAATGTAAACACACGTAATGCAATTAGAGGTGATTGGGATGGAGATGGATTTGATGAAATGTTATATGAAAGTGCAACTAAGCTTTTTTCAGATAATGATGATATAACTCCACTTAATTTACCTGGAGATTTGGGAGTTTTCTTTCTAATCAATGAAGGAGACCTTGATGGTGATGGCGGTGATGAAATTTCTTTTATGTCAGTAAATAGAGACTGGTCAAATCTCAATGTAATGAGAATATGGTCTTATAATGGATATCGTTGGAAAGAAATTCTACAAACAGAAGTTCATATTTGGGATTGTCCTAACTATCGTCCAGAAACTCCAGAAGAAAGTTTTACTCAACAATGGAAAAGAAAGAATAATTATTCTTTAAGTAAGGTTGTTTTGAAATTACATGATGGAATTATTGATGTTATAGGTATTAATCCAAATGGAAGATATGCTATTGAAGAAATAAAGATATTGGATAAAAGTGCTTCTAAAAGAAAATGGGGAATGATAATTCAGCCAAGAGACGATTAATAAATTAAACTTTTTAATTGCCAAAATATGAAAAAGACCCTAATCTTAATTATTTTATCTTTTCTAACTACGAATCTTTTTTGTCAAGAAGGCAAAATTTCAGATTATAATATTGAAAAAGCTGTTTATTATCTTGCTTCAGAAGAGTTGCAAGGTCGTCTTCCTTCATCCAAAGGAGATAGTTTGGCTGTTGATTATATAACCAATATCTTTAAGCAAGCAAATCTTAAACCTTTGTTTGAAACATTCTATCAAGAAGTTGCATTCAAAGATATGGAATCAATTGCAATGAATAGTAAGCAAGCTGGTCCAAAGAACAAGTTCTCAAGAAATATTGTTGGAGTTTTGGAAGGGAGTGATTCAATACTTAAAAATGAATATATAGTTATTGGTGCTCATTTTGATCATTTAGGGTTAGGCTCAATGATGGGTGGCTCTCGTTCTAAAGAAACAAACAAGGTCCATTATGGTGCTGATGACAATGCTTCTGGAGTTGCTCTTATGCTCGATTTGCTTAAAAAGTTTTCTACTTCCACAATTAAGTCCAAAAGAAGTATAATCTTTATTGCTTTTGCATGTGAAGAAAAAGGTTTAATTGGTTCAAAGAAATTTGTTGAGGAATTACCTTTTGATTCAAAACAAATTGTTGCTATGCTAAATTTCGATATGGTTGGAAAGCTAAAAAATAATTCTATTAAAGTAGGAGGAAGTAGAACCTCAAAAGAATCTGAAAAGATAATAAAGAAATACGCAAAGGAGAACAATTTAAAGGTTACTTTATCTCCAAGTGGAATTGCTCCTTCAGACCATGCATCTTTCTATGCTAAGAATATTACTGTTTTCTATTTTACAACTGGTGCTGATTCTACTTATCACACTCAATACGATACTCCAGATAAATTAAACTATAAAGGAATGGATATTGTTTCATCTTTAGTTTTTGATATTGCTAATGATGTTGCTAACAGAAAGAATAAACTAAGGTTTAGAAGGGTTGCTGAAACAAAAAATAAGGGACATATGTCAGATGTTAAAGTAACCTTAGGTATTATGCCCGATGTAACTGGAAGTACTGATGGTTTAAAAGCTGAAAATGTTTCAAAAGGAAAGCCAGCTGATAAGGCAGGGATGCTAAATGGTGATATTATTATTGAGCTTAATGGCAAAAAAGTCAATGATATTTATTCCTATATGGATGCTCTTGGAACTTTAAAAGAGAATCAAATATACAAAGTCAAGATAAAAAGAGAAGGGAAAACCAAAGAACTTAAGATTAAATTATAATTGATTATGAAAAAATCAACCATTGCTCTCTTTTGGGCTCTTGCAATTGTTTTAACTCTTGCATCAAGTGTTTATCAAAGAAAAACTGGCCCAACAAATCCAAAGAAAACTACAATAACAATAAATAATAAAGAATATAAACTTTCATTTCCTCGCTCAGCAACTGCAAACCGCAATACCATAACGCTAAATATTGCAGACACTTCTGCAAATGCTCAACTTATTTACAGGAAATATCCTACCAATGATGCCTTTACTTCAATAAACTTTCAAAGAAAAGATGAAAAACTTGTTGCTGATTTACCAATACAGCCAAATGCAGGGAAATTAGAATACTATGTGAAGATAAATAATCAAACTCTTTTTGAAGAAGATGCTTTAATAGTTCGTTTTAAAGGCGAAGTTCCTGCTGGAGTTATAATTCCTCATATAATATTTATGTTTGTTTCCATGCTTTTTGCAGCTTACGGACTAATTTTAGCAATTGCTAACAAAAAGAACGTTGTTCGCTATCTTATTCTAACACTAATAACTCTTTTTATTGGAGGATTTATCTTTGGACCAATTGTTCAAAAATATGCTTTTGGAGTTTATTGGAGTGGATTTCCTTTTGGATACGACTTAACAGACAACAAAACCTTAATAGCTTTAGTCATCCTCCTTATTAATATGTTGTTTTTGAAAAAGAAAATCTTTCGTATTACTTCAATAATTGCTTTTTCTGTAATGATAACAATATTTTGTATTCCTCATTCACTTAGAGGAAGTGAATTAAATCATCAAACAGGAGTTGTTGAGACTGCAAGATAATACTTAATTCTTAACTACCTTATAGCTAACAATACCTTCTTTGGTTTGGAGCTTTAGGATATATATTCCCGTTTCAAAGTTGGAAACATCAAGGTAGAAATTGTTTTGGTTTGGAGTTTTGGAAATAACCTTTCTACCTAAAGCATCAAAAACCTCAAGCCTTTGTATTCTTCCCTTTGAGTCAATATTTAATTTATCAATTGCAGGATTAGGATAAACCTTAGCCTCTACAATATCAACATTAATATCTTCTACTCCTATTGTATTGCAATCAAATGTTCCAGTGGTTTGAGGCATATATTGATAGTCTCTATCTAATACATACCACCCTTTAGAAATAGCATTTTGTGAGTTTGTTGCCATTACAGTATCGTAAGAAGAAGGAAATCCATCACTATATAGAACAAACCATCCATAATCATCTCCAATACCAGAACGCTCTGGAAGAGCACAAAATATTGAATCATAACCAGCAGTTGAAATTTTGGTATCATAGCAATATATAGTTTTCAAGTCAGGAAGTCCTCTTAAATCAAGGCTTTTTAAAGTTGTATTTTCGCAAAGAAGAGTATTTAATTTTTTCTGATTGCTTAAATCAAGATATGAAATGTTTAGATTGCCTCCGATAGAAAAATATTCCAATTCTGTCAATTGAGATAAATTAATTGATGCGAAGTTACAAGCTCCACAAAAAAAATATTTAAGTTTTGTACAATTACTAATATTAAGATTTTCTAATACTCCCCTTGCATATATTTCTTCAACTTCTGTATTATCGTCACAATCAACTACTTTCTTTAATGTGTTATAACCAATATCTACACCTTTAATATTTCCATATATTCTTATTGTATCTGTTACAAGATAGAAATCATAAGAAGACCACGCCCAATCTGCTCCTATCGTTTTTGTTACTTCTCTCCATCCAGATATAATTTTTATCTTAGTATTTGTTGAGTCTCCTTTAAAATCAAAGCTTTCCATATTGTTAGGGTAACCGTAGTCTCTCCATTCTTCTGAAAATATTATATCTATCCATCTATTCATATTTACTTCTTGAGAAGAAGAATTACAATACATCAATAAGCCTATTGATAAAAGTAATATTTGTTTCAGTAAACTTTTTTTCATATAAACTACGTATTTTTAAGTGTGTAATAATATAAGAAAATAGCAGGTGTCTAATAAATGAAATTATTAAAATCACATGCTATGATAACAGTTATTAATTAACAATTATTATTTTATCAGATTTAACAACACTCTTGCTATCTGTAATAGTATAGTAATATGTTCCAGATTTAAGAGTTTTAAGTTCTATTGTCTTCATCCCCTTATTAGAATTAAGAGTCTTGTTCAATAGCTCTATTCCCTTATTATCATATATCTTTAATGTGTAAATTTGTTTTGGAGGCAAATTATAAGTTATTGTAATATGATCTTTAGCAGGATTCGGAACAACTGTTATATCTGCATTTGAGAGGTCAGAAAGAGAACTTTGTATTCTTACAGGCTTACTCTTAGGTTCATTTTCCATATTGACAACAATAGGATGATAATCTGTTTTTATTCCTTTAAAATAAAGAATTGACTTTGCTTTTGCCCCTATTGCATCATTAGTTTCTTCCAGACTTAAAAGCGTTTCTTTGCTTAAATTATAAGGGCTTCCAGCTTCTTCAACCAAGTCTATATATTGCAAATATCTTTCTATCGGTTCAATATAGTTTTCATTACCTTGTAAAATAGATAGAGATTCTCTTGCATTAGAGTATTCTTGTTCATCGATGTAAGAATCTGTCAATTCAAATCTTGTTTCAGGACTTTTCATTTCAGACAAAACATTTCTGTATTCTTCAAGATTTATTCCTAAAGAATCGTTAAGAATAATACCTATTAAAGCTCTTGAAGTCATTTCCAATTCAGTAAACTTGGCAGAAATATTACTTTCCATGTTTGCTCTAAAAGTTTTTTCTTCCCAACTTTCTTCAATAAGAGATCTTGATAAAGGAGAAAGGTAATTTTCTTCCTTATACATAAACTCTTTAAACTTGTCTGTTTGTGTTGCTTCTGGATTTGAAAGAAGAATTTCTGTACAAATAGCTAAAGGCAATTTTTCGCCTTGCACCATTTCTCTTAAAACTTCTTCAGAAAGATAAGGTGATTTTGCCAAATATTCATCTCTAACAGCCCAAACATCTCCGTCCCAACCTTCTTGCAATTTGTCTAAAAGTTCATCTTTTTGACCTCCATCTAATAAATTGTTATAGTTAAATAATAATAAAGCATATTGCTCACTTAATATATCTCTATCATAATACCATTGATCTTTTGTTTTAGTAACACAAATATTTCCACAAGTATTATCCTGAGTTTCAATATTTATAAGTTGTACTTTATCATTGCATATGGTTGGTTGTGTATTGGAAATATTGGAAGAAAAACTATAATAAATTTTTGGACAATTACTGTTGCATATATCTGTTATATTATTATTGAAGAAGTTTAGGGCAGGAACACTTAATGATCCTTGTTCTTCACAAATACCATAAATATCTGTATTAGCATTATGTTTTGTTACATATAATCCATAAAGAGAGTTGCTGAATGTATTACATGAATACTTCAAGCCTATTTTAGGACCATCATCGTTGTTCTTTCTATTAGTACCTAATGCCTGAGAGCCTCCATATAGATTAGTAAATGTATTGTTACTTATTAAATTTGCATTTTCACCTGAATTTTGTATACCTATTCCAACAGTATTTGCTGGATGATTGGATTGTCTTTCAAAAGAAATACCATTAAAATTATTATTTTCAATTTTATAGCCAGAAGATCGATCAGAGGAAATGCCAACTGCAATCATCTTAATATAGTCAACATCTGGATTTACTATAGGATTAAAAGCTGGTCTTAGATTAAAATTAGATTCAGTAACTTTAAAGTTATTAGCAATAGAAGCAAAAACTCCACAAGAATTATAATTAAAAATAGAATTAGAAACTTCAAAAATTTTGCCAGACAAATTACTTGCTCTTATTCCATAATCAAGGTTATTAAATTCACTTTTTTCTACAGGGTTATTTGCATTTTGAGTACGACCAGTAACGTAAAAACCTGCATTTTCTGATAAAATTCCATGTGTTAAGATTGTATTTCCTACCTCATTTTCATAATTTTTAGAGAAATAACATTTAGTAAATTTTACCCCTTTTACATCATACATTGTTACATGGCTTAATTGAGATTTGTCATGAGCAAAAAGTTTATCATCCCAGCTAAATGTACAATTAGTAAATATACCTTGGTTTTGATTAGAATTATTATATGATAAATACTCAACACTACGTATGTTATTTTTAAAAGTAGTATTTGTAGCTTTAATTATTCCTCCAGTAGTATTCCAATTTTCTGGATACCATGTAGAAATAGCATTTCTTGCATTTTCAATAGTTGCATTATTTAACTCAACATATCCTTGATACTGTTGTGTTTGTGGTTGATTTCTATCTCCCATTACAAATATTGCTCCCCAAAATTCATCAAGGCAAGCACTTGTAATTGTACCACCATTAACAATTAATTTTGCTCCTGGCTCAACAATAATTTTAGCATCTGGTGCCATACTTAGAGTAGAATTAACAGTTAAGGTTTTACCATTTCTAATCGTTATATCTCCAACACCAAAGGTGTTTTCATTAATTGTTCTATCTGTTTTTATCACATTTTCAAGTATTGGCTCACTATTATAACATTGTGATGCTTTAACTGCAGCATAAGCGTCAACTAAACCATAACCAACTTGATTATTCCATGTTCCATATGAAGCAAAGTCAAAAGAATAAAAAGTATAGTTGCTCAGTTTTTGTGCAGTAGCTGAAATAATATATTTCACTTGTTGTTGAGTCATTTCTGGATTAACAGATAACATCAATGCTGCAACTCCAGCAACATGAGGACATGCAGCAGAAGTCCCTCCAAAATATCTATATTTTCCATGCCAATCTGTAGTATAAACATTTGTCCCAGGTGCAACAACATATAATCCACTTCCGTAAGAGCTACCTGGGTCACTATTTTGTCCCCAAGGATCACATGACCTAGGAATTATATCTGTTCTGCCTGATCTAATTCCACATTTATCAACTGCTCCAACTGCTATAACTTTAGATAAATTTGAAGGATATTCCACTCCATATTTATTGTCATTTCCAGAAGAAAAAACCACCACACAACCTTTGTTGTTTCTTCCTTCATTTGTAGCTCTATTTACAGCTTCATCAATAGTTTGAGATTCCTCTGATGTACTCCAAGAGTTACTTATGACAGAAGCTCCATTTTTCCAAGCAAAATTTATACCATTTGCCCTTTTCATTCTACTATCAACACTCCTAAGAAACATATTACTAATAGACATAATCGGAGAAATAGGTGCAATACCAGCAATTCCTAAATTATTATCTGAATTTGCTCCTATTATACCTGCACAAGCAGTTCCATGATAATCATACACAGTACTTGGACTTGAATGTGTTTCAGTATTATAACTTATTGGGTACATATTTGTTAAATCTGGATGATTTAATTCTACTCCCTGATCAATTACTGCAACAATAATATTTGGACTTCCTGATGTAATTTCTTGAGCTTTACAAAAATTAATATCTATACCTGATGTTCCCCCATTTTGTCCAGTATTATTTAGCGCCCATTGATTTTCAAAGTATGTATCATTTACGCATGTAGGCAAATCGTCTACTAAAATATCTGGTTCAGCTGCAGCAAATAATCCAGATTCATAAAAAATATTTGCCATTTGTAAAGCATTTCCTAGAGATTCTTTCATGCATGATAAAGTATACCATAGTGGCATATATTGGTTATTGCCCAAAATTTTTACATTGTTAATTAATGCCATATTTTCTAATATATTAATATCATTAGAAGAATTTAGCTTAACATAAAAAAGGTGAGATAGACCAACTAATGTACTATCTTGAGTTATAAAGAAAGGGGCAGAATAAATAATGTTACTATCTGACAAAACAATTGGACTATTATTTATTTCAATAATAGTCCAATATTCTGTACTTAAAGTATTAGACTTAAAAGGGATTATGGTATTAACTTTGGATTCTTTGAAATATTCAATAGAATAACCATTATTTATTACTTGAGTTTTTACACCGATTGTATCTAATGCATTACTTACTAATATAAATTTTCTGTTCTGAATAGTGCGAAGTCCCTTCTGTATTCCACTATACCAATAATATGTGTCTTGTGCTTGTATACCTTGAATTATGATAATACTTGCTAAAATTGCTATAAAATTTCTCATCATTACTATGTTAAATATTAATAATATTTATTTACATCTAGATTAATGATTGCATTATCATTAATTTTAAAATTAGTATAGAATGCAGTATACCAAATATCTACAGCAGTACAATCTCCTAAATGTAAATTAATTTTTAAATTATAAGAACTAGTAGAATTAGTAAAAAATTCTACGCTTTTATCAAGTACGCAGCCTGTTTCACTCCATACTACAACAAATGAATGTCTTGAAAAATCAATTTGAGGTAAATTATTTAAACAAGAGCCAAGAAGAGCCTCGTATTCCTCCTGAGTATTTACTACATAAACCTGACTGTCATTTAAAAGATCTTTAAAAACATCAGTTCCTATATTTATACTAATCTCAGTTATTGGATATTCTTTAAGTGAGTTTTGACTATCCTCTTTTTCCTCACAAGCAGAAAAGAAACCAATACTTAATACAACAATTAATGCTAAAGCAATTGTGCTTATTTTGAATTGTTTTTGTTTCATGATACAATCATTTTGAATTAATAAATAGTTTTTTATGCAGAGTTTTATTTCTGTGGTTAAGTAAACATAAACAAGATTTATCGTCTTTCTTCTAAAACTAAATATTAGCTTTATTTTTTATTTTTTTGAATGGTTTTAACCTATTCCATTATTGATTCTAAAAACTTCTCCTTTCTTATGAATTTAATTAGTTAATAACTGCGATTACTTCCTTTTCCATTTGAAAAACGAATATAATCTTGAAGGTCTTATCAAAAAATATGGCGATATATATCTTTTTATTACAATTCTTTTGGAGAAATATTTATTAGACGGGGAAAAAGGGAATAGAGTTTCCTTAGCTGTCTGATTAGACTTCAGGGAGAATATGTTTGAGCTTGTATGGATATTAATACTAATCATTAAGATATAGTTTTATTTTTATAATATGCGGCAAACTTACAGACTTAATTACAATTTTCCAAATTATAAGAGAAAATAATTCTTTCCCTGAATAATAAATAAATTCTCTGCGTTAGAAAAACAGTTACAAAAGAATACTTATACTAACTCACTAAAATACTATCTCTTGACTTCATAACTCTATTTTGAAGAATTATTATAAGTATATTTTAGGCAGAGATAACTATCCGAAACTCCCCCGATAACTATCCAAACTTCTCGAGATAACTATACGAAACTCAAAAAGTCGCACTTTCCGACCAAAAAAGTCGCACTTTCTAATCAAAAAGTCGCACTTTTTAGATGAAAAGTCGCACTTTTTTAATCTGAGATAACTATCGCAGAGTTGTGAGATAACTATCTTGGGCTTGCGAGATAACTATCGTAAATGAAAATAACATTATATAAACAAAATCCTATAGCATAAAAACCTAAGGAAATGTCTATTATGTTTTTTAAATATAAAAGGAATGTGTTTCTATATAAGGATTTGAAAGAGAACTACAATTTAACAAGTAGGGTTAAATGGTTTGGAGAGCCGTATTTGTGGTATTCATTTCTTGCATAGCTCAACTGAAAACGTCTGATATTTATTCCAAATCCATAGGAAAAGCCTGCCAAAGAAAAGGCATCATTCAAATACATCTCGCGACTTTGCTTCCAACTATAACCAAAAGCTAAGTAGAAACTCTTTGAAAGTTCAAAATTAACCCCAACATTCAAGTGCCTAAACATATTATCTAATGTTCCTAAGAAATGATTTTCTCTTTTAATTTCATTTGTAAAAGGATCAATTTCATCTCTTGGATTTAGAGGGTCATCCTCTCTTAAGTCCCATTTCTGCAAATTAGTAACCATAGCAAAGATTTGTAAAGGTGCATGCTTTAGTTTCTTTGAAATACCAAGTTCAAGTTGGAAAGGAAGTTTTTCTTCAATATCATTAAACGATTTAAGTTGAGTTCCAAAATTCCTTGCCATAAGTGTTGCAGTGAAGCTTCTGTTATTGCTTATGTAAGTTGCTGCTAAATCAAAAGCTAATGCAATAGAAGAATAATCTTCGTATTGAGAGAAAATAGGTTTAAGATTGGCTCCAATATAAATATTACTATCCAGCATTCTTCCCCAACCTAAGGTAAACATATAATCATTAGCAGTAAAATCTCCAACTTGATCTCCATTAGGCAAAGTCCTTTGAAATTTTCCATAACCAATATAGTTTAAACCAAAGCTTAAACTACCAATTTTGTTGAAAGTGTGACTGTAAGCAACATTGCCTTGCCAAATTCCAGCAAATAAATCAGTGTAACCAACTGCAAACTGATTATTCATTTCCTTTGATAATATAGAAGGATTGGTTATTCCAACAGATATATCGTTTACTTTCCAGGCAAGAAAATCCATCCCTAAATTTGAAACACGAGCAGAGGAACGCAGATTTAAAACAGAGTAAGCCTCATAAATTTCTTGTTGAGCCTTTGAAACAAAAAATGCACAACAAAGCAATAGGGTAAATGCAATTTTCTTAAGCATAAAATAAATTATTAGTTCTAATAATGATATAAAACGATGCAATATATAAATTATTATTTGCGTTTCAAATTATAATAAAAGTTAACCTGACTAAAAAAACTAATAAATCATGAAACGGATACTTTTAATAGTATTTCTTATTTGCTTATCTCTTGCGTCATTTTCCCAAAACAAAAACGAGAATATTAATGTGAGGATTGAAAGTGAAAGGATTGGAGATTCTATTTTCTACAAAAAGATAACTACAACTACTATTGGTGATAAGGTAAAGGTAGAGCAAGAGATTATTTCTTCATCTCAATTAAAAAAAGGAGAAGGAAATATAAATAAACAAAACTCTAACGCAACATCATTAAATAATTCGAATCAAAATATTAAAAGGAAAAATCTACAAGCATTCTTAATAAAAATTAATTTAGATTTTACAACTCTCAATAATAACCAAAGATTAAATTCTCTTTTGAAAATGAAAGGAATAAATAATTTTAATTTTGGAGGAGATATATCTTTAGGAGGGAGGTTTGGAGATGGAATTGAGTTTAAAGTAATATACGGAGTAGAATCAATAATAAATAGAACAAGTAATAATACTCTAAGTTCAATTTCAAATATTGGTACATTAACCTTTGGATATCCTTTTAGAATGAAGAATGATAAGTATATGATTGTTCCCTATTCTGGATTGGGATATAATTTAACTAATTTGCAATATTCAAGAACATATAGTAGAGTAATATCATTTGAAGAATTAAAAGAAAGTTCGTGGGCGGTTTTAAGTCATAATTTATATATACCTTTGGGAGTTGAATTTCGATACAGATTATTGCCAATTTCTTATTTGTCTTTTGGAGTTGAATATCGTTTTAATGTATATAATTCAGGAGCATTACTTCCGAATACTTTTCAAAGAGTGGATGCTTTTCCAAAGTTTACAATAAATAATTTAGCAATAAAAATAGGTTTAACAGGAATTTTCAATAAACATTAATCAAAAATAACTAAAATGAAAAAAACAATTCTATTAGTCCTTGCTCTTGGAGCTTGTGCAATTTCACAAGGACAAAATGTTAGTAAAACAACGACCACGGTTGTAGAAACAAAAGAAGTTGGTGATTCAACCATAACTACAAAAATTATTACAACAAATGTAGATGGTATAACTACAGTTGAAAAAGAAGTAAATGTAAGTAGATACATTTATGAAAATGCTACAGAAGTTGAACCTGAAAAGATTGTTAGCGATAAGAAAAAAGCAAAGTTAATAACTGGTTTAAGTTTTACTGGCTCATTCCTTAATGATAATAAAGCAATAAATAATAAATTAGGTATGACTAATATTAATGACTTTAATTATGGATTGCTTTTAAATATTGGAGGAGTAACACCATTTGGATTGGAAGTTGTTTTTGATTTAGGATTTGAAGGAAGTACAAATAAATCTAACAATAAAAAATTAAATGTACTTTCATCTTTTATTAGTTTTAATTTAGGTTATCCAGTTATTAAATTGAAAAATGAAAAATTTATGATAGTTCCAAGAGTTGGGATTGGAGTAAATGCTAATCAATACAATTATGTAAGAACTTCCGACAATAATTTAACTATGGATTCTATTGCTGGAAATGCTTGGACAATTACTCAGAACAATAATTTCTATATTCCACTTGGATTAGAATTTCGTTTTGGAGGACCAAAAGAATATTTTGTTCTTGCAGGAGAATATCGCCATACATTCTATTATTCCAATTCTTATTTGTCACTTTCAAAGCAAAAGGTATCCGATTTTCCTAACTTTGGATTAAATAATGTTGTAATAAAGATAGGATTTGTTGGAATGTTATAAAATTAATTCAGACTAATTAGTCTAAAAAAATAACTCCTTATTTCTAAAATTAGAATAAGGAGTTATTTTTTATTTGAACTTAATCTGCTGTAAACTATTTATTAGCTTCGATTAGTAGGTTAAGTATTTTTATTGCACATTCAGAGATAATTGATCCAGGACCAAATACTGCTGCAGCACCTGCTTTGTATAGATAATCGTAATCTTGAGGAGGAATAACACCACCAACAATAACAACTATATCTTCTCTTCCAAGTTTCTTCAACTCTTCAATTACTTGAGGAACCAAAGTTTTGTGTCCTGCTGCAAGTGATGAAACTCCAAGAACGTGAACATCATTTTCCACTGCTTGTTTTGCAGCTTCAGCTGGAGTTTGGAAAAGTGGTCCCATGTCAACATCAAATCCGATGTCAGCATATCCTGTTGCTACAACTTTAGCTCCACGATCGTGTCCGTCTTGTCCCATTTTAGCCACCATAATTCTTGGTCGGCGTCCTTCCATTGAAGCAAATTTATCTGCAAGTTCTACTGCTTTCTTGAAGCTTGAACTATCTTTTGTTTCTGCACTATACACGTTTGAAATAAGATTTATTTTTGCTTTATAACGTCCAAAATGTTTTTCCAATGCCATAGAGATTTCTCCCAATGAAGCTCTCTTTCTTGCACAGTCTATTGCATATTCCAACAGGTTACCGTTTCCAGTTCTAGCAACTTCAGAAAGTCTTTCCAATGATTCTTGACATTCTTTTTCATTACGATTTGCTCTTAAATCAGCTAAACGTTTTAATTGAGCTTCTCTAACAACAGTGTTGTCAACTTCAAGAGTTTCAATTGGATCTTCTTTATCCAAACGATATTTATTAATTCCTAAAATTGTATCTTTATTTGAATCAATACGAGCTTGTTTTCTTGCTGCTGCTTCTTCAATTCTCATCTTAGGAACTCCACTTTCAATTGCAGCTGCCATACCTCCAAGTTTTTCAACTTCTTGAATATGTTGCCAAGCTTTGTGTGCAATTTCGTGAGTAAGGCTTTCAACATAGTAAGAACCTGCCCATGGGTCAACACTTTTACAAATATTTGTTTCTTCTTGAAGATAGATTTGAGTGTTACGAGCAATACGAGCTGAGAAATCTGTTGGCAAAGCAATTGCTTCGTCAAGTGCATTTGTATGTAAAGATTGTGTATGTCCAAGTGCTGCTGCTGTTGCTTCAACACATGTTCTTGCAACGTTGTTAAATGGATCTTGTTCAGTTAATGACCATCCAGATGTTTGAGAGTGAGTTCTTAAAGCAAGTGATTTAGGGTTTTTTGGATTGAATTGACTAACCAATTTAGCCCAAAGCATTCTTGCTGCTCTCATTTTTGCTATTTCCATGAAATGATTCATACCTATTGCCCAGAAGAAAGAAAGTCTTGGTGCAAACTGGTCTACGCTCATTCCTGCATTAATTCCTGCTCTTAAATATTCCAAACCGTCAGCTAAAGTATAAGCCATTTCAATATCACAAGTTGCACCTGCTTCTTGCATGTGATAACCTGAAATAGATATTGAATTAAACTTAGGCATATTCTTTGAAGTAAATTCAAAAATATCTGCAATTATCTTCATTGAAGGTTTTGGTGGATAAATGTAAGTGTTTCTAACCATAAACTCTTTAAGAATATCGTTTTGGATTGTTCCACTTAATTTGTCCATTGAAACTCCTTGTTCTTCTGCTGCAATAATGTAGAAAGCAAGTATTGGAAGTACTGCACCATTCATTGTCATTGAAACAGACATTTTATCTAATGGAATTTGATCAAATAGAATCTTCATGTCTAGTATAGAATCCACTGCAACTCCTGCCTTACCAACATCTCCAACAACTCTTTCGTGGTCAGAATCGTATCCTCTGTGAGTTGCAAGGTCAAAAGCAACTGAAAGTCCTTTTTGTCCTGCTGCAATATTTCTTCTGTAGAATGCATTTGATTCTTCTGCTGTTGAGAAACCAGCATATTGTCTAACAGTCCAAGGTTTCATTACATACATTGTTGAATATGGTCCACGAAGGAAAGGTGCAACGCCAGCTGCATAGTTAAGGTGTTCCATATCCTCCAAATCTTTTGGAGTGTAGATTGGTTTAACAGATATTTGTTCAGCTGTCAACCAGTTTTTTTCTTTATTTTCTAATTGTTCCCATGCTTTTGAAGAGTTGTTCTCCTTTGCGTTGAGGTCAACATTATTAAAGTTAGGTCTCATTATATTTTATTTTAAATTAAAATCATGTAATTGGATTGCAAAATTATACCATAATAATGAATTAACCAACAAAAATTTCTTTTTTCTTTTTTTTGACACATAATATTCTGCTTTTAAAAATGATAATAATACTTCTTCAATTTTAAATAAGAATAAAAGTAGAGATTTTAATTACCATATATCGAAAATGCAACATTGATTTATGAATAAGATATACTGGGAAAAAAGTTTATGTTTGAAAAAAGTTTATCAAAGCCTTGTTATAGTTTAATAACATCAGGATTAAATTTTGCATCCTGCCACCTTGCACATTGTATCCTGCCACCTTACATATTGTATCCTGCCAGGATACATACAACATCCTACCACCTTGCAGAATTTTTTCTTGATAAAAATAAATTTTTACTTGATTTAAAGAGTTTTTTTCCTTATTCTTGTAAAAATAATCTTCAATTAAGCAAAAATAATCTTATTAAAATTAGCGTAAATATAGTTTATGTATGATAAAACAATTTCACAAGGGAGGGGAATATTTATTATTGTATTGATTTGTTTTGTATTTTTGCATGAGAAATTTAATTATCGTTTAACAAATAATATTATAGAATATGGAAAATCCAAAAGATTACGGTTTTAGCTCACAACTAATCCACTACAGCGGTCATCATGACGAATATAAAAGTGCAACAGTGCCAATTTATCAAACATCAACCTTCGCTTTTGAAAGTGCAGAAGATGGAGCAGAATGTTTTGCAGGAACAAAACAAGGATACATTTATTCAAGAATGGGAAATCCAACAGTTAAAGCGTTGGAACGTCAAATTGCTCTTTTAGAACATGGTTTTGATTCAACAGCTTTTGCTTCAGGAATGGCAGCTGTTTCAACAGTTTATATGGCCTTATTAAGTGCAAATGACCACATGATTAGCTCTGCTGCAGTTTATGGTGCATCGAGAGTTATGATGGAACAACATTTATCACGTTTTGGAGTTCAATCGACTTATGTTAATACTGCTGATTTAAGTGAAATAAAAGCAGCAATTAAGCCTAACACAAAAATGATTTATATTGAAACACCAGCTAATCCAACTATGGACATAACTGACATTAAGGCTTGTGCTGAAATAGCTCATTCAATTGGTGCAGTTTTGGTTGTTGACAATACTTTCTGTTCTCCATATCTTCAAAACCCAATTGACCTTGGAGCTGATGTTGTTTTGCATTCAGTAACTAAGTTTATTAATGGACATGCTGATATTGTTGGAGGTATTGTTATTGCAAAAACAAAAGAACTTCATGAAAAAATTAGAGGAATGATGTATAACTTAGGTGGAAATATGGATCCTCATCAAGCATATATGGTTATTCGTGGAGTGAAAACTCTTGCAATTAGAATTGAAAGAGCTCAAGAAAATGCAAAGAAAATTGCAACATTCTTGGAAAAACATCCTAAGATTGAATGGATTAAATATCCTGGCTTGGACTCATTTGCTCAAAAAGACTTGGTTGCAAAACAAATGAAAGGACCTGGAACTATGATAAGTTTCGGACTAAAAGGTGGTTTGGAAGCAGGTAGAAGTTTAATGAATAATGTTAAATTGTGTATTTTGGCTGTTTCTTTAGGAGGTGTTGAAACTCTTATTCAACATCCAGCTTCAATGACACATTCAAAAATGACTCCTGAAGCTCGTAAGAGTGCTGGAATTGGAGAAGGATTAGTTCGTTTCTCTGTTGGAATTGAAGATGCTCAAGATATTATCAACGATTTACGACAAGCTTTAGATAAAGCTTAATTATTTTTCAAAGATAAAAGTACAACTTATATTAATGAAAAAAGCAATACTTTTTGTTCTGTCACTTCTAATGGCAATTTCACCTTGTTTCTCACAAAGAACACAAAAGGTGGGATTGGTTCTTAGTGGTGGTGGAGCAAGAGGTCTTGCGCATATTGGAGCAATTCAAGCTTTGGAGGAAAATAATATCCCTATAGATTATATTGCTGGCTCTTCAGTTGGAGCAATTGTTGGAGCATTATATGCTTCAGGTTATAGCGTTGAAGAAATGAAAAGATTATTTCTTTCTGAAGATTTTCAACGTTGGCTTGCAGGTAAAGTAGATAAAAACTATTCTTATTTTTATAAAGAAAACGAAAAAGATCTAGCACTATTATCATTCTCATTTGACACAAAAAATAAATTTAAATTTCAAATACCTTCTTCAGTAGTCAATCCAATACAGATGGATTATGCTTTAATGGAAATCTTTGCAGGAGCCTCTGCAGTTGCAAATAATAATTTTGACTCCCTTATGATTCCTTTTTTTTGCATTACATCTGATATTGAAGCAGGGAAAGCAAGTATTAGAAGAAAAGGTGATTTAGGACAAGCAGTACGAGCATCAATGACATTTCCTTTCTATTTTGAACCAATAAAAGTTGATGGGAAATTGATGTTTGACGGCGGAATGTATAATAACTTTCCTTCAAAAGAAATGCAAGAAATATATAATCCCGACATTATTATCGGTATTAAGATTTCAGGAAACTATCCTCCACCAAGAGAAGGGGATATTGTTTCATATCTTCAGAATATTGCAACAAAAGAAACGGATTATAACATAACTTGTAAGAATAGTGTAATAATTGAACCAGATTTAAAACCATATGGCATTTTGGATTTTGGTAAAATGGAAGAAACTTATTCTATTGGTTATAATGCAGCTTTGGAAAAGATTGCTGAAATTAAAGAGTTTCAAAAAGATTCAATAAATAAAGATGAATTAATCCAAATTAGAGATAATTTCAATAAGAGAAAGCCTCCTTTTGTAATTAACAATGTTATTGTAGAGGGAGTAAATCATGCACAAAAAAATTATATTGAGAGGTCATTACACTACAATTCTTCTCATATAAATTTTTCAGAACAAATTAAGAGAAATTATTTTTCTTTATGTTTTGATAGAAACATTAAATCTGTTCAGCCATACATATATTATAATAACTTTTCTCAATCTTATGTCTTAAACCTAAACGTAAATACACAAGAGAATTTTAAAGTAAAAGTAGGAGGTTTGCTTTCTTCAAATCCTATTTCTCATTTATATTTAGGAACAGAATATAATTATTTACATAATCATTCATGGCAGTTAAATACTAATATATTCTTAGGAAGATATTACACTTCTTTTATGACAGGTGTACGATTAGATTATCCTTCTCATTTCCCATTCTTTGCAGAAGTTGAGTTTAATGCAAATAAATGGAGCTACTATAATTTAAAAACAAACTTCTTTGATTTTTCTCCTTTAAACTACATTGTTCAAAATGAAACTAATATTCAGCTTAATTTAGGAATTCCCATTGGGGTGAAAGATAAGTTGGTTTTTAATGCTGGTTATGGACTTGTTGATGATGAATATTTCAATATAAAGAACACAACCATTTATGATACTGCAGACAATACAAGATTTCACCATTTTGCATCAGGATTAACAAGATGTCTTTCTTCTTTGAATGATTTTCAGTTTCCTACATCAGGAGTTTTTTCAAAGATACAATTGCAATATATACAAGGGAAAGAGAATTTTACTCCAGGAAATACTTCAACGATATCAGATTCTAAAGAGAAGGTTCATGGATGGATGCAATTTAGTTTCCGTCATAAACAATACTTTGATATAACTAAGAATTTTGCATTTGGATTTAATGCAGATGTGTTCTATTCTTTTCAAAACCTCTTTTCCAATTATAATTCAACATTACTAAATGCAGGAGTTTATTCCCCTACGTTAGAAACTCTTACACAATTTATGCCAGAATATAGGGCTAATCAATATTTGGCATTTGGAACAGAAAATATCTTTAAGGTAAGTTTCTATAGAATTGATGCTTCGTTTAGATTAAATGGGAATCTTTATGCTCCAATTTCTCGAATAATTACCAAAGATAATAATCTTCCAACCTATTCCACTGATTTTTTTAATAAGATATATCTAATAATAAGTTCAACATTAGTATTCAATACTCCAATAGGTCCTTTAAGCATAATTGCTGGTTATCATCAAAGAGATGATATTAAATCTAATCCATTTACAATATCAGTGAACTTTGGATACATAATGTTTAACAGAAAAAATATTGACAGATAATTATATGATTGAAGTTAAAAATCTATATAAATCATTCGGCAATCTTCAAATTCTTAAGGGAATTAATATTGGAATAAATTCATCAGAAATTGTTTCAATAGTTGGAGCTTCAGGAACAGGAAAAACTACTCTTTTGCAGATAATAGGGACTTTAAATAAAGCTGATAAGGGAGAGGTTTGGGTACATGGAAAAGAAACTACTAAAATGACAGAATCGCAAATTGCAGATTTTAGGAATAAAGAAATTGGTTTTGTTTTTCAGTTTCATCATCTTTTAGCAGAGTTTACGGCGATTGAAAATGCTTGCATTCCTGCTTTTATTGCAAGAAAAAGCAAGAAAGAAGCCATTAAGGAAGCAGAAGGTCTTTTTGATATTCTTCAAATTAGAGATAGAATGCACCACAAACCATCTGAGCTATCTGGAGGAGAACAACAAAGAGTTGCAGTTGCAAGAGCTCTAATCAATAAACCTTCAATTATATTAGCCGATGAACCTTCTGGTAATTTGGATTCTCAAAATGCTAAAGAACTTCATAGCCTATTTTTCTCCCTAAGAGATTTATATAAACAAACATTTTTAATAGTAACACATAATGAAGAATTAGCTAATATGAGCGATAGAAAACTTCTTATGAAAGATGGACAAATAATAGAATAAAAAAACCAAAAAATATGAAAGAATCACAATTGATTTATGGAATTAGACCAGTGGTAGAAGCTCTTCGTAGTGGAAAAGAAATTGAAAAGATTTTTCTTCAATCTACTTTGCAGGGAAGTCTTTTGCAAGAATTAAAGGAAGAAATTAGAAAAAGAAATACAGTAGTTCAATATGTTCCAGTTGAAAAATTAAATAGATTAACTAGAAACAATCATCAAGGGGTTGTTGCTGTTATTTCTCTTATTGAGTATTATAATTTTGAAGAAATAGTAACTCAAATTATTGAGAAGGGTAAGATGCCTTTTCTTCTAATGCTTGATAGGGTAACTGATGTAAGAAATCTTGGTGCAATTGCAAGAAGTGCAGAATGTGCAGGAGTTGATGCAATTATTGTCCCTCAATATTCTTCAGCTCAAATTAATGAAGATGCAATTAAAACTTCCTCAGGAGCTCTTTTGAGAATACCAATTTGCAGAGAAGTAAACCTTAAAACCACAATAAATATTGCAAAGCAAATGGGTGTTAACGTGTATTGTGCAACAGAAAAAGGAGGAGAGCTCTATACTCAAGTTTCAATGAAAGAAAGTTTGATGATAGTAATGGGCTCTGAAGATACTGGTGTTTCTCAAGAGATTATTAAATTATGTGATAAAAGAATAAAGATTCCAATCAAAGCTAATATTGAGTCACTTAATGTTTCTGTTGCTGCTGGAATTTTAATTTATGAGGTTGTTAGACAAAGAGATTTGCTGTAAATAGAGATATTTTAAAAAGAAATTTGAAATTAATGAGTAAGATGAGAAATAAGTTTAGATTCCCAGAAATGATTAAAATATTTGCTTCAAAAATAATTATTTGTGGAGTTTTGGCAATTATGTTTTTCTCTTGTGCTCAAATAGGAACACCTTCTGGAGGACAATTTGATAGAACTCCTCCAAAATCTAAATTTTCAAAACCTCCACATAATAGTACTAATTTCCAAGGGAAATCATTTGAAATAGTATTTGATGAGTATATTAGTACTGAAAATACTTCAGAAGAAATAATTATTTCTCCTCCTCTTAAAAATAAACCAGTGGTTAAGGCTCATTTAAAAACTCTAAAAGTTAGCTGGACTGATACTTTGGAAGAGAATACAACATATATTTTTGATTTTGGGAGTTCAATTATTGATTATACAGAAGGAAATAGGTTAAATAATTTTGTTTATAGCTTCTCGACTGGAAATGTTATAGATACTTTTGAATACAAAGGTGAGGTTTTGGAAGCATATAGTTTGAAGCCTATGGCTAAGAGAGATGTTATGCTTTATAAGTCAGAAGAAAAAGATATTGCTAAAAAAGAAAAACCTTCATATATAACAAGAACAGACTCAAATGGAAATTATCATTTTCAGAATATTGCGCAAGGCACATATCAAATATTAGCACTTGATGACAAAAATCAAAATCTTATTTATGATTTAAGCAATGAAGGGATTGCTTTTGAAAAAGAAAGAGTTGAGTCAACAATTTATAAACTTGACACGTTACCTAAAACCAAAGCACCTAAAAATAATTTACTCTATTTTTTTGAACCTAAGGATTCTTTAATAAGTCTTTCGTCAAGTAAATTAATTTCAAATTATCGTATGCAATTAGTTTTTTCTAAATCGACAACAGATAGTTTGAATTTTGTATTTGAATATCCGAAATTTTCTGGATTACAAGACAAGGATTTATATTTCCATTATAGCAAAGCTAAAGACACAATAGATATTTGGAGTTTAAAACAACCGTTAGATTCCATTAAAATGGTTGTAATTGAAAAAGGATTAAAGGAAGTAGTTGAACTATTTAATCTTAGAAAAATTGAAGACAAAATAAAAGATACTTTCTTTCTTAAAACTCCTGCATTAAATCAAGCTTTTTTTGAAAAATGTTTAATTGAAATGCCTTTCCCAATTATAGATACTTCGTCTGTATTTCAAGCTCAAAGAATATCAAACGAAGATACTTTTGCAATTCATTTAAAACCTTCATCTATTTTCCCTCTTTATCTCGAAATTGAAGAAAAGCTTCCTCAAAACTCAAAACAAATAATTATTATTCCACAAGGCATAATAAAAAATTCACTTAATCAAACAAATGATTCGCTTTCATTCTCTCTTCAAATTGACTCTGAGTCCGATTATGGAAATTTCTTTTTTAATATTGATGATACTATAAATGAAAAAATGTCTTATATGTTAATTTTGGAAGATAGTCAGGGAAAAGAATTAAACAAACTATTTTCTAATAATAAAGAAAGGATTGCTTTCTCAAATCTTAAAGAAGGAAGCTATAAATTAAGGATAATCCTAGACTTGAATAATAATAAAGAATGGGATTATGGAGATTATTCAAAAATGTTACTTCCAGAAGAGATAATTTATTTTCCAAAACCAATTAATATTAGAAAGAATTGGGATTTAGAAGAAACTTGGCATAATTAGAGAAAGAATATTTTTTGCATTTAGAAGAAAAAATGCTTTAATAATTTGCTATCAAACAAATAAAATGTATCTTTGCACCCTCAAATAATAAAAAACAATAAAAATAATACGCTATTATGGCAGTAAAAATCAGACTACAACGTTATGGAAAAAAGGGACAACCTTTTTATCATATCGTTATTGCGGATGCTCGAGCAGCACGTGATGGAAAATTTATTGAAAAAATTGGTACTTACAACCCAATGACTTCTCCTGCAACCATTAATTTGGATACAGAAAGAGCTTGTGAATGGTTAAAAAATGGTGCACAACCAACTGATACAGCAAGAGCAATTCTTTCTTATAAGGGAGCAATGCTTAAACATCATCTTCAAATTGGAGTTGAAAAGAAAGCAATTACTCAAGAAGTTGCAGATGCTAAATTTAATGCATGGTTAACTGAAAAAGAAAATAAGATTGCTGCAAAGAAGGAAGAAAAAAGAAATTCTTTGAAATCAGATGCTAAAAAAGCTTTAGCTGCAGAAATGGAAGTTAATGCAAAACGTATTGCAGAAATTGAAAAAAAGAAAGAAGAAATCGAAGCAGCAAAAAGAGCTGAACTAGAAGCAGCAAAGGCTCAAGCAGAAGAAACTCCTGCACAAGCTGAAACTTCAGAAGAAACATCTGAAGAGCCAAAAGCTGAATAATTGTAAATAATAATTCTTCATAATGATTGCAAAGACCGTATTCTTTAATTAGGAACGGTCTTTTTTTATCCTTAAACAATAATTACACATATATAAGAGTAGTAATTTTATCTTAAAATTTTAATTATGGACAGAAAAGAAACTTATTATTTAGGTAAGGTTGTTAAGCCTTTTGGCTTTAAGGGCGATTTGGTTTTGTTTTTTGATGTTGATGAACCTGAAGAGTATTCAAGACTTGATGGTGTTTATATTGAAATAAATAAAGTATTAGTTCTTTATCCAATTAGTTCAATAAGATTAAATGGGAATAAGGCAATTGTAAGATTTGAAAACATTACTCCAGATGATAGTTTAAAGTTGATAGGTAAAGATCTTTATTTACCTCTTTCTCTTCTTCCAAAACTTGATGGGAATAAGTTTTATTTTCATGAAATAGTTGGTTATGAAGTAGTGGATAGTGAAAAAGGCAATATTGGAATTATTGAATCTGTAATTGAATACCCAGCTCAACCACTTTTTTCTATAAAATTAAACCAAAAAGAAATATTAATTCCTATAATTGATAAAATAATTAATAAGGTAGATAGAGACGCTAAGATAATATATATCAATGCTCCCGTAGGGTTGATAGATTTGTATTTATCGTAAAAAGAAATTTATTTATCGTTTTTCGATAAAAATATTTGTTTATTCGAAAAATAAATTGTTATTTTGCATCGTTAAAATGACAGTTTATGAAACTTAGTACAAAAATAAATACATTAAGAACAATTAAAATAGGATTTGATATTACAATTATTGCATTATCATTATTTCTTATTTACTTTATTTTTTTAGGGGCTAGAGAAATGTCTGCATCATTTCCCAAATCAAAATTAGGAATTATGTTGGCTCAAGTTGTTCCTGATAAATTTTCAACTTCTAATGATTTTGTTATAAAGGCAAAAAATAGTGATGCTGTAGTTACTGCTTATGTCGACACTTATAGAATAGCTTTTAATGTTAAGAATAGTACTAATGCAAAGATTCCAATAATCTTTAAAATTGTTTTTCTATTGGCTCTTAATCTTAACTTATTCTTTCTAATATTTGTTTTCTTTCAATCAAGCAGAATACTCTCAAGCATAATTAGAGGGATTAAGAATGAAAAAGAGAATTTTCACCACTTTATTTTTAATAAAAGAAACATAAAACGTTTTCAGTATATATCTTATGGTTTTATAGCAATGCCATTATTTGAACTTATAATTTATTTTTCTGATTCTATTTTCTTGAAAAAATATTTTTTAGTAGAAGGATTTACATTAGAACCAATAATAACTCTAAGTTCAATTTCATGGGATTATATATTCATAGGATTTTTGTTTATTTCTTTAATAGAAGTAATAAGGAGAGGTATGACTATTCAAGAAGAGAATGATTTAACGGTTTAAGATAGTAAAAGGAAATTAAGAGATGTCAATAGTTGTAAATTTAGATGTGATGATGGCAAAGAGAAAGATTGGCCTGGGAGAATTAGCCCAAAAGGTTGAATTATCTCCTGCAAATCTATCAATCCTTAAAACAGGAAAAGCAAAGGCAATACGTTTTTCAACACTTGAAGCAATTTGTAGAGTGTTGGAATGTCAGCCAGGAGATATATTAGAATTTGATGATTCAACAAATGATAATTCAAAATAACAAATGATAAAATTAAATAGCTTTATTAATCAAAACAAAAACAAAATGAAAAGTAAACTTTTATTAGTAATGGCATTGTGCTTAACAATCATTACTACTGGATTTGCTCAACCTGGAGCAAAAAAAGAAAAGAAAGCTCTTGATTTAAAAGAGGAGATCAAATTAGATGGAAAAGTGCGTTATGGCAAACTTTCTAATGGACTTACCTACTATGTAAGAGCAAACAAAAAACCAGAAAACAGAGCTGAGTTCCAAATTGCAGTAAATGCAGGATCTGTTCTTGAAGAAAAAGATCAAGTTGGATTAGCTCACTTTACTGAACACATGGGATTTAATGGCACAAAACAATTCCCTGCAAACACACTAATTGACAATTTGGAAAAAGAAGGAATTGTATTTGGTCGTGAAATTAATGCTTACACAGGATTTGATCAAACAGTTTATATGGTAACTCTTCCTACAGACAAACCAGAATTGTTTGACATGGGATTAAAAATTCTTGATGGATGGGCATTTGGAATGCTTATGACAGAAAAAGAAATTGAAAAAGAACGTGGAGTTATTATTGAAGAATGGCGTTTAGGACAAGGAGCTCAAGAACGTTTGAGAATGAAAACTTGGCCAATAATGTTAAAAGGATCTCTTTATGCAGAACGTCTTCCTGTTGGAACACTTGAAAACCTAAAAGGTTTCAAACCTGAATCAATCAGACGTTTTTACAAAAAATGGTATCGTCCAGAAAATATGGCAATAATCGTTGTTGGAGATTTTGACGCAGATGAAATGGAACAAAAGATTAAAGATCATTTCCAAATGAATGATGCTTCAGTAACTCCTTTAACTCGTCCTGTTATTACATTACCTGACAATAAAGAACCTCTAATTGCAATTGCAACAGACAAAGAAGCATCAAGCAATTCAATTCAATTCTTCTATAAACATCCAAACAAACAAAGAAAAACTATTGGTGATTTTCGCGAACAAGCATTACTTCACGGACTTTTTGATCAAATGATTAATGCTCGTTTACAAGAGCTTTCAGATAAAAAAGATTGTCCATTTATGTATGCAGGAATTGGTTATGGAAACTTCTTAGCACGTCCAACAGATGCTTTTATGGGATTTATTCAAGCAAAAGATGGAAAAGTAATGCCAGCCTTTGAAACAGTTTTGATGGAAAACCAAAGAGCCGTTCAACATGGATTCCTTCAAACAGAATTAGATAGAGCAAAAGAAAACCTATTACTTCAATTTGATAAAGAAGCTAAAGAAGAATCAAAAACAGAAAGTTCACGTTTGGCAGCAAGTTATGTTGATAATTTCTTAGAAGGAACACCAGTTGCTGGAGCAAGAATTGAAAATAAATATGCTAAAGAATTAATGGATGATATTACTCTTGATGAAGTAAACTCATTAATTGCAAAATGGATTACAGATGAAAACTTCGTTGTAAACATAACTATGCCAGAAAAGAAAGGTAATAAAGTTCCAACTGAAAAAGACGTTATGGACTTAGTTGCTAAGGTAAAGAAAGCAAAAACAAAACCTTATGTTGATAATGTAAAAACAGAACCTTTCCTTGCAAAAGAACCAAAAGCAGGAAAAGTTAAATCAAGAAAAGATAATACTGAATTTGGATTTACTGAATTAGTTCTTTCAAATGGAGCAAAAGTTATTCTTAAACCAACTACATTCAAAAATGACGAAATAGTTGTTAGTGCATGGAGTGCAGGTGGAACATCACTTTATCCAGACAATAAAATTGTAAATGCTAAATTTGCTGCTTCAATTATTGATGGTAGTGGTATTGGTAACTATGATAACTCTCAATTGATGAAGTTTTTGAAAACTAAAAATGTTGGAGTAACTCCTTATATTAATGATTTGGAAGAAGGATTTAGAGGAAACTCATCTCCAAAAGACTTTGAAACACTTCTTCAATACATGTATATGTTCTTTGAAGTTCCAAGAAAAGATAAAGACATTTTAGATAAAGAAATCTCTCAACTACAAACTCAAATTCAAATGGTTAAAAATATGCCAGAATTTGACTTCCAAATGAAGTTAATGAAGACTATGTATCCAAATGATAAGAGAACTATCCTAATCCCTACAGAAGAACAATTAAAGAAAATGAACATTGATGAAATGTACACAATATTCCGTGAACGTTTCTCAGATGCATCAGACTTTACTTTCACATTCGTAGGAAACTTCGGAATTGACACAACAATAGCTCTAATTGAAAAATATATTGGAGGAATGCCTTCAAAAGGAAAGAAAGAACAATGGCAAGATAAGAGTTCAGCTTTTGCAAAGGGAGTTATTGATGAAGTAGTTTATAAAGGAGAAGCAGAAAAAGGTATGTTAGCTTTAGCAACAAGCAGAACATTTGAATGGAATCAAAAAGAAGTTATGGCAACAAACATACTTGGAGACATCTGCAATATTAAGCTTGTTGAAACAATTCGTGAAGAATTGGGTGGAACTTATTCACCTCAATTTGATTTGAGTTTCGACAAATATCCAAAACCAGAAGTAACAATGATGGCATTCTATGGTTGTGATCCAACAACAATTGAAAAACTAACCAATGCAACTTGGGGAGTATTTGACAAAATTATTAATGAAGGACCAACAGATGTTGACTTAGCAAAGGTTAAAGAACAATTAATCCGTGCAAGAGAAAAGAACATTCAAGAAAATAACTTCTGGACATCATCAATTAAAGGTTCAATTTGGTATGAAAACCCACTTAGAACACTTGAACAATACAAAGCTGCAGTTAATGCAATAACAAAAGAAGACGTTCAAGCAGTAGCTAAGAAATACATTGATCATAAAGATCATGTTAGAGTAAGTTTGAAACCAGCAGCAATGCAACCTGCAAAGTAAGAAAACAAGAGTAAAAAAGAATAATTTTCTTTTAGAGGTAGTCTCAATTGAGATTGCCTCTTTTTTTTATGCCAAGAAATAAGTTAAATGTTATATTTCAAGCAGGAAGAAGAAATTTTTATGGTATTATTTTTTATTTAAACAAGGAAAAAAACTAATGAAATCAAGAGAAAATTTATTTAAATCAGGTAAAAATTTTGCAAGGTGGCAGGATGTTGTATGCATCCTGCCAGGATACAATATGTAAGGTGGCAGGATACAATGTGCAAGGTGGCAGGATGCAAAACTTAAACTTGATCTTTGTAAACTTATATAAGGGTTTGATAAACTTATATCAAGTGAAAATAAAATTTCTTAAGATTAATCTATGATAAATTAAGTATTCCGAGCAAAATTAACGTTCTTTTCTATCTTAATTAAGGTAATTACAGATATAATGTTATCTCTTTATTAAAAACAATTAGAAGAAAATTGATTTTAGAAAAGTAAATTTCTTTTTCAAACTCTTTATTTGTACTTTTGTAATCTAATAATCTATTTATATGTTTTGTATCGAAGAAAATCTTGATTTAAGAGAATTGTGCAAGGAAGATGCACATGATATTTTTAATGCTATTGATAGTAATAGACCTTATTTTGAAAAATGGTTGCCCTTTGTTCCTTTTACTAAAAGCATTAATGACTCATTAGAATATATACTTTCTGTAATAAATTCTAATGAGTTGGTTTATGCTATTCGCGAAGGAGAAACATTCTTGGGCATTATAGGATTTAAAGAAACTAATCTTGATACAAAAACAACTGAATTAGGCTATTGGTTAAAGGAAGAATATCAGGGTAGAGGTATAATAACAAAGGGAGCAAAGATATTATGCGAAAATGCTTTTAAGGGGAGAGGAATAAAGAGGATTATAATTAAAGTTGAGGTTGGAAACAATAAAAGTAAAGCTATTCCAGAGCGTTTGGGTTTTGTTTTGCAGGGAATTGATAAAGATACTTTTTGTTATAATAAAGTAGTTGAGTCTTATGTTTACTATAAAGATAATAATTGATTTGATATGAAAAATAATCTATTCGTTTGTATTTTATTTTTATTAGCTTTTCTAATTCATCCATTTAACAAATCTTTTTCTCAAAACGAAGATCCAAATAAAATTAAAATAGGAGCTGAAAGAGTTGAGGAATATTTGCATTGTTTTGAAGGGAAAAAGGTTGGAATTGTTGCTAATCAAACCTCTTTGATTTGTGAAACTCATTTGGTAGATTCATTAATAAGTTTGGGAGTTAATTTAAGAGCAATTTATTGTCCTGAACATGGTTTTAGAGGAGAAGCAGAGGCTGGTGCAAAGATAAATTCTTCAATAGATGAGAAAACAAATCTTCCAATAATATCTCTTTATGGAAATAATAAAAAGCCCAAGAAAGAAGAGTTTCAGCAAAATGATATTATTGTTTTTGATTTGCAGGATGTAGGAACAAGATTTTATACATATATCTCAACGCTTCACTATGTTATGGAGGCTTGTGCGGAAAATAATATCCCTTTAATTGTTCTTGATAGACCAAATCCCAATGCTTACTATATTGATGGACCAGTTTTAAAAGACACAACTCTTGTTTCCTTTGTTGGAATGCATCCTGTGCCAATTGTTTATGGAATGACAATAGGGGAGTATGCTAGTATGATAAATGGAGAAGGATGGTTAGGCACTTCCAGCAAAAGAGTAATTGGAGAAAAGGGTAATTTACTTTGCAACTTAATGGTTATTCCTTTAGAAAATTACAATCATAAAACTCATTATTCCTTACCAGTTGCTCCAAGTCCAAACCTAAAAACTTATAATGCAATTGCACTTTATCCATCAATTTGTTGGTTTGAAGGAACACCCATAAGTGTTGGAAGAGGAACAGAAACACCATTTGAAATAATAGGTTTTCCAAACTATGTATCATTAAATAAAAAATTAAAGATTACTATTTTTACTCCAGTAGCAATTAAGGGAGTAAGTGATAATCCTCCATATAAAAATGAGCAGTGTAGAGGCTTAAAACTCCAATCTAATAAAAAAGGAGGCATAAACCTGAGTTATTTAAAGGAAATGTATGATAGATACCCCAATAAAGATAATTTCTTTCAACCTTTCTTTGATAAACTTGCAGGTACAAAGGAATTAAAAAACCAAATTAAACAAAATCTCCATTCAAAAGAAATAAAAAAGACTTGGAAAAAAGACTTGGAAGAGTTTAAGGAAATAAGAGAAAAGTATTTGATTTATAAGTAGTATTTTATTGCTCTTTTTTATTTGAGGATTTTATTTCTTTTTGAGTTTTACTCTTCTCAATTTCTTTTATGCTTTCAACTACTGGTAGGTTCTCTGGCATTGTCCCCCCTAACTCTTCTATGGTTTTTCTTACTTTCTTGCCTACTTCTAAATGAGTTTGATTAGCTTTTTGCTTACCTTTAATATTTTCTCTTATGAGTTTTTCTTCTGTTTGAGTTGCACGGAATAAATTAGCTGCCAATTCAGTGCTACCCATGTGATCTAAAATTTGTTGATTTTTCTTCAAACCTTTATGTTTGTGTATAGCTTTAGCGTCTAATCCTCCATAAAGTCCTATGTAACCATGATTTTGAAATATAGCATAGTCAATAGGTTGAATAACTCCTGCGTTTTTTGCAGCAGCAGCAAGTTTAGTGTTGTGCATTGCCATTTCGTTGCGAAGAAATAAACGTTTTTCATCCTCAGAACTCAGGGAATTATAACCCTCCATTTCTTTAATTTCTTGAATGCGAGTTTGAACAGCAAAATATGTTTGTCCGTTAGCAATAACTTCTTTTGAAGGGTCTGCATTTTGTACAATTAAGTAACAGGCATAACGAGAGAGCATAAAACTAAAAAGACCTCTTTCAGCACCGGAACCAATTGAAACCATCTCGTTGAACTCAACGAAATGGTCTTCTATTTGTTGTTTGCTATTTATACAAGCTTCTTTTGCTTTCTCAATTACAGATAGGAAATTACGAAAATCAGTATAATCTAAAACCTTTGCAAGAGTTCTTGCAGTCCAATATTCATTACCATTAGCATCAATTTGTTTTATCTGATCAAAAATAGATGAAGTGTTTTTAGATAATTCATTTTTCATAACTCAAGCTTTTTTAATTATAAGTGATTTAATACTTTTGAGCAAAGATAAAACTTTTTCTAATAATTTGTATGTAAGAATATAATTTCTTTATAATTATTCTTTATTATGTTTTAGAAAATGCACTTAATGGATTTTTCCTATTTATTTTGCTTATTATTTTTAAGCTGTGAAAAGATTATATTTCTTTGTTAGACAAAAAAGAATTATTTTTGCAAGTTAATTGTATAAATTCATAATTTTAAATTGTTCTATGTTTGAAAATTTAAGTGAAAAGTTAGAGAAATCGTTTAAGATACTGAAAGGTCATGGCAAGATTACTGAAATTAATGTTGCAGAAACATTAAAGGAAGTTAGAAAAGCTTTGATTGATGCCGATGTTAGTTATTCAATTGCTAAGGAGTTTTGCGATACTGTTAAACAAAAGGCTTTAGGAAAGAATGTTCTTACTGCAATTGAGCCAGGTCAATTGATGATTAAGATTGTTAATGATGAGCTTACAGAACTGATGGGTAAGGAAGCTCAGCAAATTGACATTAAAGGCTCACCAGCCATTATTCTTATTGCAGGTTTGCAAGGTAGTGGTAAAACAACTTTTTCTGCCAAACTTGCCAATTACTTAAAAACAAAGAAAGGAAAATCTGTTTTACTGACAGCTGGAGACGTTTATCGTCCTGCTGCTATTAATCAATTGCAGGTTCTTGGTGAACAAATCGGAATTGATGTTTATACAGAGGAAACAAAAGATCCTGTCTTGATTGCAAAAAATGCAGTAAAAACAGCAAAGGATAAGGGAATTAATGTTGTGATTGTCGATACTGCTGGTCGTTTGGCAGTTGATGAAGAGATGATGAATGAAATTTCCAACATTAAGAAAGCTATCAATCCTCAAGAAACATTATTTGTAGTTGACTCAATGACTGGTCAAGATGCTGTAAATACAGCAAAAGCATTTAATGATAAATTAGATTTTGATGGAGTTGTTCTAACCAAACTTGATGGTGATACTCGAGGTGGTGCTGCTCTAACAATTCGCCATGTTGTTAATAAGCCAATTAAATTTGTTGGAATAGGGGAAAAGATGGAAGCATTAGATGTTTTCTATCCTGATAGAATGGCTTCACGTATTTTGGGAATGGGAGATATTGTTTCATTGGTTGAAAAAGCTCAAGAACAATATGACGAACAGGAAGCAAGAAAGATTTCCAAGAAATTAAAGACAAACGATTTTAACTTTAACGATTTTCTTAGTCAGATAAATCAAATTAAGAAAATGGGTAATGTTAAAGACCTTATGGGAATGATTCCAGGAGTTGGAAAGATGATGAAGGATATTGATATAGACAACGATGCTTTTAAAGGTATTGAAGCTATTATTGGTTCAATGACTCCATTTGAAAGAGAAAACCCTTCAAAGATTGATGGAAACAGAAGAAAGAGAATTGCAAAAGGAAGTGGAAAAACAATTGAAGAGGTTAATCGCTTGTTGAAACAATTTGAGGAAACAAGAAAAATGATGAAGATGGTTAGTGGAGGAAATAAAATGAATGCACTTAAAAACTTAAGAAGAAGATAATATGGAAAAAGCACCAAAAATTATTGATGGTAAACAAATTGCCAGTGAAATAAAGAAAGAATTGGCTCAAGAAGTTATAGCTCTTTTAGATGAAGGCAAACGACCACCTCATTTGGTTGCTGTAATTGTTGGAGAAGATGGAGCAAGTCAGTCTTATGTTACAAGCAAGGAAAAGCAAAGTAAGGAAGTAGGCTTTTTGTCTTCTGTATATCGTTTTCCAGAAACAATAACTGAAGAAGAACTTCTAAATACTGTTGATTTTCTTAATAATGACAATGAAGTTGATGGTTTTATTGTTCAATTACCTTTGCCAAAACATATAAGCGAACAAAAAGTACTAGAGAGAATAAATTACAAAAAAGATGTTGATGGATTCCACCCAATGAATGGAGGAAGATTAATGAATAATATGCCAAGTTTCTTACCAGCAACACCTTTTGGAGTAATGACCATGCTTGAAAGAGCAAAAGTTGATACAGTAGGTAAGAATTGTGTTGTTGTTGGAAGAAGCAATATTGTTGGAACACCAATGTCAGTTTTGATGTCAAGAAATAATTCTAATGCCAACTGTACAGTAACTCTTTGCCATAGCAAAACAAAGAACCTTAAAGATATTTGCTTAAGTGCCGATATTCTTATTGTTGCAATAGGTAAGCCAGAATTTATTACTAAGGAAATGGTTAAAGATGGTGCAGTTGTAATTGATGTTGGTATTCATAGAATTGAAGATGCAACAAAAGAGAAAGGTTATAGAATTGTTGGTGATGTGAAGTTTAATGAAGTAGCTCCAAAATGCTCTCAAATGTCTCCAGTTCCAGGAGGAGTTGGTTTATTAACAGTTGTTTCTCTATTACAAAACACTTTAAAAGCATACAAACACGAAATTTATCCAGAGGATTAATATATAAATATCTTGACACAAGAAGAAAGAATTGAAAAAGGGGAATTGCTTCCAGTTATGGAAGAATTCTACTCTTTGCAAGGAGAAGGTTATAACACAGGAAGAGCAGCTTACTTTATTCGTATTGGAGGATGTGATGTTGGATGTCATTTTTGTGATGTAAAGGAAGCTTGGGATGCCTCTATTTTAGCACCAACAGAAATTAATGATATTGTAGAAAGAGCCTTAACATATCCTGCAAAATCAGTTATCATTACAGGAGGAGAGCCTCTATTGTATAATCTAAAACTACTTTGCACAAAATTTAAAGAAAAGGGAATTGAAACAATTCTTGAAACCTCAGGCTCTTCCAAAATGAGTGGACAATGGGATTGGGTTTGTATTTCTGCAAAAAGAAACCTTCCACCACTTGAGGAGAATATGAAATATGCAAATGAATTAAAGATGATTATTTGTGAGGATAAAGATTTTGCTTTTGCAGAAGAATATGCCTCTAAAGTAAATTTTAATAATTGTTTGCTATACTTACAACCTGAATGGAGCGTTAGAAATAAAATGATGCACAGAATTGTTGAATATATTAAATTAAATCCTAAATGGAGAATTTCCCTTCAAAGCCACAAATACATGCAAATACCTTAATCTCTTTTTCTAAAAGCTTAAGCATATTTCTTGTACTTATTTTCTCTCTTTTCTTTATCCAGTCTCTTAATGCCCAAACCAATCCAAAAGCAGAAAAGGAATTCAGGAAAGCTTTAGATTATTTGAATAATGGTAAGGATGATAAGGCAATAGAGTATTTAAATAAAGCTCTTTCAATTGATGATAAATATCCTGATGCTTTGCTTTGCATGGCAGAGATTTATTTTAATCAGAGCTATGAACTCGATTCCACAAAACTTTTAGCCTTTCCGTACTATAAAAAATTAGTTGAGGTAAGTCCCGATTACGATATTACTGCTCACACTCGTTTGGGAGAGTTTTATCTTTATGAATACAATACTGAAAAAGCAAAATATCATTTCAATTATGCTCTTTCAAAATTTAAATCTCCAAAAGACAATAAGAAAATATTTATTGCTAATAAGAAATTGGAACAGATAATCTTTATTGAATATGCTCTAAAGAATCCAGTTGACTTTAGACCAGAGAATATGGGTAGCAATATTAATAATGAATTTGATCAATATCTTCCAACTCTTACAGCAGATGAGCAAACTTTTATATTCACAAGTCTTATTCCTGATACAGTCGACTTTGGCCTGAGAATTCAAATGGTTGAAGATTTCTTTGAAACCAATAAAGTGGAGGGAGAATGGGAAAAAGCAAAGAAAATGCCTTCTCCATTTAATTCTTTAGAGAATGAAGGAGCTTTAAGTATTTCACCCGATGGAAGAACAGCATATTTTACTCGTTGCAATGCAAAAGATGGCTTTGGAAGTTGCGATATATACTATTCTGAAAAGATAGGCAAACGTTGGACTGAGCCTAAGAATATGGGACAAACAGTAAACTCTTCAGGATGGGATTCTCAACCAACAATAGCTTCAGATGGTAGAACTCTTTTCTTTGTTTCCAATCGCTTTGGAGGAAAAGGACAAAATGATATTTGGTATACATACAAACAAGACAATGGAAGGTGGAAAAAACCAATTAACTTAGATTCCACAATCAACACTATAGGAAATGAAATGTATCCTTTCATTCACCCAAGCAACACAACACTTTATTTCTCTTCCGATTTTCATAATGGAATGGGAGGAATGGATATTTTCTATTCAAATATAGTTAATGGACGTTTTACACCCCCTCAAAATATTGGCTATCCTGTAAATACATCTTCCGATGAAACAAGTTTTATTGTTTCTCCAAGCGGTAAGAAAGCAATATTTTCAGCTGAATTAGAAGGAGGCTTAGGAGGAAAAGACCTTTATGAGTTTGACCTTTATGAAGCAGCACAACCAACGCCAGTTGTTTACATGAAAGGAAAAACCTTTGATAAGCAAACTCAAAGACCTTTGGAAGTACGTTTTGAAGTAAAGAACTTAAATACCAATCAACTTACAGCTTCATCTGTCTCCGACCCTCAAACAGGAGAGTATCTGGTTGTACTTCCTCTTGGAGTTGATTATGCTCTTAATGCATGGGCTGATGGTTATCTTTTCTATTCAGAGAACTTTCAACTAACTGATGATAGTAAAACAAACTCCTATCAAAAAGATATTTTTCTAACGCCAATACTTGAAGGAGAAAGCGTTGTTCTTAATAATATATTCTTTAAAACAAATTCTGCTGAATTGGAATCAAGTTCAATTTCGGAACTAAATACATTGGTTGAGCTCTTAACAAAGAATGCAAATATAAGCATAGAAATTTCTGGACACACCGATAATGTTGGCTCAGCGACATACAATCTTGAACTTTCAACCAAAAGAGCTCAAAGCGTAAAATCCTATTTGGAATCCAAGCAAATTGCAAGTTATCGTCTTACAGCAGTAGGTTACGGACAAACAAAACCAATTGCCGACAACAATACCGAAGAAGGTAAAGCCACAAACCGCAGAACAGAATTTAAAATCATAAAAAAATAACATAAACACAGTAAATGAAAGAAAAGGTAATAGAATTAAACGATTTATCTCTTGTAGATTTCTTTGGAGTAAATGAGAAAAACCTCAATTTTCTTTCCATTCTATATCCCAATGTTCAACTGATTCAAAGAGGAGATAAGTTGAAGATAATGGGTAAGGAAAAACATATTGAGGAATTTGACAAAGCTTTTAAAGAACTCCTTAATATCTACCATTCAGAAGGGAAAATGAATGAGAAAATGATAATGAATGCGCTTAATCCTAATACCAAATTAACAAAAGAGGATACTGAAAACAATGATATTCTGGTTCATGGACGTAATGGTTTAATCATTAAAGCACAAACTCCAAACCAAATGCAAATGGTTAAGTCCATTAAGGATAATGATATGCTTTTTGCCTTAGGACCTGCAGGCTCTGGAAAAACTTACACAGCAGTTGCACTTGCAGTTAGAGCTCTTAAAGCAAAACAGGTTAAAAGAATAATACTTACCCGTCCAGCAGTTGAAGCAGGGGAGAACTTGGGTTTTTTACCAGGAGACCTTAAAGACAAACTTGACCCATATTTACAGCCTCTTTATGATGCACTGAGAGATATGCTGCTTCAGCAAAAGTTAGACCAGTATCTTGAAGATAGAACAATTGAAATAGCACCACTGGCATTTATGAGAGGAAGAACATTAGATAATGCATTTGTAATTCTTGACGAAGCGCAGAATGCAACCTATTCTCAATTAAAGATGTTTCTAACACGTATGGGAAGGAATGCAAAATTTATTATAACAGCCGATCCAACTCAGATTGACCTTCCTCGCAACCAGCCTTCAGGACTAAAGGAAGCAGAAAAGTTTCTAAAGAAGGTAGAGGGAATAGGTTTTGTTTACTTAAAAGAATACGATATAATTCGCCATCCTCTTGTAAGTAAAATTGTTGAAGCATACACAAAAGAAGAGAAAACAAAGCTTAAATAATCTTTTGTTTGCTTAAAATTAAATACTTATTTTTGTAAAAATATTTATAACAAAAGACAGCTAATGAAAACAAGTATTTATAATATAAGAACGATTGTAATTATCTTGTTTTTGGCATTATTTATTTTTGTTTCTTGCCAAAGTTCAAAACCAGTCATTAATCAAGTTTTTAATGAACGAGAAGCAAATAATATCAATAGAATTATTGATTTTTATGATGTTTATATTTTATCATATTACAAAGATTCAATTCCAATAGACAAGGCATATAAACAATTTATATCTTATGCAACCCCTATAGCAGAAAATGAAGGAGATTTATCTTTGTTTATCCCTCCTGATTCTTTGCTTATTCCATTTATTAATTCTTTGGATAAAGAAGCGATGTCAGAAATATGTGCTTTGAGTGATTCAGTAAAATTCTATGGAATAGATACTGTACTTAAAGTTCCATATAATTTCTCTTTTCGTTATAGAAGTAAGTTTGTACAAGAATATTTGAAAAAACTATCAAGTAGAAATAAAATATTAAATGATTATTATGATAGTTTTATTAAGGCTGGAGATATTTCACCAGTAACATATTATTTTTTAATGTTTGAATATGATATTATTAACTTTAATGATAGGGATGAAAGATTTGCTTTTATAGCGGCCTTTTTCTTTAGAAATCCAATTTCTGAGTTCCAAAGAGATTTGATGGAAAATAGACATAAATGTATTATAAAGATTGATTAATCTTTATAATACTCTATTTCGCGCTTGGTGATTTTTACAATTTCCCCTTCTTTATTATATTCTATTTGCTTTAACCAATTGCCTTTTGTGTCGTATTTGTATTTAAATGTATTAGTGTATTCAAAACCTCTTTTATAATTAATGAAGTTTTCTTCAATTATATCGTTCTTATCATTATACTTATTTTTCGTTGTATTTACCAAGAATAGTTCTTCATTGTAAAGTTCAGTTTTTAACAGGTTTCCTTTATTATCAAAATCATATGTATTCCTTTCAACTATCTTATTATCTTTATTGTACTTAATACAATCATAAGGATTTCCATTCTTATCGATTAAATAGTTTTCAATATAAAAAGAGTCATCTGAGAAATAAGTAGTTATACTTTGTAATATCCCTACATCGTTATATTTATATTCTGAATTTTCAAATAAATTACCTTTTGTTTTTAATATAACTCCATTATCATCAAATACTTTTACTATAGTATCATTTTCTTGACCCTCATAAACGTAAATAATATATATTTGATTATTTCTATCATCATATTCATATAATTGTTGATTTCCTATTTTACCATCATTGATGTATTGAACTTTTATAAAGTTCCCTTTTGTATTATAATAATAATCGTAACAATTCATTATACTTTCTTTAGGAATTAGTCCAATTAACTTTTTCTTTTTACTAACTATTTCCCTAACATACTTAACCTTTCCTTTCAATCCTTCAAAATCAGCATCTGTTAGTTTTTTATCTTGTGCATAGATTGAATTAGTAAATAAAGAAAAGAGACAGAAAGATATAATTAGTAATATTTTTCTATTCATCATAATACTTTATTTTTCTTTTGGTAATATACTTTATGCTCATATCGTAATTATATATTGTTCGCGTTATCCAATTTCCTTTTGAGTCGTATTTATATTTGAATTTATTATCTATGATTTTAGTCGATAAGCCTTTATTGATAAATATCATTTATAGCTAACTTATATATCTTTTTTTATTGAAAAAATCATAAGTCTGGATTTACTTATTTTATTTTTTTGTAAGTCATATCTCTATTACTATAATCAATATATTGTAAAGTGTCGTTTGTAATTTTTTTAATTTTATATTGTAATTCTTCGTAATAGTTTCCATTATCGTATTTCTTGGCTAATCCAAATTTAATTACTTCTTTGCCAACCCAAGTGTTAGGGTCAATCAATAGGAACAGTGTCATAGATTTTGAATCTGGATTATAATACCATTTGCCTTTATCAGTATTTTTTGGAGTGAATTGCATGGAATATGTTCCATCTTTATAAAAAGTTGTAACTGGCCCATCTGCAATTTCATATCCTTGAGAATGCCAAATAGTATCAAGTTTATTACCATTTTCATCAATTCTTTTTACAAATAACCACGTCCCAATAAAATCAGAATTTAATTCATTTATAATAAATGGTTCATGTTTCAATATCATTTTATCAGTCTTACAGCTAAACAAGATCAATATTCCTATGCACAAAAGTAATAATTTAATAGCTTTCATATAATTTAATTTGTTTTTTACCTATGGTATTTCATTGTGTTGCAAAGCAACAAAGTCGATAAACAATGCCGCACTCCATTATTATTAGGATTTTCAATCAAAGATGCATTTATAATTAATCTATTATTCGTTTTTAAAGTTCAAATATAGGGAATTTTTTTATATTTTTCAAAATATTGTCTCATTTAGACTTGGCAGGGACGGAATCTTTATAATACTTTATTTTTCGTTTGTGGATAAACTCAATACTTCCATCTTTATTATATTTTGTTCCCTTTATCCAATTCCCTTTTGAATCGTATTTATATTTGATTTTATATACAATATATTTAGTATTTGTTTTATTATCAAAAAAGCTTTGTTCAGTAATATCGTTTTTGTCATTATACTTATAAAAAGTAACAGAAGGTAGAGTATCTTCTTGATTAAAATTTTCTACTTTTATTACATTACCATTATTATCATACTCTCTAATAAATCTTGAATCTAAATCACCAAGCTTATTATACATTATCCATTCAACTTTTTTCTTGTCTTTATCTCTTATATATAAAGTCTTACTAAAAGCTGAATCATTTTCGCTTTCATATGATATGCTTTCATAACAATTCCCATTTTCATCGTATTTATAGTAATATTTACTTGAAAATTCATTATTGAAATAATTACTTTCTTCAATAATATTCCCTGAATTATCATACTTATAAATATGATTATATACCCTTGAGCGAGTTATTCCTTCATCGTAGTTTGAGTCAATCCTTTCTATGCAATTACCTCTTTCATCATATTTATATAAACTAATAGAATAATTTTCTTTATAACCATTTATCTGTTTATGAGAAAATATGCTTCCATCTTTGTTGTATATTGTATATTCATCTGAAATTACTCTCTTGATAGGAATTAATCTAAAGAAAGTTTCCCCCTTTGTAAAAGCTTTATATTCTACACACATAACCTTTCCTCTTAATTCATCTATTTCTGCATCAGACTTCTTTTTGCTTTGAGCAATGGTGGTAAGATTAAAGATTATAAATACAAACAAACTAACAATAAAAAATACTTTTCTATTCATCATAATACTCTATTTTTCTTTTGGTGATATACTCTATGCTCATATCTTTCTTATATTCTATTCTCTTTATCCAATTAAAATTATCATCATATTTGTATGAATATATTTTAGAATTGGTATATTTAGATTTTACATCGTAATCTGTTTCAGTTATAACATCATTTTCAGAGTTATAAAAATAGATAGTTTCATTTTCTTTATTTCCTTCTTTATCAAAATACTCTTCTTTAATTCTATTCCCGTTTTCATCAAGTGTATAAACTAATTTTGAATTAAAATTACCAAGCTTATTATATCTTTCCCATACAATCATTTGCCCATTAGTATCCCTAATATAAATGTCCTTACTAAAAGAAGAATCTTTTAGCTCTTCAGATAATTCTTCAATACAATTACCTTTTTTATCATATTTATAATAATAAATATGTGATAATTTGTTTTCAAAATAACTTTTCATCTCTGTAATATTCCCTTTTCGTCATAAATATACTCATTTTGCCATAAATAAGAATATTTATTTCCATGCTCATGATTAGAATCAATTTGTTCAATGCAATTGCCTCTTTCGTTGTATTTGTAAAATTCTCTATCCCTATAATCCCCTCCATGATAACTTGGTTTCTCTTCATATTTAATATTCTCATCTTTGTTATACTCATTGTATTTATCCCAAATCTCTTCTTTAATAGGAATCAATCCAAAGAAAATTCTTTTTTCTATATAATATTTCTCATTCACACTCTTAACCTTTTCCCTTAATCCTTCAAATTCTGCATCAGATTTCTTTTTGCTTTGAGCAATGGCTGTTTGGCTAAAGGTTATAAAGACAAACAAACTGATAATTAGTAATATTTTTCTTTGCATTATTTCTAAATTAAATTCTAATAAAATTTTTCCAATTGTTGAGTAAGGCAAAAGTAATATAAATATTAATATTTTAACCTCTTTTTAATCAATAAACTTGGATTAAAACTAACTAAATCAGCTTTCAATCTCACTAAACTTTGTTTGAATTTGGTATAATGCCATTATAATGTAAGTTTAATGGCATTATATTGTTAGAATAATGGCATTATGTCGTTTCCTGAAATAGGTTTACACTTTTTAGGTTATTACTAATTCAAATTTACAGTTTATTTTTTTATTTCTAAAACTAGTTTATTGATAAAATTTTTATTCCTAAAAACTCTTGACTCGAAA
>Ga0316605_10000195_pt1 | contig 54807 bp, 49 predicted proteins | sample OWC_soil_day20_n_FD_207666 | JGI IMG/M metagenome (GOLD analysis project Ga0316605, IMG submission 207666) | Wetland soil microbial communities from Old Woman Creek delta, Ohio, United States - OWC_soil_day20_noCT | ecosystem: Environmental > Terrestrial > Soil > Wetlands | place: USA: Ohio...
AATCCACCACCCTGGCGGCAATGGTGAATCACAAGAACGAAGTCGAGCAGGGCCATATCCTGACCGTCGAAGACCCGATTGAATTCGTGCACGAATCGAAGAAGTGCCTCATCAACCAGCGCGAAGTGAATCGCGATACCCAGTCCTTCAACAACGCCCTGCGCGCCGCCCTGCGCGAAGACCCGGACGTGATTCTGGTGGGCGAAATGCGCGACCTGGAAACCATCCGCCTCGCCCTCTCGGCGGCGGAAACCGGCCACCTGGTGTTCGGCACCCTGCACACCAGCTCGGCGGCCAAGACCATCGACCGGATCATCGACGTGTTCCCGGCAGCGGAAAAGGAAATGGTGCGCTCAATGCTTTCCGAATCCCTGCGCGCCGTGATCTCCCAGGCCCTGTTGAAGACCAAGGACGGCGCCGGCCGCATCGCCGCCCACGAAATCATGGTCGGCACCCCCGCCATCCGCAACCTGATCCGCGAAGCCAAGGTGGCGCAGATGTATTCGGCGATCCAGACCGGCCAGCAGTTCGGCATGCAGACCCTGGACCAGAACCTGACCGACCTGGTGCGGCGAAACATCGTTTCCCCCGCCGAGGCCCGCAGCAAGGCCATGAACAAGGATTTGTTCCCTGGCTAGGCCAGGGAACAAATCTTCACTGACACCCGCCCCTCCCGCCCTCCCCTCGCGGGGCAGCGGAGTCGTTGGCGGCTTTGCCGCCTTACGAATCCGGCGTCCCCTTCACGGGGAAGGTGACTAAAATGAAAGCTACGCGCTAAAGGAGACCCAGGCTATGGAACGCGACGAAGGCCTTAAATTCATGTACCAGCTTCTCACCATGATGGTGCAGAAGAAGGGTTCCGACTTGTTCATCACTGCCGGCTTCCCGCCCGCCATCAAGGTGGACGGCAAGATGACGCCGGCCACCACCCAGGTGCTGACGCCCCAGCACACCATCGAGCTGGCGCGGGCGATCATGAACGACCGCCAGGCCGCCGACTTCGAGGCCACCAAGGAATGTAACTTTGCCATCAGCCCCTCCGGCATCGGCCGCTTCCGGGTCAATGCCTTCGTCCAGCAAGGCCGCACCGGCCTCGTGCTACGGACCATCAACGTCAGCATTCCCAACTTCGAGGACCTCAAGCTGCCGCCGGTGCTGAAGGATGTCTCCATGACCAAACGCGGCCTGGTGCTCTTCGTTGGCGGCACCGGTTCCGGCAAATCCACTTCCCTCGCGGCCATGATCGGCTACCGCAACCAGAATTCCTACGGCCACATCATCACCATCGAGGATCCGGTGGAGTATGTGCATGACCACAGGAACTGCATCATCACCCAGCGCGAAGTGGGCGTCGACACCGACTCCTGGGAGGCGGCCCTGAAGAACACCCTGCGCCAGGCGCCGGACGTGATCCTGATCGGTGAAATCCGCGACCGGGACGTCATGGAACACGCCATCGCCTTCGCCGAAACCGGCCACCTGGCCATGGGCACCCTCCACGCCAACAGCGCCAACCAGGCCCTCGACCGCATCATCAACTTCTTCCCCGAAGAACGCCGCCAGCAGCTGCTGATGGACCTGTCGCTGAACCTGCGCGCCATCGTCTCCCAGCGCCTGATCCCGCTCAAGGATGGCAAGGGCCGCGCGGCAGCGGTGGAAGTGATGCTCAACTCGCCGCTGATCTCCGACCTGATCTTCAAGGGCGAGGTGCACGAGATCAAGGAGATCATGAAGAAGAGCCGCGAACTCGGCATGCAGACCTTCGACCAGGCCCTGTTCGACCTCTACGAGGAAGGCCGCATCAGCTACGAAGATGCCCTGCGCAACGCCGACTCGGTGAACGATCTGCGCCTCAACATCAAGCTCCACGGCAAGGAATCCAAGGATAAGGATATCCATTCCGGCATTCAGCACCTGGATATCGTCTGACCTGACGGGTCAGACGATATCCAGGGCTGAAAACTATAAGGCCCCCACCCCCAAACCCCCGCCCAGGCGGGGGTTTCTGTTTGGAGGGCTGCCATGCGGCCCTTGTGTTAACGTGAAACAGGCAAAACGAGCACCGAGTGAACCATCGAGCACAGCGAGCAAACTGATAGCCTCCCCCGCGAGGGGGAGGATGGGAGGGGGCGGGTCTTTATGCCGCCTTTCGCGTGTTTCATCATCATGACGGTGACTATCGCCGCCATGAGCGTTAACTGACTACGCCTCGGCGTTGGCGCCGATATGGTTGGCCCAGGCCAGGGCCTCGGCGTGGCAGGCGTTGAGCCGGTCGGCATCGAGCTGCGGCAGCTTGTGCAGACAATCCGCACAGGTGGGAACCGTGCCGGCCTCCACTTTTTCCGCCATGTTGAGTATCGCGCCAAGGATGCCCTGGCGGTTCAGGAGGGCATCCTGGATCGGCAGCGACAGGTTCAGCGCCATGAGGATTTCTTCCAGGGGCTGGCCGAGCAGGGCCGGCGTCAGGGAGAGAATGCCGACCATGTAGGCGGCGTCCTTCATGCTGCCGTCTTTCTTACAGCTTTGCTCCGCCAGCAGTTCGGAGAAGCGACCGCGCAGGGCGGCCATGATGAGCAGGGGCGAGACGCCGGTAGCGGTGGGATTGGCATACAGCAGCAGTTGCAGCCAGCGCCCGATCTGCTGGCGCCCAAGCACGATGATGGCCTGGCGCATGGAGCTGATGTGGCCGCGATTGCCGGCGGCGACGGAATTCACCAGCCGCAGCAGGGAAAACGACAGGGCCGGATCTTCCTTGAGAGTGCGCTCGATGGCGTGGGTTTCGTCGTCGCGGGCGATCTGGGAAATCAGCCGCAGGGTAGTGATCTGGGTCGGCAGCAGGCGGCGACCGGCGATGATGGCCGGATGGGCGAAGTAATAGCCCTGATAGAGATCGAAACCAAGGCGGCGGCAGAACTCGTATTGCTCCTGAGTCTCCACCTTCTCCGCCAGCAGTTGCGACACCTGGGGGCGCAGTTGCGCCACCAGCGCCGGTAGATCGGCATTGCTGACCAGGGTCAGGTCCACCTTGATGATGTCGGCCAGGGGTAGCAGCGGCAGATAGTCGCCGGTGATGCGGGTGAAGTCGTCGAGGGCCAGGGTATAGCCCATGGCCTTGAGTTCGGCGCAGCGGGTTACCACCTCCGGCGTCACTTGGCTGCCTTCGAGCACCTCGATCACCACCTTGTCGGCGGGCATCAGCTGGATCGCGTCGTCGTGGAGGAAATCCTTATCCACGTTGACGAAAGCCCGGTAGGGACCGAGGGCCGTGGCCAGACTCAGGTGGCTGAAGGCGTGGCTGATGACCGTCGCGGTGGCATGCTGATCGTCGGTGATGCGGGCTTCGGTGTGGTCGCCGCTGCGGAACAACAGCTCGTAGGCGACCTGGTGCTGGTCCCGGTTGAGGATCGGCTGGCGGGCGAGAAAAACATCCTGGGCGTGGGTCATGGGCGCGTTACGGTGTGACGGGGCGGTCGCGGTGCTGCCCGCTGACCATGGGGAAGGCGTAAAGCCGGCATTCGAGAGGGCCGTTGAACAGAGGTGTCTTGCGCTTCGGCTTGAGGCCGATCAGCTTCGGCAGGCGTTCGTCGGCGGAAAGGAAGCAGCAGGTCCAGCCGGCAAAGCTCTTCTTCAGCGTATCGCCGAGGCGCGGGTAGAAGGCGGCGAGTTCGTCGTTGTCGCCAAGGCGCTCACCGTAGGGCGGATTGGCCACCAGCACCCCCGCCTCGGCCGGCTTGGCGAGGGTCAGCAGGTCGGCCTGGCGCACCTGCACCAGATCGTCGTAGCCGGCGTGGGCCAGGTTCTGCTGGGCACGGGCGACGGCATCGCGGGAAATGTCGCTGCCCCAGATATCCAGGTGATCCACCGCCACGCGCCGCTCGGCGGCCTCGCGGCGCAGGCGCTTCCACACCGGCGCCTCGTAGTGCTTGAAGCGGGTGAAGCCAAATTCGTCCTCGTCGCGGGAAAGCCCCGGCGCATCGTTGAGGGCCATCTGCGCCGCCTCGATGAGGAAGGTGCCGCTGCCGCACATGGGGTCGAGCAGGGGTGTGCCCGGCACCCAGCCGGACAAACGCAGAATGCCGGCGGCGAGGTTTTCCTTCAACGGCGCTTCCACCTTTGCCGCCTTATGGCCGCGCTGGTAGAGGGGCTCGCCGGAGGTATCGAGATACAGGGTAGCGGAATCAGCAGTGAGGAAGAGATGGATACGCACCTCCGGGTCGGCGGTGCTGACGTTGGGGCGGCGCTTCACCGCCTCGCGGAAGCGGTCGCAGACGGCATCCTTGACCTTGAGGGTGATGAACTCCAGGCTCTTCAAAGGCGAGCGAATCGCCGTCGTGTACACGCGAATGCTGCGGTCCACATCGAACAGGCGCGGCCAATCCACGTCGAGGGCGAGGCGATAGACATCCTCCTCACCGCGATAACCGCCCTTGGCGACGCGCCACAACACACGGGTGGCGATGCGCGATTCAAGATTGACGCGATAGCAGGTTTCCCAGGTTCCGGCGAATTCGGCACCGCCCGGCACCTGGGTGACCGCCGTGGCACCGCTGGCGACCAGGTCTTCCGCCAGCAGGGCTTCGAGGCCGCGCGGACAGGGGGAGAAATAGTGTTGGGTGGTCAAAATGGCTTCACCACGACAAGAATGCAGATTGCCACCAGGGCCAACACCGGCACTTCGTTGAAGAAACGGAACCAGACATGGCTCTTGGCGCTGCGGCCGGCGAGAAAATCGCGATACAGCTTGCCGCAATAGAAGTGATACACCACCAGGCCGGCCACCAGGACGAGCTTGGCGTGGAGCCAGGCGCTGATGGCGAAATACTGACCATAACCAAGCCACAGCCAAAGCCCGGTGCCGACGGCAAGGGCGCCGATGGGAGTAACGAATTTGTAGAGCTTGCGCGCCATGGTGAGCAATCGGTCGCGCTCCGCCCCGCTGGCCGGCACCATGGCCAGATTGACGAAAATACGCGGCAAATAGAACAAGCCGGCGAACCAACTCACCACGAACACAACGTGGAAGGCTTTAAGCCACAGCATTCAGTTTCTCCTTGGCATCGCGAATGCCGTCATGGACCGTGGGGAAGCGCAAACGCAGCCCCAACTCCTGTTTCAAGCGCCGGTTGTCGAGGCGGCGCGACTCGTTCATGAAGGAAAGCAGCATGGGGGAAATCACGCTCTGGGCGTCGGCGCGGGAAAGGCGCGGCGGGTGCGGCAGGCAGAAGGCGTCGGCGAGGCTGTCGAACCACGCGCCCATGGGCAGGTCGGAATCATCGCTGGCATGATAAACCCGATTCGGCCGCCCCCGCTCCAGAGCAGCGACGCAAGCTGCCGCCAAATCCTCGGCATGGATGTGATTGGTGTAGGAATCCTCGTCGGCACGGAATACCGGGGTGCCCTTGCGCAAACGTTCTAGGGGCAGTCGGTCGGCGGCGTAGATGCCGGGGGCGCGCAAAATGGCGACGCTACACGCCGACTCGCGGCCGAAACGGCGCAACAGGGCTTCCGCCGCCACCCGCCGTCGCGCCCGGGCCGAAGCCGGACAGGTGGAGCGCACCTCGCTGAAGCGGGCACCACCACAATCACCATAGACACCGCTGGTGCTGATGTAGACCAGGCGCCGTGGTAGACTTTTTCCTTGTCGCAAGGCCGCAATCAGGCGCCGGGTACGCGGATCGTCGCTGCCGGTATCCGGTGGCGGCGCGCTGTGTATCACCGCATCGGCGAGCCCGGCAAGGCGTTGCAGGCTGGCCGGATCATCCAGATTGCCGCGCAGTTGCACCACGCCGAGGGCGCGCAGAGCGGCATCCGGCTGCCGCACTAGGGCAAACACCCGCCAGCGACGCAGAAGAACAGGCAATGCCCGTCGCACCACATCGCCACAACCGATAATCAGTAATCTCTTCACCGGAAAATTATCTCATGTCGTTCCAGGTCACCCTCCAGCCCAGCGGCCATGTTTTTTCCGCCGCCGCCGATCAAACCCTGCTCGACGCCGCCCTCGACGCCGGCGTCAATGTGCCCTACGGCTGCCGCAACGGCGCCTGCGGCGCCTGCAAAGGCAAGGTCACCAGCGGTCAGGTCGATCACGGTCACTACCAGGAAAACGCCCTGCCGGCCGACCAGCGCGCGGCCGGCGTTGCCCTGTTCTGCTGCGCCAAGGCCCAGTCCGACCTGAGCATCGAGTGCAAGGAAGTCGCCGGCGCCGGCCAAATCGCCGCCAAGATCCTGCCCTGCCGGGTGCAGAAACTGGAACGCCTGGCGCCGGACATCATCGCCCTTCATCTCCAGCTACCGGCCAACGAGCGCCTGCAATTCCTCGCCGGCCAGTTCATCGAGTTCATTCTCAAGGACGGCAAGCGCCGCGCCTACTCCATCGCCAATGCGCCCCACGCCGACGCCCTGCTAGAAGTCCATATCCGCCGGGTGCCCGGCGGCCTGTTCACCGAGCAGGTATTCAACACCATGAAAGAAAAGGACATCCTGCGCTTTGAAGGCCCCCACGGCAGCTTCACCCTGCGCGAGGACTCCGCCAAGCCGATCATCCTCCTCGCCGGCGGTACCGGCTTCGCTCCCGTCAAGTCGATTGTCGAACATGTGATCCACAACAAGATCGAGCGCCCGATCGCCATTTACTGGGGTTCCCGCGACCGCGCTGGCCTCTATATGGACGCCCTGCCGCGCCAGTGGGCCGCCGCCCATCCCCACATCCGCTACGTGCCGGTGCTCTCCGAACCCTCCGCCAGCGACGCCTGGGAGGGCCGCACCGGCCTCGTCCATCAGGCCGTGCTCGACGATTTCCCCGACGCACCGGGCGCCATGAAGGACGTTCAGGTCTATGCTTGCGGAGCGCCGGTCATGATCGACGCCGCCCGCCGCGACTTCGCCGCCCGTGGCCTGCCGGCAGAGGAGTTCTTCGCCGACGCCTTCACCTTCGCCCCGCCGGGGCAGTAAGCCGGACACCATGATCCAAGCCCTCCTGCGCCGCCAGCCGGTACTCAACAAGCAAAAGGCCATCACCGCCTCGCGCTTCCTCATCCAGGCGGCCTCCGCAGCCGATGCCGCCGCGGTGCTGGGCAGCCTCGGCGATGCCTGGCCCACGGCCCACCAAGTGCTGGTTTCCGTCAGCGGCTGCGAACTGGATGACGGCCTGCTGGCCTGGCAGCCCCCGGCCAACACCCTGGTGGAAATCGCCGCCGACAGTCTGGCGCTGCCGGCCACCCAGGCGCTGATGGAAAAACTCACGGCGGCCGGCACCGGCCTTTGCCTCATGGACTATCGCCCCGACCTGGAACTGCCGGCCGGCATCAAGTTCCACTACCTGCTCGCCGATGCCCGCCAGCACCCGGCCCTGCTAAGCGCCCCGGCTCCTCTGCTGGCCACCGGCCTCGCCAATCACAAGGAATTCGGCGAGGCCGTCATCGGCGGCTACGACGGCGCCGCCGGCTGGTTCTTTCTCCACGGCATGCCGGTTTCGGACAAGCTCAATCCCAGCCACGCCAACACCGTGCGCGTCCTCAACCTGGTGCGCCAGAACGCCGACGTCAAGGACATCGAGGCCGCCCTCAAGCAGGACGTAACCCTCTCCTTCAAGCTTCTGCGCTACATCAACTCGGTGGGTTTTGGCCTCTCCTGCGAGATTCAGTCCTTCAAACACGCCGTCACCATTCTCGGCTACGAAAAGCTCAACCGCTGGCTCTCCCTGCTCCTGGTCACCGCCAGCAAGGACCCGATCGCTCCCGCCCTGATGCAGGCCTCGGTAGCCCGCGGGCGCTTCATGGAACTGGTGGGCGCCGCCTCCTTCGACAAGACCCAGACCGACAACCTCTTCATCACCGGCGCCTTCTCGCTCCTCGATACCCTGCTCGGTTCCAAGCTGGAGGCGGTATTGCAAGAAATGCATCTGCCGGAAGCAATCCGCGACGCCCTGCTGGAGCGCAGCGGCCTCTACGGCCCCTACCTCGATCTCGCCCTGAGTTGCGAGGGCGACGACACCGCCGCCATCGCCGCCAAGACCGAAGCGCTGCATTTGACGCCAGAGCGCGTCAATCACGCCCAGCTGGAAGCCCTGCTGTTCGCCGATAGCCTGCAGTTCTAGGCGTCGGGTTCGGAAGCGCTCAGAAGTTATAGCCGAGGATGGCTCCCAGCCCCAGATCCGGGCTGGAACGGGTGAAGCCGGTAACGACATAGCCTTGCAGTTTCCAGCCGCCGTCCAGCTTGTGGCTGACGAACCCCGTGAGTTCCTGGGCCGGATCGCCACCGGCCTGGAGCCGCTGACGTAGGTCGATCATCAATCCGGCGCTGGTTTTGTCCGAGAGACGCTGGGACCAACCCAAGGAACCGAACCAGGGATCACGGTAATCCACGCCAGCCGGGTCACCCATCTTGCGTTTGCCTAGCGTGGCAAAGAGCGAGTGTTTGCCAAAGGACTTAGAGACATCGGCAAACAGGGAATAGTCGTTGCGGCCCGTGCCCAGGCCCTTGGTTTCATCGGCGGTGGCAAACTTGATCTTGCCACCCAGTTCCACTACCCAGCCTGACTCATGGTCGCCCCAGACTTCCCCCGATGCGGCGGCGACCACATCGCCGAGGCCGGCAGCCGTGCGGATGGGCCGGGCGGCGCCCAACACCACCGTATCGTCTCCGGCGCCAACCACGTCCGCCGGGCCACGAACCTCCACATAGGGAATGGTCAGCTTATAGGTCATGGGGCCAGACTCGGCCTTGAGCATCATGGGGAAATAGCGGGTCTCGGTGCGCTCGCTGCGCCCGTATTTGCCCACCGAGTAGTCGGCGCCAAAACTTGCCGTGATGACACTCTCGGCCGCCAGAGCGCCGGGGCCGGCGATCGCTATCAGGGCTGTGGCCGCTGCCTGTCGCAACGCGGTTAGTGATTTAGGGTTGTGGGTATTCAATGGCGCTCCGGCTTTTCGGTTTTCTCAACACGTTCTATCTTCTCCGGTTTCTCCACCTTCTCGGGCTTCTCGACCTTCTCGGGCTTCTCTACCTTCTCCGGCTTCTCGACCTTCTCCGGTTTCTCGGCCTTCTCTGGCTTTTCCGCCTTCTCGGGTTTCTCCACCTTCTCCACCCGCTCAAGCTTCTCCACTACCGCCACCCGCTCCGCCCGCTCAACGGCGACTCGCGCCGGAGCGCTGCCCTCGCCGCCGCGTTCCCCCGGCGTCCGGCCGGTGTCGGCGGGAAGACGTTCTGGCCGCAACGGGTTCATCTCGACACGTTCGACGCGCAAGCCACCGTCGGCGTCCCGTCGCGCCGTGACGCGAACCAGGCGATCCGACGTCAGGTCTTTCGCGCTGCCGCCGACGATCGGGATACCCGTATCCAGGCGCAGTTCGACGCCGCCAGCACGCCACTGGCCGGCCTGGGGCGGCCGCTGAACCCGGGCCTCCACCACCACCCGCTCAGCGCGACCGAGTAGTTGCGCCACCGGATCGGCTTGCACCTTCGCCGCCGCGATGCGATTGTCCGACCACTGCCCGCGCACCAGAGCCGAATTGTTGCCGGCCACATTGTCAATCGCTATGCCGGCGACGGCGCGATGGCCCGTCGTCGGACCGGCGGCGCTCACCTCCTTGAGACCGGGAGCCAACTGGATACGGCTGGCCACGACCTGCCCGGCGGTATTCGCCAAGCCGCTTACCTTGACCATCTGGCCCACCGCCAGACCCTTTGCGGCGGCGCCGGCAAGACGGGTGTCCGGTTGCAGATTGACGGTTTGCCCCATCACCTGTACCGCCTTGCCACCGGGGAAAACGCGCGTCACCGGCCCCTCAAACACATGGACGATGGCGATACCCCGGGCCATCAGGCCGCGCGGGGTTTTCACCGCATCAATCGCCACTACCTGACCCACTGCCATTTGCTCCAGGCTTGCCGCTGCACCGTTCTCAGTGACGGGGGTTGCCGCGTCGTAATGAACCTCCAGGCCATTTACGCACACCGAGGCAAAGCCGGTGATGGCGCCGACAATGCCAATCTCGCCCGCGTCGCCGATTTCCGGCGCGCCAGTGCCACCGATGCCGCCCGAATTCTCCATTCCATGACCGGTGCCGCCGATACCGCCGGTTCCCGGATCGATGCCGCGCCCGGTGCCGCCGATGCCACCTTCCGGGTCCACACACACGGGGCCGGCCTGGGCCAGGGTCGTCAGCCCAAGCAGTATCACCGCCAGCAGTCTGCTCCAAGTCTTCATTCCGGCGCCTCCACCCTCGGTTCGTCGCTTTCGTCGTCGGCGCTGTAGAAATAGACGCCGCAGGTAAACCGCTGGGTGCCGCCATGGCGGGCGCCGGGAGCGGTCCAGGCCAGGGAATTCACTTCTTGCAGAATGTCATTGCCGCGCTCGGCCGCCAGACCGCGAATCTGCTCCAACTGCGCCGGCGACAAGCCGGAATAATGGACGCTGCGCTCAAACCAGGGGTCGGGGCGCCCAAGCACGTTGTCTGCCGCCGCGCTGGCATGATCGCCGACGTTGAGGGCGAGATAGGCGAGCTTCTCCTCGAATCCCTGCTGGGGCACGAAGGCGGCCGTGTTCAGCACCACCTCGTCCGCCTCGTTGAGGCTGGCGATGCCCAGGCGCATCCATTCGTCGAACACCGGTCGGGCGCGGATGTCCTTGCTGACGCCGGAAACCAGATCCTCGAAGGAAAACTCCCCGTCCCGTGACTTGCGTGGCAAGGCCTTCGGCTTGCGGTCGGCATCGACACAAAGCGGATGAGTAAGCCAGGCCGCCACCAGTTGGGCGCCCAGGGACACCTTCTGCGGCAAGCCTTCCGCCGGATCCGTAGCCTCCCGCAAGCGCCGCACGTCCTTTCGATGCACACCGGTCAGCAGGCTGATGCGGCTATCGGTGGCGGGTTTGCCATCGAGGCCGAAATCCCGTTCCGCCACTTCGACGAATACCCGCTTCAGCAACTCCACCGCCACGGGCAGGGTGAATCCCTTGGCCAGCATCAGGCGCACCACCGGCGCCAAAACACGGCGCAGGGCACTGACAAGGACGGGCGGAAATGAGGGATCGGACATGGCGACGGCCATTTTAGGGGGGCGTGGGAAATTAATCCACGAAAAACCAGTTGACGTGGGAAATTATCCCACATACCATGTGCCGGCCGTGGGATTATTTCCCACACCGCCAGGAGGTGCAGCCTGCCTCCTTCCCCAATTTGACGGAGATCTCAGCATGAAGAAACCTGTCCTGATCGGAATCGCCCTGCTGGCGTCGCAAGCCGCCTGGGCGCAAGCCAACACCGTTTCACCGCCGGGGCGCCTTCTCGCCTCCAACTGTTTCCAGTGCCATGGCACCAACGGCCGCGCCGTCGGCGGCTTTGAACGCCTGGCCGGCGAATCCTCGAAAGAAATCGCCGGGGAACTCAAGGAAATGAAAGCCAAGACGGGTGAGGGCGGAATCATGCGCATCCACGCCCTCGGCTACACCGATGCCCAGATCAAGGCCATCGGTGATTACTTTGCGACCCAGACGTCGCGCTGACCGAAGGAGAACACGATGATCGATTCACGCAGAAAATTTCTCGGTTCCCTGGGGCTCGGCGCCCTGGGCATGCTGCCCCTGTCCCAGGTGCTGGCGGCCACCAACGCCTGGATTCCCAGCACCACCAATCCGGCGACCGTGCCCGGCAACCTGGGCATCTCCGGTCGTGTCGTGGTGATCGGCGGCGGCATGGCCGGCGCCACGGTGGCGAAATACCTCCGCATCTGGGGCGGCGCCGGCTTGCAGGTGACCCTGATCGAGCGGGAAAGCTCCTACAACTCCAACATCATGAGCAATCTGGTGCTCAACGGCTCCATGACCATGGGCAGCCTCAGCTTCAGCTACGACCTGCTGCGCAAGAACTATGGCGTGAATGTCGTCACCGGCGACGTCAGCGCCATCGACGCGGTGGGCAAGAAGGTCATTCTCAAGAGCGGCAGCAGCATCGCCTTCGACCGCCTCGTGGTGGCCCCCGGCATCGAGTTTGAAACCATTGCCGGCCTGGAAACGGCGGCATCCCAGAACCTGGCGCCCCATGCCTGGAAAGCCGGCCCCCAGACCACCCTGCTGCGCAACCAGATCAAAGCCATGCGTCGCGGCGGCGTATTTCTCATGAGCATTCCCAAGGCGCCCTTCCGCTGCCCGCCCGGCCCCTACGAGCGCGCCTGCCTGGTGGCCGACTGGCTGAAGAAGAACAACCCCGGCAGCAAGGTGATCGTCCTCGACGAAAACCCCGGCATCATTGCCGAGCCGGTCAACTTCGGCAAGGCGTTCACGGTCACCCACGCCGGCGTCATTGACTACCGGCCGGGCACCAGCATCCTCTCCATCGACACGGCGACAAAGACGGTGAACACCAGTGCCGGCCAGATCAAGGCCGACGTGATGAACCCGATTCCGGCGCAGCGGGCCGGGGCGATCATCACCAGTTCCGGCCTTGCCAATGTGGGCGGACGCTGGGCCGGAGTGGACGTACTCAGCTACGAGTCCGCCGTGGCGCCGGGCATCCACGTCATCGGCGACTCCGCCGCCACCACCCAGCCCAAGGCCGGCCACATCGCCAACCAGGAAGCCAAGGTCTGCGCTGATGCCATCATCCGCGCCTTCAAGGGCCTGGCCCCCGACCCGGCGCCCGTGACCAACTCGGCCTGCTACTCGCCGATCACCGCCACCACGGCCTCCTGGCTCACCGCCGTGTTCGCCTACGACCCGACGACCAAGACCATGAAGTCGGTGCCTGGCGCCTTCGGCGAAGCCGACAAGCCCTCCACAAAAAACATGGATCAGATGAAAAAATGGTTCACCAACCTGATGACCGACAGCTTCGCTTGAGAAACGAAGCGGCCATGAAGCCCGCCGCCCTGGCGGGCTTCACTCTCCTCGAAATGCTCGTGGTGCTGGTCATCATCGGCCTCCTCGCGAGCTATGTCGGGCCGAAATTCTTCAACCAGGTGGGACGCTCCGAGGTCAAGGTGGCGAAGGCCCAGATCGACGCCTTCGAGAAAGCCCTCGACCAATATCGCCTCGACACCGGCCATTTCCCCAGTTCCGCCCAGGGGCTCAATGCCCTGATGGAAAAACCGGACAACGAAGCGCGCTGGAATGGCCCCTACCTGAAGAAGGCCGTGCCGGCCGACCCCTGGGGCCGCGCCTACGTCTTTGCCCTGCCAGGCAAGCATGGCGAATACGACCTGCTTTCCTGGGGCCGCGATGGTATCGCCGGCGGCAGCGCCGAAGATGCCGACATCGGCAACTGGTAACCATGCGCTTCCAGCTCCGCGCCCTGCGACCCGACGGCAGCCTGGCCATCCTCGACCTGGAGGCAGCCGACGAAGGCGCGGCCCGGCTCCAGGCCTCGGCTGCGGGCCTGGAGCCAATCGCCCTGCGCCGTCGTCGCCTGGCCCGGGCTCCGGCGCGTCTCGACCTGCCGATATTCTGCGACCAGACCCTGACGTTACTGGCCGCCGGCATTTCCCTGCGCGACGCCATGGAAACCCTCGCTGCCCAGGAAACCCGTGCCGACATCGGCGCCCTGCTGGCCGCCATCGCTCAGGGCCTGCGTCAGGGACAGGCTCTTTCCCAGACCCTCGCGGCACAGCCGTCCCACTTTCCGCCCCTGCTGGTGGCCATGCTGCGGGCAGCCGAGCGCAGCAGCGCCCTTGAAGACGCCCTCGGCCGCTACGCCACCTTTCACCGCCAGGTCGACGCATTGCGCAGCCAACTTCTCGCTGCCCTCGCCTACCCCGCCATGCTGCTCGGGGCCGGCTCCCTGGTGATCCTGTTTCTGTTGTTCCACGTCGTGCCACGCTTCGCCCAGATCTACAACGACATGCACGGCCCCCTGCCCTGGGCGGCCCAACTCCTACTCGCCTGGGGCAGCTTTGTGCACGACCATGGCGTCCTCGCTCTCGGCCTCATCGGCGGCCTCGGCTGCGCTCTGGTCGCACCGATCGCCCACGCCCCCTGGCGCCAGCGCCTGCTGGCCCAAGCGACCCGCCTGCCGCGCCTGGGCGCCTGGTTGCGCCTGGTCGATCTCGCCCGTGCCTACCGCAGTCTCGGGTTGCTGCTGCGCGCCGGCATCCCGCTGCCCGCCGCCATGGACCTGGTGGCCGATCTGCTGCCGGCAACGGCGCGCCAGCAGCTTGCCGACGCCCAGGCCGAGGTGCGCCAGGGGCGCCGCCTCTCCCATGCTCTCGCCGGCCACGGCCTCGCAACACCGGTCGCCAGCCGTTTGGTGCAGGCCGGCGAACGTTCCGGCCAGTTGGGCGAAATGCTCGAACAGGCCGCCGCCTTCCACGATGGCGAGATCGCCCGCGCCACCGAGCTCGCCTCGAAGCTGCTCGGCCCGGTACTGATGCTGTTGATGGGCATGTTCATCGGCGGCGTCGTGATTCTGCTCTACCTGCCGATCTTTCAACTGGCCGAAGGACTCGGATGAACGCCCCCTCCCTTCCCCTCATGGTGTGGCCGGCGGGCAATGCGGAACCTGCCCTGATCGGCGTCGGCGATGCCAAGCGACGCGGCGTCCTGCCCTGGCGCAGCACCGACGGCGAACTTCTGGCCCTGGTCGCCGACAGCCGCGACGGACACCTGCTGGCCTGGCTCGATGCCCATCTGACGGAACCCTACCGCCTGATGGAAGTCGAGGAAGCCGCCTTGATCCAAGTGCTAACGGACCTGGAAACCGGCAGCAGCGCCCTCTCCGGTCTTGCCGCCAGCGTCAATTCCGAGGTTTCCTCCGCAGGCGGCGCCGACACCATCAGCCGCGACAGCCTGGAGGCCGAGGTCAGCCCGGTGGTCCGACTGGTTAATTCCACCCTCTACGACGGCCTGCGCGGGGGCGCCAGCGACATCCACCTGGAAGCCACGGCTGACGGCCTCTCGATCCGCTTCCGCATCGACGGGGTGCTGGTGGAGATGGGTGAAATCAAAGGTCGCGCCACGGCGGAACAGGCCGTTTCCCGCCTCAAGGTGCTGGCCGACCTGGATATCGCCGAGAGCCGCATACCTCAGGATGGCCGCTTCAAGGCCCGCATCGGCGAGCGTGAAGTGGACTTCCGCGTTTCGGTGATGCCCAGCCTCCATGGCGAAGATGCGGTGCTGCGCATCCTCGATCGCCAGCATCTGACCGCCGACCTGGAGGCGCTCAGCCTGGAATCCCTCGGCTTCGACGCCGCCACCCGCGCCCATCTGCGGCAACTGGTGCGGCGCCCCCACGGCATGGTCCTCGTCACCGGCCCCACCGGCAGCGGCAAGACCACCACCCTCTACGCCGCCCTGCGGGAGATCCATGACCGCCGCGACAAGATCGTCACCATCGAAGATCCGGTGGAATACCAGTTGCACGGCGTGCTCCAGATTCCGGTGAATGAAAAGAAGGGGCTCACCTTCGCCCGTGGCTTGCGCTCCATCCTGCGCCACGACCCGGACCGCATCATGGTGGGCGAAATCCGCGACGCCGAAACCGCCGCCATTGCGGTCCAGGCCGCACTCACCGGTCATCTGGTGCTGACCACCGTGCATGCCAACAGCGTCTTTGACGTGCTGCAACGCTTCACCCACATGGGTGTTGATGCCTATGCCCTGGCCTCGGCCCTGGCCGGTATTGTCGGCCAGCGCCTGCTGCGCCTGACCTGCCAGGCCTGCGCCGGCAACGGCTGCGACGCCTGTCGCGGCACCGGCTACCGGGGACGCCGGGCAGTCGCCGAGATACTGCTGTTCGACGACGATCTGCGGGAAGCCGTGATCGCCCGCGCACCCCTGCGCCAGCTCAAGGAGATGGCGGCGGCGCGGGGCCTGGTGCCGCTGCGGGAGGCGGCCATGGCCCTGGCGGACCGAGGCGTAACCCGCCGCGAGGAGGTGCTTCGTGTCACTCTTTGAACCGCTCCGGCTGCGACTCGGCTCCGGGTCGTGCCAGGCCAGTCTCGGCAAACACTCGATCGCCCCCCTGGCGCCCGCCACCTTCGACGCCCTGCCAGCATGGCTGGCAGCCCTGCCGCCCGCCCGTCGCGCCGACATCATTGTTGCCGATGGCTGGGTGCGCTATCTCCTCGTCGCCTGGCCCGCTAGTCTGAGCCAAGCCGATGAGCAGGAGGGCTACGCCCGTCTCAAGCTCAAGGAAACCTTCGGCGCCGACGTCGCCCGCTGGCCGTTGCGTCTGACGCCGCCGCGCCGGGGCGAGGAATGCGGCCTCGCCTGCGCCCTGCCGCCGCCCCTGCTGGAAACGCTGACCGCATGGGCCGACGGGCGCGGCACCCGGCTAGGACGCATCCGCCCGGCCTGGATCGCCAGCCTCCAGGACCAGCGCCGGCATCTCGACAGCAACGGCGGTCTCGCCCTCGCCAGCGACGACCGCCTCACCATCGGCCTGTGGACCCACCGGGGATGGCGCGCCCTGCGCAGCCTGCCCTTTGGCGGCGCCACCAGCGCAATTGAACTGGCGCGCTGGTTTGACGCCCTTGATCTCCCGGCTGACGGGACGCTGCACTGCCTCGGCTGGCAGGCCCCGCCCCGCCTCGGCGCCTGGTCCTGCCAACAGCTGGCGGAGAGCCGGCCATGATGCGCCGTCGCGCCACGCCGCCCGTGCTTGCCATCGACTTCGCGCCCCGGCCCGACCGGCGCCGCAGCCTGCTCTGGCTCGCCGTGGTGGCTTGCGCCACCCTTGCCATCTGGGCTGCCCAGTTCGATGCCGCCGGCGATCCCGAAGCGGTGAGTCAGGCCGTGGCACGACACGCGCCACCGCCGCCGGCCGAGCAAATCGTCTCCCTGACGCCCGCGGCCGAGGCCCCGGCCGCAAACCCGCCGGGTGCCGCCACGGACACCCTGCTTCCGCCGCCGCCGCAACTCCTCGGCGTCATGGTCGAGGATGGACGCCGCCGCGTGTTGCTCGGACGCGGCGACGAAAGCTTCGTCCTTTCAAGCGGCGACCTGCTGCCGCCTGACTGGCGCGTTGAAGGAATTGCCGCCAACACCGTCACCCTGCGCCATCTGCCCAGCGGCCGACGTCTCCAGCTTGATTACGAACCCTTTGAGTGATCGCCGCCATGAACCCGATCCCCCGCCTGCTCTCCACCACCGCCTGCCTCCTGCTCCTGGCCGGCTGCGCCGCCACCGACCCCGCCATCGACTCCGCCCGCGCCCGCTTCGACGCCGGACAGCCCGAGGCCGGCCTGACGGTGCTGGAAGAAGCCATGAAACGCAGCCCGGAGGACACCAAGCTGCGCGCCATGTACCTGCGCCACCGGGAACTCACCATCGCCTCCTGGCTGACCCAGGCTGACCGGGCCTATCTGGCCGGCCGGCGCGAAGAGGCCAACCAGTGGATCGAGCGCGCGCGCCGCCTCGACCCGACCCATGCCCGCGTCACCGCCATGATCGCCGCCCTGGCCCAGAAGGAACGTCACGACCGGGAGTTCGCCGAGGCACGCCAACTTGTCGATAGCGGCGACAAGGCCGGCGCTGAAAAGAGCTTGCGCGCCATCCTGGCGGAAGACGGCAGTCGCGGCGATGTGCGCGCCGAGCTGGATCGCCTGCGCCAGGCCCAGGCCGCCACCCAGCCGCCGCGACCGGAGCTGGCGCCGCGCTTTCGCAAGGCGGTGAGCCTGCAATTCCGCGACGCACCCCTACCCGCCGTGTTCACCGCCCTCGCCAACGCCAGCGGCCTGAATTTCGTTCTCGACCCGGAGGTGCGTTCCGACGTCAAGGTAACTCTGATGGTGCGCGACACGCCCCTGGAAGACGTGCTCAAGCTGATTCTCCTCACCCATCAACTGGAACGTCGGGTGCTGTCTGACAATACGGTGCTGGTGCACCCGAATACGCCGCAAAAGACCCGTGACTACACGCACCTGGTGACGCGCAGCTTCCACCTCGCCAATGCCGATGCCAAACAGATGTCAGCCCTGGTCAAGTCCGTGGTGAAGTCGCGTGACCTCTATGTGGATGAACGCCTCAACGTGCTGGTGATGAAGGACACCCCGGAGGCCATCACCCTCGCCGAGCGCCTGATCGAAGGGCTCGACACCGCCGACGCGGAAGTGATGCTCGACGTGGAGGTGCTGGAAGTCAGCCGCAACAAGTTGTTCGAGCTCGGTATGCGCTGGCCCGACCAGGTTGGCTATGGCCTGCTTCAGGGCTCGACCCAGAACACCGTCGTCACCAATGGCATTTCCCAGACCACCACCGTGCCCGGCGGGGATCTGGCGGCGGGCATGATCAGCCTCAAGAACCGCATCGGGCTCACCAGCTTCATCCTCAACCCGGCCCTGCTGCTCAACATCAAGGACCAGAACTCCACCGGCAACCTGCTGGCCAACCCGCGCATCCGCGTCAAAAGCCGCGAGAAGGCGAAGATACACATCGGCGAGAAGCTGCCGGTGTTCACCACCACCTCCACCGCCAATGTCGGCGTCTCCGCCTCGGTAAGCTACCTCGACGTCGGCCTCAAGCTCGATGTCGAGCCGACCGTGCATGACGACGTCGAGGTCGGCATGAAGGTGGGGCTTGAGGTCTCCTCCATCGTGCGCGAAGTGGCCGGTCCCCAGCAGTCCCTCGCCTACCAGCTCGGCACCCGCAGCGCCTCCACCACCCTGCGTCTGAAGAACGGCGAGACCCAGGTTCTCGCCGGCCTCATCAGCGACGAGGAGCGCACCGCCGCCCAGAAGGTTCCGGGCATCGGCGACCTGCCGATCATCGGCCGCCTGTTCTCCAACCAGCGTGACAGCAACACCAAGACCGAGATCGTGCTGCTCATCACGCCCCACATCGTCCGTGCGCCGAAGCGTCCCGACAGCCTGGAGGCGCGCCTGCCCTCGGGCACCGAGGCCCAGGTCGGCGCCGCCGAACCGGTATTCTCCCGTGACGCCTTTCGCGGCGGCATTCAGCTTGCCTCCGCCGGCAGCGCCCTGGCGGCGCCCATCAGCCGCAGCCCGGCCAGCCCCCAGGAAGCGGAAGCAGCGCCGTCCCGGCTCGTCATGCGGGCGCCCCAGGAGCTGGCCTTGAATCAGGAATTCGCCCTTGAACTTCAGCTCACGGGCGGCGGTGAAACGCGCCAGCTCACCGCCTATCTGGCCTACGACACCAGCCGCATCGAGGCCGTCACGCCCCAGGCGCCGACGCCGGGGCGCATCCCGATATCCCTCGCCGCCAACGGCCGCGACGCCGGCCGCGCCCATCTGCGCCTGCGCGCCACCGGCCAGAGCGGCAGCACCTCCCTGCGCCTGGAAGACTTTACCCTCACCGACGCCGCCGGCGTACCGCAGCCCCTGACGGCACCCGCCAGCCTGGATTTGCGCGTCACGCCATGAAACATCAGCGCGGCTTCACCCTGATCGAACTCGCCGTGGTGGCGGCCATCGTCGGCGTTCTCGCCTCGGCGGCATTTCCCCTCTCGCAACTTGCCCATCAACGCGGCCAGGAGGCCGACTTGCGCCATGCCCTGCGCGAATTGCGGAGCGCCATTGACAGTTACAAGCGCGCCACCGACGACGGCCGCATCGAGCGCAAGGCCGATGGCACCGGCTATCCGCCCAATCTTGATGTTCTCGTCAGCGGCGTTACCGACATTCGCAGCCCCACCGGCCAGCGCATCTATTTCCTGCGCCGCCTGCCCCGCGACCCCACCTATCCGGACAGCGCCGCGCCGGCCGAGCGCACCTGGGGCCTGCGCGCCTACGCCAGCCCGCCCGACGCGCCCGAACCCGGCGCCGACGTGTTCGACATCCATTCCTTCAGCAATGCCGTCGGCCTTAACGGCATTCCCTACCGGCAATGGTGACGCGCCCGGCCCCTGCGGGTTTCACCCTCATCGAGTTGCTGGTGGTGATGGCCATCCTCGCCGCCCTGCTCACCATCGCCGCACCGCGCTACTTCACCCATCTGGAGCGCGCCCGGGAATCGGCCCTGCGCCAGACCCTCGTCGTCACCCGCGACGCCATCGACAAGTTTCGCGGCGACACGGGCAAGCTGCCGGACTCCCTCGACGAACTGGTGCAGCGCAACTATCTGCGCAAGCGGCCGGTGGACCCGATGCTGGAATCCGACAGCGCCTGGCGGCTGCTCCCGCCGCCCGATCCGGCCCAGGCTGGCAAGCTTTACGACCTGCGCAGCAGCGCGCCGGGGCAGGCTCTTGATGGCAGCCGCTATGGCGACTGGTAGGCCCCCTGGCCGGCAGGGCGGCTACACCTATCTGATGCTTTTGTTCGTCGTCGCCGCAGCCGGTCTGGCCCTCGCCAGTTATGGCGAGGCCGCCCAGCGCACCGCCGAGCGGGAACGCCGGCTGCAACTGGAATTCGTCGGCAGCCAGTTCGTTCTCGCCATGCAGAGTTACGCCCTGGCCACGCCAGCCGGCAGCCGGCGTCTACCCCGGCGGCTGGAGGAACTCGTCGAGGACAGGCGCGGTCCGGTTTCACGCCGTCACCTGCGCCAGATATATCCGGACCCCTACAGCCAGGAGCGCGTATGGGGCCTGCTGCGGCGCGGCGATGAAATCGTCGGCGTATATAGCAAGCGCGTCCCGGAAAAGGTCTTCGTGGCGACCGACGACTAGGGCGCTACCCGTTCGGGGCGACTATACTTCGTACCCCCCATCGTCACCTGCTTACCGAAAGCCACTATGTCCGCCAACCTTGCCTGCCCCCAATGCACCCTGGAAAACGTCTATCCCGACGGTGACAATTACGTCTGCGCCGACTGCGGCTTCGAGTGGCCCCAGGCGGGCGCCGGCGGCGATGAAGAGGCGGAGGCGGTAGTCAAGGACGCCAACGGCAACGTGCTCCAGGATGGCGATTCGGTGGTGCTCATCAAGGACTTGAAGGTCAAGGGTTCCTCGATCACCCTCAAAGTCGGCACCAAGGTGAAGAGCATCCGCCTTGTCGGCGGCGATCACGAAGTGGATTGCAAGATGGACGGCGGCAGCTTCATGCTCAAAGCCTGCTTCCTGAAGAAGGCTTGAGTACGGGCTTTCGCGCCGTACTCGCCGCCCTACTCGCCTAGATAGGCGGCCCGCACCCGGGCGTCGTCAAGCAGCACGTCGGCCTTGTCGGCGAGGGTGATGCAACCACTCTCCATGACGTAGCCACGCTGGCAGGTTTCCAGGGCCAGCTTGGCGTTCTGCTCCACCAGCAGGATGGTGACGCCCTGGGCCGCCACGTCGCGGATCACCTCGAATACCTTCTGCACCATCAGCGGCGCCAGGCCCATGGAGGGTTCGTCCAGCAGCAGCAGCTTTGGCCGCCCCATCAGGGCGCGGCCAATAGCAAGCATCTGCTGCTCGCCGCCGGAGAGGGTGCCGGCGAGCTGGCCGCGCCGTTCCTTGAGGCGCGGCAGCATCTGGTAGATGCCCTCCAGGTCGGACTCGATCTCGCCGTCGCGGCGATGGTAGGCGCCCATGGCCAGGTTTTCGGCCACCGTCAGGCGCGTGAACACGCCGCGCCCCTCGGGCACCAGGGCCATGCCCTTGCCGATCAGGGCGTGGGAGGGCTGCGCCAGCAGGTCGTCGTGGCCGAAGCGCAACTGGCCGCTGGCGGGAATCAGCCGCGCCAGGGCCTTGAGGGTGGATGTCTTGCCGGCGCCGTTGGCGCCGATCAGGCACACCATTTCGCCCTCCTCGACGACGAAGGAGATTCCCTTCACGGCAGCAATACCGCCGTAGCGCACGTCGAGATTCAGGGCCTCAAGCAGGGCTGCCAAGATAGGCCTCGATCACTTTCGGGTTCTTCTGTACCGCGTCCGGCACATCCTCGGCGATCTTCTCGCCATAGTCGAGAACGGCGACCCGGTCGCAGAGGCCCATCACCAGCTTGACGTCATGTTCGATCAGCAGCACGGTGAGGCCGTCGCGGCGCAGGCCCTCCACCAGCAGCCGCAGCTCGGCGGTTTCGGTGGCATTCATGCCGGCGGCGGGCTCGTCCAGCGCCAGCAGCTTGGGTTCGGTGGCGAGGGCGCGGGCGATTTCGAGCCGCCTCTGGTCACCGTAGGAAAGCTCCCGCGCCAGATCATCGGCCCGGTCGGCGATGCCGACGTAGTGCAGCAGTTCGTCCGCGCGGCGGCGGATCGCCGCCTCCTCCTCGCGCACGGCGCGGGGGCGCAGCACGGCGCCGAGAACGCCACCACGGGTGCGCACATGGCGGCCGACCATGACGTTCTCCCGTGCCGTCATGTTGGCGAAAAGGCGGATGTTCTGAAAGGTACGGGCGATGCCGGCCCGGGCCACGGCGGCGGGGCTGGAGAGGTCAAGCTCGGCGCCATTGAAGGCAACGCCACCCTCATCTCGGGTGTACAGCCCCGTAAGGACATTGAAGAAGGTGGTCTTGCCGGCACCGTTGGGGCCGATCAGGCCGTAGATTTCGCCGCTGCGGATGGTCAGCGACACCTCCTTGAGGGCCTGGATGCCGCCAAAGCGCTTGCCGATGTTGCGGGCCTCGAGCAATACGCTCATGCCTTGGCCTCGCTCATTTCACGGCGGCGGCGCGGCTCGGGCCAGAGGCCGGCCGGACGGTAGAGCATGACCAGGATCAGGGCCAGGCCAAACATCAGCATGCGCAGGTTTTCCGGGTCCATCAGCACCTTGCCGAACAGGGCCTGCTGCACCGGCACCGCGCCGTAGCGGAAGGCCTCGGGCAGCACGGCGAGAATCAGGCCGCCGAGAATCACGCCGGGAATGTGGCCCATGCCGCCGAGCACCACCATGCACAGCACCATGATGGATTCCATGAGGCCGAAGCTCTCGGGGGAAACGAATTCCTGGAAGCCGGCAAACAGGCCGCCCGCCACGCCGCCGAAGCTGGCGCCCATGGCAAAGGCCAGCAGCTTGATGTTGCGGGTGTCGATGCCGCAGGCCTTGGCCGCCACCTCGTCCTCGCGGATCGCCACCCAGGCGCGACCGATGCGCGAATCCTGCAAGCGGATCGAGACGAAAACGATGCCGAGGGCGAGGATCACGAACAGGTAGTAGTAGAGATACAAGCCGGAGAAGGTGAAGCCGGCGATCTCGAAGGATTGCGACAGGGGCCGGCCGGCAACGCTGATGGCGTCAATGCGTGAAATGCCCTTGGGGCCGTTGGTGATGTTGATCGGCGCGTTGAGGTTGTTGATAAAGATGCGGATGATTTCGCCGAAGCCGAGGGTGACGATGGCCAGGTAGTCGCCGCGCAGGCGCAGGGTGGGCGCGCCCAGCACAACGCCGAAGAAGCCCGCCACCACGGCCCCCAGGGGCAGGATGGCCCAGGCCGGCCAGTGCAGGCCGAAGTGGGGCGAGGCCAGCAGGGCATAGAGATAGGCGCCGACGGCGTAGAAGGCGATGTAGCCCAGATCGAGCAGACCGGCAAAGCCGACGACGATATTGAGGCCAAGGGCAAGAATGATGTAGAGGGCGGCGAAATCCAGCACCCGCACCCAAGCATTGCCGAAACTGGCGCCGACGACGAAGGGCGCCACCGCCAAGGCTAGAGCGATCAGGGCGCTGCCGAACCAGGCGCGCTGGCGCGATGGGGTTCCACTCATGCCCGCTCCGCCACTTTCTCGCCCATCAGCCCCGAGGGGCGGAATACCAGCACCACGATCAGCACGAAGAAAGCGAACACATCCTGATAATGGGAGCCGAGTACGCCCCCCGTAAGTTCGCCGATATAGCCGGCGCCGAGGGCTTCGATCAGGCCGAGCAGGATGCCGCCAACCATGGCGCCGCCGAGATTGCCGATGCCGCCCAGCACGGCGGCGGTAAACGCCTTGAGGCCGAGGATGAAGCCCATGTTGTAGTGGGCGATACCGTAGTTGGCGGAGACCAGCACCCCGGCCAGGGCCGCCAGGGCGGAACCGAGGATGAAGGTAAAGGCGATGATGCGGTTGGCGTCCACCCCCATCAGGCCGGCGATGGCCGGATTCTCGGCGGTGGCGCGCATGGCGCGGCCGAGGCGGCTGCGATTCACCAGCAGCATCAACCCGCCCATGGTCGCGGCGGCAACGACAATGATGATGACTTGCAATTCGGTGATCTGGGCGCCGAGGATTTCATAGGACTCCGCCGGCAACAGGGCCGGCACGGCATGGTAGCTGCGGCCCCAGAACAGCATCGCCAGTTGTTGCAGCACGATGGAAACGCCGATGGCGGTAATCAGCGGCGCCAGCCGGGGCGCCTTGCGCAGGGGGCGATAGGCGACCCGCTCGATGGTGAAGCCCAGCGCCATACACACCAAGGCGGCGATCAGCAGGGCGAGCAGAAACACCAGCGGCGCCGGCAGGCCAAGGGCCAGCAGGGCCTTCATGGCCGCCACCGCCACCAGGGCGCCGACCATCACCACTTCGCCGTGGGCAAAGTTGATGAGGCCGAGAATGCCGTACACCATGGTGTAGCCCAGCGCCACCAGGGCATAGATGCTGCCCAGGGTGAGGCCGTTGAAAATCTGCTGGAGGAGAGTGTCCATGCCGAATGGAAGTCGGGCCTAACGTGAAAACGGCATCCCGCGTGGTGCGTCGGGATGCCGTTTGGGCCGGAGCGTTGTGACTTACTTCTTCTCGGCGGGCTTGGGTGCTGCCGGAGCCGCCGGAGCGGCGGGGGTTGCAGCGGCAGGTGCGGGAGTCTGGGCCGCCATGCCGGCAGCGCCGGCCATGCCTGCTGCCATCCCGGCCATGCCACCCATACCCGCCATGCCTGCCACGGCGGCCATGCCTTCCATGCCGCTCACGGTCGGAGCGGCCGCTTCGGGGGCGGGACCGCCGATGGTGTCGAGGGGCACCCACTTGCCATCCTTGGCCTGGTAGAGAGTCACGGCGCCATCCTTGATGTCACCCTTCTCGTCGAAGGTGATGGTGGTGGTCACGCCCTTGTAGTTGGTCTTCGGCAGTTCGGCCAGAATCTTCGCCGGCTCGGCGGACTGGGCGCGCTTGACGGCCTCCACCACGACCATGGTGGCGTCGTAAGCGTAGGGGGCGTAGAGCTGGATGTCCTGGTTGAACTTGGCCTTGTAGCGCTCGATGAACTTCGGACCACCCGGCATCTTGTCGTAGGGCAGGCCCGGCAGGGAGCAGTAATGGCCCTCGGCGGCAGCGCCAGCATTGGTGATGAAGGCCGTGGTGCAGCCGCCATCGCCCATCAGCAGCCGGGCCTTGATGCCGAGCTTCTTGACCTGCATCGCCATCGGCGAGGCCTGCGGGTCCATGCCGCCAAAGAAGATGATGTCCGGCCTCTTCGATTTGATCTTGGTCAGGATGGCGGCGAAGTCCACCGACTTGTCATCCGTGTGTTCCTCAGCCACCACCTTGACGCCGGCGGCCATGGCAGCCTTCTTGAATTCGCTGGCGAGGCCTTCGCCGTACTGGGTCTTGTCGTCGATGATGGCGACCACCTTGGCCTTCAGGTTCGCGACGGCGTATTCGCCCAGCACCTTGCCCTGCTGCTCGTCATTGGCCATGACGCGGAAGGCGGTCTTGAAGCCCTGCTTGGTGTAGTCGGGATTAGTGGCGGAGGGCGACACCTGGGGAATGCCGGCGTCGGAATAGATCTTCGAGGCGGGAACGGTGGTGCCGGAATTCAGGTGGCCGATGACAGCATTGACCTTGGCGTCCACAAACTTCTGCGCCACCAGGGTGCCCTGCTTCGGATCGGCCTGGTCGTCTTCACCCATCAGCTCGAAGGTCACATCGCGGCCAGCGATCTTCAGCTTGGCGGCGTTGGCATCTTCCACCGCGAGGCGAGCGCCGTTTTCGTTGTCCTTGCCGATATGGGACTGAGGGCCGGTCAGGGGCGCGGAATGGCCGAGCTTGATGACCAGGGGCGGCGGCGGCGGGGGCGGCGCCTGAACGGGAGCGGGGGGCGGCGGTTCTTCCTTGCCGCAACCCATCGCGATCAAGGCGGCGGCGACAGAAACGGACAAAACTTTGACAGACACGTTCATTGTGAGTCTCCGGATTGAGGGGTGATTATTGGGGCGAAGGAAAAGCGTCGGACGATTGTTACGCGCCCCGGAAGGCTTGTCAATTAAGACTTATGCCGGGGTTAATGCGCTGGATGGCGCAGCAATGCTATTGCCGTTATCATGGTCATGTGGGAATTCAAAGAAGTGGCGTTTTGCCCCACCACAAATCTTATCGAGGAGAAAAAGATGATCGCAATGAATCGCCTGCTGCAAACCCTGTGCGCCGCCTCGCTGTTCGCCTTTGGCGCACAAGCGGCTTATGCCGTGGAAGAGACCCCCCAAAGCATTCCCGGCGGCACCATGGTGGATGCGGCCAAGGTCAAGGAAGTCGCTGACAAGGGCGGCGTGGTGGTAGACACCCGCGTTGCCGCCGAATATGCCGACAAGCACATCAAGGGCGCCATCAACGTGCCCTACAAGGAAACCTTCGCCAAGGAATCCAAGCTCTCTCCCGATGACAAATTCGACATGGCCAAGCTCCCCGCCGACAAGAACGCCAACCTGGTGTTCTACTGCAACGGCTCCCCCTGCTGGAAGGGCTACAAGGGTGCTGCCGCCGCCATCAAGGGCGGTTACAAGCATGTGTTCTGGTTCCGCGACGGCCTGCCGGCCTGGATCAACAAGGGCCTACCCACCGAGTAAGTTGTTGACGTAATTTTTCACCCTCCCCGGCGGCGCCCTGGCGCCGCCGGGCTATTTAGGATTTCCCCATGAGCGGTTTTTCCATACGCGGCCGTTTGCAGTTGACGGTGGCGGTTTCCCTGCTTTTCCTCACCCTCCTGATGGGGGTCAATCTTTATAGTCAGCGACAAACCTCCGCCGCCCTCACGGTGGTGCAGGAAGAAAACGTGCGTCCCCTCCTGGCGCTGCAATCCATCGGCCGCGACCTCAAGGACATCCGCTTCAACATGGCCGGGGTGCTGCTCGGACAGTTGCCTAGCGTCGGCTCCCGCAACCATCTGCTCGAAGTGCGCCAGACCATTCCCCAGACCTGGCAGGAGTTCAAGGCCCACCATCGCAGCGAACGCGACGGCGAGGAAGAAAAAGCCGCCATCGAAACCCTCGACAAGGGCATCGCCGCCCTGCCGCCCCTGTTCGACCGCATCGAAGCGGCCTATGCCAAAGACGACAAGCAGGCCCTCGGCGGCCTGCTGGAGGACGACTGGCCTGTCGTTCAGTCCAAGGTGGTGAAGCCGATTACCAAGCTGCTGCCGGCTCAGGTGAAGAAGGTTGAGGAGAGCTTCGCCAGCAACGCGGCCATGGGGTCGCGTCTATCCATGCTTTCCGTCGGCGCCTATGTCGCCTGCGTCGCCGTCTTGCTGCTGCTCGTGGCGCCGCTGATTTCCTCCCTCTCCCGCGCTATCGCCGATCTCAAGGCCACCCTGGCAAAGGTGGCGGAGGGCGACTTGAATGCCCATCCGGACATGAGCCGCCAGGATGAACTGGGTGATATGGCGCGCTCCGTTGGCGCCACCGCCGACAGCCTGCGCACCCTAATCCAGAGCCTTAAATCGGCTGCGGATACCCTCTCCGGCACGGCAGAGGAAATGGCCGGCGAACTGGGGGCGATTCAGGAGCGCAGCAAGGCCCGGTCGCAAGTCATGGATCAGGTTTCCGGCTCCGTGAATCAGATGACCAGCGCCGCCGCCGAGATCGCCGATGGCTCATCCCAGGTCGCCGAAGCCTCCGACGAGGCCCGCTCCATCGCCGCCAGCGGCAACGCCCGTATGGGCGACAGCATCGCCGCCACCGAGCGGGTGGAGCAGGCGGTGAACGATTCCGTGGCGGTCATCAGCGAGCTTTCCGCCGCCACCGACCGGATTCAGGAAGTCACCCAGGTGATCCGCGAGATTGCCGACCAGACCAATCTGCTCGCCCTCAACGCCGCCATCGAGGCCGCCCGCGCCGGCGAGCAGGGCCGGGGCTTCGCCGTGGTGGCCGACGAAGTGCGCAAGCTGGCGGAACGGACCTCGGCCTCCACGGCCGATATCGCCACCACCGTCGGCACCATCCGCTCGAAGACCCTGTCGGCAGTGGATGCCATGGGCCGGGTCCATGGCGAAGTGGCGGACGGAGTGCGCTTCAGCCGCGAGACCCGCGACACCCTGGACGGCATCGTTGCCGCCTCGGCCCGCGTCACCGATCTGGCGCGCCAGATCGCGGCTGCAACGCAACAGCAGCGCAGCGCCAGCGACGACACCTCCCGCAGCATGGATCAGGTCAGCGCCATGACGGCGGAAAACAGCGCCAGCGTCAGTCGCGTCGGCGATGTATCCCAGTCCATGACGCGCATGGCTCACGAGTTGCAGCAGTTGATCGGCCGCTTCCGCGTCAATTGAGGAAACTATCGCTGACGGCGACGAAGACCACCCTCTGATGGTGAAACACGCGAAAGACGGCATAAAGACCCGCCCCCTCCCGTCCTTTCCCCGTGAAGGGGACGCCGGATTCGTAAGGCGGCAAAGCCGCCAACGACTCCGCTGCCCCTCGCGGGGGAGGCTATTGATTCGCTCGCTACACTCGATTTCTCACCCAGCACTCATTTCTGTTGTTTCACGCTAACCCCCAATAAAAAACCCGGCCGAGGCCGGGTTTTTTATTGGTCGCGGAAATCGCGACGCCGATATTACTTGGCGCCGGCGAGAATCCACTTGACCAAGGTCTTGATGTCGTCGTCCTTGACGGCGGCGTTGGGGGGCATCGGGACAGGACCCCAGACACCGGAGCCGCCGGCCTTGACCTTGGCGGCCAGCTTGGCTTCGTCAGCGGGCTTGTACTTCTTGGCCACGTCCTGGTAAGCGGGGCCAACCAGCTTCTTGTCGACGGCGTGGCAAGCCATGCAACCACTCTTGGTGGCCAGATCCAGTTCCTTGCCGGCCATGGCGGGGGCGGCAATCAGGGCGGCGGCGGTAGCAACGGTAGCGACGATCAGTTTCATGTTTTTCCTCTTGGATGGTGTGGGGTAAATGTTCCGTTCGGCAGTCTAGCGGAATTAAACCCTCTTGAAAACACTGGTTAATTCCTCGAAATCTGCAATGGGTGCATGACAAGTAACGCCCTGGCAGACCCAGGCGTTGACATGATCGCTTTCCGGCTTCGCCAGGGCCGGCGGCAGGTTGGTCAAGCCATTGGGCAAGGCCAGGGTCCGAACCGGCGCGCCGGTGAGGCGCCGTTGCCAGTCCGCCACGGCATCCGCCGGGCCGCGCAGGATGCAGATTGGCGGCGGAGCCAGGGCCAGTTCCAGGCCTCGCAGCAGGGCTGCCAGGCCGCTGGACTGGCGTCGCAGCAAGGGCCAGAAGGCAGTCAGGGTGCGCTGTGCCGCTTCCAGGTAGCTCGGTTCGCCAAGTAGATGGCCGAACTCCAGCAGAGCGCAGGCGGCAACGCCATTGCCGGCCGGCGTCGCGTTGTCGAAGGGGCTCTTGGGGCGGGCGATTAGGGTTTCGTGATCGTGGCGGGTGAAGAAGAATCCGCCGGCCTCCCGGTCCTCAAAGTGCGCCAGCAGGTCGTCCGCCAGCCGGCGCGCGAAGGCCAGATCCTCGTGGCGGAACTCGCCAGCCAACAGTTCCAGCAAGGCCGCGAGCAGGTAGGCATGGTCGTCGAGATAGGCGTTGAGGTGGGCGTGTCCATCCTTCCAGGTGGCCAGCAGGCGGCCTTCGCCAACCAGATTCCGGCGCAGGAAGTCGGCGGCGTTTTGTGCCAGCCGCAACCAGTCCGGGCGGTCGAAACGCCGCGCCGCCCGCGCCAGACCCTCGATGGCAAGGGCGTTCCAGCTCGTCAGCAACTTGTCGTCGCGGCCGGGCCGTACCCGCTGCTCCCGCGCCATGAAGAGCTTGCTGCGGGCCGCGTCCAGAAACGTATGGTCTGCAGCCGATATCGGTGGCGGCGAGCCGCTGCGCGTCAGATGCCAGGCACCCTCGAAGTTGGCATGGCCATCGAGACCGAACACCGGCACGGCGACGCGCCATTCCTCGGAACTCAGCAGGGCCTGCACCTGTTCCCGCGTCCACACGTAGAAACGGCCCTCCTCGCCCTCGGAATCGGCATCCAGGGAGGAGTAGAAACCGCCCTCCACACTGCGCATCTCGCGCTTGAGCCAGGCCACGGTTTCTTCGACGACGTTGGCAAACAAGGGCTCCCGGGTCAGCGCCCAGGCGTCGGCATAGAGTCCGAGCAACTGGCCGTTGTCGTAGAGCATCTTCTCAAAATGCGGAATCTCCCAGCGCTCATCGACGCTGTAGCGGCAGAAGCCGCCACCGATCTGGTCATAGATGCCGCCTTCGGCCATGCGCGTCAGGGTCAGTAGGGCGGCATCACGGCTTTCGGCGTCGCCTTGACGAAGCAACAGCGCCAGATCGGTGGGATGGGGAAATTTTGGCGCGCCGCCGAAGCCGCCATAGCGGCGGTCGAGACTGCCTAGCAGCATCTTGCCCGCGGCGGTCACCGGGGCGGCGGTGAATTCCTCGGCCGCCCCGCCCGATGGCATGACGGGCACCGCCGGCGTGGCCAGGGCCTGGCGCAGGGACTCGTTCTGGGTCTCGATATCGCCACGACGTTCCCGGTAGGCGGTCGCCACCTTGTCGCAGATGTCGGGGAAGCCGCCGAGGCCATAACGGGCCGTCTTGGGGAAATAAGTGCCACCGAAAAACGGGGTACCGTCGGGCGTCAGAAACAGGGTCAGGGGCCAACCGCCGGCGCGGCCGGTGAGCATCTGGTGGGCGCTCTGATAAATCTGGTCAAGATCGGGCCGCTCCTCCCGATCCACCTTGATATTGACGAAATGGCGGTTCATCACCGCCGCCACGTCGGCATCCTCGAAGGACTCGTGGGCCATGACGTGGCACCAGTGGCAGGCGGAATAGCCGATGGAAAGCAGGATCGGCTTGCTCTGCTCGCGGGCTGCTGCCAGGGCAGCGTCGTCCCAAGGCTGCCACGCCACTGGGTTGGCGGCATGTTGCCGTAGGTAGGGGGAGGTTTCGCTACCGAGGCGGTTGGTCAGGCTGTCGGACATGGAATCTCCAGATGGAGATTCCAATATATCCGATTAACTTACTAGGATATAGCCAATCCCAGTGGGGTTAAGGCATCAGATCCTTGAGCAGGCCGTCGATTTCCTTCTGCGACAAACGTGCCTCCTCGGTGGGACCACCACCTTCGACGACGATGATCGCTCCCACCAGGGCCTTCATGGCCTTGCGCAGGGCCTGGCCGGCGAGATCCTGAAACTCCTGGGCAACGATGATGTTGGTCAGGTGGCCGCTGACGGCCTTGAGGGAGGCCTCGATGTCCTGGCGGCTCCAGTTCTTCGACAGGGTGTCGAGGCTGGCGGCCACCACCTGCTTCGCGGCTTCGGCTTCGAGCAGGGACTTGTTGGCGGCATCGGCGGTCATGCGCTCGACGTTGCCGAGAATGGCTGAAACTTCCTTCGGGTTACCGGCGCCACTCTTGGTGGAGAGGCCCTTAGCCGCCTTGTTGAGTTCCTTGGCGAGGGACTTGAGTTCGTCGAGCACCTGGCCGGTGCCGGCGGCTTTCTTGACCACCGGCTTGACGGATTTAGCGGCCTTGGCCGGTTTGGCGGCGACGGCAGGCTTACGCGCAGGGGCCTTGGCAGGCGGCGTCTTGGATTTAGCCTTGGCGGGCGCTGCAACGGGCTTCTTGGCCTTGGCGTTGGTTCGTGTTGCCATTCAAACCCCCATCTTTTCAAAAATTTTGGTGAACTTCTCGGACAGCGTCGCCGCCGTGAAGGGTTTAACAATGTAACCCGAAGCGCCGGCCTGTGCAGCGGCGATGATGTTTTCCTTCTTCGCCTCGGCGGTAATCATCAGCACCGGCAGATGCTTGAGAGCGGGATCGGAACGGATCGACTGCAACAGGGTGAGGCCGTCCATGTTGGGCATGTTCCAGTCGGTAACGACAAAGTCGATACCGCCGGATTTGAGCCGCGCCAGGGCCACGGCCCCGTCTTCCGCCTCTTCAACATTGACGAAACCCAACTCCTTGAGCAGGTTGCGGACGATACGACGCATGGTGGAGAAGTCGTCCACCACGAGAAACTTGAGGGATGCTCTGTCAGCCATGGGTTCAGGATTTCTGATGAGAAGGCATCAAGTTATCACTTCCGTTAGCGCGCCAAAACTCAGGAAAAGAGGGCTTTCCACCAGCGCCGGCGGCTTTCGGGGGGCGGACGGTCCGCCTCCAGGTCCTCCGGCACCACCTGGCACATGATCCAGCCGGGCAGTGGCGGATTGTCTGAGAAGCCGCAGGACACCCCGAGATTATTGGGGTCGTAAATCTTGATGAAGCTCGGACGCTCCAAGTCATCGGCATAGACGATACTGCAATAGTCGTGACGATGGTCGTCCCGCAGCAGATGATCGACGCGCTCGATGAAATTTCTCACTTGCTCCGGCGAACCCGGCACCGTCGGCACGGCCTCGCCGATGGCGTAGAGATACCAGCCCGCCGCCGGGTCGATGCGGCCCCAGAAGGCCGTGAGCTGGTCCCAGGACATCACCGACCAGAGACGGCCGGTGTAAAGCGCCTGAAAGGGGGTCTTGGCTTCCATCAGCCGAGCTTGGAAATGTCACGCACCGCGCCCATGTCAGCCGAAGTGGCCATGGCGGCATAGACCTTGAGGGCCGGCGACACCTCGCGCTGGCGTGACACCGGCTTCCAGGCCGCGTTGCCGCGGGCTTCCATGGCGGCGCGACGCTGGGCCAGATCGGCCTCGGCAACGGCAAGGTGGATGCGGCGATTGGGGATGTCGATCTCGATCGTATCGCCCTCCTCCACCAGACCGATGGCGCCGCCGGACGCCGCTTCCGGCGATGCATGGCCGATCGACAGGCCCGCCGTACCGCCGGAGAAGCGGCCGTCGGTGAGCAGGGCGCATTGCTTGCCAAGGCCCTTGGACTTGAGATAGGAGGTCGGGTAGAGCATTTCCTGCATGCCGGGCCCCCCCTTGGGGCCTTCGTAGCGCACCACGACGATGTCACCGGCGGCGATCTGGTCGGCAAGAATCTTCTCCACCGCCTCTTCCTGGCTCTCGCAGACTCGGGCACGGCCGGTGAATTTGAGAATCGAGTCATCGACCCCAGCGGTCTTGACGATGCAGCCCTTCTCGGCGATGTTGCCGAACAACACCGCGAGGCCGCCATCCTGGGAGTAGGCATGAGCTTGGTCCCGAATGCAGCCGCCGACGCGGTCGAGGTCGAGGCTGGGGTAACGGCGGTTCTGGGAGAAGGCTTCAGTGGTCGGTACGCCACCGGGGGCCGCGCGGTAGAAGTCGTGCACCGGCTTGCTGGTGTTGCGTTTGACATCGCAGCAGTCGAGGGCTTCGCCCATCGAGGGGTAGAGCACGGTGGGAGTATCTCGGTTGATGAGCCCGGCCCGATCCAGCTCACCGAGGATAGCCATGATGCCGCCGGCCCGATGCACGTCTTCCATGTGGTACTTCTGCGTCGAGGGCGCCACCTTGGCCAGACAGGGCACCCGGCGCGACAGGCGGTCGATGTCCTGCATGGTGAAATTGACCTCAGCCTCCCGCGCCGCCGCCAGCAGGTGCAGCACGGTGTTGGTGGAGCCGCCCATGGCGATGTCGAGGCTGATGGCGTTCTCGAAGGCGGAGAACGAAGCGATGGAGCGCGGCAGCGCCGAGGCGTCGTCGTTCTCATACCAGCGCTTGCAAAGCTCCACCGCGACGCGGCCGGCCTTGAGGAACAGCGCCTTGCGGTCGGCGTGGGTCGCTACCAGGGAGCCGTTGCCGGGCAGCGACAGGCCCAAGGCCTCGGTCAGGCAGTTCATGGAATTGGCGGTGAACATGCCGGAACAGGAACCGCAGGTGGGGCAGGCGGAGCGCTCCATGGCCGCCACTTCGGCATCGGAGTTCTTGCTGTCGGCCGCCTCGATCATGGCGTCGATCAGGTCCACCATGCGGTATTCGCCGTGCCACTTGACCTTGCCCGCTTCCATCGGCCCGCCGGAAACGAACACGGCGGGAATGTTGAGGCGCAGAGCCGCCATCAACATGCCCGGAGTGATCTTGTCGCAGTTGGAGATGCAGACCATGGCGTCCGCCGTGTGGGCGTTGCACATGTACTCCACCGAGTCGGCGATCAGGTCGCGGCTGGGCAGGGAATACAGCATGCCGCTGTGGCCCATGGCGATGCCGTCGTCGATGGCGATGGTGTTGAATTCCTTGGCGATGCCGCCGGCGGCTTCAATCTCCCGCGCCACCAGCTGACCCATGTCCTTGAGGTGCACATGGCCGGGGACGAACTGGGTGAAGGAGTTCACCACGGCAATGATGGGTTTGCCGAAGTCGCCATCCTTCATGCCGGTGGCGCGCCAAAGGGCGCGGGCGCCGGCCATGTTGCGGCCATGGGTGGACGTACGGGAACGGTATTGGGGCATGGGGGTGGTCTCCAGCAGGCGGGACAAGAATGGAGATTCTACCGCCTTGGCCCGGCAGGCAGCACAAGGCCACGCCGCGCCGCCGACGAGCAAGTCGGCGGTATTCTGGTCAGCTATGGCATAGTTATACTGTTTCCACGCGTTATCGAAAGGTCTGTTGCCATGACTGCCGTCGAACATCCGGAGTTTTCCGTTCTCGTCGTCGATGACGAAGCCAACATCGTCAGCGCCATCCGCCGCGAGTTGAATACGCCGCCGCTGGGGCGCTACCGCTATGCCGTGGAAGGCTTCAGCGACCCGAACCAGGCCTTGGCGCGGGCGCGGGAGAAGGAATTCGCCGTGGTGGTTTCCGATTTCCGCATGCCGCAAATGACCGGGCTGGAATTCCTCAAGGCACTCTACGAAATCCAGCCCGACTGCATGCGTCTGGTGCTTTCGGGGCAGACCGACATGGATGCCCTGGTGCGCATGATTAACGAAACGCACATCTACCGCTTCATTCCCAAGCCCTGGACCAATTACTTCCTCAAGAGCTCCATCAGCCAGGCCATCGACTTCCGCCAGGCCGCCCTGCGCAACCGCCGCCTCGCTGACCTGCTACGCAAGCAGGGCATCGCCCTGCCGCCCGATCCCGACGAAGTGGACCATATCCTCGTCGTGGACGACGACGTGGCGATCTGCCATGCCGTGGCCCGGGACCTGACGCACCGGGGCCGGGTGGACGATGTGTTCGCCGCCATGCGTGCCGACGTGGACCAAACCCGCGCCGCCACCCTCGACAACGCCCAGATCAGCGTTCAGGTCAGCACCTCGCCGGCCCACGCCCTGCGCATGGCCGAGAGCGTCGACTTCTCCTGCATCATCGCCGACTACAAGATGCCGGAAATGGACGGTGTGCGCCTGCTCGACGCATTTGCCGAGAAGCAGCCGGACTGCGCCCGCATTCTGCTCTCCGGCGCGGCGGGCATGGATGAAGTGATCGCCGCCGTGGACCTGGCCCACATCCAGAGCTTCATCGCCAAACCCTGGGTGGATTTCGAGCTGCGCGCCGCCGTCACCCAAGCCCTGGCCCAGCGCAAGCTGACGATCGAAAACAAGGTGCTCGCCTCCATGTGCCGTGCGCGCAACCTCGACGTCGGCGAAGGCTAGTCAGCACAGCAGCGCCGGCTTTCCGGCGCTGCCTTTCAGGATTCGGCAGGGCCGTTGATCGGCAAGCGGACGCGGATGCGAGTGCCGACTCCCGGGGTGCTGTCCACCTCCAATTCACCACCGTGCTTCTTGATAATGTCGTAGGTCAGCGACATGCCGAGGCCGGTGCCGGTGCCCACCGGCTTGGTGGTGAAGAAGGGCTCGAACATGCGCCGCTTGGTGGTCTCGTCCATGCCACAGCCACTGTCCTCCACTTCGATCCAGGCGAACTCGCCCTCGACGCCACTACGCAGGATGATGGCGCCGCGGTCACGCATGGCCTGGGCCGAATTGACCAGCAGATTCAGGAACACCTGATTGATCTGGGCCGGAATGCAACGCACCGAGGGCAGGGGCGCCAGCTCACGGACGATGTCGGCCTTGTATTTGAGTTCGTGGGAGGCGACGTTGAGGGTGCTTTCGAGACCGGCGACAATATCCGCCTGCTGCCACTCGGCCTGATCGACGTGGGAAAAATCCTTCAGGTTGGCGACGATCTTGCGCACCCGGTCCAGCCCCTCCTGAGATTCCCGCAGCAGGTCCACCACGTCAGTACGCAGGAAATCCAGATTGACCTCCTCCTTGATCGCCTGCCCCTCGGCGGTGGACGCACCCAGCACGGCGAGGCGCATCAGGCTGTCGATGTAGCGGCCGAGGCTGCCGAGGTTGGAATTGACGAAGCCGATCGGGTTGTTGATTTCATGGGCGACGCCAGCGGCAAGCTGGCCGATGGAGGCCATCTTCTCCGATTGCAGCAGCTGGCTCTGGGTTTCCTGCACCTTTTGCAGCATCGCCTTCAGGGCCGCCTGCTCTTGCTGTAGCTTGCCGTTGGTGGTCGTCAATTCGCTGGTGCGTTGCGCCACTTTTTCTTCCAGGCGGCGGTTGCTCTCGGCGAGGTCGCCGTTCATGCGCGAAAGGACCCGGTAGAGATTGCGCATCGCCTCCAGCAGGGCGCTGGTGGTGCGCTCGCTGTCCACCGGCGGCGGCGTCTCGCCGCGCAGACGGGCCAAGTTACGGGCCATGGCCTGATCTTCGCCGAGGATGTGATACGACAGCCAGGCCACCAGGAAGCCATGGAGGATTTCCGCTGGCGCCGTCATGCTGGCGCGCTGGGCCCACATGGTCTTCACCTGCTCGACGAACTCCCGATGGCTACCGACGTGATGGCGAAAATGCAGTTCGTCCATCCCCGCTGCCTGCATCAAGGTTTCTTCGTCCTTGAAATGCTGGTTGGCGTAGGCCGCCAACTCGTGGAATACGGCCTCGATGGCGGCCGGATCGGCGGGACGGGCCTCGATCAGCATCTCGCCCACCTGATTGGCGACATCGAACAGATGGCGGTGCTGGGTATCCACCGACTCGATGCCGGTGAGAAAGCGGTCGTTCCAGACAAAGGCTTCCATTATTGGACTCCGATTAGCGTGAAACAACAAAAACGAGCGCCGGGTAATACATCGAGCTCAACGAGCAAACTGATAGGGGAGGACGGGAGGGGGCGGGCCTTTATGCCGCCTTTCGCGTGTTTCATCATCGCTGGGGGGTATTGTCAGACCATGCGCGTTAGGACTGGGGCTGAACGAACAGGGTCAGGGGGTGTCCTTCGGCAGACTCAATTTTCAGCAACTGCTTGATGATGGTGTCGTCCACAATCTGTCCCTTGGCCAGCAGCAAATAGCCGTCGGGATGACTGAGATCGCGCATCAGCACCATGCCGGGCTTGAGGCTGCTCGGGCGCGTCGGCAGTTCCTGAATTTCCTCAGGGATGCGGTCGGCCACCTGGGCCAGGAATGCATCGACCACCGACGGGTCGTAGCGCTTGCCACGATTTTCCAGAATGAAGGCGCGGGCTTCGGCGGGCTTGAGGGCGCGACTGACCAGGGTGCCCATTTGCAGCGAATCGAAATCGTTGGCCACGGCGATGACGCGGGCGCCGAGGGGAATCGCCAGTCCCGCCAGATGATCGGGAAAGCCGTTGCCGTCGAAGCGCTCGTGGTGATGGCGCACCAGGGTGGCGGCGCCCTGAAGCTGATTGATGCCCATCAGCACCATCTGACCGCGCTGGGGATGGTGCATTTCAATCGTGCGCTCCTCGGGGGTCATGGCCTGGAAGGACTTGCCGAGCATGTGTTCCGGCTGGCCGAACTTACCGATATCGTGCAACAGGGCGGCGAGCAGGATGCTCTGGGTTTCGGCTTCGTCGGCGCCCAGGGCCTTGGCCAGTTGGCGCGCGGTGTCGGCGACACGGCGCGAGTGGCCGGCGAGGCGCCGGCTGTGAAGCTCGAACAGGTTGGTCAGCACCTGCACCATGGCGAGGAAAGACAGTTTCAATTCGCGATGGGCGCTCTCAAGGGAAGTCAGGGTCTCGCGCAATTTCTCGGTGCGCTCCGCCACCTTGGCCTCCAGGCTGGCGTTGAGTTCCTTGAGTTCGGCGTTCTGGGCCTGGGTCAGCTCGAACAGGCGCGCGTTTTCCTGCATCAACTGGCGATGGGCCAGGGCCTGGCTGACAGTGAGGAGCAGTTCATTCTCGTCCCAGGGTTTGGCCACATAGCGCCAGATCTTGCCCTGGTTGATGGCAGCGATGGTGGCCCCGGCATCGGCGTAGCCCGTGAGCAGAATGCGCTTGGTGTCAGGCCAGCGCTTGAACACCTGTTCGAGGAACTGGGCGCCATCCATCTCCGGCATGCGCATGTCGCTGATGACGAGTTCGACGGTCTCCTTCTCCAGCAGTTCGAGGCCTTCCTGGCCGGAGTTGGCGGTGAATAGGGTGTAGCCCAGGGGCCGGAATACCCGCTTCAGGGCCGACAGGATCATCGGTTCGTCATCGACGCAAAGGATGCGCGCGGCGGGGCTGGACGGAGCGGGTGTATTCATGCTTTCTCGCTGGTCGGTGCGTTGGGGGCGGTATCGGGGTCCGCCGGCGGATCAACCGGCAGGGTCACGGTAAAGGTGGTGCCCTTGCCCACGTCGCTGGCCACTTCGATCATGCCGTGATGCTTCTGGATAATACCCCAGGAGATCGAGAGGCCCAGGCCGGTGCCCTTGCCCACCGGCTTGGTGGTGAAGAAGGGCTCGAACAGGCGATTGATGTGCTCGGGCGGGATGCCCTTGCCGGTATCGGTGATACGGATGCGGACGCTGTCTACCGTGGGTGCATCGGTACTGATGGTGATATCGCCCTTGGTCTCTATGGATTGGGCGGCATTCACCAGCAGGTTCATGAACACCTGATTGAGTTGCGACGGCAGGCAACGCACCTGCGGCAGTTCACCGTAGTGCTTATTCACGGTGCATTTGTATTTGAGTTCGTTCCAGACGATGTTGAGGGTCGACTCCAGGCCCTGATTCACATCCGCCCACTGCCAGTTGTTTTCGCCCGGCCGCGAGAAGTCCTTCAGGTCCCTGACGATCTTCTTCACCCGCTCCAGGCCGTCGGCGGATTCGGTGAGCAACTGGAAGATGTCCGTCTTCAGGTAATCGAAATCCTTCTCCGCCTTGAGGGCGTTGATGCGGGCAAAGTCGGCCGGGTTGGCCGCCTGCGCCGCCGCAGTTTCGCAAGCCTCGGCAATCTGGAAGATGTCGCGCAGATAGTTCTGCAAGGTGCCGATATTGCTATAGACAAAGCCGATCGGGTTGTTCAGCTCATGGGCGACGCCCGCCGCCAGCTGGCCGATGGAAGCCATCTTCTCCGATTGCAGCAACTGATTGTGGGCCTCTTCCAGCTTTTTATTCAGTTGTTTCTGGTGGGCCAGATTTACCGCCAGTTCAGTCTCGGAACGCTTACGCTCACCGATATCCTGCACCAGGGCGACGAAGTAATCGACGCTGCCATCGGCTAGTCGAACCCCGCGCACGGCAATGAAGGCATACACCAGCGAACCGTCCTTGCGGATGAAGCGCTTGTCCATTTCGTATTCGTCGATCTCGCCGGCGAGAATTCGATTGAACTGGGCCAGATCCGGCGCCAGGTCGTCCGGGTGGGTGAGTTCGGGCCAGGTCTTGCGAGTCAGCTCGTCACGGGAATAGCCCAGGATGTCGCAGAGAGCCGGGTTCACATCGAGCCAGCCCGTCGCCGGACTGGTGGTCGCCATGCCAACCATGGAGCGCTCGAAGAAGGCGCGGAAGTGGGCCTCGCTGCGATGCAGGGCTTGCTCGGCGGCAAGTTTTTCGGTGATGTCCTGGGCCGAGATCACGACGCGACGGAACTCTCCCTCCACCGGCACGATATTCAGACGGTAATCGCGACCAGCGCACTGATCCACCAGGGTCTCTTCCCTGCCGCTGGCGGCGACACGCTGAATGGCGGCGAAGCGCTCCTCGCCCACCGGATCCGGCATGACATCCAGCAGGCGACGGCCCACCAGCTGTTGCGGCGTGGATTGGAAACGCGCCGCGCCAACCCGGTTGATCGCCAGCAGCGTTCCCTCAATATCGACCATGGCCAGGGTCTCGTTGATACTGTCGAAGATGCTGCGCAGCAAATAGCGGAACTCCTGAGCCTGGCGCTCCAGGCTGTCCTTGACCAGAAACACCATGCCGAGGGAAGTCAGCAACAGCGCCACAATACCGGCCAGATAGCTCAAAGTCTGGAGCGGCGTCTGCGTCATCAGGGTCTGGATCGGGGCAATGCCCATGGCGACGCTGACGCCACGCATGACGAAGATGCCGCCGATCAGCGAGGAGCCCGCCACCAGCACCTTGCGTCCCATGCCGCCATGCAGTTTCAGACGCACCGTCGCCAGATACAGGATGGGCAGGATCTGGGCAAACGAAATCAGGCTGGAGAGCACGACGCGAAGCTGCTGCTGGTCGATGAAAATCGAGAACAACAAACCTGTGGCGATGGGCGGCGCCCAGTAGATGAAGCGCGGCAGAACGGATGCCGCGAACTCGCTGACCGCCCGCAACATCATGGCCAACGACGCGCTCAACAGCATGTTGGCGAGCACGATGCTCAGCCAATCCGGCGCCACACCCCGCTGCATGAACAGCAGATAGCAGGTGCCATGCACCAGCAAGCCGCCGGCCCACCAACGCAGCGTGGCCGACCGGGTATTGCGCGCCTCGACGCCGACGCTCAGGCCCAGCGTCAGGCTGACGACGAAGATGACCAACAACAGGGTATAAACGTCGGCGAGCATCATGGTCATGGCCCCTTTGTTGCCGGCAAGGCTTGCGTATCGGCCACGGCAGGCGGATTGATGGGCAGCCAGACGGTGAAGGTGCTGCCCTTGCCCGGTTCGCTCTCCACTTCGATCCGGCCTCGATGTTTTTTCACGATACTGTAGCTGAGGGACAGCCCCAGGCCCGTGCCCTGACCAACGGGCTTGGTGGTAAAGAAGGGCTCGAAGATGCGATGCAGATTGTCCATCGGGATACCGACGCCGCTATCCGAGATGGCGACGAAAGCCTGCTCACCCTGGCAGCCGGTGCGGATCACGATGTTCCCGGCCTCGGGAATGGCATGGGCCGCATTCACCAGCAGATTCATGAACACCTGATTCAACTGCGCCGGTACGCACCAGACCTCCGGCAGGTCGCCATACTCCTTGTGCAGGGCGCACCGGTACTTCAGCTCGTTCCAGATGATGTTGAGCGTCGAATCCAGGCCCTGATGCAAGTCGGCCCACTGCATGGCGGTCTCGCCAGCCCGGGAAAAATCCTTGAGGTCCTTGACGATCTTGGCGACACGCGCGAGGCCATCTTTCGATTCGGCCAGCAACTGCACGATGTCGCTGCGCAGGAAATCGTAGTCCTTCTCGCGTTTGATGGCGCGAACGCGCTCCAGCTCGGCGCAATCGGGAGCTGCCATCTCGGCCTCGGCGTAGGCATCGCTCACCGCGAACAGGTCGGTCAGGTAAGTTTCCAGAGACCCCAGATTGCTGCTGACAAAGCCGATCGGATTATTCAGCTCATGGGCCACGCCGGCGGCCAGCTGGCCGATGGATGCCATCTTCTCCGATTGCAGCAGCTGGTTCTGCGCTTCTTCCAGCTTCCGGTTGAGTTCCTGCTCGTGGGCAAGATTGGCGGCCAGCACAAGCTCGGCCTGCTTTTTGGCGTCAATGTCGGAAACCACACCCTCGTAGAACTCGGGATTGCCATCCTCCCCGCGCAGGATGCGGGTATGGTCTTCCACCCAGAAATAGCGCCCATCCGCCGCCCGCAGCCGATATTCCTGAGCATAGGTATCCACCCTGTTGGCGGTATTGGCGGCGACCTCATGGGCGACCCGCTCCAGGTCGTCCGGATGAATGATCTCGGCGTAACGCGGCGTACCGGCCCGCATCTGTTCGACGCTGTAGCCCCAACGAACCACGTTGCTCGACACATAATCAACCGGCCAGTCGGCGACGGCACGCCAGCGCATGCTGACCACCGGGCTGGCTTCCACGACTCGCAACGCCTGCTTCAACTCGCGTTCGGCGGCGACCCGCTCGCTGATATCGCGCGCAATGGCGACAAACAGCGAACGCGTATCCACGAACAATTCCAGGTGTATTTCGACGGGGTACGTCGATCCGTCCTTGCGCCGGTGCACAGTGGTGAACACCACACGGCGCTCGGCGCCCTGGCGCAAGGGCGCAATGAGACGCTCGAAAGCATCCCGCACCAGGTCAGGTTTGAGGTCGACGGGCGTCATGCTGCGTAACTCATCGAGGGAGTAGCCCGTGTTTTCACAAGCACCCCGGTTTACATCGACAAACTGGAGCGTTTCCGCATCAAAGCTATAGATTTCGCTCTGCGAGTGCTCGACCATGCGGCTGAAACGGGCGATCTTGCGCTGGTTGCGCTCCCGTTGCGCCAGACGCCAAATCTCATTGGCAATCAGTTGCAGGGTTTGCACATCCTCCGCCTCGTAGTCCTTGTCCTTGTTGCCGACCCCCGCCAGCATGACCACTTTGTTCTGTTCAATAACCGGCAGGGAAATCAGGCGCTGGAGCATGGCATGCCCCTCCGGCAGGACATGCTTGCCGGGCGCGGCGGCGTAATCATTGAACACCACGGGCTGACGCTGGCGCAACGCCTCGGCCCAGATGCCCGCCTGGGCGACGGGATAGTGCTGATCGAAGGCCGCCTGGCAATAGGTCTCAAGCGTGCGGCGCGACCAGGTGACGAGGTCGATGCTTTCCTCGTCGTCGTTAACAAAATGAATGAAGGATATGTGGCTGCCCGTCAACTCCTCGGCCATTTCAAGGCCGCGCTGCATCAGGGGCGCTTCGTCCAGGGTATCGGCAAGTCGCGGCAGCTCCAGCAGAAACAGGGTGCGCGCAGTCAGGTTGGCGAGACTGGCTTCCAACTGCCGCTTCTCGGTGACGTCGTGCACGATGGAATACCGGAGTTCCTGAGCGCCAGCCATGATCGGCCCGGTGAACACATCCACGTCGCGCAGGTCGCCATTGGCCTTGCGGTGCCGAAATCGGTAGTAAGCGCGCTGCTCCGCCTGGGCCTGGGCCATTTCCGCCAATACATCCTCGGCTGACAGGATGTTGATGTCCCGAATGCTCATGGTCATCAGGGTCTCGCGCGGCCAACCGTAATAGCTGGCGGCCTTGGGATTGGCGTCGACAATCGCGCCGCTGGCGGGATCGTCGATCAACATCACGGTTTGGCTGTTCTCAAACAAGCTGCGATAACGTTCCTCGCTGTCTGGCGGGAGCTTGCGGCTAGCCAATCCCTCGCGATCCATGGCCTTTATGCCGTCTTTCGCGTGTTTCATCATCAGGGGGTAACGTCGGGTGCAGCCCCGCCGGTTCGCGCCCGACGAATTTCATAGTGGCGGAAGGCGTCGCGCAGGGTTTCCAGAAGTTCGGCATCGTCCCAGGGCTTGCCGAGGAAACGGAACAGCTCGCCGCGATTCACCGCGCTGGTGACGGCGTCGAGATCGGTGTAGCCGGAAAGCATGATGCGCACGGTGTCCGGATGCATCTCCCGCACCCGGCCGAGAAACTCCGCCCCCGACATTTCCGGCATGCGGGCATCGGAAATCACCACGCCGACCTCGTGGGTGGCGAGCACCTCCAGTCCCTCGGCGCCGCCGCTGGCGGTGAAAATCGTATAGCCCTCGCGCCGCAACAGGCGGCGCAGGGACGAAAGGATCGACGGCTCGTCGTCCACCAGCAGGACGCATTGCCCTGGCGCTTGGCTGTCGGACGGCAGGGCCAACTTTTTCCCAGAGCGCAGCAGCGCCTCGAAGTCGGCGGCGGGGATCGGACGGCTGAAGAAGAAACCCTGCATCTCGTCGCAGTTGCGCGCGGTAAGAAAGTGTAATTGCGCCTCGGTTTCCACACCCTCGGCGATCACCAGCAGGCCCAGGTTGTGGGAGAGGGAAATGATGGCCTGGGCGATGGCGGCGCTGTTGGCGTCCTGGGTCAGGTCGCGAACGAAGGACTGGTCGATCTTCAGGCGATCGATGGAAAAACGCTTGAGATAGCTGAGGGAGGAGAAGCCGGTGCCGAAGTCGTCAATCGAGAGCGTGATGGAGAGCCCGGAAAGCCGCCGGGTCGCGTCGATGAAGGCTTCGGCGTCCGCCATCACCATGCTCTCGGTGAGTTCGATTTCCAGATATTTGGCATCCAGGCCGGTGTCTTTCAGCACCGAGCCCGCCAGTTCCACCACGTCTTGCGCCGCCAGCTGACGCGCCGAAAGATTTACGGCCACGGTGATCGGCGACAGTCCCGCCGCCTGCCAAGCCTGGTTCTGGGCACAGGCGGTGCGCAGCACCCATTCGCCGAGGGGCACAATGAGGCCGCTTTGTTCGGCGAGGGGAATGAATTCCGCCGGTGGCATCAATCCCCGTTCCGGATGCTGCCAGCGCACCAGGGCCTCGGCGCCAATGATATTGCCGCTCTTCAGACTCAACTGGGGCTGGTAGTGCAGCACCAGTTCGCCGTTGTCGATGGCGCGGCGCAGGCCATTTTCCAGGTCCAGCCGCTCAAGGGCGCGGGCGTTCATTTCGGCGGCGTAGAAGCCGAGGTTGTTGCCGCCGGCCATCTTGATCTTGGCCATGGCGGCGCCGGCGTTTTGCAGCAGGGCTTCGCCGTTTTCTCCGTCCTTGGGATACAAAGCGGCACCGATGCTGGCAGTAAGGAAGAATTGGCGCTCCTCGCACTGGTAGGGCACGGCCAGGGCCTTGAGCAGCGGCCGCGTCAGTCGCACCACGTCGTCCGGATTCTGGATCTCCAGCACCAGCACGAATTCGTCACCCTCGACGCGGGCCAGGGTGGTGGCGGCGGGAGCATGGGCGGCAAGCCGTTGCGCCACCTCCCGCAATACCGCGTCCCCCGCGGCGTGGCCGAGGCTGTCGTTGATGCTCTTGAAGCGGTCAAGATTCACCAGAAGCACCGCCAGGACGCCGCCTGCCTCGCGGCAGCGCTCAATGCCCTGACCCAGGCGGTCGGCCAGCAGATTGCGGTTGGGTAGGCCGGTGTGGTCGTCGAAATTCGACTTGCGCTCGATTTCCGCCAGGTAGCGCTTGCGCTCGCCGATGTCACGGAAAGTGACGACAGTGCCCTGGGCAACATCGGACTCGATGATCGGGAGGCAGGTGAGCTCCAGGTCGATCGGCGAGCCGTCCTTGCGCCAGTACACCACCTCCATGTTGCGGACATTCAGATTGCCCTGGAGGGCGCTCATCAGCGGGCAGTCAGCGACGGGATACGGGCTGCCGTCCGGACGGTGATGGTGGAGCGTGTCGTGGACATGCCGTCCCAGCAGTTCCTCGCGGGCATAACCGAGCATGGCGGCACCGGCGGGGTTGATGAAGGTCAGCATGCCTTCGGTGTCGGTGCCGTAGATGCCTTCGCCGGCGGACATCAGGATCAGCTCGCGCTGACGGTGGCGCCGGCCGACTTCGGCCTCCAGATAGGCGTTCTCGTCGCGCAGGCGGTCGCGGGAACGCTTAAGTTCGAGGTGGGTTTTGATCCGCGCCAGCAGGACGGCGGGACGGATCGGCTTGGTGACGTAATCGACGGCGCCGAGGTCGAAACCACGCTGCTCCTGCTCGTCGGCATCGAGGGCGGTAACGAAGATCACCGGAATGTCCCGCGTCGCCGGGTCCGCCGCCAGGGCCGCCATGACAGCGTAGCCATCCATGTCCGGCATCATGATGTCGAGCAGGATCAGGTCGGGTTTCGGCTCGCTGGCAGCCATCTTGAGAGCCCGCGCGCCGCTGTTCGCCGCCCGCACCTTGTAGCCCGGTTGCAGCACTGCGCCGAGCAGGGAGAGATTCTCCGGCATGTCGTCGACAATCAGAATTGTCGGCAAATCCAAGGATTCGATTGATTCGGTCACGACCTCAGTCTCTCGGCAATGGCGCTGAGATTATCTTACGCCAAGTTCATAGCTCCGGGAGGACGCTTCGCTGTCCCGCTCAGCGCACTTATCCGACATTTCCGGGCTTATCCAAGGGCATTCGGCGCGATAATGCCGCCCATGCTGATCCATCCCCTATTCGATCCCGTCGCCATTGCCATCGGCCCCCTCGCCGTGCGTTGGTATGGCCTCATGTACCTGCTGGCGTTCGGCCTCTTCATCGCCCTCGGCCGCTGGCGCCTGAAAATGCGGCCGGAACTCGGCTTTTCCACCCAGGATCTGGATGACCTGCTGTTCTATGGCGTCCTCGGCGTCATTCTCGGCGGCCGTCTCGGCCAGGTGCTGTTCTACGAACCCGGCTATTACCTGAGCCACCCGCTGGAAATTCTCGCCGTCTGGAAGGGCGGCATGAGCTTCCACGGCGGCTTCCTCGGCGTCCTCGTCGCCATGGCCTGGTTTGCCCGCAAGACCGGGCGCAGCTTCTGGCAGGTCACCGACTTCATCGCCCCCATGGTGCCAACCGGACTGGCGGCGGGGCGCATCGGCAACTTCATCAATGGTGAGCTCTGGGGTCGCGTCGCCGACCCGAGCCTACCCTGGGCCATGGTGTTTCCCTGGGTGGACGCCCAGCCGCGCCACCCTTCCCAGCTCTACCAGATGGGTGGCGAGGGCCTGCTGCTGTTCATTCTGCTCTGGTGGTATGCCGCCCAGCCGCGCCCCCAGCGCGCCGTCTCCGCCGTGTTCCTCATCGGCTATGGCGTCGCGCGCTTCGTCGCTGAGGTTTTCCGCGAACCGGATGCCGGCATCTTCGGCCTTTCCTACACCGTCAGCATGGGGCAGTGGCTGAGTCTGCCGATGATCCTGGTTGGTGTCGTTCTGCTCGTAACGGCGAAGCGCGATTAAAGATTTTCCAGCGGCTCGGGCATATGCAGCACGTAGCCCTGGGCGAAATCGACGCCCATGTTTCGCACCGTCTGCAGTACGGATTCGCTGACGACAAACTCGGCGATGGTGTGCAGGTTCTTGTGCTGGGCCAGCCGCACCATGGACTCGATCACGGCGCGGTCGTCGCTATCGACGTCGGCATTCTTGACGAACATGCCGTCGATCTTCAGGGACTGCACCTTGAAGCGCTTCAGATAGCCGAAGCTCGACAGACCGCTGCCGAAATCGTCGAGGGCCAGATCGCAACCGGTTTCGCGGCAGAACTCGATGAAGGCCAGGGCCAGATCAAGCTGGGCGATGGCGCAGCTCTCGGTAATCTCGAAACCCACGTTATGGGGTTCGATGCCGCGTTCCTGGAAGGTGAAACGGATGTAATCGGTGAGGCCGGTATCGGCCAGGGTGAGGCCGGAGAGGTTGACATTGAGTTTGGGTGGTGTCCGCCCCGCGTCCCGCCACCGGGCGATCTGGGCACAGGAGGCATCAAACACCCAGCGGTCGATCAGGGGCATCATGCCGTAGCGCTCGGCGGCGGGAATGAAGCGGCCGGGGGGGATGATCGAACCATCCTCACCCAGCATCCGCACCAGCACCTCGATGTATTCCGTGAGGCCCTCCCGCAGCGGCACGATGCGCTGACCGTAGAGCTTGAGCCGGTTCCTCGCCAGGGCGTCGGAAATCTGCGACAGGGAAAGGAAATCCGCCTTGCGTTCGCGGAAATACTGATCGTCGGGAAGAAATAGCTGGGCGCGGTTGCGGCCCCGTTCCTTGGCGGCGTAACAGGCGGTGTCGGCGGCAATCAGCAGATCGGTGACATTTGACAGTTCCGGCGTCGCCACGGCGATGCCGATACTGGCGCCAATGCGGAAGGAACGCCCCTCCCAGACGAAGGGCATGGTGCGGATGTCGTCGATGATGTGCTGGGCGCGGCGCTCGGCTTCGTCGATGTCGATGCCGGGAAGAATCATGCCGAATTCGTCGCCCCCCAGGCGCGCCAGAAAGCCGAAGGAGAAACGCACCTCCATCACCCGCGACAGATGTTGCAGGAAGGCATCCCCCGCCGAGTGGCCGCAGGTATCGTTAATCAGCTTGAACTGGTCGAGGTCGATGTAGAACACGATCAGGGAACCGATGCCATGGTGCAGGCGGTCCAGTTCATCCTTCAGTTCCTCCTCGAAGGAACGCCGGTTGTTGAGTCCGGTCAGGGCATCGTGGGCGGCAGCGTAGGCCAGCTCTTCATTGGCCCGGTGCTGGAGGGTGATGTCACGGATACTGGCACGGTAGCCGAGGCTCTGGCCGGCGGCGTCGAAAATCGGCTGCCAGGCCATGGCGACCCAAAGCTGGCGGCCCTCGCGGGTAATGACGCGAAACTCCAGGTCTTGCCCAATCTTGCCGGCCAGGGCATGCTCCTGCTGGCGCCGCACCACGTCGCGATCCGCCGGATGCACCAGCGGCTCGGGAAACTTTTCCATCGCCATGCAATCGCGCACCTGATAGCCGGTCATGCGCTCGACGGCGGGGTTGATCCAGCGCAGCTTGCCATCCGGCCCGAACCAGTTTTCCCAGGCATAGGTGTAGTCGGCAATGGCACGAAAGCGCTGTTCGCTCTCGGCGATCTGCGCCACCCGCTCCTGCACCGCCGCCGCCATGGCATTGAAGCTGCGGCTCACCGCCGTCACCTCGTCGTCACCATGGACGGGAATACGCACGTCGAACTCGCCCTTACCGATGCGGGCGCTGGCATCAGCGAGGGCGGAAAAGTCCCGTGTCAGCCAATAGCCGGTAGCCAGCAGCAGCAGGAAGGTCAGGGTCAGTTCGATCAAAGCGATGGTGACGCTCTGGGCAAACAGGGTGTCGCGGGCATCGCGCAGGAAGCTCGACGACAGCCCGTAATACACCCAGCCGTACTGGACGCCCTGATAGTCCACGGCGAAGCGGACATGAATCACTTCGCCCGAACCGCCAACAGCGGTGGGCTCGGGCAGGGCATTCTTGCGTTCCCAGCCCACCGACGCCAGGATCTGACCACGGTTGTCGGTCACCGCCAGATAGCGGATGTCCTCGGCGCTTTTCCAGCCTTCGAGAATGTCGCGCAGGGTCGGGTAGTCCCGCGACGCCATGGGCACCGCCAGCGCCGTCTTGTAGGCCAGCTCGATGGCGTGGATGCGCACCTCAGCCTGGCGCGTCAGGTGCTCGCGGATCAGGCGCACACTGTTGCCCACCAGCGCCGAGAGCATCACCGCCTCGATCAACAGGCTGACGAGCAGCAGGCGGAAACGCAGGGACTTGGGCACGAACAAAGGCATGGTGGCGGGGTGCTCCGGTTAGCGCGGGGCGGCGGATTCCATTTGGCGATACATTTCCCCGTAGGGCTTGAGTACCTTCACTTCGTCGGGCGTGATTTCTTCATAACCGGCAAAAGCCGTCTTTTCCATGAACTCACGGCCTTCCGGGGTATTGGGGAAGGCCAGCAGGGCGGCACGAATGCGGGCAATCTCGGCGTCGCCGAGACGCTTGTTGGCGAGGGTGAACAAGTGCGGGAAGCGAATGCCGATGCCTAGACCGCGCATCTGCTGCTGCACGTCGGCCGGAATCTGGCGCAAGGCGGTGTAGGTGGCAAGGCCGGCGTCCGCCTCGCCCACGGCGGCGGCGGAAATGGACGCGCTATGGGTGGGCCGCTCGACGATCTGGTAGTCCTTGCCAGCCTTGAGGCCCTGGTCCGCCAGCCACTTCAGCATCACGATGCGGATGAAAGCCGTCTTGTCGGCCATGGCGATGCGGCCGCCGCGAAAGTCCTCCGCCTTGTGGAAACGGCTGTCGGTGCGCACCGCCAGGATGGGCTCCAGCATCATGCGGTAATGCACCAGGGGCACATACTGCTTTTCCATCGCCAGCACAGCGAAATGGGGCGGGCTGATGGCGATATCGTAGCGGCCGGCAAAGAGGGCGTCGGTAAAGCCGTCGAAGCTCGGCGCGGTATAGAACTCCACCGGACGGCCCAGGGTCTTGGTCAGGTACTGCATCAGGGGGCGGTGGGAATTCACCAGCGCCAGGGTGCTGTTGTAGGGATGCACCGCCAGCAACAGGGGGGCGGCTTCCTGGGCGGCGGCCGGAAACGCCACCAGGGATGTCATCACCCAGACCAGCCAACGCAAAACATTCGCCGCCTTCATTCCACGCATCACAGCCACACCTCCTGTTTCCATATTACTCCAAGGGACATCCGACGTTGCCACCGGGGAACATGCCGCAGATAAAATGCCGGCTCTACGTCAGAGGGAAAACAACATGAGCCAACAACGACCGTTCAAGGTGCTGGGCATCCAGCAAATCGCCATCGGCGGCCCGAGCAAGGAACGCCTGTCCAAACTCTGGGTCGACATGTTCGGCCTCGAGGTGACAGGCAATTTCGTCTCCGAGCGGGAGAACGTGGACGAGGACATCTGCGCTATGGGCAGCGGCCCCTTCAAGGTGGAAGTGGACCTGATGCAGCCCCTCGACGCAGAAAAGAAGCCCGCCGTGCACACCACGCCTCTCAACCATGTTGGCCTCTGGATCGACGATCTGCCCAAGGCCGTGGAATGGCTCACGGCCAACGGGGTGCGCTTCGCTCCTGGCGGCATCCGCAAGGGCGCCGCCGGCTTCGACATCACCTTTCTCCACCCCAAGGCCAGCGACGAATTCCCCATCGGCGGCGAGGGTGTGCTGATCGAACTGGTGCAGGCGCCGCCGGAAGTGGTCGCCGCCTTTGCCAAGTTGGGAGGCTAATACGATGCTCTTCGATACCTACGACAACGGCGACGTGAGTTTCGCCAACCGCATCGCCATGGCGCCCATGACCCGCTGCCGCGCCAACCACGCCGACGCGACGCCCAACGACCTGATGGTGGAGTATTACCGCCAGCGCGCCTCCGCCGGCCTGCTGATCTCGGAAGGGGTGCCGGTTTCCGACCGGGCGCGGGGCTACATCAACACCCCGGCCCTGTGGAACGAGGAGCAGGCCACGGGCTGGAACAAGGTTACCGACGCCGTCCACACCGCCGGCGGCAAGATCTTCGCCCAGCTCTGGCACTGCGGCCGCATCTCCCATTCCGCCCTCCATGCCGACCGCAGCAAGCCCGCCGCGCCTTCGGTGGTGATTGCCAAGACCCAGACCTTCATCTTCGACCCCAGCGGCCGACCGGAACTCACCGACTGCGAAGCCCCGGAAGCCCTCTCCACCAGTGAGATCAAGGGCGTGGTGGGCGAGTTTGCCCACGCCGCCAGACTGGCCAAACAGGCCGGCTTCGATGGCGTCGAAATCCACGGCGCCAACGGCTACCTGCTTGACCAGTTCCGCTGCCCGCACATCAACAAGCGTTCCGATGCCTATGGCGGCGTTCTCGCCAACCGCTACCGCCTGCTGCTGGAAGTGGTGGATGCCGTGGCCGACGAATGGGGGCCGAAGCGGGTCTGTGTGCGCCAATCGCCCTATGGCGAAGGCAACGACATGCGCCCCGATCCGGAGCCCATGCTCACCTATCCGTGGCTGGCGCGGGAACTGGAGAACCGTGGCATCGGCTTCCTCCACATCTACGACCAAAAGACGGAGTGGATCAGCGATCCCGCCAACCCCCTGATGCAGGCGCTACGGCAGGCCTACAGCGGCGGCCTGATGGCCTGCGGCAATCTCAAGGGCGAGAGCGGCGAGGCCCTGCTGCAAGCCGGCGCCGCCGACCTGATCGCCATCGGCAAACCCTTCATCTCCAACCCGGACCTGGTGGCGCGATTGAAGAACGGCATCCCCCTGGCACGCTGGGACGCCAACACCTTCTACACGCCGGGCGAGAAGGGCTACATCGACTATCCGACGGCGGGCTGAGGATAGCCAACGCTAGGCGGCGCCGGCGACATCGTCGGCCCGCCGACGGTGGCGCAGGCTCCCCGGCGAGTAGCCGAAGCGCTTGCTGAAGGCGTGGATGAAGTTATTGACGTGGGTGTAACCGAGGCGCTCGGCGAGTACTTTCATCGGCACTGAGCTTTCCAGGAGCGCGGTATGGGCATCGCGCAACCGGCACGTGCTGACGTAAGAATGGATCGATAGCCCGTAGACCTTCATGAACTGCTCATTGAGGGTCTTCGGCGAAATGCCGCAGCGGGTCGCTAATTGCCCCAGAGTCGGCGCTTTTCCCTGGCGATGGGCGAGATCGTCATGCAGGCGGCGCACAATGTCGCGCTTGCGCAAGAAGCGCGGCTGGCTCTTGGGGGTGAGGATCACATGGACGGCCAGCGCACAGAGGTACTCGAAGGCTTTGGCCTGGGCAAATAGGGCCATCAGCTTGCCGTCCAGTTCCGAACTCACCAGGGCGCGCAAGGGCACCGAAATATGGAGCGGTATTGCCAGCACTTTAGCGACCGGCGCCGGGCAGAGACCGAGCCCGGACAGCAGTTGCTCGGCGAGTTCATTGCCCAGTAGCTTGCCCAGGCTGGCATCGGAGATGGCGAGGCCGATCAACTGGCCGGCAGTCCCGGTATCCACGCCGAAAAATGCGCAACCCGGGTCGCCGTGGCGGAAATAATTCGCCCCCGACTGGAGATTTCTGCCCGGAATACCGTGGTGAAATTCGCTGGACTCCTCGACCACTTCGACAATCAGGCTGGTGTCCTCGCCGCCCAGCGGGAATTCACCAATCCGCAGCAGGCGCCCGGAAGCGCTCGGCTTGCTGCGATGGACCGCCCGGAACACGCTCAAGCCGTCCGCAAGCAGCAGGATCTCGAACCAGCCCGCGGCCGTCTCGGATCGCTCAGGATCATCGACGCAGGGATCGGTACAGGCAGGCGCGGCAGCGCTTTCGTCGAGGGATGGATCGACCAGCCAAGGGATATGGCTATTGCGGCTACTTTCCATAGAAGGCGCACCTCATCGCATAGTTCGGTACCGATCACCTGGCACTACAGACATCAGACAATCGACGCATTCCACCGTTCCAGAAATCGGCCAGGGGTGACATTCCGACACGCCAGCCTGAGCATCAGGGAACGGGGCAAGCGAGTCCAAAATGTTGAGCCGTCTCTTTGCCTTCCTCCTGCTTGGCTATGTAAGCTGCGCCACAGCACTTCCCTTCGCCTCCCGCTACGCCCTGGTGCTCGAGGAGAACAGCGGCAAGGTACTCTTCGCCAAGAATGCCGACATCGAGGTGCCAATCGCGTCGCTGACCAAGCTGATGACGGCGATGGTGGTCCTCGATGTGAACCCCGATCTGGACGAACTGATCACCGTCGTGGACCCGTCAGAACTCACCGGCGCGCGCTCCAAGACGCGCCTGACCGACGGCGGCGAACTGCCGCGGCGAACCGTCCTGGAGCTTGCCCTGATGTCGTCCGACAACCATGCGGCGGTTTCCCTTGCCTATGCCTACCCGGGTGGCGTCGACGCCTTCGTCGCTGCGGTGGCGGCCAAGGTGGCTGCCCTCGGCATGTCACGCACACGGATCGAGGAACCAACCGGCTTGTCGGGTAATAACCGCTCGACGGCGGAAGACCTCGCCAAGATGGCGGCAGCCGCCGCGGCCTACCCGGAAATCGTGCGCATCACCACCACCAGCGAACAAACTGTCGCTGTCGACGGGCGTAGTCTGGAGTACCGCAATACCAACCGCCTGGTCGGCCAGAGCGGATGGGACATCCTGCTCTCGAAAACTGGCTTCACGACCCCGGCCGGCCGTTGCCTGATCATGCGCCTCAAGGCGGGCGGTCAAACCGTCATCGTCGTGCTGCTGAACGCATCCAGTTCGCCCCGACGATTGCTCGACGCCCTGAATGTGCGCCGCGTCCTGACCGGCAAGCCTGTCTTGCTGGCCTTGGCTGAGCCGCCGCAACGCTCACTGCGAAAGCGTCGCGGCTTCTCGGCACAGGCTCGCCTGTCGGCGATGCGAAACACAGTGACCTTCCAGAAGCGTCGCGCCACTACTTCCTGAGCCGCGTTGAGTCCATCCCTAAGCAACCAGCCGTTCGCCTCCGGATGCCTGGATGATTGCCACGGCGGGATGAGGCATCCGCTTATGGGTGGAAATGGCGTACCAACTTTCGCTGACGCCCTGTAGCGGGCCGAGCGGCCTTGCGCCAAACTGCGCCAGGATGTCGGTGTGCATGGCGGCTGGTGCTGGAAATAAGCCGAGTCCGGCACGGCCAAAGGTTTTCAGCAAGGCGCTATCGGAAAATTCGCCAACGATGTCAGGCCGGATGTCCCGCGTCTCAAGCCAGGCATCTATGGCGCCGCGCAGAGGGTCGCTGCGCACGGGCAGCAGGAAGGGCGCGCCGTCCAGACGTTGGGGAAATCCTTTCCCATAGCGCTGGCACAACTCTTCGCTGCCGAACAGCGAGATGCCGACATTGCCGAGCAAATGCGAGTGGAGTTTCAGATTGGCGCGTTGGGGCGCCGAACGATCAGCGATAACAAGGTCGAGGCGGTTGAGCGCCAACTCCCCGAGCAGATGCTCGAACTCGCCCTCAATACATTCCAGGCGCACCGTCAATGGCGGCCGCAGCACACTTTCCAGCAGGCGAAAGGCGATCAGCTTGGGCACGGCATCGGTCACGCCGACAGAGAATCTCGGGCGGGTGTGCGCCGGTTCGGCCAGTGCCTGGCGCAACTTCTCCCCGGCCTGGAAGATCTGCTCAGCGTGGACCAGGGCGGTGCGCCCGGCCTCGGTAAGCATCAACGAACGGCCTTGCGGCACGAACAAGGCCTGGCCGAGCTGGCGCTCCAACAGACCAAGCTGGGTGCTGATGGTTTGCACCGACAGCCCGAGCCGCTCTGCGGCGCGCGTGATGCTGCCTTCCTTGGCAACAGCCCAGAAGTACAACAGATGTCGATAGTTGAGGTCGTCCGGTCGCATTTAACGTTCCCAGAATATGGGAACATATTATCGTAATTTATCTGTTTATTCGATTAATGCGAAAGCCTACATTGCGTCCATGCGCCACGGAATACCGGGGCGCCAACCCAAGGAGAGACGTAATGATCACCATCAAAGACTGCGAAGCGTTTTGCGATGCCGACCC